>JAABUQ010009247.1_pt1 | contig 13412 bp, 8 predicted proteins | sample 5560001 | NCBI WGS metagenome assembly JAABUQ01 (sample SAMN10711888, study PRJNA513371) | rock metagenome | isolation source: Antarctica rocks | place: Antarctica: Victoria Land, Finger Mt nord | collected 2015-12-18 | reverse complement strand
CCCAGAATCACCCTCACCCGGTCCAGCAGCTCGGGGCAGCAGTTGAAGGTGAGGTCGGAGCTGGGCAGACGGATGGGCACGTGGCGGCCGTCCACGACCGTCATCAGGTCGACGCGGTTAGGGCCGGGCATGTACTGCTGGAGCAACAGGTAGGCGTCTTGCAAGCGCGCCAGGTCGCGCTCCTTATTGCTGGAGCGCGGCACGTTGATCGTCCAGCGCTCGGCGCCGCTGCCGACCTTGTTCTCGAACACCGAGGCCTCCTCGACGATCAGTTGCAGGCGGTCGTTGCGCACGTCCACGTTGCCCTCGATCAGCAAGATGGCCTCTTCCTGCCATAGCTCCCGGAAGCGCGCGTAGGTGCGCGGGAAGGCCACGGCCTCGATGGTACGCTCCAGGTCCTCCAGTTCCAGCACCAGCATGGTCTCGTTTTTCTTGGTCAGGATCTGACGCATGCCGACGATCTGCGCCCCGACCTTGACCCGTTTGCCAGCCAAAGCGGGCGTAATGGTACTGATGGGGGTCGTGCCTAGATGGCTGCTCTGCGCCAGGAAGGCCGACAGCGGGTGCTCGGACACGTAGAGGCCCAGCATCTCTTTCTCCCAGGCCAGCAGCTCTTTCTGCGTGTACTCTTTGGCCGTTTGCAGCGTGATGGAGGGCATGCCCAGGGCTTCGACATCCTCGGCGGCGGCGAACAGCGAGATCTGCCCGGCGTCGGCCGCGCGGCTGGCGCGCTGCGCCTGCGAACAGATGGCGTCCAGGTTGCCCAGCAGCAGGCTGCGGTTGGCCAGACCCGTCGCTCCCCCGCCAGTGTTGAGGGTATCCATGGCCCCCGCCTTGACCAGGCTCTCCAGGGCGCGCTTGTTGAGAAACTTCCAGTCCACGCGGCGGCAGAAATCGTCCAGGTCGCGGAAGGGGCCGCCCTCGCGCCGCGCGTCGACGATGCTCCTGATGGCCCCGGCGCCGACGTTCTTGACCGCCTGCAAGGCGTAGCGCACCGCGCCGTCCTCGACCGAAAAGTCCAACTCGCTGTGGTTGACGTCCGGCGGGCGGATAGCGATGCCCAGGCGGCGGCACTCGCCCAGCACCACGGTCATGCGGTCGGGCGTCCCTGTCTCGATGGAGAGGCTGGCGGCCATGTACTCGACCTTGAACTTGGCCTTGAGGTAGGCCGTCTGACACGCCAACTGTGCATATGCAGCGGCGTGGCTATTGTGCGAGACGACCTCGTTGGCAATGAAGTTCAAGGGGCCATCAGGCGACATCTCCACGTCGTATGTCTGGCCATCCCCGGCGGGTTCGATGGAGACGATAGGGTCGCCGTTCTGGGCGTGCGCCAGGGCCAGGTGGTGTTCGACGACGAACTTGAAGTCCTCGGGCGTGACCACGACGTAGGGTAATGCGCCGTACTTAGCAGAAAAATAGTCAGGCACGCGGTCCATGCCGTCCATCTCCCAGTAGATGCCTGCGAAGTAGAAGTCACAGATGCGGCCGCCGGGCAAGACCTTGTGCATCTCGAAGTCGATGCCTTGCGCGATCAGCCACTCGCACATATCGCGCTCCAGCTGGCTGGCGCACCACATGCCGTTGGAGGCGATGGAGCAGCGCCCGTAACCCGGTCCGGAGTCGTAGCAGGCGCGCGTGCTGGCGATGCTCTTACCGATGAGGTCGACGCGCCAGGCGGGATCATTGGCCCATAGCCACTGCACACGGTCGTGCATCGCCGCGACCGCGTGGCGCGTCAGATCAGGGTGCAAGGCGTGCATGCGCTTCATGTGCGCGACCTTGTCCTCGTGCGGGCGACCGGCCTGGTACCGGCGCATACGCAGGCTGGTACGCTGACGCTGCGCCGTGGACCGATTGAGGCGCGTCGCGTTCTCTCGTCGCGCCTGTCGCATGGTATCCGTCACCCGGCGCGGCACGGTCATCAACTCCAGACCAACCGCCATCTCGTCGATGCGCTTGTAGCCCTCGGTCGTCAGCAGGCGATGCTCGGGTGTGGCCACGATCACCTTGCCGCTCTTGGTGGTTACTCGCACGAGCGCCTTGCGGCCTGTCTTGACGATGCGCCGCACCTTGTGCGGCCGTATCTCCCCGTCCGGCCACATGGCCATGATCTCGGCGGGCGGAGTGAGGTAGGCGGCCGATACCTGTATTCGCGTGCCATCGGGCAACTTGAGATATGTCTTCGCACATAAGCACTTGTTAAATCCATAGCCCGCGAAGGTCTCGATCAGCGGCCAGATAGCGCGCGCCAACTCGACCGGATAGGCGGGCTTGGGTACCTGGTGCGAAACGACCTCGCCGCTCTCCTCCTGCCGGTACTCCCACTTGGCGGTGCTCTTGAAGCCGGCCTCGAAGGCGTCCTGCTGCTTCTTCATCTCCTCGACGAGCTTCTTGCCCATTGCCTTGCGCAGCTTGTCGGCGTCGCCCCAGGTAAAACCGGCAAACTCCAGGGCGATCTTCAGCACCTGGTCCTGGTAGACGATGATGCCGTAGGTGTTGCCCAGGATCGACTCCAGGTCGGGATGCAGGTACGTCACCCGCTCGGCGCCGCTCTTGCGCGCCACGTATTGGTCGATGTAGTTCATGGGGCCGGGCCGGTACAATGCCACCACGGCCACGATGTCGGTGAAGCGGTCCGGCTTCATGTCGCGCAAGACTTTGCGCATGGGCGGACTCTCCAGCTGGAAGATGCCCGCCGTGTCCCCGGCCGAGAGTAACTGATAGATCAGGGGATCGTCGAGCGGGATCTCGTCGGGCTCCACGATAACGCCCTGCGCCTGCTCGACGTTGCGTACCGTACGCTGGATCAGGGTCAGGGTGGTCAGGCCCAGGATGTCCATCTTGAGCAGGCCGACCTTCTCCAGCACGCCGGCGTCATACTGCGTGGCCTGACCCTCCTCGCCCTCTTTGCCCACCCGCACCAGCGGCGTCACCGAGGTCAGCGGGTCGCGCGAGATGACCACGCCAGCGGCGTGGGTCGAACTGTGGCGCTTGACGTCTTCCAGCTGTCGCGCCGTGTCCAGTAGGCGCTTCGTCGGCTCGTCGTTGTCATACAGGGACTTCATATCGGGGAGGGCCAGAGCGCCGTCGAGATTCGTCTTGAGCGGGATCAGCTTGGCCACGCGGTCCACGTCGCCGTAAGGGATGCCCAACGCCCGGCCCACGTCTTTGACCGCCGCCTTGGCCGCCATGGTCCCGAAGGTAGAGATCTGGGCCACGCAGTCCGCGCCGAAGCGCCGCGTGATGTAGCGGATCACCTCGTCGCGGCGGTCGTCGGCGAAGTCGGTGTCGATATCGGGCATGCTCAATCTATCGGGATTGAGGAATCGCTCGAAGAGCAGGTCGTAGCCCATGGGGTCGACGTTTGTGATGCCCAGACAGTACGAGGCCAGGCTGCCGACAGCTGAACCGCGTCCGGGACCGACCATGATGCCCTCGCGGCGCGCGAAGCCGATGATGTCGTCGAGCAGCAAGAAGTAGGCGGCGAAGCCGGTCTTACGGATGACGGCCAGCTCGTAGTCGAGGCGTCGTCGCAACTCGTCCGTGACCTCCCCGTAGCGATCGATCAGGCGCGCGTGGCAAACCTCGGCCAGGTAGGTGTCGACGGTGTGGCCGGACGGCACCGGCATCTCGGGCAACTGCACGCGGCCAAACTCGAGGTCCAGGGTGCAGCGCTCGGCGATCTCCATGGTGCTCTTGAGGGCGTCGGGACGGTGGCCGAAGAGCGTCCACATCTCGTGCGCGGGCTTGAGGTAGAACTCCTTGCTGTCCATCTTCATGCGCTTGGGGTCGTCCACGGTCACGCCGGTCTGCACGCACAGCAGCACCTCTTGCGCCCAACTGTGCTCCTGGTTAATGTAGTGGACATCGTTGGTGGCCACCAGCGGCAGGTTGTAGTGTTTGGACAGTTCCAGCAGCCGCTCGTTGACCCGGTGCTGGTCGGGAAGCTGGTGGTCCTGCAACTCGAGGTAGAAGCGGCCGGGGAAGTGCTCGGCGTACCACTCCAAGGCCCGTTTGGCCGCGGGCAGGTCGTCGCGCAGCAAGTGGCGCGGGACCTCGGCGGAGAGGCAGGTCGAGGTGGCGATCAGGCCCTCGCAGTGTTTCTCCAGCAGCTCTTTGTCGATGCGCGGCTTGTAGTAGTAGCCGCGCAGTTGCGCCTCGGTGGTCAGCCGCAGCAGGTTGCGGTAGCCCGTCTCGTTCTCGGCCAGCAACACCTGGTGGTAGCCCGAGGCGTCCTGCTTGCCCTCGCGCTGCGCCATGCTACGCGGGGCCACATAGGCCTCCACGCCGATGATGGGTTTGATGCCGCGCTTCTTGGCCGCCTGGTAGAACTCAATGGCGCCGAACATCACGCCGTGGTCGGTCAGCGCCAGGCTGGTCATGCCGTGCCTCTGCGCCGCGTCCAGCAAGGGGTCGATGCGCGCCAGCCCGTCGAGCAGCGAATACTCGGAGTGGCAGTGCAAGTGGGTGAAGTCAGGAGTGGACATATCCTTTATGGTAGGAACTCATGTTCCAAGTTGCCGCGAGTTGTCCACGATATTATGTCGTATCGACTCCCTACAGTACCCGGACGCGGCGGTTCACATCAACTGGAGTCGCTCGGCGCGTCGCGCGCCCGGCATCATTTGCGCACGCAATCCTGGACGGGCACGTATTAACGAGGCCAATAGGCAATAGGGCTGCCGCTTCCGAATACAGCGCCTCCCCTAGACCTCATCGGTGGAACCCTCTTTCCCCTCTCGCCGATAAAGTCATTGTAGACATGTCCCTCTCGTAGTTGCGTAGCCTCGAAGGCAATACGACGTGGGTCTACTGAGAATCGCCGCCAAGCATCACGATCAATCTCATAAACCGCCCGCGTCACTCCTTGATAGACCGCAACCGCATAAGGGTAACTCTTTGCTCGATCCATGTTTGCAACCCACCACGCCCTGGTGCTGTCATATAATTCCTGGGCACTCATTCCGCGACGGTAGCCGTAGCCCTGGCGCGGTAACTCGGTGTCAACTTCTGGTTTCCACCACTTAAGCTTAATCAAAATCGCCTGAAGATCTGTATCCAAAAAAGGAGTTTGTAGTTGCTCCCGAAGTTCCTCCAAGCTAATCAGCCCAAGATCGGCGTGGGGGCCCCGCACCACATTAGTGAGGCCCTTCCCCAGATAGCGGTGAAGAACATCGGTAAGGGTAGCTTCTACCAGTAATGCTTCCTCAGATGACTGAATCTGAATTCGTGCAAATTCGACCCGAGGCTCTTGCAGTCGATCTCGAATCGCCCTGATACGGGCGAGTTTGGCGCCAGCCTCCTCGTCCGTAATCGCATCGTTACCCAGTACCTCGTCATTCAGGTGAGCATTGAAGCGCAAGCCGGTGCCTTTGCCAACGTAAAAGATCTCGTCTGACTCTGGATCGACAAGGAGATAGACGTAATACGGGCCGATGTGCTCCGCTATGAGCGGGTTGTTCAGGTCGTTCATATTCCAGTCCAATCCTAATGAGCTGCTAACGGCGACGCTCCCGCATGGCCTGGACACGTAGCCGAGCCTGCTCGCGTTTCGCTTCTTAGTTCAACGGCGGCTGCAAGCCACGGTCCACCGCGACCTTCAAGGCCTGTGCCTTCTGGGTCATACCTTGCCGATAGATGTCCATGAGGGCGCCAAGTCGACGCCGCATCCCGTCGTCCAAACACCCCTCGCGCTGGGACGCCAGCAACTCGCTTAGCTCGCGCTGTTGATCCTCGGCCATCTGACGATCGCGCAAAGTCAGCACTTGCTCATCGGACAGCAGATCAACGGGCACGTCCGTTGCTGCGCGCTCTATCCACTCCAGGAGAACGTCCTCCATGCGACGATGGCTTTGTGCGGCCGCTGCTTGCGCGCGTGCCGCAAGGGCGGGAGGAAGATCGAGCGTCACGACATGGCTCATACTTGCTTGTTACCCTTCAACCACATTCGGGGTTGGATCACGCCGTATGAGCATCGTATCACATCTCGTTGTGCTCGGTCGGAGCGAGTATGCTGTAAGGTGTGGTCACGCTCAGGGGTGCGTGACGAGCCTGGAGGAGATAGAGACACGATAGATCGAGAAGGCCAAGGCTACGACGCCGACGACTGGGATGTCGCCTCCGGGAGAGACGAGGGGCCGGACGTCGGGCGGGACGGCCGGCATCCGCCCGGCGCGCCAGACAAAGCCCGGGTGGCCGAGTTAACCCATACGCTCCTGGAGGAAATCGGCGAGGACCCGGAGCGCGAGGGGTTGGTGGACACACCGCTGCGCGTGGCGCGCTCGCTCTCCTACCTCACCTCCGGCTACCGCCAAAGTCTGGTCGGGGTGGTCGGCAACGCCCTGTACGCCGAGGACTACGACGAACTGCTGCTGGTGCGAGACATCGAGTTCTACTCGCTGTGCGAGCACCACATGCTGCCGTTCTTCGGGCGCGCCCACGTGGCCTACCTCCCCGCCGGGCGGGTGCTGGGTCTCTCCAAGCTGCCGCGCATTGTGGAACTCTACGCGCGGCGCTTGCAGTTGCAGGAGCGCCTGACGCGCGAGATCGCCGTAGCGGTGCAAACGGTGACGCGCCCGCGCGGCGTGGGCGTGGTGCTGGAGGCCGAGCACCTCTGCATGGCTATGCGCGGGGTGCGGAAACCGGGCAGCCGCACCGTGACCAGTTGCCTGCTGGGAGAGCTCGACGCGGACCCCGGCCGCCGCGCCGAGTTTTTGGCCCTGGTACGGCGCGAGTAGCCAGTTGCCAGTATTACAATTGACGCCTGCGACTGAAGTCGCATGGCAAACGACGGCGACTAAGAGCATGTCTGCAATAGACAAAAAGTCCGCTGCAAGCCTCTCGATTGGCGGGTTATGGCGTTCGGGAGCTCGCTTAACGGCGATACACTGCCTATGCTTGCCTCTATGTTTGCCTATCTCACAGGGCTAAAATGCGATTGCAGACAGGCTCTTAGATGGCGTTGGGAGCCCCATTCGATCGTCTCTGCTACCGACGTGATGACGCCTTATCGTGGCTGTGGACGCGTTCTAGCCCCTGTGCACCAGAAGTGCGGGAGAGACCCTATCCTCCAACGCGGTGGGCTGGTTCAAGTCCCCGGAACAGGCTCAGCGATTCCTCGAGCCATTCGGACCGATTCGAGAACATTTCAGCCCTGGTCGCCATCACCTGCCCGCCGCCGACTACCGAGCGATCCTTACTGAATGACCGCAGGCAAGCATGCGCTCGCATGCATCACACCTCCTTGCTAACGCGTTAATGTGACAGTTCCCTTCGATAGGCGCTATACTACTAACGCCTGGACACACTAGGGGGTGAAGTGGTCAACACAACTGAGCCAAATAAGAATACTAGCGATATCTCAGACACGCCCGGTCCTAACATGAGTGCGCTGTTCCACATAACTGGGGTCGAGATAGACGGCTTTTGGGGCCAATATCGAGCGGTCACCAAGCTCCATTCTGATGTCAATATCATCATCGGGAGGAACGGCTCAGGTAAGACTACTTTCATAAACCTCTTGCAAGGCGCTCTGCGGGTTGACTTAAGGATTCTCACGACCCTCGACTTCAAATCTATCACCATCACTCTCAGAAGCAAAAGGGAAAGGCAAACAATAATAGTTAATAAAAATGCTGAAGGGATTGCCTTTCAAATAGGTTCCAAGTCCTATACTTTACCTGCCGACCCTAGAGCTGTCTACGAAGAGCCTCTTTTCGCTGCTAGGAGACATTTACTGAATGCGCGGATGGGAGAGGCCGTTAGCGAATTAAAAGGGCAAATTGGCTTGCTTATAAACGTTGCTAGCCTTTCTGTTCATAGAGTGGCGTCCGAGGCTGTTTACGTAGATGAAGAGCCATTTTCGAGGCGTCGAATCCAGCGACCCGCAATTGATCAGCGATTAGAAGACTTGGTACAGCAACTCACGAAGTACCAACTCTCGCTGGCCGGAGAGGCAAGTAAAGTCTCCTCCAACTTCCAGCACGAAGTCCTCGTTTCAATGCTGTATAACAAGGACTTCGACACTTTCGATCCGCGCGACGCACAAAATGCGGATATTGGCGAAGGAAAAGAGGGCTTAACAAAAGCATATAAAGACTTAGGGACGTTTGACAGCAATGTATCCAAAAGGATTGATGAGCATATCGCGGCCCTGAGAGAGAGCGTTATCACACTCCGTGACACTCTCTTTAGCCAAAAGGAGACTAACGAACCCTCCGTAGACTTAGGGCAACGACTGATAGATAGCATAATGCCTTTTCCTCTATTGAAGAGAACGCAATACATTATTAATTTGTCTCTCCAAGCGCAAGGCAGAAGGCAGCAGATTTTCCAGCCAATCGAAAGGTTTGTTCAGATACTTAGAGAGTTCATTGATGACAAGGAGGTTGACATTTCCAATGGTGAGTTAGCCATACGCAAGGACGGCAAAAGGCTTCTCACTGACGACCTTTCGTCGGGCGAGAAGCAATTGTTAATCTTGCTTATCGAAACATTACTACAAAAAGAGGAGCCATTTGTGTTCCTGGCCGACGAGCCGGAGTTGTCCCTGCATGTTGAGTGGCAAGCTAAAGTCATTTCCTCCATCAAGATTCTTAACCCACGCTCTCAGGTGATCGTTGCTACCCATTCACCGGAAATAGCGGGCGGGTGGAAAGGCAAGATTATCGACATGGAGGACGTCATACATGCATAAACGTTGCCTCGATTACTCGCCTGCGGCAGAGGATGTGCTACCGATGTTCCATCGAAGGCAATTTAGGCTGCTCATGGGAGGCGCGCCAAAGGCAAACGCGGCGATGCCTAATACCTCCGAGTTACGCTCACGTGAGGAGTACGCAGCGGCTCGTGAGCAACAACGTCTCCTGCCGCCGAGTGAGCGCCACCTTGCCCCGCCCCCCATCGATAGCACAAGGGCGGCGTTTCTGGCGCAACTTACAGAGGCGTATGGTTCTAATGGCATCGAGTCCGATTCTGACGACACAGAACTTCCGTTCGCCATGCGTAAGCATATAAACCGCGTGCTCAACGAAGACGCGTGATCTTCCAGGGTGACATCTATTGGGTTGACCTGGGAGACCCGGAAGATTCGGAGCCCGCGAAGAGACGCCCCATGGTCGTTATCCAGAGCGATGGAGTCAACCAGAGCGGGATTAGAACCACGGTTATGTGTGCATTAACAGGCAATCTTAACCGAGCCAGGGTGCCTGGAAACGTGCTACTCGATGTGAATGATTGCAACGAGGCGAAGCTTCCTTATCCAGAATGTGTCGTCAACGTTTCTCAGATCTATACGGTCAGCATGTCGGCCTTAACCGATATAGAGTTCATCGGGAGCTTATCGGCCACCCGGGTACGTGAAATTATCGAAGGCGTAAAGCAGTTATTTGAAGACGCCTAGAGCCTGTTATGAACTTTTAGAGCGATTTGCGAAAGCCTTCCTTTAGATATATTGAGGATATAGTGCGTAAATAGAAAGTGTGGCTGCTCAGCCAGGGCTAGCAGCACAGCCCGTCCGTGCTTAGGACATGTCTTTGTTACGATTCGTGCGCTTCGCGTTTAACCTCCTTGAAATAACCCTTTCACTCATGCTTCTAAAGTGCATAACAGGCTCTAGATAGGGGCGCGACAACGCGCTGCGCCGGAGGATAACCGTCGTGCGACGTGTGTCGCGCGTCGCGCCGGGAGGATAGGCTACCGTGGCCATGATCGGGCGCCTTATGGTGCGCTACCGCGTCGTCGTGATCGTCTTCTGGCTGCTGCTGACGGCCGTGTGCGTCAGGGCGTTCCCGTCGCTGTCCAGCCTGGTCAATAGCGACAACAGCTCGTTCCTGCCCGCCTCGTCGCCGGTGTTGCACGCCATCGGGCTGGCCAATCCGTTCCAGCCCTCCAACCTGGTATCGGCCCAAATCGTGGCCGTGCGCGATGACGCCCCACTCACGGCGGCCGACGACGCGGCCTTGACGCGCCTCGCGGGCGATGTCGGCCGCCTGGCGCACGTGACGGTGGTGCGCGACCAGGGCGCCTCGCGCGACGGCCACGCCCACAAAACCCTCGTCGCGGTGGACGTAACGGCCTCCAGCAAGGAGGGCGGCGCGGTCGTCGACGGCGTGCGCCGCGCCTTCACCTCGTCCTACATTCCTGGTGGACTGACGCTGCACTTTACGGGGCAGTTGGCCTCCAGCTACGACAACCAGCACGCCTCCAACCGCGCCCAGCGCGCCACCAACCTGCTGTCCTTCCTGGTCATCATCGTGCTGCTGCTGCTGGTGTTCCGCGCCCTGCTGGCTCCGCTGATTACCCTGTTCCCGGCCGCGCTGACGCTGATCCTGGCCGGGCCGGTCATCGCCAAAGCCTCGCAGCTCGGCCTGCAAGTGTCCAGCGTGACGCAGATCATCCTGACCGTGCTGGTGCTCGGCGCGGGGACCGACTACGGCCTGTTCCTGACCCTGCGCGTGCGCGAGGAGTTGCGCCGCGGCCTGCCCCCGGCCGACGCGGTGGCGCGCGCGGTCGAGCGCGTCGGCGAGTCGATCCTGTTCTCGGCCGGCACGGTCGTGGTGGCGCTGCTGTCGCTGCTGTTCGCCACCTTCGGCATCTACCACAGTCTGGGACCCGGTCTGGCCATCGGCGTGGCCCTGATGCTGCTGGCGGCGCTGACCTTGCTCCCGGCGCTACTGGCCGTGGCCGGTTCCGCCACGTTCTGGCCGTCTAAGGTGACGCCAGGGACGGAGCGCACGGGCCTGTGGGGGCGCCTGGCGGGCCAGGTGGTGCGGCGTCCGGTCCTCACTCTGGCCCTGGGCGCGCTGCTCTTCGGCGCGCTGGCCCTGCTGGCGACAGGGTACGCGCCGGCCGGCTTCAACGGCTCTATCACCGGCCCGGCGGGCAGCGACTCGGCCCGAGGCACGGACGCGCTCAACGCGCACTTCCCGGCCGCGGTGGCCCGGCCGACCGACGTGCTGTTGCGCTTCCGAGCCCCGGTCTGGAACGATCTGACGGTGATACAGCGCGCCGAGGACGGTCTGGGCAGGCAGAGCGTCTTCAACTCCGTCAACGGGCTGCTCAATCCCAACGGCCGGGCCATCGCGCCGGATCGGCTCGCGCAAGCCTATGCACAGCTTGGCCCGCCCAATAACCTGCCGCCGACCCCGCCGCCGTCCGTCGCGCCCGCGACCTACAGCGGCTACCGCGCGCTGGCGCAGTTCGTCAGCCCGGACGGCCGCACGGTGGAGTTCTACACCAGGCTCGCCGCCGGCGACCCGGGCAGTACCACGGCGCTGCAGGCTATGCCCTCCGTGCGGCAGGCGGTCGACGCGGTGGCGCGGTCGGTCGGGGCGGTCGACGGCGGCGTCACCGGCCAGGCGGCGGTCGGCTACGACGTGAGCCACGCCTCGGATACGGACCTGGGGCATATCGTGCCCGTGGTGCTGCTGCTGATCGCCCTCTTGCTGGCCATCGTGATGCGCAGCCTGGTGGCCCCGCTCTACCTGGTGGCCACGGTGGCCCTGTCCTACTTCGCCTCGCTGGGCTTCGCCGTGCTGGTCTTCATGCGCCTGGGCGGCGCCGCGGGGCTCAACTTCGTGCTGCCCTTCCTGATGTTCATTTTCCTGATGGCGCTGGGCGAGGACTACAACATCCTGGTGATGAGCCGCATCCGCGAGGAGGCGCACGGCGACCCCTTGCCCGTGGCGGTGACGCGGGCGCTGGGCGTGACCGGGACCACCGTGACCTCGGCCGGCCTGATCCTGGCCGCCACCTTCGTGGTGGCCGGGGTCTTCGGGGCCAGCGACCAGATACGCCAGCTGGGCCTTGGCATCGGGGTGGGCATCTTGCTGGACACCTTCCTGGTGCGCACGCTGCTGGTCCCCTCCATCGTCGTGCTGCTGGGCCGCTGGAACTGGTGGCCCTCGCGCCTCTCCCACCATCGGCCGGATGCTGCTTCATCTACCGTGGCGCGACGAGCGTCATAAGCGCGGGTACGCGTCACGGCCTGTGAATTCTACGTGCAGGGGGCCTGCGACGGCGGTCGCAGGTGTAGAATTCACAGACCCTGGGGTGCGCGTGACCTGATGACACGGTTCGTGGTAATGTATGTAGCATGCCGACAATAGACGCCCGCGGTATCATCAACTACGGTCGAACGTCAGGTGGCGACAGATTCACCTACCTCGTCGATCAGCTTATCCATGCCCACTGTTTTGCGGGGGGCGTCACCCTCTCCTCCATTCACCCGAACCTGCGCGTTAACATACCGGATGGAGGCGTCGATACGCGCGTCGATGACGCCGTCCCGGGCGATACGTCGGGTTGGCTCACCGTGCCAACGGTCTGGCAATACAAGGCATCGGAGTATCGCGACACGAGCGAGGCTGACCTGCGCAACGAGATACTTAAAGAGAGTGCGGACTACGTTCGCGCGCGCCTCGGCGACGGGTACGCCTACCGTTACTGCGTCTGCGACGACATGCCAGATCGTACAAAGGCTGACTGGACGACATGGCTGAACAGGTGCGTACGGGAGATTAACCCGAACGCGCCGGATGCCATGGTGTTGACGGCAAGCAACCTCGCTGCCTGGGCCAATTGGTTCCCTCCGTTGGTTTCTATCTTTACCGGCGGTAGGCTGCATGAGATGGCTCAGCACTTGCGGGCCTGGGGGGCAAGCGCGCGACGCCCGACACCAATCTACATCTCTGTTCCCGAGTGGGAGGCAATCGGCCTGCGGATCAGCACGCACGTGGATCTGGCGACGCTTCCAAGTGACGCTATCCTCGCCATACAGGGAGAGGCGGGAGTGGGCAAGACACGGCTGGTGTATGAAATGCTGGCTTCTCACCCTGCTCTGGAGGGGTTCGTTTACTACACCGACGACGACAATCTGGCCCGGTCGATAGCCTACCAACTGGCAAATGATGAGTCGCTGAAGGCCGTGCTGGTCGCCGACGAGTGCTCCCCAGAAGCGCGCGCGCGCCTCGCGTACATTGTCCAGGGCCACCTCCGGCGTGTGCGGGTTATCGCTATCGACGCCGGCAGTGACCGCGCGCTATCTGGCCTGGATACAAGGTTGGAGCGTATCCCGGAGGCAACGCTGATCACGATCCTGGAAGCAAATTTTCCGGCCGTCCCGTCCGACCATTTGCGGGCCTACGTCGCCCTCTCAAGTGGATTCGTGCGGCTCGCCGCCGACCTTTGTGAGCGTGACGCTCTCATTACTGCCGCGGGTCACCTTGGTCCCGTGCTGGACTCGGTCGACCAGTATCTGCAGCGGCGTCTGAGCGATCAAGAGTTGACCGTCATCCAGGCGCTGTCACTGGTGACCAGAGTCGGGTACAAACATGATGTCGCCCGCGAGCTTGACGACCTATGCGCGCTGACAGGTCTCGACCGGAGCATTGTCCTGTCGGTTGCCGACC
>JAABUQ010009246.1_pt1 | contig 13412 bp, 16 predicted proteins | sample 5560001 | NCBI WGS metagenome assembly JAABUQ01 (sample SAMN10711888, study PRJNA513371) | rock metagenome | isolation source: Antarctica rocks | place: Antarctica: Victoria Land, Finger Mt nord | collected 2015-12-18 | reverse complement strand
CCTGTGATGCTCTGGATGTCCGGCTCGTGGGATCCATTCAAGCCGATCCAATCCTCAGTATCCGCAACGCGTTGAGCGTGATCATCTCGTTGGGAGCGGATCGGCCCCAGTCGACGACCTCGACAGTGCCGCGTGGATTCCACCAGTAGGCGCCGGGCTGCCAGCGGCCGTCCGGGCGCCGGCGGCGTTGCAGAATGGCGAGGGCGTCGGAACAGCGTGGGTCTTCGGTAAGCCGCATCCGGGAGAGCACGAGCAGCGCTTGGAGGATGTCGTAGTGCCAGTACGGGGGATAGTGCAGGGTCAGCCACTCCCGGCGGATGACCGCCCCGGTGCGCAGCGAACGGAACAGCCGGTGTTCGAGAAACAGCTCGGCGGTGCGGAAAGCGGACTCACGCGCGCCGGACTCTCCGGTCGCCTGCCAGTATTCGAACAGTCCCCACGCCGGGGCGAGCGACTCATTGAAGGACGAGCGTCGCCCGTGCGCCCGTACATCGCAGTTCCAACCGCCGTCTGGCCATTGCCACCGCACGAGCGACTCAGCCAGTAGCTCCACCCGAGGATCTCGCCCGAGTCCAAGTCGGGAGCACACCGCGAGAGCGTTTCCTTCCTGGGAGGCATGGCAACGCGCCAGCCCGTCGACCGCCACGATGCTCGAGCGGTGCTCCTGTCCGGTCAGCCAGTCGAGCACGGTGTTAGCTGCTCGCAACGCCCTGGGTTCTCCGGCAGGGATGCCCAGCTCGACCAAAGACACCAGTCGCCAGTGGGCCCCTGTCCATTTGCGATACGGATGGACGCCGAACCCTCCGTCCCGGTGCTGACCCGACAGCAGCATCCCCACGATGGGACCGTCCAGAACCTCGCCGGTGTGGGCGACGACGTCCTCGCCGAGCAGGTCCCGTCGGGCCAGTAGACGCACAGCGGGTTCGGCCGTGGAGAGCAGCCAATTGATGGCGTCACTGATCTTATCGTCCATCGTGCTCTTGTTGACGGTCCGTCCTCTCATCGTAGGGCTCGTGCAGACATGGTTATTCCAACTTGGCCGGTCGTCGGTCTAAGCAGCTACTGGCGGGCGCATCCGGACAGTTCTCAGCGCTAGCTTCGGCGACGAGCCGGGTCATGCTCGGCTACATGACGAGCAACGGCCTCTGGGCTGGGACGCGCGTAACGTTCCAGTGAGCGAACAGAGGCGTGTCGAGAGCGGGCGAGCAGGATCGGCGTGTTCGTCCCATCCTCGGCTGCATGGGTCAGCGCCGAGTGTCGAAGCTGGTGGAGTGTCCACCCGTTGGTCGTCTCACTGAAGAGTTCGGCTGCGCGTCGGTAGGACAACCGGGCCCGGCCGGTGAGCCGGCACAGATCCACGCTCGGCACGGCCCGCGTCGGCTGGCGATCGGCCAGGAACACTGGACCGCTTGAACGGCCAGCCAGCAGCCGCGGTAGTACGAGCGCGGCGCCGGTTTGCCAAAACACCCACTCGGTGGCCCCGCCTTTGCTGCGCACGCGAGCGCGCTTGTTGGGAAGGTCGAGATCGGAGATGTCGAGCGACAGGATCTCGTTGGCACGGGCGGCCGTCTCGTAGAGCAAGCGCCAGAGGACCCGCTCGCGCAGCGCCACGTCGTCATGCCGCCACAGGGCGGTGATCTGGTCGCGTGTGAGTGCCCTGGTGCGATCAAGTGGGACTCGGGGCCGCTCCAGTGCGGCAGTCGGGTCGGTGGTCATCCAGGCGCGCTGTCGCCAGAAGGCACAGGCAGAGCGGAGGATGGCGATCTGACGGACGCGTGTTGCCGGCGCCGTGTGGGCATAGCGCGTGTGGAACCAGACAGCGAGCTGCTCCGCTGCACCCGGCTCGTTGAGCGTGGCGACCGGGGTGTCGGCACCCACGTGGTCCTGCAGGCTGTGGAGCGCGCTGGTGTAGACCCGCTGCGAGCCAGAGCTGAGGTCGTGTTCGGCTAGAAAGATCGCGACGGCGCCGGCGAGCGTCACCGTGTGCGGGGGCCGCTCAAAGCGGACCAACCGGCTCATGGCAAAGGGAGCCCGAGCCGATGGCGCAGGTCGTCGCAGTAAATGCGGGCAGGTAGCGTCGTCGGAAAGTCAGTCATCGCCGAACGGCAGGCTGTGTCCAGGATAGCGTTGCCGCAGCAAATACGCCGTTTTCTGCGACGAGCGCGTGACGCCGGCCAGGGGTCCCGCTGGCCCCAGACTCCGTAGCGTGGCTAGCCGTGCCGACCCGCGAGCTCCTGGCTCCCTCCCAACGCGCCCAATTCACCGAGTTGCCTGCCGCGCTCGATGACCGCACCCTGGGGCGCCACTACACACTGTCTGACGCTGACCTCGGCGTGATCCGCCGCCGGCGGCGGGCCTCGACCCAACTCGGCTTCGCCGTCCAGCTCGGTTACGCGCGCTTTCCTGGTCGGGCCCTGGGCGTTGGCGAGGACGCCCATCCGCAGGTCGTGGCCTCCTTGGCCGGCCAACTGGGCGTCGATCCCGGCGCCTTCGCGGCCTACCGCCAGGGCCGGGACACCACGCGCCGTGAGCACCTGCTCGAACTCCAGCACGTCTTCGGCTACCGGTCCTTCTCTGCGCAGCTCTACCGCGAGCTGGCCGGCTGGCTGCTGCCGATCGCGCTCAGCACCGACGTTGGTCCGGTCCTGGTCGGCGCCGTGGTCGACGAGCTGCGCGCACGACAGATCCTCGCCCCAGCGCTCTCGACGATCGAGCGGTTGGCCTGGGAGACGCGGCGCCGCGCGCAGCGTCTCATCTTCGTCCGGCTGACAGCGGCGCTCACCGACGCCCATCGACGCCCCAGCACCGGGCGCGACGCTGGCAGCGGGCCCACAAACTATGGCCGGCATCGCATACGCGGGCACGCGTGGGATACAGAGCGTCGCGTTCAGCACGGATGGCGGTGAGACCTGGCAGAGCACCGAGCTCGTGGATCTCCCGATGCCCGGCCAGGACCGCTGGACCGGCTGGCGCGGGCGCTTCACCCTCGCGGCCGGTGCTCACGCCAAGCTGGTGGCGCGCGCGACCGACGGCATGGGCCAGCTCCAGGTCGAGGCCTTCAGCTTGCCCGAGCCGGATGGTGGCACGGGCTGGCCCAGCCTGGAGGTGGGGGCCGTCTGAGTTGGACCGAACAGCGTCCAGGGGGGACCCTGGTCCACCGGGTGGTCGCGAGCAACACGAGCACGCTGAGAACTGCGCCGATCCCGGCCGTCACGGCGACGCGCCTCAGGGGGAAGACCGATGGTGCGACTTCAGGCATGGTCAGGGTGTGCGGCTCGCGGAGCCGGGCGAGGTCGATCGTCGCTGGCCGGGATCACCCAGCGCGGTCGCCCACTCCATCCTGGGACTTCGGCGAGCGGCGCCGGTAGGCGAGGCAGCCGACCATCGCCAGCACGCCGACCCCCAGCACAATGGGCAGGGAGAGGAGTTCGTCGCCGTCGAAGTCGTGGCCCTCGCCGTCCCCTGCGGGACGCGAGCCCCCGTGGGTTACCCCTGTCATCAGTGTAGCCGCACCCAACCGCGGGCGACGCCGTAGGCCGCCGCCTGCCGTCGGCTGCGCAGGTGCAGTTTGCCCAGGATATTCTTCAAGTGGTTCTTGACCGTGTGCTCACTGATGACCAGCCGAGCGGCGATCTCCTTGTTCTGCAGCCGCGCCGCCACCAGCTCCAGCACCTCCAGTTCGCGCGCGGTCAGTGCTCCTTCGGGCTCGATGGCCTCCGGCTCCTGTTCTTGGCCGCGCCGGAACTCTTTGAGCATGCGGGTGGCCATGCGTCGCGAGATCGCCGCCTCGCCCGCGGCCAAGCCACGCAAGTGCTCCAACAGCTCGGCGGACCGGATGTTTTTGAGAAGGTAGCCCTGGGCGCCGGCCTTGATCGCCTCCAGCAATCGCTCGGTGTCGTCGTAGGCCGTGAGCATTACCACCGTCGTCGTCGGGAGCGCGGCCTTGATGCGTCGGGTTGCGCTTGCGCCGTCCTCGCCTGACAGGCCCACGTCCATCAGTACCAGCTCCGGCCGCAGCAGCTCGGCTTGCGCCACGGCGCTGTCGGCGTCCTCGGCCTCGCCGACCACGTTGAAGTCGTCCTGGTAGGCGAACAGGCCTGCCAGACCCTCGCGGAACAGCGCGTGGTCGTCAACCAGGAGCAGTCGCCACGGCGGCATGCCGCGTCTCACTTCCGCCCACCTGGCGCGGCGGGAGCGGGACGGTCACAACCACCCGCGTGCCCGACCCGGGTGCGCTCTCAATCTGCAAGGTGCCACCCAGCAGTTCCGCCCGCTCGCGCATGCTGGCCAGCCCGAACGAGCGGCGCGTGGGCCGGGGCGCATCCGCCGGATCGAAGCCGATCCCCTTATCCCCCACCTCGAACTGGAGCACGCCGGGCCTCGGGTGATGGATGGTGACCCAGGCGCGGTCCGCGTGCGCATGTTTGCGGACGTTGGCGAGTGCCTCCTGGGCGATCCGGAACAGGTGCATGCCGGCCAGGTCCGGCACCGGCGCGGTCGGATCATCCAGCTTGAGAGCCACTTGGATCCCGTGCCGCTCCTCGAACTCGTCGAGGTAGTCCCGTAGCGCTGGCGCCAGCCCTCGCTCAGAGACGCGGATACGGAGGCCGGCGATCGCCTCGCGCACGTCCAGGTACAGATCGTCGGCGACCTCACGCAACCGCTCGATCTCGGCCACGGCCTCCGGCTGACGGTCCGCCTGCACCAGCCCCGCGACCGTGTCCAGGCGCACCAAGAGGAACGCGATGAGCTGCGCCAGGCCGTCGTGAAGCTCCCGGCTGAGCCGTGCGCGCTCGTCCATGGCTGCGTTCAGGGCCGCAACCTCCCGCTCGCGCCGAACGGCCTGGGCTTGCACGCCCTCCACGACGCGAAACACGAAGGAGGCAAACGCGTAGGTGAGCAGCGGCACCAGCAGGCCCACCAGGATGTTGCCAACCTGCGTCGGGATGCCGGGCAGCACGTGCTCCAGTGTCTCGTAGCGCACTCCCTCGTACAGGAGCACGGCGGCGCCGGGCACGATCGTGGCGAGCCACTTGAGGCGCGTCAGCTCGCGGCGGCTGACCTCGTCCTCAACGGACCGTTGGTGTTCCGAGCGGCTGGTGTCAGCCATGGCGGTCATCTCCCTGCCCCTCCGGTGCGCGCCTAGAGCGCGTCCTCGGGCCCATGGTCCACATGGGCCCGGTAGAAGACGCCGATGCGCTGTGGATCCGCTGATCCGATCTCGTCGACGCAGCCCCAGGCCGCGGCCGCGACGGCGTGGTCCATATCTTGCCGGGGGGCCACGACCATCTTGACCACGCCGCACGCGCGGCTCCTGGGAGCATCGTTGTACGCCCGCTGGAGCCGGCCGAGGCAAGCCGGGTCACAGAGGTCCGGTCGGTAGTACACGACGACACCCCCGTGCTCCAGCGCATGGACCAGGGTGCCCGCTGGAATCTCGCGCGTAAAGATGCCGTAGCCCGCGGGCGTGGGGTAGTGATCTCCCGACGGCGGCGGTCGGTTCCGGTACGACATGTCGGCGCCCTAGTCCACGTGCTGCCGGCTGCCCTCGATGGGCACCTGATGGCCCTGGGCCGGGGTCGCGGGGCGGGACAAGAACAGCGCCGCGGCACCAGGCACGAGGACCACGACGAGGGTCATCCCGCCCCCCCCCCAGCCGGGCCGACTCGCTGCGCGCACTCTGCTCGGCGATCCGTCGTTGGCGTGAGCTCGTACGCCGCACCGCCTCATGCGTACTCATACGGCACTCCCACCTCTCACCAGCGGCCACAGCGCCAGTCCCGCTAGGCCGGCAGCCGCTACCACGAAAGGCTCATGCACCTTGAAGCGCCACAGCACTCCGAGACTCAGCAGGCCAATGACCGCCGTCGGCACGTCGATAATGGTGCGCTGGCCGAGAAGCACCACCGATCCAGTGATCGCACCGGTCGCGGCGGCCGTGGCGCCCTGCACGAAGGCCTTTAGCTGGCCGTTGTCGCGATGACGCTTGAACCAGGGCGAGACGACGACCACCGGCACGTAAACGGGCAGGAAGATGCCGACGGCGGCCAGGGTCGCCCCGGCAAGGCCCGCGACCAGGAACCCAATAAAGGCGACAGTAATTACCACCGGGCCGGGCGTGATCATCGCGACCGCCACCGCGTCGGTAAACTGGCGCTCGTCGAGCCAATGGAACTGCTGGACGACACCCTGGTACAGGAAAGGCACGATGGCCAGGCCACTGCCGAATACGAAGGCACCGGACCGGGTGAAAAAGAGCAGGATGTCCAGCAGGACACTCCCTGCCAGCGGCGCCGCCGCGGGCGCGAGCTGCAGGAGGTGCGAGGGGATGCCGAGCGGCGGCGTGGCCCAGAACGGCAGCCGCGCCTTGAGCCAGATCGGTGGGGCCTTGACCACGAGCACGAGCAGCCCGGCCAGCACGAAGAACTGCGCCAGCTCGGCGCGGCTCAGAACAGTCACGACCATGAGCACGGTGAAGATACCCCACAGGAGTGGGTCCCGCTTGTTCGTGGTGCGGGCCAGCTTGGAGGCGGCGATGGCGATGATGCCGATCACCGCGGCGCCAATGCCGTAGAAGAGGGCCTGCATCCACCACAGCCCGCCGAAGGCCACGTAGGCCATCGCGAGCAGCACGACCATGACGAACGAGGGCAGCACGAACGCCAGGCCGACGAGCGTGGCGCCGAGCAGGCCCTGCTCGAAGTAGCCGAGCGCGATGGCGCACTGGGCGGCCAACGGACCGGGCATGATTTGCGCGAAGGCGAGTGCCAGCCGGTACGTGTCCTCCGTGACCTGGCGGCGCCGCTCGACGAGGTCGCGATGCATGAAGCCGACCAGCGCCACCGGGCCCCCGAAGCCGATGGTCCCAAGCTTCAGAAAATAGGCGACGAGCGAGACCAGCGCCTCGCGCCCTGGCGCCACCCGTGCGGCAGTTACTCCGGTCGCCGGCTCTGGCGGCTGGTCAGATCCTCGCGCCGCAGTCATCGCGTGCCCCCGTGCCTCAGTGGCCGACGCCTCAGGGCGTCCGCCACCCGCGAACCCCGTGCGCCAGTCCCAGCCGGCCTCCTTCCGCCGGACCGGGGCGGCGAAGCCGTCGGATCGCGCCGTGCTCGGGTGTCTGCCGCCTCGGCATCTTCCCTCCCTATGGCGCTGGCGCGGCGTTGACCTGGTCGAGGGCCGCGCGCAGGCCGGTCGCCAGCTTGGCCGGGTCGTCGTTGGCCCAGAAGTGCATGTAGAACAGGCGCGGCTGGTCGCCGAGGGCATGGTTGTGCAGGGCCGTGACCTGGATCCCGTTGGCCCGCAGCGTGTTGGCCACTGGGTTGACCTCGTCCGCAATCAGCACGAAATCGCCAGTGACCGCTGCCTTGCCGCCATCGGTCGGTTGGAAGTTGATGGCGATCGCCGTGCCCATGGCCGGCGGGAGCTCCATACCGTTGTCGGTGATCCTCTCTGCGCGCGGGACGCCGACGGCGAGCACCCCGTTGTCCATCTTGTTCCCCGCGCGGCCGAGGATGCCCAGAAGCGTGTCCGTGTCGAGCTGCGGGCCGGCGTACGGCGCGCCGGGCGGGCTGTTGCCCAGCGGTGTCCCGCTGCCGGAGAGGGCGCCGTGAAGGGCGGTGGCCAGCTGCACCGGATCACCCATCCCCTCATAGTGCATGTACATGATGTGCGGCGTGACCTGATTCAGGTGATTGTGCAGGGCAGTGACCTGCAGGCCATTGCCGAACAGGTCGGTCATGACGCCCGGCACCTCCTCGTCGCGCAGGACCAGGTCGCCCATCACCATGGCCATACCGCCCCCACCGTCCATCGGCTTGAACGCGGCGTACGAACCGAGGGCGAAGTTGGCCTTCACGGGCACACCTTCGACTGCCACGTTGAGGTCCGAGCGGGGCATGCCGATGCGGAAGACGTTGCCGGGCATCATCGTGCCCGCCTTGCCCAACGCCTGCTCCACCGCTGACCAATCGATGTCCGTCTGCTGCTGTCGGGCCACGACGTGGTGCGCATACGTCTGGGGGAGCGCCGGTGCGCTCGCCGCTAGCACCGAGCCGCTACTCACGAGTACCACCACACCCATCGCGAGCGCCCGACGTACCTGCCGAACCATCATGCTGTGTGCTCCTTACTTCCTCGAGGAGCTTGCGTCTCGATGACGTCGAAGCAGGTGACCGAGCCGGCCTTGGTCCACAGGCCGAGCTTGTCCGTCTGGTAGCTGTCGTCCGTCGTCTCGACCACCGTCTGTCTATTGAGATACCCGCGCAAGAAGGTACCGCGGGCTTCGCCACGGAGTGCATGCCACCGCCCGGCCACGACCTTTGCTACCAGCTGCGTTTCTCTCATCAGGCCGCCACGGCGATATTTGGGGCATATAACAATGGCTAGATGTGCAGTTTAGAGCGGACTGGTTACGGGCCGGCAGGGGCAAGCCCAACTAGCGTCGATGGGGCTTGCCCGCAAACCTTGCCGTTCAGTTCGGGGATTTCGAGGAACGGCGGCGAAAGGTCATCCAGCCCAGGATTGCAAGCACCCCGATGCCCAGCACGATGGGCAGGCCCAGCTCGTCGCCGTCAAATCCGTCGCCGTCCGCCTCTGCCAGCGCGGTCGTAACCCAGCCCATCGCCAGAAGCCCGGCCGCCGCCAGGATGAGGGCCCACGTGGAGAGCCGTTGCAGTACGGACATGGCTGATCTCCTCTCTTCATCCGTCAGCTCACCATAGACCTACACGGGATGGTGAGGGAATGGCTCGTGAGTCCTGAGAAGGACACAAACGAGCCATTCCAGTCCGCCGCTGGCCCATGTGCATGCCCGCCAGGCAGCAGCGCATTGCCGACCGCCTGACTCAGCCGCGGCTCAACCGGTGTGGGCGGCCCGCTGGCCGCCGCCAACTCGTGCTGATAGGCCTCGAACGTGCCTCGGGATGACCGGCTGCGAGAAGATAGGGTTCACTTGCCCGCGGTATCCTTCGCGCCGAACAGCCGTTCGACATGCACACGGGCACGCCCGGCTCGAGTCGACGCGCCGAAGTGGTCGTCGCCCACTTCCGCGCCATGCGGGCCGAGGCGTACGCGGAGATCGTCGGCGAGGCCGATCCGCTGCTGGCGCACGTGGCGCGCGAGACGGAGCACCGCGACTTCACCGACGCCGAGCTGGAGGAGCGCGAGGCCGACCTGAGCAAGCTCAAACGCTAGATTGACCAGGCCCGGGCTGAATTACGGACTCTTGACGAGGCGTACCAGCCGCCAGTGCATGTGAGTCTTGATCGACTCGATACACCCGCCGGCCTACTATCTCCACCGAAGGAGAGCGGGGTTCCATGGTCGTTTCCCTGCGAGAGTTCGCGTTCGTCACCGTCGGCTCGGTCGTCCTGTCACTCGGGATTCTGACCGCGCTCTGGTCGTGGGCGCGCCAGGTCCGCCGGCTTGCCATCATAGGCGTCGCAAGCACGATCGGGATCGTGGCTTGGAACGTCGCGCTGAACGTTGGAACCGCGACCGGATTCAACGTCGACAGCCCCTTTCTCGGCCTCAGCCTGCAGGATGTCGGCAGCGGCGTCCTGGCGTTCGCCGCCACTGCCCTGGCGCTCGGTTTGCTGACTGACCGTGCAGAGCCAGCCGGTCGGGTCGTGGGGGCGTCGGCGATCGTCGGCCTCGTGACGATCCTCGTGGACCTGCTTGGGTAATCCCAGGGGCACAAGGCCAGCTCGCCCGGTGGATCTCAACGACTCGTTACTGTCTGCGAACGGCGTTCCTCGAGTGGGTGCGCACCGCGGAGTCGTACACGAGCTTGATCGAGCCGCCCGCAAGGAACGGCAAACCGTGCGCCGGCATCGACAGCCGCCCGCCCGCCAGGCTGGGCGCCACCACCGGAGCCGCGGAGCGCGCCACCATCGCCGCGTGGCATCGCCGGCCTGGTCCTCCGCCCACCGGAAGATCGGGACGCCGCCCAGATCCAGGAACTGGCGCAGGCGTGTGCGCGGTGCCCCGAGGACCGACCCACGGTCGCCCGGGAGGGGTGCCAGGCTCCCTTGTTGAAGAGGCGTGCTGCAACACACACCAATCGTCCTCAGTGTGCGCGCGGGCCGCTCCTGGCCACTGAGCGGTCACGCAGCGCGACAGGCTGCTGTCGGCGCTGGGGACTCCGAGCGTTTCATACCCCTGCCCAGGAGAGAACCAGATCGGTCCCATACCCGGCAAGGTAGCCGACGAAGATCCCCCACATGCCCAGCTCGCGCAGTGCGAAGCGTCGACCGACGTGCAGCAGCTCTGCCACCACATACAGGATTGAACCGGCCGCCAGCGCCAGGCAGAACACAAAGACGGGGACGGCCTGCACGCTGTAGCCCACCACCGTGCCGACAAAAGTCGGCCCACCCCCAATCAACCCCGCCAGGCCGAGGAAGGCCCACGCCGGTCGAGCGCCGGCTGTGAGTGGAGCAGCGATTCCGAACCCTTCAGTCAGGTTGTGCAGCCCAAAGCCGACAATCAGCAGAGTCGCCAGGGTAACTGCGCCCGACACGGACGCCTGACCGATCGCCAGACCCTCGGCGAAGTTGTGCACGCCGATGCCGCCAGCGATCATGAGACTGAGATGGGCTGGGCTCACCTCGGCACGAGTCTTTGTGCCCCGGATGAAAGACCGCTCAAAGTAGACCAATCCGAGCAACCCCACGCCGAAGCCCGCCACGAAGACGCCCGCCAGCGCGAAGAAGTCGGTCGCCGCGCCGGTCCTGGCACCATCGAGGGCTGTGTTGATCGGCTCACTGGCTTTGGTCAGGATGTCCCATAACAGGAACAGCAGCACGCCCGTCGCCAGGGCATTGAGAAAGGCCTGCCAGGACCGAGAGGGATTGTCGAGGCGGGCGATAGGCAGTCCCAGAAAGATGGTGATGCCTGCTATCGCACCCAGCAGAACAGTCTCGCCGAAGCTCATCGACCGATCACCATCCAACCATTCCTTTCGTATCTGTAGTCACCGGCCCAGACGACGGCCCCAGCACCACGCCGTGACCGTCGCGCATCCAAGAACCGACACCCATTTCCGCGACCCGCCGGTGGACACGATAGCCTCGGCAGGCTTGTAATATTAGTCTTCACTAACCTCCGAGGTCAACATCGGTTTCCGAAGTACATGTACCTGGACAAAGGTGAAGTCAGTACCCCTGGTAGCTGGGACCAGGGGTACTGGTGGCGCGGAACGCCAAGCGGCCACTGGGAGATGGCACCTGCGGGACGGAGAGCCCCGTTTCAGCCGCCCTGGACCTTGATGCTATGGCGGCCCGAGGCGCCGTCTGGCTGTGGCAGGCTGAAATCATCCGGCTGCACTGTCCCGGTGCCGTCGGTGGCCCGCTCGACGAGCTCCGCGGTGGTGCCCGGCAGAAGAGTGAACGTGCCCTCCCAGCGGACCATGGCATCCTTTCCTGGCGCCGGATCGAGGAAGCGTGCGGTCTGCCAGGTCTGGCCGCCATCAGCACTGAACTCCACCGCGTCAACGCCACGGTCGCCGGCGTACGCGATTCCCGCGATCCGCTGCTGACCGGCGGGCAGGGTAGCGCCGTCGACCGGGATGTCAATCCGCCCCATCGTCTTCACGACGCCGTCCTTGTTCCAGTTGCGCTGCTCGTACCAGTCGACGTACTCCCCGGTGAGGGCGCGGATGCCGGCCAGCCACTTCGGGTTCTTCATGCCGTAGCGGCCGGGCACCAGCAGGCGGGCCGGGTAGCCGTGCTCGCGAGGAAGCACCTCGCCGTTTATCGCGTAGACGACCAGGGTTTGTGGGTCCATGGCGACCTCGGCCGGCAGTCCGGCCGAGAACTCGTCAGTCGCCAGGAACGCCAGGCTGACGACGCTCGGCTTGAGACCACCGGCCAGGCCGAGCGCGTCGCTCAAGCGGGCGCCCGTCCAGCGCGCCGTCGAGACCAGGTCGCAGCCGTAGCTGGCCATCTCGCAGCCGTCGGTGAAATTCGAGATGCACTCGAGCGTCTTGGCGACCTCGACGGCCGGCAACGCGCGCAGCGTCCGGTAGTCGACCTGGACCGGGCTGACGACCTCGCCGTCGATCACCAGTCGCCAGGTGCTCGCATCCAGGACAGGGTCGGCGACGGCGTTCTTGGTGACCACGTAGAAGTTCCGGGTCTCGGTGATTGCTGGGGCCAAGCTGCCCGGGGGACGGCCGGCGGCGGTCAGTGAACCGCCCTGGTCGCGCGTGAGCTGACGCTCCGGCGCGGGCGTCGGGGCGCCCGCGGCAGGGAGGGACGTGGGCGTCGCCGCGGGCACAGCCGTCGGCGTGTCCGGCAGAGGGCCTGTCGTCGGGGCCGGGCCGGTCGAGGTCGCAGCGGGCGCCGTTGCTGCGGGCGCAGCAGTCGCGGGGGCCGGGGTGGGCGCCGACGCGAGCGGCAGTGCGCTACTGACGACGCCGCCCTCCCGCCCAACAATGCGGGCCACCGCGTACGCGACAACGGTGCCGGCCAGACCCACGAGCAGGGCACGGCGCTCGCGCCCGAGCGCCATGGCCGGCGGACCGGTGCCGTGCTGGAGCGCCGCGCCCGCCATCAGGACGCTCGCGTAGCCGACAAAGACGAGGAGGAAGCCCGTGCTGGTCAACACTGGCGAGAGCAGCAGGCCGGTACCGAAGAAGCCGGCACCGGTCACGGGCAGCACCACTGCCATCGTGGCAAGCCACAGCCCGAGCCCCAGCCCCAACAGGCGCCACCCGCTCCAACCCGCGCGCACAGCCAGAGCTCCAGCCAACAGGAGCAGGCTGACCATGCCAAGTGTCGTCCCGGTCAGCGCAGCCTCCTTGGCATCTGGCCCGAGCCGCTGAAGCCCGCGCTCGAACAGGTCCAGCGGGACGAAGAGCAGCAGCCATTCCATCACGCGCTCGGGCAGTGTGCGGATCTGCCACGTCTGCCGGAGCATTGTCTGGAGCAGCATGGCGACGCCCGTCGCAACCGCACCGGACGGCAGCGCTGGCCACCAGCCAAAGGACCACGGGCGGGCGGCCAGCGATCGACGCCCTTCTTTCCTTGAATTCCCGGCAGAACCCGGCGTAGGCCTCACGAGCTCACCGAGGTTACGGCTGGGCGAGGATCGGCCGCGAGGATAGGAAGCGACTCACGTGCTCTGGTGTGTACCGTCGTCGCTGTCTGCCACGGGAGGTATCTAGTGAGAGCGCGCCGCCATCTGGGCCGACCGGAGTGGACGCGTGGCCACAGCGCGGCGGCGGGCCAGCACGTCGTCGAGCGCCAGCTTACCGGCGCCAACCAGGACGAGCACCACGCTGCCCTACCACGTGGACCAAGACCTGCTGCGGGCGCTCCATCCGGACCTCATCCTGACGCAAGAAGTCTGCGACGTGTGCGCCGTGTCGCGCCGCGATGTCGAGTTGGCCACACAGGCGGTGGGCGACAGGC
>JAABUQ010009245.1_pt1 | contig 13413 bp, 13 predicted proteins | sample 5560001 | NCBI WGS metagenome assembly JAABUQ01 (sample SAMN10711888, study PRJNA513371) | rock metagenome | isolation source: Antarctica rocks | place: Antarctica: Victoria Land, Finger Mt nord | collected 2015-12-18 | reverse complement strand
ATAGGGTCACTAAGGGGTAGGGGGAATGGATGGATTTGGGGTGTTGGGACGGGAAGAAGTGGGGGATGATGGCTGTGGAAGAGCGGGGGGTTGGGATGTTGATGATGGTGCGTTGTGGGGATGCAATCTGCTTGAGCAGCTGAGGTGGGTGCTCGTGTGTTTTTGAGATACCCTCCGCGCAATTTTTATGTCTCTTCATATTGTTATGTGTTTTATTTGGCGAGCGCGGGCATAGACAGCGGCCTTCTGGCATTGGCAGCGATGTATGGATGTGAGTTGTGGGATTTGGATCTCGATAGCTGTGCTATCTCGTCCAGATGTAATGATAATTATAATGATCCTTATTCAACTTGGTCAACACTCAGCGTGGTGCTTGTGGACTGCACATCTCTCTCCGTTTGGCAATAAGCAAGATGGGTAGTTGGAGATTCGCAAATGCTTTCGGTATTTTCCAGGGGTATACTCTACCAACATCTAAGCCATCCGACATTCCAGATCAACTACCTCCCTCTCCTCCCCCTGCTACCCCGCTGCTGCTTTCCCGTTTCCTCCTCGCCCCCAAGCATCCCCTCATACTCCTCTACACTAGCAAAAGTAGGCAGGTTCTTGACTCGCCGCCTCTTCGCCCGCTTGCTCTCCCCCTCCCCTGCACCAGCATCCCCTGCGTCTCCGCTACCGGCTTTCTTCTTCGACCTCCGTCCCTGCCCCTCCTCCTCCTCAAATGCCTCTTCCAGATCGCTGGGCACCTCGTCATCGCTTCCCAGCAGTGCATCACCCTCCTCGTCATCACTGAAATCAGGCATGATATCATCCCCATCACCCGCATCCTCCATTTGAGCCTCGATTCCATCTTCACCGTCCTCGTCGTCCAGATCCTCCAAATCGCTGAAACCCGCCTCGTCCCCCTCGTCAGGGTCAAGCTCCGGTCTGCTCCCCACCAGCGCCTTCCATATCTCATCTTCGTCCTCACTACCTTCACTCCCCTCTCCCTCTCCACTTTCCTTCTTCTTTTTATCCTTCTTGGCCTTCTTATCTCTCCCCTTTCCGATTTCTTTAAAGTACTTTTGGAAAAACACCTCATCAGCGCCCACTTCCCCTCCGCTTCTGGAATTGACCGGCTGCTCCCTCCTTGCTTTCTGGCTCGCGCCCGAGAGCAATACCCCGCTCTTATCGCCCGCGGCTAAGGGCTGCATGATGCTTACACCCTTCGTTCCGGCTGCGGATTTCTTGGGGTTTTTGTATACGAAGCGGTCGAGGAAGTGGATTAGTGTGTTTAGGTTTAGATCTGGCTTTGGGGGCATGGGTTCGTGAGTTAGGAGGCGGGTGGCGAAGAGGGAGACCGAGGGGTGGTAGTGCGATAGAAGGGGGGAGAGTTCCCAGAGGGTGCTGCTGCTTGCGGCGGCGTGGAGGGGGTCGCGTTTGCGGCCGTCGTAGGTTGGGTAGGCTGATTTGTTTGAATGCGGGGGAAGAGAGGTCGCGCTTTGGGGGTGCTCGGGTATGTCGTGGAAGGATTCTGCGTCGTCGGAGGGGGATTCTTCGGGTTGGGAAATGAAGGATTGAAGGCTGGGGAAGATGGAAGAGAGTTCTCGTATTAGGTAGAGTGCGCCGCAGGTGAAAGAGGGTTGGTGCATGCAGACGACTTGCAGGAGGCGCTTCGCGAATGCTTCAACGCGATTTACGCTGAGATCGGAGCGTAAGGTTTTAAAGAGGAGATTGAGGTAGAGGGCTTGCTTAGAGGAGGTTAGGAGTCGAGGGTCGAGGAGTGATTCGTACATGGTGCGGTAGAACCTGTCTGCTGAGTGCTGGCTGGAGCTTTGGAGTTGTTGGATCAGCAGTAGGGCCTGCATGCTGGTGTTGAAATTTGAGGAGTGGGTTACTCGGAAGAGGGTATCGAGGTGCTTGTCGAAGAAGTCGTCATTGGTAGTGGTGAATGGGATCGCACGATTAACGCCAGTCAGCACCGCAGACAACATCTTTTCGCGAAGATCTTCGTCAACAGTCGTTGCTTTCTCCTTCTCAGCCTGTTTCTTCAAGGCTTTCTTGCCCCCAGCGCCGCCACCTCCTTGCACTTCCCCTTTCTTGTTGATGGAGATTTTATTGACTCCAGTTGCCTCAGACTCCGCCTTGGCCTTCTCAGGCTTTTCCAGAAGTTTGAGGAAAAGACTGAAGTAGATATCGAGGAGCTTCCTTGCAACAGGCTCTTCTTTGCTGCTTAGTACCGTCTGGTTCAGAGTAATAGTTGCATAGTATTTAGCGTGCAAGCTTTGACCAGGGCGAAAAATGATGCCAGCCTCAATTGCGCCGATGATGATCGATTTCATCGACGGATGGGTAGTTTGGAGCTGTAAGATGTGAAAAGACGTCTTCGAAGCGATTTTCTTATCCTTATCACCGAGCTTGTTGACCAGCAGGCGAAGTAGGTTGGCTTCCTGCTCGGGCTTGTCTTTCAACATTTGATAGCAATAGTCGACAGCCCTCCCCCGAGCAAAACCGACTTCATCATTACACCAGCTTTCAATGATTTTAAGGATCTCGAAGAATGTAGTCTTCAGCCAATCTTCATATGCCCAAGTTATCAGATGTACCGGCTCCATCGGCTTCGGCAGAGGATCTTCAGGGTTCCAAGCGTATTGAATGGGATCAAACATAGCCGATAACGCTAGCTGGCTGGCAAAAGTCCTGAGTTTTCGATCTGATGGGAGCAAATTGCCAGGACCAAAAAGATCTTTCAGAGCGCCAAGTACCTCCACGGCCTGACTTCTGCTACGCTTGCTGGCTAAGCCTACGAGGCCTTCAAGAGCCTTCATGTTATGTACTGGAGATTCTTGCACAGATAGCGTCAAAGCAGAGATCTTGTCGGACAATGTTCCTGTAGACATGATGGTATGGTAGAATTGATGGGCGGACGATGCAGAGCGCTGCGTACTCGCGTATGTTTGGCTCTCATTCTCTAGAAGGGATTTGGCATATTGATGTAGTCGTTCAGACAGATCGAGTGGGATACTCTGATACTCTGTAGATGGTTCTGGGAGAGGAGGCAGCGTAGCAGCATGCCAATCTGATCGAGGCTGCAAGGCCTACAGGAAAATATCAGTAAACGTGATTTCTGCGTGGTAGATCGATTTCACTCCTACCAATTGAGACTTGATTTGCCCAAGTGGTCTTGCTGTTTGTGACTTCAAACTGACACCATTTGATCCTTGCCTTGCATAAAAAACGTCAGCAGCACTTCTTCGTTTGATCTGGCCGTCTTTGACTTTATCCCTTTTCTCGGTGCTCTTCTTGGCTGCGTTTCCACTTCCTTGATCCACATTGTCCATTCCCATTCCCTCTACCATTTTCTGCAACTCCTTTGTGAGATTCCCTTCTACTGTCTTGACTTTTCCATTTTTCATGTCCTCAAACTCTGAGTCTGACTGAATATTGGCAACGAGGTCATAGTCATCCTCATCCCCGCCCAGGGCTCGAATCTCATCTTGAATGCCGGAGTGTCCGCTTGCAGCACCATTCTTCAGTCTTGATCCAAGCTTGGTACCGTTGACATTGCTCTTCTTTCCAGAGCTATACAATTTCTCCTGCCCATCTCGAAGCCTCTTCTTTCCCCGCTGTAGATCTTGTACTGGCGTGGGTTTTTGTCGGGTAGAGGGAGCATGACCATTGGCTTGAGCACTTAGTGTAAGCTCTTTTTCTTGAGACCGGACTTCTCTCTTCAACCCTTTTTTTACTTTCTCGTTTTTCTTTCTCTTCGATTTTGTAGTAGGTATTTCTGAATTTGTCTTTGGGTTTGTTTGCTTGAGCTTGTCCTGGATGGATTGTGTCAAATCTTGGAGCGCATGTAGTCCTAGTTGCGGAAGCTGGGCCCCTTCGGATGTTTCTGTAGGTACCATGTCGAGGCTTTGGGGACTGGGGGCCTGCTTCTGGAGCTTAGGTAACTACTGCAAAGAATCAAATTCATCTGGTAGTAATATGGGAGTATTGATAATTTAAGAACCGAGGTTTTTCCGAGTGATACACACAAAACACAAATGGCTTCGAGGGAAAATAAATCGGAACTGAGACGCCCAACGTGAAAGCCATTTGTTTGTAGTACTGCGAGTGCTTATGCTGTTCGGTAGGGAACACGTTGAGTTCTAGACTTTGATGACGATTCTATTTAGAAAGTTGTTGCCCTAACTAATAGTACGCTCCGATTTCTCCACGTTGTCCAACACATAGAACAAGGGACGAAGGCAATTTGGATCTAGCCTTTAGAATTGTAGAGGCTCCGATGACATGAGGGCAAGAGCTCAAAGCTGAATACTGCATGAACTTTGGTAGAAGTCCCAATTTGCGCCTAAAATTGCCCGATATTTTCCCCTCGAAGTCGCCCATGTGGGAATAGCAATGCATAAGGGTATCCACCAGCGGCAGTATTCAGGCCATCCGCGCTCCCGTACCTTCCTGCTTCTCCTAGTGATCCCATGTCGTCAATTCGGTTTTAATTATCGTCTGCCGTCCACTTCTCTCCTGGCCAAACCTCCTGGCCTTGTCCACGAAACCCCTTCCTTCGTTCGATTTCTTTGCCATCTCGCAATGTCTTTCTACGACAACTTTTCTCCCTATTCCCATCTGCCGCCCTGCCACTGTCAACGCACACATTTCAGCTTCTCAACACCAAGATCCACACCCCCGACCCACCATCCAGCAGCCTTGACGATCTCCATCACAGTCGGGATCTCGCTCTCATCTCTCGGTGCGTAAATCATCACGAAGCCGGATGGGAGAAGCCTCTTGCCGTGGATGTAGCAGCCGGCTAATGGATGACGTTCGCCCCAGCCGGTGGCTATGACAAGCGCTGCATCCAAGCCGTGGAGAGTCATGTGCATGCTGGAATCCTGATGTTAATTGTTAGCTCGTCAAATGCTGAGAATCGGACTAGATAGGAGGAAACTCGAAACTTCGAGCTTCACAATGAGAAATAATTGGAGAAGCGTTTCTTACCGTGGCGTGTAAGTGACAGATTTCTCCTGTGTTGGCGCAAGTGGGATTCAAATGAGCTTGAAGTTGACGCATTTCAGAGTCAAGCGCAACAGAATGCGTGCAAGCAGACATGAAAAGAGCAAGGCCATGTTTCTCGAAACAAGAATTGCCTTCTCGCAACAAGGAAGGGCAAGCAGCCGTGAGTGCATGGAAGGCGTCTCTGATAGCATTGTGTAAAGGAGGAGAGCACTTCTGATTTACCTGCCGTTGAGGGGCAATGCCGTTGACAATCGGGCGTGGTGCTGAGCGTCGAGGTAGGTGGCGGAGGTAGCTTGTATTGGGATAACATGCTTGAGCAAGTGATGGTGGTTGGAAGGGGTCTTTGATGGCGAACAGACTCAAGTAGGAAACGCGGAGAAAGCCCCCAAAGGTTGAGGGAGTACCACCTGGGCCAAGGGCAAGAAAATCATTGTATCCGCTAACGACTGCACGATAGATCTTTAGCACGACGGCGATGATCAGGGTGGAGTAGAAGATGTAGCTGAGTTGTGAGGATTTGATTGTATAGACGAGGTCGGTCAAGTGGGCGTAATGATGGTCAACGGTGGTGGCTGCCATGGTAAGCAAATCCAACGAAGAGGAAGTGATAGCACGGTACCTAGAGCAAGAGTATTAATTCATGTTGATTGCGATTGCTGAGGGAATGTATGCTGTTCTTAGCTTGTTCCAGAGTACTTTCTGTTTGATTTGCTTCTGAACGTGATTGTTGCAATGACGTTAGGGGGTTGGACGCGGGATTGTAACAATGTTTCAGTGAGTGTGGCAGGTCAAGAGTATTCAGCGTGTTGACTTCTTTTGATCCTGGAATACAGGAAGAGTCAGCAGTAAGGCAGATGGTGCGGCAGCATGCCAAAGGAATGAAGGCTTCCGGTTTCTTGGTTCAGCTCGTGGTACTGTACAGTATTAGGCGAGAGGCCTCAGTAAAGGAATAATGGTAAGGTATGCTAGTGGTGTGAATGGCGAACGGGCGTCATACCATCCTAGCAATGAGAGATGGGAGGAAGTAATTAGAGAGGGAGCAGCTGACATGGGAAAATGAAAAAAAAAACATGTGATGTAAGGCCCACTTCGCAGTCCGCACATGGACAGCGGAGGTCACATCCGAAAAAGGAGCCATGCACAGAAATCGAGATTGCCCCACCAAATGAAGGCTAAGGAGGTAAGCAAAAGGAAATGCGTCCCATCTCTTCATGCTTCATGCATCATGCAATCTTTGAGGGCTTCTGCGGCAGTGCCTTACCGCCTGTTTTTCTCGGCAATGCTCTTCCACTTAAAGAGTCTTTCAGATGGCTGTTATGTCTCCCAATGGATGTGCAACACAGTACCGCTGTTCCAGACCCGCATCGAAAGAACCCCACGGCCGATCCTATTGCACCCTCATGGGTATAGGAAGTCACCGACTCGGAGCCTCAGGGCACAAAACCATCTATACGGTCCAGGAAAGTGCTAGATCAGCGCTGCAAAGAGGCTTCTCATTGTCATTGGTGACTTTCAGGTGGAGCTGAAAGCACGAACAGGCACAATCGATACTTGAAGCACGGGCCCATTCTTTAACGCAGTGGATGTTACCCAAGGTCGATAATAGATGGACCATTCCAGGATTGCCCAATAACGATCTCGAGGTTTAGCACCGACACGCAAGACAACAACACTTAATCTTGAACGGGTTCCTTCTCACGAGGGATCAATCGTTGATAGTGGTCTGGCCAGCAATGACCTGGCTGGCAGTGGCCACAACCGAAAGGCCTGTTCGTATCGAAGCTGTAGCAATGAAAGTATGGGACGATAATTGGCCGTCATAGCTGTAGTGGGACTGCATTGTTAGTTGATGTTTGTCTAGTCCCGGTGGTTAATGCGCCCTGTAGTACTATCAATGGTCGGTATGAGTAGGTACGAAAAGCTGCCTGGTCGCCTTCTCCTACAAGACATCAGCTGCAGCATTGCAAGTAATAGGAGATTAGAGATGATGTTGGCAGCGAGAAAGCAAACAACTATATCAGCCCGTTGCAGGAGTCTTTGCATCAACGATTCTCGGATCCCTCGGATCCGTCGGACCCCTAGGATATTGCGTGCGGGGTTCCACCCGGAGATAATCACCTAGGGAACAATAATTCAACCATTGATGGAGCAAATTCGCGTGAACACTAAGGCCCACTCCACTGCATCAAAGCTCGACGGCTTTGCCTTGGATGTGAGAAATTTATAGCTCTGGTTATGACCTTTGCGCAGAGTACCTGGCTGACGCTATCAAAGCACAGATCGATCTTTCTGTGTCTATTGAATCCATCATGGGCAAACACCGTCGTTTCTTCCGAGATGAAGAAGATCGTTATGATATCGGCAACCCTCATGACCCTGAGAAACATGAGTATGAGGATGAAGACTCGTCAGATGAATATGACCATGCCAACACTCCACCGTACTCACACTCTTCTCGCGAAACATCCGGATCCTACCAACCCATGCTACCCAAGCTGTCACGATCAAAGCAGCCAGTCAAGTTCTACAGACCCCCAAGCAGGAATGTGATCAGGTACTTATGCCTGGCAGTGGCCACTACGCTCGTCATATTTGTTCTGTGCCTGGTACGAGCTGGCTGGAATTCGTCGAAACAATTGGAAATGGGGCTGGTGGACAAGCAGACACCAGCAAAGCCTCCTCCTTGGGAAGACTTTCCTTTCCTGACCAGGTATTTTGGGGGTGTGAGAGCTCTGGTGCCTCGAGAAGAAAACATTCCAGAATACCCTAGCGATGAAGAACCCCACGCAGCACAGTCCAATGCAAACAGCGGGAGGCGAGATGAAGGAAGGATACCTATAGCTGATCTCTTCGACCCGTATCCTAATTATGCAACATCAGAATACGCCCGGCAATATGCTAGCAAGCACGAGTGCTTTCTAGATGCTGAAAGCCTGGTGAAAGTACCCCGAGTCCACAGTTACGAAGGCGTGCCTCCAGGCATGCCAGATCCAGTGATGGGTTCACACAACGTTCTCGGCTTGCGGGAAGACGTTTGTTTCGATCGATTTGGTAGACTTGGAGCCTATGGATATGGCTACAGCATGAGAAAAGGTGGTACAGGAGCAGGATTGAATGGCGAAAGAGAAGGTTCAGACGCTATGTGGACCGAGAAAGGTGCTGTGCCAGAAGTGGATTACACCAAGGTCAAATGGGCAGAAGCGCAGAATCAGTGCTTGTTGAGGAACAAGCGACGATTCAATACTACTACCAAGGTCAATCCAGCTCATGAGCATCTCTTTGCGGACATGGAACCGAACAGGGATGAAGAGAAGGCTACAGAAGCCAATGTGAGAAGAGACAGCTCTTCTGAACCTTTCAATACGACCCACATGGGCCATATGGAAGACCAGAGTAACTTGAGGGCCATCCCTCGAAGTGCTGTGATCATCCGCACTTGGTGGGATCATCAGTATAGCTTGGAGGACATTGTGTACCTAAGATCACTGATCGCCGAGTTGTCGCTCCTCTCAGGAGGAGAGTACACCATTCAATTCCTGGTCCATGTCAAGGACGATAATGTGCCGATATGGGCAGACAGAAAGATCTACGATCGCATCCTTGAGAATGCTTTGCCCGCGGAATTTCGAGGTATGGGTACTTTGTGGAGCGAAAGACAGATGAGCTTGATATACGGTGGCCTCGAAGAGAGCTATTTCCGCGAGCTTCCAGTACATGGAGTCTACCGAGGTCTTTACATGGCTCTACAATACTTTTCGAATCAGCATCCGCAATACGAGTACTTGTGGAACTGGGAGATGGACGTAAGATACACTGGCCAATGGTACCACCTCTTTGATCGTGTGCAATCGTGGACAAGAGACCAGCCTCGCAAAGGCCTCTGGGAGCGTAACGGTCGTTTCTACGTGCCTTCTGTGCATGGTAGCTGGGAAGATTTTAAGCAGATGATACGCGTGCAGTCAGAAATGGGGACAGACAATCCTAACAATGTCTGGTCTGGACTCAAAGGAGGCGGTGCCAACATCCCAGGTCTGTCGCAAGCCAAGACCGACAAACCTGTCTGGGGGCCTGAGCCACCTCCAGATATGCTCGGAGACCAGGATGACCCTACATCATTGACCACAGCCGACAAAGACAAGTACGAGTGGGGCGTGGGTGAGGAAGCGGATCTCATCACTTTCAGTCCTCTCTTCGATCCGGACGGGACCACATGGTTCTATGTCGAAGATGTGACAGGCTACAACACCACAGAAGGCCTCCCACCGAGGAGGGCAGCAATAGGCACTTCGTCTCGCTTGTCCCGCCGACTGCTGCAGACTATGCATCGTGAGACAATACTCAAACGACATCACATGTTTTCCGAAATGTGGCCAGCATCCGTTGCCCTTCACCACGGGCTCAAAGCCGTGTATGCACCTCATCCAGTGTACATCGACCGCATGTGGCCTACGTCGTATCTGGCAGGCGTGATGAATGGCGGTAGGAACGGCGCGTCAGGGGGTGCGCGGACCAGCATTTATGGAGGCCGAGAACACAACTTTAAGGGCACCACTTGGTTTTATGATGCAGGGTTCTCGCCGAACCTGTGGAGAAGATGGCTAGGGTACAAAGTCGACAACGATGGCGGAGAGCAGGAAGAAATGGCAGGAGAAGGCCGAATGTGTTTGCCTGCGATGCTGTTGCATCCGGTGAAAGGAGTCAACTTGGTGGTGGAGGGCGGAAAGACAGTTGAGGAGCAGGAGTTGGAAAATGCAGAGGCGGCTGAAGATGCTCGGTTGGGTTGGGAGACAGTTGAATAGGGCGTGGTGGGAGCATGTACAAACGCATTTCCTTTGCAAACCTGAGATTAGTTGTGCAAACGGGGTTGTTTTCAGCGACAGCGAACTCGGACTGGATAAATGGCCCTGTTGTATACGTTCACAGATGACAAGACGAGTTGCTACGTTGATTGAAAATGCAGGGAATCAGAGCACGACACTTCATCTTGCTTCTCTATCCTGCCCAAAAATGATAACTTGCTGTAGGCATATGGCTCCCTACAGGTAATCATGAAGAAGTTGGGATATGTATTGAGAAAAAAAACCATTTCAAGATACACACGGCAAATTTTTACTCAACGGATCTTTGACTGTATCAATAGTCTTATTATCAGCATTTGTCTCAAGCTATAAAAAGTCGTAAAAATGCTGGCAGTTGTTGCATTCTTTGCTATGGCAATCTCTAAGACGACGATGTTCTTCCAAAATCGAGGACCACTTTCAGCCCTATCACAATTCACAATATTAAGGTAAGTTTTTCTCCAACGTCGAAATTCGAAACTACCTTTTTTCCATGCTCTTGCCCAACGTAATGGCGTTCCAAAAGGATTCAACAAAGAGAAAGGCAGTCACCCGCGACTCCCCAGAGGCTGACGAGGTCGTGTTGAGTGATGGTGGGGAAGATTTCGGACAGACCTTCCTCAATGGTTTTGAATCACGCAGCGACGACGAGGTGGACGAAGGCGAGGATGGGCAAAGCAGTGATCTTCTAGAGGGTGGGAGCGACTTGGAAGATGAGGAGGCTGACGAGGGCGCCCTCTTCAGTGACGAGGTACCTTCGGAAGGCGAAGGCACAGGTCCCAGTGAACTTCAAAATGCTGGCTATGTCAGGCAAGGGGAAGACAAACCCGGGTCAGGACGACCTCCTGCAAATCACATAGTTACTAAAGATGCCAATGGCAACCCTCGCTACATCTATAAAGACATCGACCCTGTCTACGACTCCGACGACTCGGAAGCTCCCGTCACAGCGAACACTATTGGCAATATACCTCTATCTTTCTATGATTCGTACCCACATGTTGGCTATGATATCAACGGGAAAAGGATCTCAAGGCCTGCCAAAGGCGAGGCGTTGGACGCTTTACTGGACAGCATTGAAGTCCCCAAAGGGTGGACTGGTCTTACAGATCCAGGCACTGGCAAACCGTTGGAGCTCAGTCAGCAAGAGCTGGAAGTTTTGAAAAGGATACAGATGAACGAGGTCCCAGAAGAAGGTTACGACCCATATCCAGCTACGATCGAATACTTTACCAGCAAAATGGAACTTATGCCCCTGAGCGCTGCCCCTGAACCGAAGAGAAGATTCGTACCCTCCAAGCACGAAGCGAAGCGGGTGATGAAGATTGTGCGAGCCATCCGGGAGGGACGAATATTACCCTACAAGCCGCCGGCTGAGGAAGAAGAGGAAGACCAAGAGGTCAAACGTTATGACATCTGGGCGAACGAAGCGCCTCGTCCGGATCACCCGATGAACATTCCAGCGCCCAAGCTACCGTCGCCAGGCTACGAAGAAAGCTATCATCCGCCGCCAGAGTACCTACCAGACCGTAGCGAGAAGAAAGCATGGGATGAGGCAGACGAAGAGGATCGTGGCAAGGATTTCCTGCCTGCAGATCACGATGCATTACGAAAGGTGCCTGGTTATGACAAATTCTTGAAGGAGAAATTCGAGCGGTGTCTAGATCTATATCTTGCACCTCGGGTGCGGCGACATAAGCTTAATATTGATCCTGAGTCTCTATTACCTAAATTGCCTAGTCCTGAAGAGCTGAGACCTTTCCCGACGACATGTGCGACACTTTTCCGCGGCCACGAAGGTCGTGTGCGGAGTCTGACCATAGATCCGTCAGGTATATGTCTAGCTAGTGGCGGTGATGATGGTACGGTGAGGATCTGGGAGCTTTTGACTGGTCGCCAAATCTGGTCTGTCAAGCTGGGTGACGGTGAAGCAGTCAATGTAGTCCGATGGCGCCCCGGTCCAGAGGCAGTCATCCTTGCCGCTGCTACAGGCGAAGAATTGTATCTGATTTGCCCTCCGGTCACAGATCCAGAAGTTGAAAGTAAGAGTCGCGAGATCATTGATGCAGGCTGGGGCTACGCTTCGAATGGTGCTACCAGCAATACGAAGAAAGAACCCGTGACTCAATGGGTACGCCCTGGAGGGAAACTAGAAGACGAAGGTGTCCTCATCAAATTCAGCCTTCGCAAAACAATCAAAGTCATTACCTGGCATCGACGAGGTGAGTATTTTGCAACAGTCTCGCCGCAAGGTCAATCGAGCGCCGTGGCCATCCACACCCTCTCCAAGCATCTCACCCAGCTACCTTTCCGCAGACTGAAAGGTCTCGCGCAATCAGCACAGTTCCATCCCTCGAAAGCTATCTTTTTTGTCGCCACCCAGCGCATGATACGCAGCTACGACCTATCGAAGCAAGAACTCCTTAAAATCATCCAGCCTGGAGCCCGCTGGATATCCTCTTTCGACGTCCACCCCGGTGGCGACAACATCATCGCTGGAAGCTACGATAAGCGACTACTATGGCATGATCTTGACCTCTCCGTTCGGCCGTATAAAACATTGCGCTACCACCAGAAAGCCATTAGGGCTGTCAAGTTCCACCAAGGTGGTCTGCCATTATTCGCAGACGCAAGCGACGACGGCAATCTGCAGATCTTCCATGGGAAAGTTGTGAGCGATATGATGGAAAACGCTAGCATTGTGCCACTAAAAGTTTTGAGGGGACATCAAGTGAAGAAAGAACTAGGTGTGTTGGATTTGGACTGGCATCCCATGGAGCCGTGGTGCGTGAGCGCTGGTGCTGATGGGACTTGTCGTCTGTGGACATGATGAGTAGATTGTGTCATATCATCTCAATTGTTACGCAGTTTACCAGGCAATATACACTGTCGAGGACCATGCAGTCCGCCAGGCTGCATACTTCAATATCAAAAGCGATTTAGGATCGACTTCACCCTCGGACCGTGCGTTTACATTTCGCCACAATTCTTCTTTCACCCAGTCCGGGTGGAATTCGACCAAGGCCCACCATTTAGCATGATAGCACGTTCTTGCTAGACCCGCTGAAGTGCGAGGTGTGGTCGGGCAAATAGGGAGCACAATGCCAGGCAACCCAGCGCCAAACCCGAATGGTAACATTGACTTGTTCGAAACGGGGTCTCAGTAGAGCAACACCCGCCTTTCAATGTGCAACGGCCTCCAATCACATTCTCCGCCTGGTGACCAGCGGTCGGTACTCGCGACCATCCATAGTACTGATTCCTACTGGAGAAAATAGCAAGCAAGAATCCCCCCATCGATCCAAATGCCTGAGGGCTGTTTGCCCAACCAATGCACACTTCATTGACCCAGCCTAGTGGCTCGAATCCGTTCAGCAGACTCAGACCGCCCTCTCCACATTGAACCCTCTTCCACTCCCCTTGTTTCCCAAATCTTACTACCTCCCCCCCTCCCAAGTATTCTCTCATATCTTCATCTCTTTACTTTCGTCCACCGGTTCTTAATCTTTTAACCCTCTATGGAATAATACTCACTCAACCTCTCCCCCAAGGAACTCACCCCCACCTCAACCAAATC
>JAABUQ010009244.1_pt1 | contig 13414 bp, 11 predicted proteins | sample 5560001 | NCBI WGS metagenome assembly JAABUQ01 (sample SAMN10711888, study PRJNA513371) | rock metagenome | isolation source: Antarctica rocks | place: Antarctica: Victoria Land, Finger Mt nord | collected 2015-12-18 | reverse complement strand
GATGGAGGGATGGGGGTGGTGTGCTAATTGGATGTGAGGGGTTACGGTGACAGGTATGGTAGTAGGGAAGAGGAGGGGGGATTTTTGGGGTTTGAGGTTCTGTGGCCGAGACAGTAAGGGGATGGGAGGTAGAGAGGGGCGTGAGCTGGGTTTTGGGGAGTGCTTTGTTTGGTTTGTGGGGATCTAGATGTGACAGGAGGGTAAGGAAAGGGGGGTTAGGTTTAATTTGCGCCTTGTTTGGTTGTGATGTTGGGTGATTTCGTCGGAATCGTGTTCTCGCCGATTTGCTTTCCACACCGACTCGACGTCCACCATAGCCTAGGCCTACTCCTTCTCCTTCGCATGCTGATACATCCCATTGACGTCCTATACATACTGCGACATCCACCTGATCCCCTCGCCATAACCTACAACCCCACACAATTAGCCTCCCTCTCCCCAAACCCCCCATCTCAGAAAAGAACATCACCTCCACTCACCCTGCCTCATAACCACACTACACATAAACACCTCAATCGGGCGTATCCCCTCGAGCGGGACTTTCCCCTTCCCCGTCGTCTGCCACAGCCCCAGCTGATGCCTCAGCTCCTCCTCGCTCACCGCGTCCGGGTGATCGATCTTGTTGCCGAGGATCAGGAAGGGGACTTTGGAGAGGTCTTCCATGGAGAGGAGGGCGTCGAGCTCGGCTTTGGATTCGGGCAGGCGCTCGTGGTCTTTGGCGTCGACGAGGAAGACGATGCCGCTGACTTCGGGGAAGTAGTCGCGCCAGAGACGGCGGGCTGGGGAGGGTTAGCTGGGGGGGGGGGGGGGATGGGTAAAGGGCGATATGGGGAGGGTACCTTGTTGATGGCCGCCGAGGTCGAAGGTTGTGAATTTGACGTTGCCGATGGCGAGTTCTTCGGATGCTGGTGGGGTTCAGTCAGCCGGAATCTATGGAGCAGACGGAGTAGAGCGGGACAAGGCGTACTGGGGTGGAGTGTGGGTTGCATGACAGCGACGCGGTCGTTCTGTGTACGTGTGATGCATCAGTCCTTGCTCTTCCTTCCAATAGAGCCTTCTTCTAAGGTTTTTCCTCCGTCGTGATGCGAACAGAGTCCGTGTGGTGCAGTCAACAACAGGCGTACCTTCAACATGTGCAACAGCGTCGTCTTGCCCGCGTTGTCGAGACCCAGAAACAGGAGTTTGGCATGCTTGTTCAGCAGGCCTAGGGAGGCGAGGACATCCCAGACTAGCATGCACAGAATCAGTCAAAGCGGTCCCGATATCTTAATAGCTTGAAATGGGCAAGAGAGGTGCAAGGGCTGGAGGGGTGCGTACACCAGTTGACGATCCACATGGCTGTCTTCCCAGGTTCAGCTATTGCTTTCTTTGCCGTGCAGGTTATGCGATGAGGAATACGGTTGGTGCCTGATTGAACAGGGGAGAGTGTGTACGGTGGTCTTTTCTGACGGTTGATGTTCGGACTTTGGTCAGGGCTTGGCGATGACGATCAAATTCCTCGAGAGTTGCACGGCACTATCATCAGCTCGTACAAATAGCGTTCGAAATGCCAAGTCATAAACGATATAATAGATGGAGAGCTGATGTGAAGAATGTCTGATGCCTGTATGTTCAATCTAAAGTATCTACAAACGAATGCAATGGTTATCCAGCAAACGTGAAATAGCGCCTTCCCATGCCATGAATCGTATCATGATAACCCATAACCTCGTAAGCCCGCTGGGGCATTTCAGAGCGTCGCTTGACTCATCCTTCCGAATTGCTGGAACGAGTTCGTATGTACGCGCTGAAAGTGTCTCGGATGTTGTATGTACAGTGATGGTGGGGGCAAAAGGAGGATGTGGCCGGTCCCCATGCTTCTGCAGTGGTGTATTGAGTCTAGCGCCAAGGCAGATGCTTTCTATACCGAAAGGACAACTTGCGCTTTCGTTCCGTAGCCTCTGCATTTCTCGGCCATCTCTAAGCCGACTTCTCTCATTCGCTGCGCACCTCTGCCAGAATGGCATTTACGCTCTTTGTCTTTCCCGGCCGTGCGGCAATGCTGACGCCAAAATTTCTCCCGGCGCCTCTGTCTTTTCCTCTCAAGACCTTGGACAATATCAATGGGGCCGCGGCTATGGATCTCCTGGCTCTTGGTATCGGTAGCGGTAGCTTCATCGTCTAGGTCGTCAAGATACTTTCGGTGTTTACTCCAGAAAGGGTTCGGCGTGCGAGGCAGAGAAGCAGTATGGGTCAAATGAGGACGTTGAGCGAGTCGAGCCATCGCCACCCCGATTGTCCCCTTCTTCGGTGAGGCGCATGGCGAGGTCATCCTGGTCGAAAGTGGAGACTTCAGTTCATGCTGCAAGCGCGCCGGAGCTAGATTACTGGTTGGTGACTGGCCAAATAGCCGTCGTGGCGGAGGAGATCTATATACAGTAGCACACTTGCCCGGTGGGGGCGGTGAGCGCATACGCTTCGGCGAAGGCATCGGAGATTTGCCACCTCTTCGAGGTAAAGGCTTCTTGTGATGAGGAAAGTCTTCGCTATCTGAATTATCAGGTCGGCCGGCTACCCAGGCGTCGGAACCGTCACTTGATCGTATCATGGCGTCGTCCTCTTCGTCGTCGTCTTCCTCGTTCAGTTCTGGATCGGATGTGGGAAAGCTCGGGTCGATATCTTGAGGTAATACTGTATGTTTCGATCGTTTGCGCTGTTCCAGACATGACGCGTAAGCAGCCTCGAGGGGGCGGTCCTCGTCGAGGGTACCGCAGACGAAATCAGTACTGTCCGGGAGATCTGGCGTGCCCGGTCTCATCCTGTCGGCTTTTGCTGTTGACCGGCTTCTGCTGATGCGCCTTGCAGACGATGTGTAATGCGACCGTCGCTCTCGAATGTTGATCATGGATTCAATGGACGAGTCTGAGGCCACTCTCTTGGTCAATGGACGAATATGCTCAATGTGATCGGTGGATGTTGCAGCTGTCGTAAGTCCGGGGGTCCAGAATTGATAGTCTGAATCCATATCGCTATCGTCGTCGGAGTCTGCAAAACCCTCTTCGTTGTCAGTCTCGTTGCCGTCAGAGACATCCTCGTCGCTATCGACTTCATCGATGCCAGTGTTTGCTTCATCGTCGTCCTCGTCCTCGTCTTCATCATCTTCGATTGCCTCATCTTCTGCTTCTTGACCCAGCTTTCGAATGGCGTTCTCCTTCCGAAGGGTGTCATTGACAGTAAGCTTTGGTTGGTCTCTAATCTCCTCCTTGGTCCATTCATCCTCTGCACCAAAAGACCCCCCAAAAGCATGGAACGTAGTCAATTCTGACTTCTCTAGCTTCTGGCGCTTGGCAGCGGAGTCTGCTGAGGGTCGGGCTTCGTCGACTTTTGCTATTCTCTCTTGCGAAGTATTCTTGAAGGTGGACACGGTAGATCGTACGTCCCGATCATGCCTTGCATTAGTTTTAGGGATAGCCAGAGACATTTTAGGCACCTGGCCTTCCGCAGGAGCCTCTCCCCGAATTGCCTGAACAGGAGCTTTGAATGGACAAGCAAACCTGAGCATGGAGGGACGCTTTGGAGGATCGACAGGCTTGACATCCTCTTTGGCGATGTTGTGAGACTGACCGGTGTCTTCTGCTTCAGCCTGAGGGATGCTTTGACGCCCACATGCAAACGTAATGCACCTTCTTTGTTTTAGGCCAGCTTCCAAGCTTGTTTTTTGAGGGACTTGAGGATTGGCTTCTCTGGTAGGTACCTGTGCTGCATCCGAATCCCCTTGCCTTTCTGACAGGGACAGCTCTTTGTGTGTGGGAGATCCATAACCCGTAGCGTCAGCGGCGGGTAGGGGAGGGCTTGGAGTATTTGGACTCGTTGGTCCTCCATCACTGGTGAGTACAGGAGCCTCAGCGTCGGAGCCTGAGGTGTGATCAGAGCTGGACAGCAGAGCCTGCGTAAGGAGCGAGGCATTTCTAGTTTTGAGAAAATGCGGTGACGGCAGTGATCCATGATCGGACATCAAGCCAGATGATGGCATCGCGACGCGCCCGAAATATAGACGTTCGTCGGGTGGCTCGTCGACGTCTGCAGGCTCGTCATCGCCACCTACTGGTTTATCTCCTGCTGTCTGCAAGCCGCTGGAACACGGCAGCGCCATTACAGCGTGAACACGATCGTAACCAGATTGCTGGTGATGAGCCATGACCGTGCTCTAATATCGTTATGTATAGGTGGAGGACGAGCAGGGTTTTGGCCTGAGCACCACCAAAGGGCGAAACGCCCAGCACAGTAAGAAAGACACACGAAGGTTATGACGGATATGGCGCCATTTCAGGCATCATGAATTGTGGTTCTGTAGCAGAAAGGCTGTGTTTAGGCGTAAAGTAGGGTCCAAAATGTAATGGTGGTTCGTCTGTGTGTAGGAATAGACTGCTGGTCAGATTGTCATTGAGATTGTTGTTGGAAAACAGACGTGTGCATCAGGTAGGTCGATGAGCCGTATATAGCCCTCGGGCATCAAGTCTATAATTGTCGTTCTGGCATGGTTGCAAGTTCGAGCATCACACTCGGAGAATGGGTGGTGAACTCTCTTAATAATGAAACGTGCTCGCGTTGCGATATACGAACGGCCACCTCGACCCTGTGCGTTGAAACGCAACAGGATGACGGGCAGGTATGATATCAGACCTGAGACTTTGGGTCAGGATATGCGGAAGGAGTTGGTGGCTGAGTGAGTCTGGGGAAGGATTGCAGAAACACGATTGCCGCAGCAATGAAGGGCTTCTTTGATGGGGAGCTGGAATGATGCGTAGTGGCAATACGAATGACAAAGCGTGTTGGACAAGGCCGAGTGGTTGTCAAACGATTTGCAGAGGATGAAGGAGTGGCGAGATGACTGTGTTACTGAGCTGGTGACCGAGGGTGAACAGAAATGGCGATGGTGGGAGAGAATAATATGTGATTTATTCTGGAAGAGCTCCGTGGGCGACCGAGCTGGACCCTGAAAGGTAAAGTCTTCCACCACTTCCGACTGCTGCCCTCTCCGCATGCGAATTTCTTGGGGCGTAGATCTCACTCGCCCTCAAACGCAACACTGACGCCCGCGCTGCTCAAGGCTTGAAGATAAGCATGGGGATCTAAGCTCTAGTGTACCGTCATGCACCCCACAGCTCGCCTCGCAAAATAGCGTTCAGATGGACGGGCAGCCTGTTTGAGGTGGCAGCATCGACGCTTTGCACTACGCGCATCCAGTCGACTTGGCCCGATTGTGCATAAGGTTGGCGGGGCTATGGAGTGGTATGCAGTTGTCTTACACCAAGGATGGTTATGGTGTCTTGTTCACAAGCCCCTCGTACTTGTGCTAATATGTCCGGCAACGGAGCGAGTACGGCTATGTCTTAGGATCTCAGTCACGTCTAAATATGTCACGAGTCCTAGACCCTGGAGACACCATAAGTGGACGATTCTCGATGTTTTGCATTCACCGCAGCCAGATCCGGAGGTTGGTTGTAACTTTCGAAACCAAGCCAGTGCGTGGGACAATCCGTATGCACCGGCTGAAATTCTCGTCGCTGTTTCTGCTTTTGCGCTTGCTTCATCCACGTGCGCTTCAAGAGCAGGTAAGACGGAGATGGGACGAGGGCCGTGGGCGGACCAACGTGGTGGTTCCTTCGAAATGTTTCGAAGCCAATGCTCCATTTCAGGCCTCGACCATTCGGTAGAGACGCTGCAAACTCATGGTGAAGCTCACCACTACACTGGCTGCTTCACGCACGTGAAAGACATTTGATATTGGGAATTGTAAAATCAAACCTAGCCGTTCACCCCACGCCGAAGGTGCGAAACTAGAGTTGAACTGAAGCTCCAATCCTTCCCTCAATCAACAAGCGTCAACGTACCCTGTCGGTAGCTGCGATGGTTTGCATACTCCCTGTTGTACTTCACATGAGACACGTCGCTGGAGACTGAGAGTCCTGATCTCCTGGGACCATCAAGGGTATTCCGCACTGTACTACTTGATTCCGTTGGCCCACTTCGGACGAGTTGGCGTTCTGGTGATTGACGCATTACCACTGCCGTTCATGCAGAGCATAAGTATAAAGTAGCTTGAGTCCTAAGTGTGACCCGGGCTTGAGGGATTTCTGATAGCCAATCGTCAAATCTGGACCTCCGCATTGTGGTCAGCGTTCTTTACTCAAGACAGTCCATGTCGTGAGCTGGAATAGAGCAATGAATAGAACAGTATTTCTTGCAATGGTCCTCGCACCTGCTGGTAAATCGAATAGAGGATTTCCAGGTTGCAAACGGTTGTGCGAAGAAGCCAATCCAATTTGGGTCTAGCCAAGGATTGTAATCACGTGATGAGCTTAGTGTCTGTTGAGCTTGACATGGTATTTACTGTCGTAGCTTGAACAGAAAGCCCAATTGATCTCATCATGAACTCTTTACGTATAGCTCGAGCAGCTACTCGCATTCGTGCTGCACCAAACCACCTGCCCCTGCAACGAAGAGGATACGCCGATGCGGTGTCGGACAAGATAAAGCTCACACTCGCGCTCCCTCATCAGGTTGCTGCTCTCTGGCCCAGTCCTGCTCTAGAGATAGGAAAATACTGATACTATGCGTTGTACAGTCAATATACAAGTCGACAGATGTGTACGCACTGCTGAGTCTCTTACACAACCGCGGGAAACATGTTATTCGACGACCAATACTGATCTGTTGAAACCGTAGCGTCCAGGTCAATCTTCCTGCAGAGTCCGGAGAGATGGGCATCCTTGCCAACCATGTTCCGTCGATCGAGCAATTGAAGCCAGGACTTGTCGAGGTTATAGAGGAGAGTGGAGGCAGCAAGCAATTTTTCCGTACGTTATAGCAGGCGGACAACGCTATATAAACCACTCCAGCGTCTACACTATACAATGGAGGAGTACGATCTGTAGTGCCTTCTGCTGATTGAGGCCTTGCGTAGTTTCCGGAGGCTTTGCAATCGTGCAGCCCGGCTCACAGCTCAGCATCAACGCCGTTGAAGGATTCCCACTTGAAGATTTCAGTTCAGATGTAAGGTTGCCCTGTTGTTATATACCTGTACCAAGCCATCGCTGACGATATTTACTATCAGTCTGTGCGGTCGCAAATCTCGGAAGCACAAAAGATCGCTGGAGGAAGTGGAAGCGAACAAGATATTGCTGAAGCCAAGATTGAACTTGAGGTAGTACCGCCTGAGAAGTGCTTTTCTTGGTTATTACGCTGACCAAAGATGATCGAACAGGTATTGGAGAGTTTGCAGGCATCCTTGAAGTAATAGCAATGTAGTATTGTGTTCCAATACCTAGTGTCCCAAGGTTTTGATATCTTGATTCGTCTCACGATTTGCTTCGCTACTCCGGCTCTACTGCCTTTGCCAGGTTGTGCCTGCTGTATTGGTCTATTTTCATGTATGTTGGTCTTTACTGTTGGACCAGGGTAGTGCCTTCCACGCTCGGTTCTTTGCTTTGCTTGCGGCTGCTACACGTGGTGGTCTTGAAACCTCAATACCTTTCCTAAGGACCTTAACATCCTCCCCCAGAACATCAGTCATTCTTTCTTAGAGAAACATTACAGTAAAGCAATCTTTAAACCGACAGCACTCGATCAGTCACCCATATTTTCTAGATTATTCATCGTTGAAGCTATGACCCCCCAGCCTCAGACTCCGCTTACAAGCAAAGCATCGACGATCAGGAGTCACTCGCCCTACAGCACAGGGAAAGGACCCATCGTCAATGAAGGTTTCGTTGCGGCTCGTGTCCGTGCTATACAGGGCGGGTTCAATCAGGCAAAGACCCCCCAATATCCAGATCCTCGTAATGACTCTGCCCTGCCAAAGAAACCGTGGGATAGAAGCATTCACTCCTTGAAGGAGTCACCCTCGTTCAGGAATTTCAACCAGCTATCAACAGCTCAGGACCTCAACAACATCGACAGCGATCGTTCCAGGAGAAGCCAGCTATCCAACTCCAAAAAATGGCAGCGTAGCACAAGCAGCTTACGCTCGCCCTACAGCGGCTTACCACCCGGTCTTCAACCCTCCTCTCACCGTAAAGTCCACAGCATGTGGGATCTGCACACTCGCTACCAAGGTTCGCCCCACGGTGGTAGGAGAAGGTATCGAGATTACAGCAATCTGAGAAGGGTCTCTGCTGGCACTGAGACGGGAACGTCCGAGATCATCTCTCCACAACCGCTATCTCCCTACAAGCAGCCCGTTAATGTATCTCAGCAGAACACCGATGATAGTGGATTTTGGAGCGAGACGCAGGCTGACCAGGAGCATTCGCTTCCAGCCCCAAACCCTAGGAAAAGTATTGCAGAAGCACTCGGCAAGGTTGTGGACGTCACCGAGGGGCAAGATGAAGCATCAACGGCATGGGCTAATGAGGACGAGAAGCCTGAATATCCATTCCCTGCGACGGAACCATTCAGAGATCAATCTATGCCAGAAGTTGAGCGCTCCAAGGGAGGACTACCACTCGACCGCAGAGCTTACTCACAGTACATTGCAAGAACATTACCCAGCTTCAATACAGCTCTAACTACGGCTAGTGGCTCGAACGACATCAACGATGAGCGTCCGCTCCGAAGGATCCGCGGCCGTCGTGCGGCTCCAGACAATACCATGGTAGACTCGTCCGAGCCTAATCAGCAGGAAGAACTTAAACCATTGCTACCGCCCAAGAAGCGATCTCGAGCAGCGACTGCGTCATACTCTGGCCACTCGGTGAGCGATGCACCTCGCCGAGCCACTATGCCTGCTCCGTCCATTGATCCCTTCATCGACTATCACGCTTACGAGGACACGGGCGAGGTTCAAGAGCCTGATCAGCAGGAAGAACCTAAAGCATTCCTACCGCTCAAGAAGCGATCTCGAGCAACCACCGGGTCTTATTCTGGCCATTCAGTGAGCGATGCACCTCGCCGAGCCACTATGCCTCCTCCATCCGTTGACCCATTCATCGATCACCACGCTTATGAGGATACGGATGAGGTCCAAGATACTCTGCAGGAATTCAAGGCATACAAGGCCACAGAGAACTCAAAGCTACATCAATGCGATGACGGAAGCACAATCTCCCGAGACGCTTCAGAGATACGGAGATCAGACAAACCAGAATCTTCAAACTCCCGCCGGTCTAGCGCAACTAGCAGAGCACCTTCCATAGCTCTCTCTCGACCCCTGAGTCGCGTCTGGCGGAGGCTCAGTACCTGGCGGCTCGGCTTTGGCGCGAGACAATCCGAGTCGGTGGAAGCATCCTCAGACCAGAAGTCAGAGACACAAGCACCAAGCCGCACCGGTACCGATCCGGAGCCGCAAGTCAACGAACGCTCCCGCAAAGGCTCTGGACGACCGCGTGGGTTCAAGTATAAAGGCTTGTTGGACGCATCAACGGACTCCGCCGCTTCCAATATGGCAGGATCCGATACAGAGACGGATGAGCAGCCTCACAGAGGATCGCCAAAGGATCAGTCTCTGTCGTCACGCTCTGCCACTCCAAATCCATCTGAGCTTCGTGTTACTGAAGGAGGACAATACAATGAGGAATCGGAAGACGGCCATACTCTTGGAGAACGTTCTCGCAACTCAAGAGATTCGGGCAGCTCTCATGCAGAGTTGACCGAGCGTTACGAAGGACAGCTCGGGGAGACGCAAGAGCGCGTCCACCGTGATCAGTCTACAGGAAAAGAAGCTTCTGATCAGGGCAACGCTGTGTCGGGTCGTCCCAGCACTTCGCTTGCTCCACAAAGCTCCGTACTATCCTCGAACTCTTTAGGAGAAGAAGCTTTTAAACAGGGCAACGCTGCATCAGGGCCTTCCAGCACATCGCTTGCTCCTCAAAGTTCCGTACCATCCTCGAACTCCTTCTCGCCTCCAACGCCAAAGACAATCACCCAGGAAGGTGAAGAGGGTCAACTGCTACCGCAAGAGCTTCCCGAGGCACAATGGCCTCTTCCAGAAAGATCTAGTCCCTCGAACGGATTCGCATCTGCCCCAACCAGAACTCCACCTGCTCGTCCCTCTCGTCCTCCATCACTATCCCTTGACTGCTCGCACACCAACCCCCAAAAAGCAGACCGCTCTACTCACAACCCCGAACCACCGCAAACATCCATCCCCGAGACCCACTCTTCAAACCCCAGCGCAGCACCTCCGACCGCAACACCATCAACCCCCCTCGCGCCCACCGACCGCCGTCCACCCTTCTCAACCGCCCACTCCCTAAAACCCACACCCGCGCAACCAACCACCGAGCTCAGCACCCCGGACCCCATAAACTGGACCCCCAGCCGCGGAAGCGTGCTCTCACGGACGTATAGCTCCCTCCACGTACAGTCTGCCACTCCCTCGAGGACGCAGTCCCCTACGCCTTCGCTCATCTCGGAGACGGAGACTGTCGGTTCGGGGGCTGGCTCCGAGGCGTATGCGAGTCTTAGGGGGTCGAGGCCAAAGTTGAGGGAGGCTTCTGCTGCACGGTCCCCATCTGCTGCACGGTCGCTGACGGCTCCACGGTCGCCAAGCACAAGGATGGACTATGGGCTGCCGCGGTATAGGGATGCGGCGTGTAGGGAGAGGGAGCAGAGGATCAAGAGGGTGAAGGTCGTGGTTAGTTTGGATGGGGGGCCGGATCTGGTGGTTGATGCGGTGGTTGAGCGGGGGAGGGAGGGGGGACGGGCGGAGTGGAGGGTTTGGGAGGGGGTTCGGGGGTGGGAAGGGGAGAGGGAGAGGGTGGAGGGATGAGCGGTGGGATCAGAGGGTGGTTTGATGGAGCTGGGGTTATGAGGCTTAGATGATCACGTTTGAGTGAGGAGGGAGTGTGGTTTTGGGTTTTGGGTTTTGGGTTTTGCTGTAAGCTATTTGTTATGAAGACGAGCCTTGTGCTAGGACTTGAATGCGCAGGTTTTGTCTGCTATTGGCTTGTATTCATGCCTTCCACTGTTATATGGTCATCCTGGGGACCTTTTTGGTGGAGCGACCTGATCGAGCTGCGAACTGTGGTTTGTCGCTGAGTGCTCGCTTGGGCTAGGCGTCATCTCGGCGGGTCGACGTTGCATTTCTGGGATAGAGCGCGACAAGCCCCATACACGAGTCGCCTCGATGAACGAGGTTGTTGTTGCTTGCCAGCACAACTCTCGAGTAATCACGAGGGCCCGCAAAATCTTGCTCGCGGATCGCTCAAGCTGGCCCAAGACCACGAGGCTTCTTCCCGTTGCCTCTAGTCTTGCTTTCATCCTTTACGAAGCTTCATGCAGCTCGGCTTCCGAATCAGCCATGATACAGATCCTCAGGATCAATCCGGAAATCCTCCCCGTTCTTCCTCACATGCTGCTTCTTCTTATCCCTCCTCAACGGCTTACGCATATCGAACGCGTCTTCCCCGCTCTTTCGTCCCGTTGGGTCGTCGCTGTAGTAATCGACAACGCGGCGGAAGACGGAGTATCTGTGATGTTCTTTCCGTCAGCTCTGCAATCCTCTTCATACACCCTGCACACCCTCTATCCTCTCATCGCCGTTTATGATGATGAGAGTGAAGAACAGGAGAGGTAGGTATAGGTGACGCACCCCATTCCCCTATACAGTCCCACCGCAGTCGCATTCCCCTCCCTGACGAACAGATCGACGAACCAGGCGTCCTGCTCATCGCACCCGCGCTCCAGGGCTCTCGTAAGGTCCTGAGCGAGCCCCAGGCGTCGGTACTGGGGCGCGACGGTTAGAGCGGTGACGTGCCCGTGCCAGGGCATGTAGTTGGACATGAAGGCGTAGTGGAGGGGGTCGGATTCGACTTTGCCCATCACTGTGGACGGGGTTAGCTCGGGGCGTTCAATTGGTTCGGGGTAAGGGGGAAAGGAGGGAAGGGACATAGTGGAAGGATTGGGGGAGGGATGGGAGAAATACTGTAGCCAGTAATGTTTCCATGTTGGTCTTCGGCGACGGTGAAGAGGGACGGCCAGCGGGTGAGGTACTGGTAGTAGAAGTCGAGGTTGTAGTTCTCGGTGAGGGGATCGAGGTTGGTGAGGTTCATGTGGAGGAGGTCCTGAGGGCGGAAGGGGCGGAGGGTCGTCATTGCGGAGGTAGAGTCCAAAGCTTTGATCTTGTGTGAGATCAGAGCTCTTGAGTCTAGGATGAGGGCACCTTGGAAGTGATTGGTGAGATGGGTATGGCGGGGCTGACGCTAGTGGCTTGCTCATTAGCTTGGCAGCGGAAAGCAGCCGCAGCGAGATCCCTGTCACGCGCCGAGGGGCGGCCGCCGCCGAATGCGTTGTCCGAGTGTTGATTAATGCAACACTTGGTCGAGAACCGGGCTTTTGTCCCTCTTGAGTCTTGAAGCATCAAAGAGCTCGAGCTTCTAAGACCATCTGTGAGAAGTCCCAGAGAACCCTTGATTCTATCATACCTTCGGTATATCGAAGGAGCTCGCAATTGTCGAGCCCAGACGTCATTCGACAGGAAACTGCTTCGAACCGCCTCCGCAGAATAGCGGGTCTGCATTCTTGGTCTTCCTGTCTCTTGGAAATTGCCCTCCAATGCCGGTCTCCCCAAGAACGCCGAACAGGCGGCAGAAATCCTCAAACCCTGAATTGACCTTTTCCCCCAGAAGCCCCCAATTTAACGGCTATTCCTCGTCTCGACCATCCCACAGTCGGAGGACGTCCTCGAATTCGATACAATCGCCAGTGACGCCCCGACCCTCATCATCTTACAGTCGCAACGTTGACTTCGGATCTTCAAATGGCTTTGGTACCGCTCCAGACGGAGGGAACGGACTCGGTAATCTGGCGGACGAGCTCGCCGAAGCGTGGGATGAAGAAGGCGAGGAGGAGGTTGAGCCCCGGTCTCCGGACGCTCAACTCAACGGGCACGGAGTATTGGCAAATGGACATACAACGCCGCCTCTCTTAGCCTCACCTTCCTCGATCAGCAACCGTATCCCCTCGCGCTCCCCAAACAAACCAGCCTCTCGATCAAAGCACCGCCGAAAAGAGTCCCAGCACGGTAGCTCCGACTACGGCTCTGACCCCGAAGAAGTAGACGGCATATCGCCGTCGCTCGAAGCACACATGGCCGCTATCGAGCACCTCGCACAGTACGGCACAGAAGCAAACGACAGCGACACCGACGATGTGATCTCGCGGGTCGCAGAGAGGTTACGAGACCTAGGCAGCCAAAGCGGCATGGAGAACGGAACGTCACGGTAAAAGAAACCACCCCCTCCCTCCCCCTCCCAGCCCCCCGGTACCCTCAGAAAGAGGAACGGCATTGGTAGACTAACCACCCCACCTAACAGCCTAATCACAGCCCACACCTCCCTGACCACCCACCTAACACAGCAAACCCGCCTCCTCCTCACCACAACCACCCCCCTCCTCTCTCCCCTCTCCCCCCCACCCCTCCTCACCGACAACT
>JAABUQ010009243.1_pt1 | contig 13415 bp, 13 predicted proteins | sample 5560001 | NCBI WGS metagenome assembly JAABUQ01 (sample SAMN10711888, study PRJNA513371) | rock metagenome | isolation source: Antarctica rocks | place: Antarctica: Victoria Land, Finger Mt nord | collected 2015-12-18 | reverse complement strand
AGCGAGTTCTTTGAGAACTTCTCGCATAACCTGTTCAAGCCGCTCCTGCTGTTCTTTTACCTGGGATTCATCGTCCCGATCCTGAAGGTGGAGTTCGAATTCCCCCACGTCATCTATCAAGGTCTGGTGATCTTCCTGCTGGTGGCCATCGGCTGGCACGGCGGCGAGGAGCTGTCGCACTTGAAGTCCGGCGAGCTGGGGCCGGCGCTGGGGTTCATGGCGGTGGGCTTTGTCACGAACTTCTTGATCGGCGTCCTCGCCTACCTGGGCCTCTCGGCTTTCACCCACCTGAGGCGGGTCGACAAGGCGACGGTGGCCGGCTACTACGGGTCGGACTCCGCCGGCACGTTCGTGACCTGCGTCGGAGCCCTGGTCACCGCCGGGATCGCCTACGAGGCGTACATGCCGGTCATGCTGGCCATCATGGAGATCCCCGGCTGCCTGGTGGCGCTGTACCTGGTTTCTCGGCTGCGGCACAAGGGGATGGACGCGTTGGGGAACATGCCCGATGAGGCCGGCTACGACCCCAACGCGAAGCCGATCGTCCCGGAGGGCGACGGCCATTCCCACGAGCACCGCGAGCACATCCCGGCCCTGGAGCAGATGGACCCGGGTTTGAAGCCGATCGAAGGCGCCCAGAAGCCCGGGCCCCTCAGCGGCAAGCTGCTGCACGAGGTCTTCCTGAATCAGGGCCTGTTCCTGCTCTTTGGCGGCATCCTGATCGGTTTCGCCAGCGGCCTGCAGGGCAAGAAGGTCACCTTCGAGGACGACCGCTTCTTCAACGACCTGTTTCAGGGTGTGCTCTGCCTCTTCCTGCTGGAAATGGGGATGACCGCCTCGCGGAAGCTCAAGGACCTCAAGAAGGCCGGGATCGGATACGTGCTGTTCGGCATCCTGGCGCCGAACGTCTTCGCCACGATCGGCATCCTGGTGGCCCACGCCTACAGCCACCTGACCGACACCCCGTTCCTGCTGGGGACCTACGTGCTGTTCGCGGTGCTCTGCTCGGCGGCGTCGTACATCGCCGTGCCCGCGGTGCAGCGCCTGGCGATCCCCGAGGCGAGCCCGACCCTGCCGCTGGCGGCCTCTCTGGGCCTGACGTTCTCCTACAACGTGACCATCGGCATCCCCGTCTACATCGAGATCTCCAAGTACCTGATGAAGGCTTTGCCGGTCTAGAGGCGCGGGAGGGATGACCTCGATCCCGATCCCGTTCTCGATGCCGGGGCGGCCCGAGGGCCCCGGTCCGTGGCGTGTTATCGTGCTCCCGGGGGGGAAGGTACGATACGCGTCGCGGGCCGGGACCCCCGGGCCGCCCCACTTCCGACCTGTTGCCGGGGGGACTGCTTCGCGAGGTGTCAGGCGGTCAGGGCGAGGGGCCCCACCCCTGCCCGTTCTGTCGAGGCGTCTCCGGCTTACGATTCTCGATTTCTTGCAGGGCAGATCGCCCTGGGTCCTCAACCACCGCGACCATCCCGAGCGCCGCGCCACAGGGCGTGGATCATGACGGCGAACCCCGACAGCGGGATGAGTTCCCGCGAGATGGCCGGGAACTGCCCCTTCGGGGAAGCGTTGGCATGCGAAGGACATGGGACAGTCTCAGCCGCCAAGGTTCGCGAGCCCTGGAAGCCTCGCCCCGACCTCGCCTCAATCGGCTTCCAGGGCGGCGACGGTCTCGCGGAGGCCCTCGCTGAAGGGCTGAAGCTTCAGGGCGCGGCGGAAAGTGGCGAGGGCCTCGTCGCGGCGATCGAGCCGGAGGTAGCACTGGCCGAGGCCGGCGAGGGCGCCGATGTGGTAGGGGTTCAGCTCCAGGGTCCGCCGGCAGTCGGCCTCGCTCTTGGCGAACTCCCCCTGGAAGAAGTGGGCTATGGCGCGCTGGTTGTGGACCTCGGCGAACTTCGGGGCGCGGGCGATGAGCCGGGTGGCCAGGGCCTGGGCCTCGGCGAACCGTCGGCGGTTGTTCAGGTCGTGGACTTCCTCCAGCGTCGCGTTGTTCTCCGCGGAGTCGGCCCGGAACCAGATGGCCCAGAGGGCGCTATTGGCGAGGTTGCGGACCGTGGCGTCGGAGTCCCTCAGGGAGCGGGCGACCGCGGTGTTGGTCTCGATGCTGCCGACGAGGCCCAGGGCCAGGACCGCCGCGCGCCGGGCCTTGGGCGAGGGGGACCGGGCCAGCCTGGAGAGGCTCCCCTCGTTGTAGCGGGCCACGACGTTGAGGCGAAACGCTTCGATGTCCTGGTCGCCGAGATACGCCTCGAAATAATGGACGAGGAGGGGTCCGGCGTCGGGCTCCGGCATGGTGGGGGCTCCGTGGCGGGTCGGGTCGAGGGAGGCGGCGGCCCGCTGAGGGATGAGGCCCGAGCCGATCGCCAGCGCCACCGCGCAGGCGAGGGCCAGGGCCAGGGTGGTGGGCCGGGCGGGGGTAGGGGCCTTCTGGCGGGATGGAGGGCGGGTCATCGCGCGGAGGGACGGGCGTCTCCGGGCCGGTCGACGCGGCATGGCAGGGCTCCGTCTAGGGTTCGGCAACGACCCGGACGAGTCTAGCAGGCGCGCGGCGGCGGTTCCAAGGGTTTTTGAAGAGCTCGCGGGGCCTCGGGGAAGGCCCGATGGCGGCCCTCGGCCCTCAGCGGTTGCCGGGCGCCTCGGGCCCCGCGATCGCCAGCACCTCGGTCCCCGCGACCCGCCTGGGCGGCCCGCCGTCAGACCCCAGGACCAGACCGAGCCGCAGGTCGGCATCGAGCAGTTGGCCGCGAAGGGGCCCGGAGGGGGTCGCGACGCGCACAACCTCTCCCAGCCATTCCAGCCGCCCGCGCCAGGCGACATTCAGGGCATCGGCGCCCCGTTCCAGGCCCTCGCGATACCGGGCATCGAGCCGCCGGATCAGGTCCCGCGCCACCTCCGAGCGGTCGACCGTCTCGCCGCGGAGACACGCCAGCGAGGCGGCCGATCCCCGCAGCCCCTCGGGGAAATCCTCGGGGGTGGTCCTCACGTTCAGGCCGATCCCGACGACCGCCCCCCCCCCACGCTCGACCAGGATGCCCGCGACCTTCCGGCCGCGGACGCGCACGTCGTTGGGCCACTTGATGCTCGCGGGCTGGCCGGTATGGGCCTCGACGACCTCGGCCACGGCGACAGCGCCCCAGGCGGTCAGCCAGGCGGGGTCGTCCAGGGGGGGTGGCGGGAACATCAGCACGGACATCAGGATGGCCGAGCCCGCCGGCGCCGACCACGTGCGCCCGCGACGGCCGCGCCCGGCGGTCTGCTCCTCGGCCAGGACGACCAGGCCGTCGTTGGCGGCCGACGCCGACGCCTTCGCGGCCACGTCATTGGTGCTGCCCACCCGCTGCCAGACGGCCACCCGCCGCCCGACCCGTGCCGTCCCCAGCTCCCACTCAATCTGGTCCGGGCAGAGCCGGTCCGCCGGCCCCCGGTAGGCGACGCCCAGGTACGGATGCCGCTCGATGGTGAAGCCGAACGCCTCCAGTTCGTCCAGGTCGCGCCCGGCGTCCGGGCCGAGCCCGGCGGGCAGCAAAAACGCGCCCTTGGCGGCCCGCAAGCGGTGGAGCAGGGGAATGTTCACGCGGGCAGGTCCACGGCTTCCGTCCCGGATGGCTCTTCAGGTCGGGCCGCCGACCCTGATGATCGCCCGCAAGGCCGCGAGGAGGCCACCGACATTGTCGATGAACAGCCGGGAGCGGTCGAGAATGACCTCGTAGTCCCCCAGTCGGAGGAACTGCCAGACCTCGCCCGTGGTGACGCAGCCGAACAGGGGGCGGTCCAGCCCCCCCGCCCGCTCATTGAACAGCCGGGCCGCGACCATCTGGGCCACGCACTGGCCGAGCCCCTCCTCGATGTCCCCCTTCCTCGCCTCCAGGATCGTCACCAGGGGCGCCCGCAGGCGGGGCACCGGGGGAGTCAGGGCGAGGATGTAGTCACACTCGCCGACCAGTCCCCTCGCCGGGTCGACGTCGAGTCGCTGGCCGGAATAAATGGCCAGCGCCCCCGGCGCGAACTCCCGCGCGGAGAGGAGGATCGGGACGACCAGGAACTCCGAGCGAGCCTTCTCGCTGACGAGCGCGACCATCTGCCTGCCCCGCTCCAGCAGGTCGTGGAGCCAGGGGGGGACCGGCACGGCTTCCAATCCGGGGAAAAGGTCGCCGGGCCGCGCAGTCAGCCCGAAGGCCGCCTCCGCTGATTCGAGCGTGAAATCCGCGTAGGGCACCGTTCGACCTCGGACCCGTCACCCCTTCGTGTGTCCCACCGACCGCGCCAGCATGGCACGGGCGCCCGACGGCGGCAAGCGGTCCCGCGCGATTTCCCGCACGGGGGCCGCGCGTCATGCCGGAAGTGTCGTCTCGAAATCGAGCCCGATGTCCAGCGCCGGGGCGGAATGCGTCAGGGCGCCGACGCTGATGCGGTCCACGCCGGTGCGGGCCATCGCGGCGACGGTGGCCAGGGTGATCCCCCCCGAAGCTTCCAGCAGGATGGCGGGCGCGACCGCGTCGCGGCGGCGGATCGCCTCGGCCAGCCCAACCGGGCCGAGGTTGTCGACCAGGATGACGTCCGGGGCGCAGGCCAGCGCCCGGTCGAGCTGATCGAGCGTGTCGACCTCGACCTCCACGACCGTACCCGGCGGCGCCTCGGCCCGCGCCGAGGCGATCGCGCGGCCGATCGGGTCGCCCTCGGCGGCGAGCCAGGCGAGGTGATTGTCCTTGATGAGGACGGCGTCGAACAGCCCGATCCTGTGGTTCTGGCCCCCACCGCGGCGGACGGCGTACTTCTCCAGCGCCCGCCAGCCCGGCGTCGTCTTGCGGGTGTCGAGGATGACGGCGCTCGTGCCGGCGACTTCCCCGACGAACCGGGCCGTCAACGTCGCCACGCCCGAGAGGCGCTGGAGGAAGTTCAGGGCGGTGCGTTCCATCGCCAGCAGGGCCCGCATCGGCCCGGAGACCCTCGCCAGTTCCGAGCCCGGCCCGACGGGATCGCCATCGAGCCTCGTCGGCCGGAACCCGCCGGCCAGTCCGAACGAGGCCGCGAGGATTTCCGCCACCGGCAGGCCCGCGACGACACCACGGCCCCTGGCCACAAACCGCGCCGAGCCCAGGGCCGATTCCGGGATCGTAGCGCGCGCCGTCAGATCGCCGGCTGTCCCGAGGTCCTCGGCGAGCGCCATGGCGATCAGGGCCACGGCATTAGCGCGCTCGGCGGCTCCGAAGTTGGGGGGAGTCGGTTCGGTCATCGCTCTCGGGCAACCTTCAGGGGGTCGTGTTTTCCCAGTCGTCGACCGTCAGGCCGTCGACCCGGCCGAATTCGCGCGTATTGTGCGTCACCAGCGTCAGGCCATTCGCGAGGGCGATGGCGGCGATCAGGAGGTCGAGCGGTCCGATCGGCGTGCCCAGGGCGGCCAATTTGGCGTGGATGTGCCCTGTCACCTCGGCCGCTCGGTCATCGAACGGGAGGGAGCGGAAGCGTCCCAGGAACTGACGCTGACCAGCCAGGGCGCGACGCGGATCCGAACTCCTCCGAGCCCCGGCGAACAGCTCGGCCTTGACGACCGAGCAAATCGCGATGTCGCGGTCCTTCGTGCGGCACAACCGCCGCCAGACGCCCGTCGGCCGCCGGTTCAGGCAGCTGATGCAGGCGTTGGTGTCCAGCAGGAAGATCATTCGATCTTGTCGCGGACAACGTCCGTCCCGTAAGACGGCCGTTCGATGGGGTTGTCCTCCAGGCAGCCTGGGCCTTTCTCGATGAACAGGGGCGGCCACCCGAGCGCGGCGTATTCGTCCGACTCGGGGACATCCTCGTGCAGATGGACGACGACGACGGCCTCGACGAAGGTGTTCGGGGGACCGGCCCCGGTCACTTCCAGTTTCAGCGTGCCGTGCTCGTCCGTCCGCCCGGAGAGTGGTATGGAGTACATCGGGGGTTCCTCCGAGGGTCGGCAATCTCTGGCCCCATTCTACGCCGAGGGCCTTGGCCGCCGCATCGTCTTCTTGCCACCGGCCTTGGCCTTGGCACGCGCGCTGGTGGCCTGGGGGGAAGCGAGCGGCCGGGAGGGGCCGCCTCCCCGGGCGGAGCGGAGCTGGAGGATGCGGTCGCGGAGGGCGGCGGCGCGCTCGAATTCCAGGGACTCGGCGGCTTGGAGCATCTCGGCCTCCAGGGCGTTGAGGTACTCCTCGTCGGCGTCGGTCGCCTCGTCGCGGCGGACGGCGTTGCGGACCTCGGCCTTGGCCTGAACCTCCTCCTCGATGCCCCGGCGGATCGCCTTGACGATCGACTCCGGGGTGATGCCGTGTTCGGCGTTGTAGGCCAGTTGCAGGACGCGGCGGCGATCCGTCTCGTCGATGGCGCGCTGCATCGAGTTGGTGACCTTGTCGGCGTACAGGACGACCTCGGCGTTGACGTGCCGGGCGGAGCGGCCGATGGTCTGGATCAGCGAGGTCTCGCTGCGGAGGAACCCCTCCTTGTCGGCGTCCATGATGCAGACCATCGAGACCTCGGGCAGGTCGAGCCCCTCGCGCAAGAGGTTGACGCCGACCAGCGTGTCAAAGGCCCCCTCGCGCAGCTCGCGCAGGATCGTCACGCGCTCGATGGCGTTGAGCTCCGAGTGCAGCCACTTGCAGCGCAGCCCCTGCTCCTGGAGGAACCGCGTCAGGTCCTCGGACATGCGCTTGGTCAGGGTAGTGACCAGGACGCGCTCCCCCTTCTCAGCGCGTTTCCTGGCCTCGCCCAGCAGGGCGGGGACCTGCCCGCGCGCCGGCTCGACGCGCACGACCGGGTCGATCAGGCCGGTCGGCCGGATGACCTGCTCGACGACCTCGCCGCCGGACATCGTGATCTCGTAATCGCCGGGCGTCGCCGAGACGTACACCCGCTGGCCGAGCTTCTTCTCCCACTCGTCGAACCGCAGGGGGCGGTTATCCAGGGCGCTGGGCAGGCGGAAGCCGTGCTCCACCAGCGTGCTCTTGCGGCTGAAATCCCCCGCGAACATCCCGCGCACCTGGGGCACGGTGACGTGCGATTCGTCCAGGAACATCAGGCTATCGGCCGGGAAGAAGTCGAGCAGGGTATTGGGCGTTTCGCCCGGCTGCTTGCCGGAGAGCGGCCGGCTGTAGTTCTCGATCCCCTGGCAGTAGCCGACCTCCAGCAGCATCTCCATGTCGTACCGCGTCCGGGCCGCCAGGCGCTGGGCCTCCAGCAGCTTGCCCTGCTCCTTGAACTGCTCCAGGCGCGCCTCCAGCTCCGCCTTGATCCGCTCCACCGCCCCCTGGATGCGGTCCTCCGGCAGCACGAAGTGCTTGGCCGGGTAGACGTACATGTCCGACTTGTCCTCGATCACCGAGCCGGTCAGCGGGTCGATGACCGCCAGCGTCTCGACCTCGTCGCCGAACAGCTCGATGCGGAACCCGACCTCTTCGTAGGCCGGCCAGAGCTCGATGACGTCGCCCCGGACGCGGAACTTCCCACGCTCGAAGGACACGTCGTTGCGCTCGTACTGGATGTCCACGAACCGCAAGAGCACCTCGTCACGGTCGACCGTGTCACCGACCTTCAGGCGGACCATCATCTTGCGGTAGTCATCCGGCGAGCCGAGGCCGTAGATGCACGACACGCTGGCGACGACCACCACGTCGTTGCGGCTGACCAGGGCGCTGGTGCAGGCCAGCCGCAGGCGCTCGATCTCCTGGTTGATCGAGGCGTCCTTCTCGATGTAAATGTCGCGCTGGGGGATGTAGGCCTCGGGCTGGTAGTAGTCGTAGTAACTGACGAAGTAGCGGACGGCGTTGTGGGGGAAGAACTCCTTGAACTCACCGTAAAGCTGCGCCGCGAGGGTCTTGTTGTGGGACATCACCAGCGCCGGCCGTCCCAGTTGGGCGATGACGTTGGCCATCGTGAAGGTCTTGCCCGACCCGGTCACGCCGAGCAAGGTCTGATGCCCCCTGCCCTCGCGAATCCCCCGCACAAGCTGCTCGATCGCCGCGGGCTGGTCGCCGGCGGGCGCGAAGGGGCTAACCAGTTGGAAGTCGGGCATGATCGTTGGGTCCGTCCGGTTTCTGCTCGGTTCACTGACTCACTCAACCGGTGCGATGCGCAGGTGGGGCCGGAGCCCCTCGATCGTCACCGGCCCGATCCCCTTGACCCGCGCGTCGAGGTCCTCGACCGAGTGGAACGGCTCGTGCTCCCGGGCCTCGACGATCCGCCCGACCAGCACCGGCCCGAGCCTCGGCAGCGCCTCCAGCACCCCCGGCGGCGCCGTGTTGGGGTCGACCACCAGCACCGGCGTCGCGACCTGTGCCCCGTCGCCCCCCCGGCCGATCCACCCCAGCGCGACGGACAGCACCAGCGCGAGGCCCGCCACCAACCCGGTCGCCAGGCCGGTCCAGGCCCCCCGGGTGCGTGAAGTCGCGGGCGTCATGCCGGGCCTCCGGGGGCGGGGGACTGCACGACAGTCCAGTTTACGGGAAGGATGGGCCCGTCTCAAGGGAAGGTGCGATGCGCCGGGGGCGTCACGCCTTCTCGATGGCGGCCGACGCGATGTCCGCAATCACGTCCCGGATCAGCTCCCAGCTCTGCCGGTGGTAGGGCTCCGGGATCTCCAGCCTCCGGCCTTCCCGCTGGCGAGCGCAGGGGCCCGACTTCGACAGGTAGGTCGCGTTGACGACGCCGCGGTTGTGGGCCAGGATGTCGCGCGACGCCTTGATCTCGGCCAGTTGCTCGACCTGTACCGGGGCCGGGCATCCCAGATGGACCAGGCCGTCGAGATACTGGAACCAGCCGGCCAGCCGCTCGTACTTCAACCCGTCCAGCTCCCGGTCCACCACGGCCAGGGTGATCGCGTCCTTGTCCGGGGCGTGGAGGACCGTCGCGAAGTCGAGCTGCTTCTTCGACAACCGGGCTGGGTGGGCGGCGAGCCACAGGCGGAGGAGGCCGAAGAGGAAATCCTCGAAGATCGACGCGAACTTCTGGAACGTGGACTCCAGAAGGTCCTCGGCGAGATATCGTTGCGCCAGGCCGACAAGCTCCTCGCCCCCGACCACCGTCCCGGTCGCCTCGCTGCGGATGGTCAGCGCGTGACCCCCGGCGACGCTCTCGGCGACGACGGCCCAGGCCGCCTTGGTGTGTGTGAAATAGTCGTGGCACGCGTCCAGGTCGCCCGAAGCGCGGCCCGCGAGGTCGCGGATGTCATCGGCCAGGGGCATGACCCCTCCGCGATCGTTCCACGTCGTTCATGGGGCGCTGTCCAGGAGCCGCTGGATCAGGCCCGCGTCCCCCTCGCGGCCGAAATACAGGAAGGTGAATTCCGGGTTGTCGTCCACCGAATACGCATGCTCGTCCCTCCAGTAATACACCCGATTCTCGTCCAGGAGGGCGCGGACCCGCGGCACCTGGCTCTCCGGCAGCTTGAGCCAGGGGCCCGGCGCCCCCTGGTCGGTGCGGACCCTGAGGGGTTCCTGCGTCAAGGTGTTGGTCATGCGATCACATCCAGGGCGCCGCAGGCCGGGCGATGTTCCGTACCCGCATTATCGTCCGGCCACCCCCCCGTGGCAATGCGGGGTGTCTCCGGCTTCGGTCGCACCCGCCCCTCGATCATCCTCGCCTCACGGGCTTGACCCGCCCGCCCGGGCGCCGCAGACTATCGGGCCGCGGGGATGGATGGAAGGTCTCCCTCGGGCGTGGAGGGCGGGAACGATGGCGCTGTGGCAACGCGGTCCGGCAGGGCGTGCGATCCTGATCGTCTTCCTCCTCGGCACGGGCCCGGCCGTCGCGCCGGCCGCCGAGCCCGACCCCTGGGTGGGCAAGCGGGTCATCACCAAGTACGGCACCGTCCTGAAGGTCGGCAAGGCGGTCGTCGACGACGCGGACTGGGGCAAGAACCTCGCCCGCGGCAAGGACCAGAACGTCTCCCGCGTCTACCGGGTCGAGCGGACGAACGGCCCCTGGCTGTGGCTGGTCGCCGAGGAGTCGGGCGCGCGGGGTTGGATGCAGGCCGCTCAGGTGATCCCCTTCGACCAGGCGATCGATTACATCACCGCCGAGATCCGGGCCAACCCCGGCGTCGCGACTTATTACAACGATCGCGGGCTTGTCTGGTCGGATCGGCATGAATACGACATCGCGATCGCCGACTACAACGCTGCGATCCGGCATGAATCTAACGAGGCCATCTACTTCAACAACCGGGGCAACGCCTGGTACAAAAAGAAGGAGTACGACAAGGCCATCGCCGACTACAACGAGGCGATCCGGCTCGACCCCAAGTACGCCGACGCTTTCCACAGCCGCGGCTACGCCTGGGGCGACAAGAAGGAGTACGACAAGGCCATCGCCGACTACAACGAGGCGATCCGGCTCGACCCGAAGTTCGCCCTCGCCTTCATCAACCGGGGCATCGCCTGGGGCGCCAAGAAGGAGTACGACAAGGCCATCGCCGACGACAACGAGGCGATCCGGCTCGACCCCAAGGGTTACTTGCCATTTTTCAATCGCGGGGTGATCGCCCTGATCCAATCCCACGATGGGGCCTCCGCCGACGCCGAGACGGGCCTGGAACATCACTCCTGGCGCGGGGAATATTCCCTCTACCTGGCCCTCCTCGGCCATTTCGGCCACCGGCAGATGCACCGCGACGCCGAGGCCCGCAAGCTCCTGGACCGGGCGGCCGAGAAGGGCGACACGGCCGCCTGGCCCTTCCCGGTCATCCGCTACCTGCGCGGCGACCTGGCCGAGAAGGCGCTGCTCGACGCCGCCACCGACGACGACAAGCGGACCGAGGCGCGGACGTATCTGGGGCTCGACCTGTCGCTGAAGGGGAAGCCCGAGGAGGCCCTGCCGCACCTGCGGTGGGTCCAGGAACACGGCAATCCGGCGTTCGTGGAATACCCGATCGCGGTGGCCGAGCTGGAGCGGATCGAGGGCAAGGTGGCGGAGACCGCCCAGCCCTGAGGAGCCCCGGCCGGGCGCGGAAGGGGCCGGACCGTCGGCCCGTTCCGAGCCCGTGGCCCGGGGGGGCCGCCGTCCGGGCTGCGGACGGTCGCCCCGGCGGGACGGCGGAATTCTCCACCCCACCCCACCCCGGCAAGCGTTTTCGATCCGCGTGGAAATTTTCCGCGCCAAACTTTGCGCCGACTCCGATCATCCTTCCGCGGACCCGTCGCGGTCCGGGCGGAAGGGGCATGGCATGCGATCGGGCCTCGGATTCCAGAACGCACCGATCCCAGCAGGTCGGCCCGCTCGGCCCGGAAATCGGTCGGCGCGCCGCTGCGAAACGAAGCCAACGGACCTCGGGGCCATCCCCGCGGACACCCTTCGCATGGCCCGGGTCCTGGAGTTCAAGATCAAACCATCGCGCCCGGCGCGGGGCGAATCGCCCAGGTCCTCAGTCGCGTCACCCGACCCCTTCTCTTCGCTCCCGGGGCGCCGGCGCGAAACGAACCCAATCCCTCCCGGGGCGCCCACGCAAGACGAACCCAATCAGGCCCGATTCCCAGGCGCCAAACGAAGCCAATGGGGGTCTGGGCAAGATGGCGAGTCGAGATCGAGCGCGTCTCCCGCGCAAGACGAAGCCAACGGTCCGTCGCGCGCGGTGCCAAACGAACCCAATGGCCGTGTGGGGGGATTGCCGCAACCCGGTAATCAGGGCGATCTTTCGCGTTTGCGGGCGACCCTGCGGGCAAAGCGGTCGACGTCGATGACGCGGCGGCGGTGGAGGCCGCGGGCGACGACTTCGGTGCCGTCGTGGGCGTCGACCTGGAAGGTGACGACGGGGCCCTCGGAGTGGATGACGCGGGCGCGGCAGGTGACGGTGAAGCCCTCGGGGACGGGGGCCATGTGCTCGACCTCCACGAAGGTGCCCACGCTCCGCTCGTTCTCCTCCAGGCAAGGGGCGATCGCGTTGCGGGCGGCGTATTCCAGGTGGGCCACCAGCCAGGGAGTCGCCAGCACCGCCGGCATCCGGTCGTCAGCGAAGACGATCCGGTTGGTCGGGCCGACCACGACTTTCTCCTCGGCGGACAGGCCCATGCGGGGGGGCGTCTTCATCGTCGGAGACCTCGCAATCGGCGGGGTCCGGGGATCGGCGAGGGACCGCCGCGCCGCGCTTGACCCGGACGGCCCGCGGACCGATAATCATTATCACTTGGGCCGCCCGGGGCCAGGCCATGTTGTGATGCCATGCCAGTCACCGGGCCCGCCCGCGAATTTTCCTTCCACCGGACTGGACTGGACCCGATTCTATGGCCGGTTCCATCGCAGGCAAGCCCCGCAAGGTCGTCCCCAAGATCCTGGCGGTCATCCACGCCGACGGATGCACCGGGTGCGAGGCCTGCCTGGAGGTCTGCCCGGTCGACTGCATTTATAAGGTGCCGGGCGAGGAGTATGCGAGCCTCCAGACCTGGTGCGACATCGACCTGGACCGCTGCATCGGCTGCAAGCACTGCGCGCAGGTCTGCCCCTGGGACGCCATTGACATGGTCGGCACCCTGGAGGTCTCGCATCATGTCGCCGTCAAGGGCGGGCCGCCCGAGTACGTCGACCGCCACTGGGACGATCTCGTCGATGCCGCGCACCGCAACGCCGAGGCGCTGGGCTCCAAGGCAAAGTAACGATCCACTCGGGCTGAAGCCCGGTGGCTTTCTCACTAGGCCCGGAGGCCCGCGATTTCAGGCGACGTTACTTTCGCCCCAAGTGCGGAGATATTCAAGGCCGCATTGATATCGGCATCAAATTCTCCGCACTCTGTACACGAGAAGGTCAAGGTGTCCCGATGGCCACGCTCGCCGCACCGATGGCAGGTCTTCGACGTATAAGCCGGATTTACGGCCACGAGCGGGATGCCCGCGTCGATCGCTTTATACGCGAGGAAGGACCGGAGTTGAAAGAAGCTCCAACTCTGCTGACGGTATCGCTCGGGCTTGCGGACCACCGTCCGCTCCCGGATACCGGTCAGGTCCTCGACGGCGATGGCGCGTCCGGTGGTCTTGGCCTTGTCCACGATGCGACGGCTGATGACGTGATTGATGTGGGAGGCATGTTTCCGCTCGCGGCCGGAGAGCCGTTTCAGGAGCCGCTTGGCCCCCTTCGTGCCTTTGCCCTGGGCGGAACGTCTCACCTTCGGGTAGTGGTTTCTGAGCCGGTCGACCTCCGTCGCTTCGTAAATCTCGCCGTCGCTATCGACGGCCACTCGTCGTCTGCCGAGGTCGACCCCGAGAGTGCCGGTCGTTTCGATCGGCTCGGGGGCCTCGTCGCTCAGCTGGACATGCAGGTAATACCCGCCGTCTCGCCGTTTGACAAGCACGGCGACAGTGGGCTTGCGGCCCTTGAGCATGGACCGCTGGCGATCCCCGAGAGCCGTGGCGATCTTGACCCGGCCGGACAGCAGGGTCAGGCCGAACGTCCAGTTCCATTCGTGGAAGGCGAAG
>JAABUQ010009242.1_pt1 | contig 13415 bp, 12 predicted proteins | sample 5560001 | NCBI WGS metagenome assembly JAABUQ01 (sample SAMN10711888, study PRJNA513371) | rock metagenome | isolation source: Antarctica rocks | place: Antarctica: Victoria Land, Finger Mt nord | collected 2015-12-18 | reverse complement strand
GAAACAAGCGATGCTGCGGCACGAAGATCAGCGCCAGCAGCGCCGCAGCGGTCAGTCCGTGAAGCGCGTTGAGCATGACCTGCTCCCCTCGGCACTTCCAGCACAACAGCCCAACGCCGACGATCAAATAGAAGAATATCTCATAGCATAAAGTCCAGGAAACACCCACAAGGTATGACTGATGGAAAGGCGCCTGGACCAAGCCGAGATTGGTGATGGAATAGAGCCAGCCTTGGTGTAAGGGGTCGTGATCCCCCAAAATACTGGACTTCAGCCGTCCTGCCGCAACGAGCCATGAACTCGTAATCGCGAGGATCGCATAAAGTAAGAAGGCGAGCCAGTAGGCGGGATAGATACGCCGCGCTCGCGCGCGCATGAACTGCCAGAAGCCGTGGTCGTGGCGGATCGCGGAACCGGCGGCGTTCGCAATGCAGTAGCCGCTGATGACAAAGAACATCTGCACCCCGAGCGTCCCTTGATTGCAGAAGGCGAACACGGGGGTATGTGCCAGGTCCGGGAACATGACGCCGACGATCAAAGAGGCATGAACGAGGACTACCCAAATGCTGGCAAAGCCGCGCCATGCGTCCAGCGTTTGGTATGGTTTTAGGGTGACTGTGTCTCTCATTGCGTTGTTTATCTACGCCGTCGTTTTGTGCAGAATACCTAGATAGGCGGCGGCCATGGTGCTCCAGCTATGCTTCTCGGCAACCGCACGCGCCGCGGCTCCCATTCGTTTTCGCCGCTCCGGGTCTTGAGTCAGTGCGCCTAGGGCCGATGAAAGAGCGTCCGCATCATTCGGGTCAGGTAAAACGATGCCACAGTCTGAAGTGATGATACTTGCCCCACCGACCGCCTCTACTGTTACTACCGGAAGCCCTGATGCGAGGGCTTCCAGGAGTACGAGGCCAAACGGCTCATACCGTGAGGGAAAGACAAAAACGTCCGCCGCGCGCATCAGAGCGGGCATATCCGTTCGGTGGCCAAGAAAATGCACGCGCGACGACAACCCCAACGCTTCGGCTTGTGCGGGGTAGGGGCTTCCGTCTGTTGCCCCCGCTACGGCAAGGTGCAGATCGGGGGTTTGTGCTAGCGCCCGCAGCACGGTGTCCAGATTTTTCCGCGACGTGCGGATGTCGCCTGCGAACAAGGCGACGGTCTCTCCCTCCGGCAACCCAAGACCAACCCGCGCCTCCAGACCCGGCCTAAACTCATCCAAGTCAACACCATTGATAATGACCCGGATACGCTCATCCGGCACGCCAATGGCCTTTAACTCCTGCCGCACAACATCCGAGACGGCAACAATCATCCCGGCCTCAGAAAAGGCTTTTCGTTCCAGCTTAACGTTCAGAGCCGTATACGCCCATTGGTACAGGCCGTAAAGGTTCCTCTGGGAGCGCGCCGTATGTACCGGTGACTTCTGCCAAGCGCCATGGACGAAATGGGCGGCGTTGACGTCGCTCGCGGCCCAGGTGATGAAGCCGTTCACCTGAACGACGTCCATCTCCCGGCGATGCGCCTTTAGCCACCGGGCGCTTTTCCAGGCAAAGACCTGAGCTTTGAGCAGGGCAGTCGGCCAAGCGGCCACGGGGATCGAGACCCAGGTGACGGCGGGATGGGTCTGGAACTCGCGGGCTACTTCGGTGGCAATCAGCGTCAGGTGGTGGCCCTGGCGAAGAGCCTCGCGAACGACCTCATAATTAACGCGGCCCTGGCCATCGCCTTTGCAGAACTTGTGCGTGACAATCGCGACATTCATTACAGGGACCACGCTTTTGGGATTTCGACGGGGGATTGCTGTGGGTCAATCCCCTTTCCTGTTTGCGTCCGCTGTATCCGGTCAAGCGTACCGATGCAAAACCAGATCAAGAACGCCGCGCAGTATTGGCCCCCGTTCAGCCACTGCCCGAACGTCAAGAATAGAATGCCGACAATCGCCAGTGCGACGCCGGAACGCGCCTGATGCCAGTAACGAACAGCCTTGACAAAGACAAGGCCGACAATCGTAAGGTACAACGTCCCGCCAACTAATCCCAGGGAGACAAACATATTGCTCATGTCCACCTCGGTGCTGCCTCCGCCGGCTCCGAACTTCTGGGCCGCAAGTGTCGTCGCGCCCAACCCTTTTCCAATTGGGTTTTTGAAGCCCTCGGCGAAGCCGTTAAGAAGCATTGACGAATGGAGTCCAGCAGTCGAGGTTTTTTCATTGGTCGGGTCCAGCAGTCCACTCGTCTGATGGTTTACCAAGGCTTGAGTTTGAGCCGAGAACTGCATCTGCTGGGCCTGCTGCAAGCTCAAAATCAGTCCCGCCGTTGCCAGCGCCAGGGCGAGGGCGCCGCGCGGCAGCCACCCCCTTATGTTTCGGCCCTGGATCGCCCAGAGGGCGACGCAGGTGGCGAGTGTGGAGACGACCGGACCACGGCCCGATTCAAAGAAGACGGCTAGCCCCAAGAGGGGAATCGGTGCCAGTGCAACATACCTTCCGCGCAGGAACGCGGCCCAGAGGAGAACGATACCGAGGCATAAAAACCAGTCATACTCGGCGGGGAAGGTGAAAAAAGCAAACGCGCGGTATCCTCCTCCGACATGCAGAGCTTCCATATGGGCGAGGCGAACCCATTCCTCTTCGCTGGGCAAGTAGCCAAACCAGGTCTGATAAAGACCATAAACCGCCGCCAGAATGGAGATCCCCACGGTCACTTTGAAGAGGCGCTTCAACAGAGCAGGGGTTCCTTTCAACCGCCCCAGATAAAACCATATAACCGGCACGACGTAGAAGAGGGCACCGGCAATGCCGACAGCGATGCCACCCTGTAAAGGATTGATGATCTCCACTACCATAATCACCAGCAGGATGTTCAGCAGGCGGGGCAGCCCCTTGACGGTCGGCAGTTGGCGTGTGGGCAGTAGGTTCAAAAAGAACAGGATTGCCAGCAACGGGGCGACGAGCAGCAGCGGGTCATTCTGAGGCCAGCCGAACACGGGAATCAGCCAGCGCCGTACCCCCCCCAGGAACGCCAAAAAGACCAGCAACGCGGGAATGCCGACCATCGGCGAATAGGTCAGGAGCATGAGTAGGCAGCCGAAGAGGGTCAGCACCAGCAAAACGCGCTGACCGTCCGGCGTCTGAAACAGGAACGACGCGGCGATGGCGACAACGGCTAATCCGACCAGCCATAGGACGTTGGATACCCCACCGTTCTGATGACCTGATTTCCCGGAAGGAAGGGGACGGGCCAGTTGCGGGGTCGGTGGGTTATTCAAGGACTTTTTTGCACTCCACTGGCAAGCAAGCGGGTCAGGGCGGCGATGAAATTGCGGGCGTATTGCTGAGTCGAGAACTCCAAAGCCCGCTCGTGGGCTGCCTGGCCCAAACGCTGCGCGAGGTCGGAATTATCCAGATAACACAGGACGGCTGCGGCGAGCGCGTCAGCATCGCCGAACGGCGTCAGCAGGCCGTGGACGCCATGCGTGATGATCTCGGTCGGCCCCCCCGCATTCCCGGCGATTACCGGCTTTCCCAGGGCCATGGCTTCAATGATGACGATCCCAAACGGTTCTCGGTCGGAAGCATGGACGAAAACATCCATCGCCTGCATCCATTCCGGGATGTTGCTTTGCAGCCCGGCCATGATCACCGCCTGCGTCAGCCCCAGTTCGGCAACACGATGCTCCAAGTACGGCGCGTAATCCGCCTCCAGAGCGTGCTTTCCTCCGACAACAACGCAGTGTGCGTCGGGGTAACGCTGCAAGACCTGCGGCATGGCCTCGATCAGCACATGAATCCCTTTCCAGCGCTGAAGTCTCCCGACGATGCCGATCAGCGGCCCCTCGGGCGGCAGCCCCAGCCGGCGACGCGCTTCGGCGGGAGTGGGCAGGCGGGTGGGGGCAAAGCGCTCCAGCTCGACGCCGGGATACACGACCGCCAGCGGCCTCGGCGGGAGCATCCGGGCCTGCGCCCTCGCCCCGGCAATCGAGCAGGCAAGAATGCCCCGCGCGGGCAGCAGCGTCGCCGCCATCTCCAGGCGGCTGGCCGTTGACGGCATTCCGAGCTGATACCAAAGGGCGGGAGTGTGCGCTAGTCCGGCGGCTGGGCTGCCGTACAAGTGCGACTTGGACATCCAGCTAAACACTGCCTCGGCCTGCATCTGCCGGAGCAGGGCCGCAATCCGCAGCACGGTTAGCACGAACCGATGAACCTGCCGCAGACGCCCGGCCTCGATCACATGCGTCTCGATGCCCAGTCCCGCCACCTGCGCCACCATCGGGCCGGGTTCCGTGAAGATCACGACCCACTCGACACCGGCATCTCGCCCTTGCTGCATCAAATGCCAGAGCATCAGTTCCCCGCCACCGCGCTGCTCGGCCAGCGGCATGATGATTGCGATCTTCATGCCTTAGTCTCGCCGAAAGGTTTTGCCTGAAGGAAAGCCCACTGCTGACCTGCGGGTCTGAACTCGGAAACTGCAAGCCGCCGCTCTTCCGGCTCCGAAAACAGAAGTTGTGAATAACGTTCGGCGTTTCGTTCGACGGCAGTTATCATCGTGGCAGTATGCGTCTCACGGAACCGGCCCAGAACAAGAGGCGTAAGCCCTGGCTGTACCTGATCATGGAGTTCCACCAAAATGTCCGATTTCGCCATCGCCGGGACAAGAGCGGGCTGTAACAATTCGGCTTCGTACCCTTCGCAATCACAGATGATGAGTGAACGGCCCGATATAAGCGCATTCAAATCGGTAGGCTCACACTTGCCGAGAACAGTCACTTGCTCCTCAACGGCGTTGAGCCGCGCCATTTCCTTGCATAGTGCCTGAGCTTCTGGGTCAATGTCGAAGGCATAGACACGGGTGCGCGGTAGGCGCATGGCAAGACCGTTCGCATAATAGCCCTCCGCGCATCCGATGTCTATAATAGCCGCATAATCTGTCGCCACGGTCTGCCCAATAATGTCGTGCAGTTCCTCCTCATAGCTACCCAGCAATTTCGGCATCAGCGCACTTCCTGTCGCCTGAGGGACGTAGGCCATGCCGGCGAACGGCCCGCTGAGTACGCACTGGCCGTGCTCAGTGATGAAAGCCTGCGTCAGTTCTGGAAGGCCCATCCGTTGCTCAAAATGGCGAATATGCCGCCGCTGGCGTACTTCTTGCCAAGTGCTTGCCGCTTTTGGCGCAACGAAGGACAGCCATTGTTTAACGAGTTGCTTGACTGTTCGCTGGCTCATGCTGAACCCTCTTTTGTCTGCCGAATGGCAGTGAGTGCGGCCATCAAACGATCTGCTACCTTTTCCCAGGCAAACTCCTGATGGTAAAGCCGTTCGCCCTGCTGCCCCAGCTTCTGCTGTAGCGACCGATCCTTAACAAGCCGCAGAACAGCGGCGGTGAAAGCGTCGGGCGCATCTACGTCCGCCAGGAGGAAGGCTTTTTCATTCTCTGCCAGAAGCATTTGGTCGGTCTGGACGCCGAAGGTGCTGACGGTGGGGATGCCGTGCTGCAAGGCCGTCATGAGCGATGTCCGGCGGGTCGAGACGCCGCCGGTGATGGGGACAAGGTAGATGTCCATGGCGGCGAAGCGCCGGGAAACCTCGTCGGCGTCGAAGGGGCCTTCCGCGCGAACCGGCAAGCCCTGAAGCGCCTCGCAGACCGCCGCGCTATGCGGCCCAATGTACAGCGCCAGGACGTTTGAGTTCTCGTCATAGGCCGCCTGCACGGCGGCGCGGATCAGGGGCAGCAGGCGCGAGGAGTGCGCGGTGCCGAACAGGCCGAGAACGAGGGTGCCCTCCGCGATGCCGAGGCGCGCGCGGGCTTCCTCGCGCGTGATGGCGACGCGCGGCATGTTGGAGCCGACCGGCAGATGGACGACCGGCTTGCCTGGAAACCAGCGCCGATACTGGTGAACCCAGGGGTCAATCGAGAAAAAGATTACGTCCGCAGTCCGCCCCAGCATCCAGAACTGCCACCGCTGCCAGGTCGTCATCACGGCGAACTTCCAGCTAATGACGGGAACGAAATCCTCATGGGCCATCCAGGCGAACCGCGTCTGCGGGCAGCGCCGCTTGATCTGCCGCATCGCCAGCGGCAGGTAGGGGTTCAGCCCCCACTTCCCGAAGCTGAACTGGTTGAACTGAAGCAGCACCCAATCCGGTTTGTCGGCGGCCACTCGGCTCACAAGGTTCCAGACGGTGCGCGGCTCATCCGCTGCAAAAGCCGTCTCTACCCGGACGCCGGGGATCGGACTGGGTGCCTGCGCGCCGGTCAGCACGGTCACAGTGGCCGAGCGGGCGAGTTCGGCGGCCAGGTTGGCGGTATAGTCCCCGATGCCGTCCAGTTGGGGCGGCAGCGCGGCGGCGATGATGTGTATCTTCAACAGGCTGCCAGAAACTACATCTCCTAGATTAAAGGATAGTTTCAAGCCAAGTTCGTCCTCAAGGCGTGTATCAGCCCGAACGTCTCGGCACGCTCCTGTTCTAAGATTTGAAAGCCAAGCCCTGTTACTACTGCGTGTGCCTCATCATGTGTATGACCGGAGTGCAGATGGTATTCGGCTGAAAGCCGTTTCACATTTTGCCATGCCGCATGGTCCTGCCACAAACGCCATTCCGCGCCTTCACAATCTATTTTGGCGAAATCCACTGAGCCTCCCAAACGCCCAACGGCCTTGCGGAATGCAATGGCAGGAATGGTGCTGTTCTCATCTAGAGTCGATGTCGTCAGTACAGACTCTTCGTGGACCTCCAGATTAACATGACAATCTTCGGTTTCCACGGCTTCCATGAAGTAGCGCGAATCTGCCGCTTTTGCTTGTACCTTCAGATACTTTTCTAGATGAGGGTTTGGCTCGTAGGAATGGATCACAGCATCAGGAAAGGCTTTCCGGGCGGCAACCGCGAAGATGCCGACGTTCGCGCCGATGTCAAGCACTGTTGTTGCTGGAATTTTTACTTTCTCCAGACCATAGCAGTCCCCAAAGATCAATTCCGCGAAGGCAACTTTCACGCCGCGTTCATCTGGGAATTGTACTGGAACCTGTTTGCCATTCAAGAGTATACTATCAGGCAGCGAAAAGTCTTCACTGCGCCACAGCGTTACGCCGACACGTCGGGCGCGGAGACGCTTTTGCACGAAAACGGTGATTCTGTTTGACTTCATGTGTTGCCCTGCATCAAGCAAAAAGGGTTGTCTATTCTTTGGGGTGGATTTATACATGCCGTCACGACCTGGCCCGATCCAGCCTTCTGCCGTAGCGCAGCCGCAGGCCGTACTGGATCAGCGGCTCCGGCAAATTTAGAAAACCGGCGAGGGCGAGCGTCTTGGGGCGACGAGATTCGATCCTGAGCGACTGACGGATAGCATCACGCGCTGATTGAACATCCCGGTTGAGGAGCAATGTTCTTCCCAAAGAGATGTAGGACTGGGCCAGCTTACTCCGTCGCATTTTCTCTGCGGCTCCCTGATATTCATGCGCCTCCCATATGCGTATCGCAGTTCTCACCTTTTCACTGTTAGTTACTAAATCATGTGTGCCCATGCCGCTATGCAATCGGTATTCAGCTAAACGTTCTGGAACATAATAAGCTACATAGCCATTGCTGGCAAGGTTTAGGAAGACATCTAAATCGCCTATCGTCTCCCCTAGTGAGCGAAATCCCCCGACTGTCGCGAGTGCCTGACGTACAAACAGAGATGAATTAATTCCCGATGACTGCTGGGCCGCCAGTAACGCCGTGTCGGGGCATCTTCCACCTGGTAGGCCAGTTCTGCCATAGTGCTTGCTGCTCTTCTCGGTGACAGCGGAATCCCGCTTTCCTTCGGCATCAATGAACCACTCGTCTGTGAACGCAAAGGCGGCATCTGGGGTCCCTTGAAGTGCTTTGACTGTCTTCTCAAGGAAGGTCCCCAAGTAACGGTTGTCATCGTCTAGTTTGCAGAAATAATAGCCTCGGCTGGCTTGCAACCCCGAATTCCAATTTTCGACCATTCCCACGTTCTGCTCATGTCGGAGAGTACGAACGCGACCATCCTGCTGCTCTAGTTCTCGGCAGAGTAATGGTGTTTCGTCGCTGGACGCATCATCGCATACGATTAGCTCGAAGTCAGTAAACGTCTGAGCCAGAACGCTACCGACGGCTTCGCGTAGGTAGTCCACCCGGTTGTGGGTGCTAATCATGACGCTAACGAGTGGAACAGGACTCATAGATAGCGAACCAATAACAAATGATGAAGGGTGTTCACCGGAGGCACCGTCAGCCCCAGGAAACGTTATACACAAGCGTATAGTGCAAATCTGGATTCCGTTCGCCAATTTTGCGGGCCGGTGTGCCAGCGACAACCGTGTGTGGCTCAACGGATTTCGTCACGACTGCCCCCGCCGCGACCACCGCACCGCGCCCGATTGTCACCCCGGCAAGAACGGTGGCTCGGGTGCAGATCCACACATAATCTTCAATCACGATGCGTTCCGCGAATCCGGCAAACTCTGCTCCGTTCTGGATGTCGTGCTTCCCTGCCACTAACAAGACGTGGGACGAGATGTTCACGTTGTCGCCAATGACCAACCCGCCGCGGCCGTCGAGCAGGCAGTGCTGATTGATAATCGTATTATGGCCGATTTTCAGGTCTTCGCAGTGCTGCATTTCAGCGGACATCAAGATAGTGCTCTCCATCCCGATGTTGACACCCAACGCACGATAGGTTGCCATACGCAAATCATGAGCCGGAATGCGGTTAACGAAATAATTACAAAGATAATCTTTGGTTGGAAGGAAACCAGGTCGTTTCATGTTTAAGACACAAGCATAACGCAATAATATGCATAGCCAGAGCTATGTGCCATAACGGGCGTGGTATTTCCTCTCCCATCGGGCTAAACGTGGGACAACATAAAGGGTCTCTACCAGCAAGGTATATCCTGCTGGAAGAATATCCCGGTGGAAGCCAAAGCATAGTATACAATGAAGCTGATGTTTGACGTGCTTGATGTAAGCAACAAACGAATGTCTGTAGCGGCCACGTTTGTTCCAATACTGCACTTTTGCCTCGTACATTCGTCCCGAAATCAGGCCGGAATGGATGCGCCTGGGCGGATGGTCTACGACTGCCCCCTCGACAAACTTGCCCTGGTTCCCTGTCTGGCAAAGTCTTTCGTGAAGATCAATATCTTCCATCGCAGGCATCGCAAAGTCTGTGTCAAAGCCGCGAACATCGGCAAAAAGAGAGGCTCTAATCATGAAGTTGCAGGACCACAGGCAGCCGCCGGTCAAATTGATTGGTGCTTGATAGAGAGGTGACGTCACGCCTGCGACACAAACAGTTTTGCCTTCATAGACTGAAGCCGTGTCTGTCACCGCTTCGGCATAGGAAGCCAGCCAGTTGGTTGAAGGAAGACAATCATCGTCGGTGAAGACCAGCCATTCCCCGTGCGCCACCGCCGCACCATGATTGCGGTTATGGGCGGGACCCTTTTGCGGCCCCGATACCCAGCGCACCCAAGAATAATGCTCCTTCACCAGTTGTTCCGCTGTGGATCGAGAGCCGTCATCGGTCACGATTACTTCGTATTGACTTGGCGGCAACGTCTGCGCGCTTGGCGCTAGGCAGTCCAGGCACTTTGCCAGCAGGTCGTTTCGGTGGCAAGTCGGAATGATTATACTGATCTTCTTCGTCGTCATTATTATTGTCGGTGAGCAGCAGGGGACGACAAGGAAGCACAATCAATCAGCATCTGGACATACTGTTTTCGGAGTATTTGCCAGCTAAAGCGGTCAAAGACTGCCTGATGTCGCATCAGGCGGGCTGGTGCGTTATACTTCTTTGATAATACATGGCGCAATTGATTTGTTAGGTTACCTATTTGCTCAAAATCGCTTAGATAGCCAGCATCGCCCAAGACGTAGCGGGTGAGGGCATAGTCGTGAGCCAGACACGGTAGCCCCCAGGACATCGCCTCCAAAAATACTCTGCCGAATCCCTCCGTCAGAGACGCCAGGACAAAGGCGTCTACGGCTTGATAATAGCTTGGGACTTCCTGATGCGGCACGGTTTTAATCTGATAGCCGTTCGCCCCCAGCATTTTATCCGCTAAAATTTTGATTTCTGGTGTTTCTTCATCCTGCTGACCGAGCATCACAAAGTACGGACGCGGTACTGGCAACGCGGCTATCTCCCGGATTACATAATCCATGCGCTTGTGGCCCGAGTTGACCGCACCGACGGATAGAACAACGGACTGGTTCAAGGGTAACTTTAATTCTTGACGTAATCGGATACGCTCTTTGGATTCAAGCGGAGGCATTTCCATTTCCGTGCGAATCCCATATGGTAATAATCTTTGTGTTTCGTCAGTTTGTCCCGCCAATGACGCCGCTTCGAGATGTAAAGGCGCAACCTGATGTACATGATCCCAGCGTGGAAAAGGCGGCGCGAACGGTCCACCGTTCGACAGCAGTAGCTTGTAATTCTGTTTCGTCAAACGCCGCCAATGCCATAACAGATTACCAATGTTGCAGTCGCTGAAGTATATCACGTCTGGCTTTCGCCGCATGACATGAGGCAGCAGACTTATAGTGAACGTCACCTGCTCCACCCAATAGCCATTTTTGCCGATCTTTTTGCCGAGCCATGTACCCAAGTGGCTATTCCGAGGCAGGTTCCAAAGCGGCTTTTGCTTCTCATTGGGAATGCCACCGCCCTTGAACAAAGTCAAGTCCAAATCGCGTTCGTCGCGAAGGGCCTCAAAACACTCCTGCGTAAACGACTCGTAGCCTCGGCTGATATGTCCCAGGCCTGAGCAGACGAGGAACACCTTGACCACAGAAACATGACCACCAATTTTTTCATCAGGTGTATATTTGGCTATTGGAAGAATCTCAACCATTTTCATTTACTTTAGCCTGTCCAAAGTATGTCCCTTCGATTGTATTACTTAGGGGCGTGTTGGTTCAAACTCAATCGAAACTTTGCCTTTGCCGAAAAGCAGAATCCTCTTTAACGAATAGAAAGTCAGATTGCCACAGCGCATTGTCCAATGGCCGACGGATGAATGAACAGATGTCGTAGGTGACAAAACTGTGTTGCCTCATAAAGCCGAGAACCTCATCAACGAGAGGTGCGCCTTGGTTGATCCCAAGAAGCGCCACCTCAAGCAGCACAACATCAGCTTCGCGCAGAGTATTCGTTCCCCCTCTAAGTATTTCTAACTCGAAGCCCTGAACATCCAGCTTGACAAAATCGACTTTGCCCTCGACCCATTCCGAAGCAACTTCGTCGAGCGGACGCATGGTGTAGTAGCCGACCTCCCGGCTAACGCTGCTCTGTTCCGGCAGGACTGAGGAACCAGTTTCCAATTCATAAAACGCGACATTCTCCTGGTGCGCTGGTCCTAATAGAGTGATCTCGTACTGAACCTCGCCGGGGTAAAGACCAGCCACTCGCTCAAGGAAAACTGATTTGGCCGCCTGAGCTTCGACCATAAGGACTTTGGCCGCTGGAAAGATTTTTTTAACTGCTTGCGTCCAGGCACCCTGGAACGCACCGACATCCAGAATTGTCTTTGGCTGAAAACCGAGGGAACGCAACTGGCGCAGGCTGGCTTCTAAAGAGGCTTTCTCCGATTGGAAGCACACAAAGTCTTTTTGCGCGTCTGACATCGTTGAGAAGGACACCCGGTGGAGGAACCCCTTCAGCCGGTCGGGAATGATTCGGGCCGAAACGCGCTTTAACACTTGCTTCATGTTGAATTCCATTGGGAAATGTCTATGGTTGTATATCACGTTTTGCTACCCGTGTTGCCCGTCTACTTGACGATACGGAAGTTCACCTCCGCGGAGTTTATAACTCTGGACGCTTGCAGGTATTCCAGTAACGATTGCATAAGGTGGAACATTCTTTGTGACAACGGCTCCAGCCCCAACAACACAACTCTTTCCTAACTTAACGCCAGGCAGTATAATGGCATGGCTTCCTATCCAAACATTGTCTTCAATCACTACGGGTTCGGTAATGGCTGGATGGTGTCCAACAAATTCAACATCTTTCGGATGAGTTATAGTTATTATTGATGCGTGGTTCGCTATCCAAACCCCGTTTCCTATCGTGACCCCCCCACCGGCAAGAATGTGGACGAATTCATTTACGGCACAATGATTACCAAAAGTGATCTCTCCCGGAGAAATGAGAGAGACATTATTGGCTAAGTACAAGTCATCACCGTGAGACCTGAGCAGTCTCTTTTGGTACCGGCAACGTTTATGTGAGGCTTCTTCCGACAAAACGTAAACTAATCTGTCCGGCATCAAGGCCGCCAAAAACTTCCTGACCAACAGTGTGAATGACATGACGGCTAAATTATCTTTGCTACTGTGACAGGCATAGTCATAGAAGGTTGGCGTCTCGTTAAACCATATAATCCTCCTACTATATGAGTGCAAAGAACAACGGTTGCTGTGATAAGCGACAGTAAAATAACTGAGTGCGTAGTCGTAAGGCGCATAATGGGTACACATATCACTTGAGTGAGTAAAACACAAGCAATATACATATTTGTGTACCACCAGAAAAGCCACTTGCGAGCGCTGTTCATTACCCACAAGACCCCAGCCACATAGCTAGCACAGGCCCCCGAGACTATGAAGCCGACTTCATTCTGCAAGTGTGCGTATTTTGGTCCGAGCAACCATAAGAGGGGCTGTGGGAACGAAAAAGCAAACGCTGATATAAAGAGCGCAAGAGCAGAAGCACTCCCGGCTATGAGTAAATATCGCTTCACGAGATTTTCGTAAGCAACCCTCGCAATGTAAGGCTCAACTATGACTGAATTAAAGGCGGCGAAAATAAAGAATAACTGTCCTAGACGCCCAAGTGCCGCAACCTCTGCAATACTATTGGTGTGCCCGAACATTGTAATCAAAGCGATAGAAATTTGTCCTTGAAACGCAGTGAACAGGACCCCAGGTATCAACGGAGCCAAATAACCGAGCATTTCTTTGTTAAAGAGTGGGTCACTCCTGTTCGGTTCCACTATGAAACGGTTCGCATTCCTCTGGTACAGGAAGCCTGTTGTCGCTAGCGCAATGGCCGCCACCCAGGCCGCGGTCCAAGCGGAAAGCAGTGCCATATCGTACAGCAGAAAACAACAAAAAAGACGCCCCGCCGCCGCAACAATTTGTGCTCGATAAAACTCTTTGATGCGTCCGTTGATTAACAGGGGAGCTGCATACATGCCCCATCCCTGGAAGAACAGAGAGCAAGCCACCGCCCCGAACAAGAGCACCAGTGTGGACAGCGGCCAATGCTGGCTCCGAGTCACAAGCGGAAACGCTACTGCCGAAAGACAGATCATCACGACGAACATTCGGTTACGGAAGTGCTTCGCCGAACGGATGTAATGCCCGACGATGCTGCCGTCGCTGCCGCGATCAC
>JAABUQ010009241.1_pt1 | contig 13416 bp, 17 predicted proteins | sample 5560001 | NCBI WGS metagenome assembly JAABUQ01 (sample SAMN10711888, study PRJNA513371) | rock metagenome | isolation source: Antarctica rocks | place: Antarctica: Victoria Land, Finger Mt nord | collected 2015-12-18 | reverse complement strand
GCCCACATGGCGCGGGGTTCGTGTGCGAGGTGATGATGCACGTGCGCGGCAACGTTATCCTGAAGGGGTCGGGAAGCGGCGCGCGGGCGCTGCCCGCCTTCGACGGCGCGTTGGCCAAGATCGACAAGCAGCTCCGCCGCCACGTCCGCCGCTTGCACGACCACAATGGCGCTGGACATGAAGAGCGGGTGGCGTTGGATGCGGCTTACACGATTTTCGCCGGTGCTCCGGCCGAAGCCGAGGTCGTCGAGCCTGCCGATGCGCCGCTTGTCATTGCCGAGGCCGCGGTCGACGTGCCTACCGCGAGCGTCGCGGACGCGGTAATGATGCTCGATCTCAGGAACACGACCGCGCTGCTGTTCAAGAACGGCCGGACGGGCGAGCTGAACATGGTCTACCGCCGCGAGGATGGGAATGTCGGCTGGGTCGAGCCGGGGGCGCGCGGGGCGGGGTGACTCGTTCTTTTCCGAAGCCCTTCCGCTTGCCGGGAGGGTTGGGGGTGGGGTGCGGTGACGGGCGATGGCGTCAACGGCCCAGCCGGGAGACCCCCACTCCACCCTTCCGTAAGGGGGAGGGCTTAGTCAACGGCGTTTAATGCGAGGCTACCGTGCCGCTATCCGATCTCCTTATCCCCGCTGCGATCCTCCCCGCACTACGCAGGCCTAACAAGTCGGCGCTCATCGCCGCGCTGGTGCAGCGCGCGTCCAGCATCACTGGGCTGCCGCAAGCTGCGATCGCCGACGCCGTTACCGAGCGCGAGGCGCTTGGCACAACGGGCTTCGGCGGCGGCATCGCGTTGCCGCACGGGCGCTTGGCTGGACTTGCCCATTCGGTGGGTGTGTTCGGCCGGCTCGACCCGCCGGTAGCGTACGACGCGCTCGACCACGCGCCGGTCGATTTAGCGTTCCTGCTGCTGTCGCCCGACGGCGCTGGGGCCGAGCCGCTGAAGGCGTTGGCGCGGGTATCGCGCCTGTTCCGCGACCGTGCGCTCTGCGCCAAGTTACGCGGCGCGAACAACGCCGACTCGCTGTTCGCGCTGCTCGCGGGCGTGCCCGAGGCGCGCGCGGCTTAGCCACGATGACCGCGCGGCTCGCGACCGGCGTGTGGGTGAGCGCACTGCTCCGGCGCGCCGACGCGGCGGGGGTGGCGGGCGTCGTGGCGCGACGCGGCGATCCGGTCGCGGGCGCGGTGATTTTGGTGGCGCGCGCGCGGGACGGGCATCTGGCCGCGTGGTCGCGCTCGCAAACCGGCGTGGAAGCCATCTGGACGGTCGCGCTCGAAGCGGCGGCGGACGAGGAAGCGCGCCTGGATGATTATCTTTCCCGCCAATCGCGCTACGATCCCGATCTCTGGGTGGTGGAACTCGCCACCGGAGAAATCCAACCGTTTATCGCTTAACCCGCGATACGAGTTTGACTTGAAGGCGTAACAGGCGTGGACCGGACGGATAAACGCAGATCGCCGTAGCGAGTTCCAAAGCAACGGCGATCGAGACGAAGGTTGGCGTCCCGCCACGGGCAAACATCGCCCACGGGGTCCTGGCCATCGCATCGGTGGATTAAGTGCATGGTTGGATCGGTTCGCGCGGTGTTGGCTGCGTGCGTGGGAATATTGGCGGTAACGGTCGCAGGCGAAAGCCCGGCCTTTGCACAGACTGCTCCACAAACGCTGGATACCGCGACCGCTCCTGCCGATCTTACGCCGGCCGATTTCACGCTCGGCGATACGCCCGAGCCGATGACGCTCGCCAACCCTCCCGTTACGCTCGCCAACCCTCCCGTTACGCTTGCCAATCCTCCTGTCGCGCCGACAAATCTTTCGGATGCGGACGATCGGAACGACGATTCCGCCGATGCGCAGCCCGCCATTCAGAGCGCGTCCAACGAGGATGAGCACTGCCTTGCGGTGGCGGTGTATTACGAGGCGCGTGGCGAACCGCTCGGGGGGCAGGTGGCGGTCGCGCAGGTGATCGTCAACCGGGCGCGTTCGGGCCGCTTCGCCTCGACGCTATGCGGCGTGATCCGCCAGCCGGGCCAGTTCAGTTTTATCGGCCGCAGCTTCAACCCGCCCGCCAACGCCTATTGGCGCAGGGCTTCCGCCGTCGCGTCGGCGGTCCTGTCCGGCGGTTCGAGCGGGCCGGTGTCGCGCGCGATGTATTTCCACGCGAGCTATGTCGCGCCCGGCTGGAACCGCGAACGGCTGGCCACGATCGGCCACCACGTCTTCTACCGCTAGGCGTTCACGCCTTGTTCCGCTAAGCGGAGCGGGTGGATGGGTTTACCGCCGATGATGTCGCGCGCGGCACGCTGCGCCTGCTGCACGCGATGGGCTGGGCGGGCTTGCGCGAGGTGCCGCTGCCGAACGGGCGGCGCGCGGACATTCAGGCGCTGGGGCCGGGCGGGCGCATCGCGATTGTCGAGATCAAGGTATCGCTCGCCGATCTGCGCGGCGACGCGAAGTGGCCCGAGTATCTGCCGTGGTGCGACCGCTTCTACTGGGCGGTGCCGCCCGGCTTCCCGCTCGCGCCGTTTGCCGACGCCGAACGCGGGGTTGGCCGCGCCGGGCTGATTGTCGCGGACGCGTTCGGCGGCGCGGTGCTGGCCGAGCCGGTCGAGGTCGCGCTCGCGGGCGCGCGGCGGCGCGCGGCGGCGCGCTGAGACGCTGCGATTCGCGACGCGAGCGGCGGGACGCGTGATGGCGGCGGCGGACGGCGGCTTGTTCGAAGGAGAGTTCGCCTAAGCTCTCGGGTGCGCGTGAGCGTAGATGTCGATCAGGCGGGCGGCGTCGACTTCGGTGTAGATTTGCGTGCTCGACAGGCTGGCATGGCCGAGCAGCTCCTGGATCGCGCGCAGGTCCGCGCCGCGCGCGAGCAAGTGCGATGCGAAACTGTGGCGCAGCGCGTGCGGCGTGGCGGACGCGGGCAGGCCCAAGGCGGCGCGGACGCGACGCATCGACAGGCGGACCTGGCCCGGCTCCAGCGCCCCGCCGCGCGTACCCCGGAACAGCGGCTCATTGCGCGCCAGCGGCCAAGGGCACAGCCGCGCGTAGGTGGCGACCCCCTCGCGCACGGCTGGCAGCAGCGGCGCCACCCGCGTGCGCCCGCGTTTGCCGGTAACCTGCAGCGTTTCGCCCAAGGGCAGTGCGCCGCCGGGGATCGACAACGCCTCCGCCACCCGCATCCCGCAGCCGTAGAGCAGCAGCGCGATCGCGGTATCGCGCGCGGCGATCCACGGCGTCGCGGCGGCGTCGCCGATCACCGCCATCACGCGCGCGGCTTCGGGCATCGACACCGGACGTGGCGCGCGGCGGGGGACGCGCGGCGACTTCAGCGCCGCTAACCCCGCGCACTCGACCTCGGCGTTCGTCGCCGCCCAGCCGAAGAAGTCGCGAATGGCCGCGACATCGCGCGCGATCGAGGCCTGCTCCACCCCCGCCGTCCGCCGCGTCGCGAGGAACGCCCGGAAGTCCGCCCGCTCCAGCACCGCCAGCGCGCGCGCCGAGGGTGGGCCACCGAGGTGCGGCCCAAGGAACGCCAGGAATTGCCCGACGCTCGTCCCATAAGCGCGCAATGTGTGCGGCGAGCGTCGGCGACCATGCTCGAGCCACGCGAGCCACCGGGGGAGGAGCGCGGCGGCGGATTCGTCGGAAATAGCTGCATCGATCATCGGCGTGCATTATGACGCAGGCGGACAAGCGCGGCGATAGCTGCCGAACATTGGAGCAACCTATGAAGTCGTTGTTGGTCGCGGGTTTGATAGCGATGCTGTTCGTGGATGCGGCATGGGCCGAGCCCGTCTCGACCGAGATCGAAGCGCCCGGTCCCTCCGGCCCGCTCAAGGGCACGCTGACGATGCCCGCGCCGGGCGCGCCGGTAGTACTGATCCTGCCCGGCTCCGGGCCGACCGACCGCGACGGTAACAGCCCGGCGGGCGTCGCCGCCGCACCCTACCGATTGCTGGCTGAAGGCTTGGCGGCGCGCGGCGTTGGCACGCTCCGCATCGACAAGCGCGGTCTGTCTGCAAGCCGCGCGGCGGTGGCGGACGGGAACGCGGTAACGATTGCCGACTACGTGACCGACACCCGGGCGTGGATCACAGCGGCGCGGGCGAAAACGGGCGCGCGTTGCGTCTGGCTGCTGGGTCACAGCGAGGGCGGGCTGATCGCGCTCGCCACCGCGCAGACACCCAACGGCATATGTGGCCTTGTCCTGGTCGCCACGCCCGGGCGGCGGATGGGCGACGTGTTGCGCGATCAGCTCCGTGCCAATCCGGCGAACGCGCCGTTGCTTAATCAGGCCTTTACCGCGATTGCGCAACTCGAGGCGGGCCACCGGTTCGATACCGCGAATCTGCACCCCGCGCTCGCCCTGCTGTTCCGCGCCGAGGTGCAGCGCTTCCTGATCGACGCCTTCGCCTACGATCCCGCCAAACTGATCGCGGGCTATGCCGGGCCGCTGCTCATCGTCCAGGGCACCCGCGACATCCAGGTCGGCGAAGAGGACGCGCGCAAGCTCAAAGCGGCGGACGCGCCCGCCGAATTGGCACTATTGAAGAACGTAAACCACGTGCTGAAAACCGTTCACTCGGACGATCGGGCGGTCAACGCGGAAACGTACACCAACGCGCGCCTGCCGCTCGCGCCCGAGGTGGTGCCGACGATCGCGGACTTCATCGCGGCGCACCCCGCGCCGCGATAAGGTCACGCCATCTCGGCCAGCATATGCTCGGCCGAGGACACCCCGTAAGCCCCCGGTTCCTCGACGAACAGCTTCTCGACCACGCCGTCCTTGACCAGCATCGCGAAGCGCTGGCTGCGCTTGCCCATGCCGTAGGCGGTGCCGTCCATCGTCAGGCCCAAGGCCTCGGCGAAGTGGCCGTTGCCGTCCGCGATCATCGTCACCGTGCCGTCCGCGCCCGCCGAAGCGCCCCACGCGCCCATCACGAACGCGTCGTTGACCGCGACGCAGACGATCTCGTCGACGCCCTTGCCGCTGAAGTGCGCGGCGTTATCGACATAGCTCGGCAAATGTTTGGCCGAGCAGGTCGGCGTGAATGCGCCCGGCACCGCGAACAGCGTAACGGTGCGGCCCTTGAACAGCTCGTCGGTGGTGATTGGCCTGGGGCCTTCGGGCGTCGCCTTCATGAGGTTGGCCGAGGGCAGGTGATCGCCTTGCTTGATCGTCATGGGTTCGCTCCGGAACGGGTTCGGTCGCGGCGATACGCGCGCGCATCGGAGGCGTCCAGCGTTGCCCGGCCGCGGCGTGTTGCCTACATTCTACGACGATGACCGATCCGCGCTTCCTCTCGGGCCAACTGCTGCTCTCCATGCCCGGCATCGGCGATCCGCGCTTCGAGCGCGCGGTGATCGCGATGTGCGTCCATGACGAGGGCGGCGCTCTGGGGATCGGCGCGGGCGCGGTGCACGAGGGCATGACCGTCGCGGGCCTGATGGAGGGCATCGGCATCGAACCCGGCGAAACCCCGCGCGACGCAGCGGTGCATATCGGCGGGCCGGTCGAGCCAGCGCGCGGTTTCGTGCTGCATTCGCAGGATTGGGGCGGTCAGGGGACGATTACGGTCGCGGACGTGTGGTCGCTGTCCGCCAGTCTCGATGTGCTGAAGGCGATCGCGGAAGGGCGCGGGCCGACGCAGTGGCTGTTCGCGCTCGGCTACGCGGGGTGGAACGAGGGACAACTCGATGCGGAGATGAAGCGGCATGGCTGGATGAGCGTCGACGGCGTTGGCGCCGCGCCGCTCCTGTTCGAGACGCCCATCGAGCAACGCTGGCCGCGCGCGTTCGCCGGGCTGGGGGTGGATGTCGCGCATTTGTCCTCGGCGGCCGGGCGGGCTTGAAGCGGGCTTACCCGCGCGTATGGCTGTTCACCGACGAGCGGCAGTGCGAGAAGCTATGGGCGGCGCTTGCGCGGCTGCCGCGCGGGGCGGGGGTGGTGTTCCGGCATTACCGTGCGCCCGACCGCGTAACGCTGGCGCGACGCGTGCGCGCGGCGGCACGGCGGCGCGGGGTGGCATTCGTGGTGGCGGGCACCGCGCGCGATGCGCAGGCGATGCGCGCCGATGGGCAGCATAAGCCGACGTGGGCGCGCGGCGGCTGGGCACCGGGCCTGCGTACCGCGAGCGCACACAATTCGGCTGAACTGCGCGCCGCCGAGAGGGCGGGCGCGGAATTGGTATTCGTCTCGCCCGTGTTCGCCACCGCCAGCCATCCAGGCGCACGCGCGCTCAACCGCGTGCGTTTCGGGCTGTCAACGCGAGGCGCGCGTGGGCCGGTCGCGGCGCTTGGAGGTGTCGATGCGGCGCGCTACCGGGGCCTGCGCGCGCTCGGCGCGTCCGCGTGGGGAGGCACCGACGCGCATGGCTGAACCCGAATACGCCGTGGAGCCCGATCTCGATCCCGTGCAGTTCATTGCCGTCCTGAACGCATCGGGTCTGGGCGCGCGGCGGCCGGTCGGTGATTCCACCCGCATCGCGCGGATGATCGCGGGCGCGAGCTTGATCGTCACCGCGCGTCTGAACGGCACACTCGTCGGCGTCGCCCGCTCGATCACCGACTTTGCGCGTGACCTATACTTGTGCGATCTGGCGGTTGACCGTGAATGGCAAAGGTGCGGCATCGGTCGCGCGCTTATCGCCCGCACGCGCGCCGAGGCGGGCGAGGAATGTATGTGCTTGCTGACCGCCGCCCCGGAGGCTGTCAGCTATTACGAGGCGATCGGGATGCCGCGCATTGCCGACGCGTTTCGGTATCCGCGCGCCGCGTTAGCTCCGGTCCGGCCACAATAGGGATTTACAAGCCGCCCGGTTCGCGTCACGACGCACCCGTGATCCGCCGCGTCCTCCTTCGACTTACGCGCCCTTAGGCGCGGGCGGCATGACCGCGTGCCCGGCAAGGGCGCGCTCCTCGCGTTTAAGGGCCGGACGACCAGAGACCGGGACCGGACGAGGAACGACGATGGACATAGTCAAGGTTTTCGACACGACGTTGCGCGACGGCGAGCAATCGCCGGGCTGCTCGATGAACCTCGAGGAGAAGCTGCGTGTCGCGGCGCAGTTGGAGGCGCTCGGCGTCGACGTGATCGAGGCGGGGTTCGCCATCGCCAGCGAAGGCGATTTCGAGGCGGTGCGGGAGGTTTCTCGGCAATGCGAGCGCGCGAGCGTCGCAAGCCTGGCGCGCGCCGCGATTGGCGACATCGACCGCGCATGGGAAGCGCTTCGCCATGCGCGACGACCCCGCATTCACACCGTTATCGCCACATCGCCTCTGCATATGAAGGTGAAGCTCGGCAAGCGTCCAGACGAGGTGCTGGAGATGATCCACGTAACGGTATCGCACGCGCGCGACCGCTGCCCCGATGTGGAGTGGTCCGCCGAGGACGCCACCCGCTCCGATCCCGAGTTCCTGGCGCGCGCGATCGAGACCGCGATCCGCGCGGGCGCGACCACCATCAACCTGCCCGACACCGTCGGCTACGCTACCCCCGAGACATACGGGGCGATGTTCCGCGATATGCTGACGCGCATTCCCGACAGTGATCGGGCGGTATTTTCCACGCATTGTCACAATGACCTTGGGCTCGCGGTCGCGAACACGCTCGCCGCCGTGATGGCGGGTGCGCGGCAGGTGGAAGCGACGATCAACGGCATCGGCGAGCGCGCAGGCAACGCCGCCGTCGAGGAAATCGCGATGGCGCTGCGCGTCCGTGCGGACGTCCTGCCATATCAGTCCGCAATCGTGACGACCGAGATCACGCGCGCTTCGCGATTGGTGAGCGCTATTACCGGTTTTCAGGTGCAGCCTAACAAGGCGGTAGTTGGTGCCAACGCGTTTGCGCATGAAAGCGGCATCCACCAGGATGGAATGCTCAAGGATCGCAACACATACGAGATCATGACGCCCGAGAGCGTCGGCTGCGCCAAATCTTCGTTGGTGCTCGGCAAGCATAGCGGGCGCGCGGCATTTCGGGACAAGCTGCTGGCGCTTGGATTTCAGCTTGGCGACAACGCTTTCCAGGACGCGTTCGTGCGCTTTAAGGCGCTGGCGGACGCGAAGAAGCACGTCTTCGACGAGGACATCGTCGCGCTCTTGGACGAAGAGGTCGGCCACGGTTCCGAACGCGTCCGGCTGGTCGAACTCGAAATCCTGTCGGGCACCAAAGGCCCGCAGCGCGCGATCCTGACGCTATCGGTCGATGGCGAGGAGCGCACCAGCGTCATGCGTGGCAACGGCCCGGTCGACGCGTTGTTCAAGGCGATCCGCGCGCTCGTCCCGCACGGCGACGCCGAGCTCGAACGCTTCGACGTTCACGCGGTCACGGAGGGCACCGACGCGCAGGCGAGCGTTTCGGTCAAGCTCGCCGAACACGGCCGCACCGTCACCGGGCGCGGCGCGGATGTGGACACGCTGGTCGCCACCGCGCGCGCGTATATCCACGCGTTGAACAAGCTCGCGGTCAAACGTGGTCGCAACGCGGTGGAGGCGGTGGCGTGAACCCGTTCTGGATCACCGAGCATCCGGTGGCGATCGTCGTCGCGGTGCTGCTCGTCTTCCTTTTGGTCCGATCGGTCTACGTGCTCGATCAGTTCCAGCGCGGCGTCGTGCTGACGCTCGGCCGCTACACCGGCACGCGCCCGCCCGGTTTCGGCTTACTATTCCCGATCGCGCAGACGATGCGCCGGATGGATTTGCGCGTGCAGACGATCCTGATTGGCGCGCAGGAGACGATCACGTCGGACAATGTGTCGGTGAAGATCGACGCGGTGCTGTGGTACGCGATCGACAATCCCGAACGCGCGGCGCTGGAGGTGGCCGACTACGCTGGCGCTGTGGTCGCGTTCGCCACGACGACGCTGCGCAACCAGATCGGCCGCTGCAGCCTCGACGAACTGCTGCGCGACCGCGAACGCATCTCCGAAGCGATGCGCGTCGCCCTCGACGAACAAACGCGCGGCTGGGGGGTCAACGTCAAGACCTGCGAGATGCGCAACATCGAAGTGCCGCCCTCGATGGTCCGCGTCATGGCGCAGGAGGCCGAAGCGACGCGCGAGATGCGCGCGCGGCTTATCAAGGCGTCCGCCGAGCTGCAGGCCTCGCAGCAGTTGAAGCAAGCCGCCGACTTGTTGAGCGAGAACCCGATCAGCTTGGAGCTGCGCCGGATGCAGATGCTGACCGAGATCGGCGTCGAGCAGAACACCAACACTATCATCCTCATGCCGACCGAATTCGTCACCGCCGCGGGCGCGTTTGCGCGCATGGTCGACCGGAAGGGCGAGGCGTGACGCGCGACGAAGTCATGACCAAGCTGCGCGCGCACGAGGCGGAACTGCGCGCGGCGGGGGTGGAAGCGCTATGGCTGTTCGGCTCCTTCGCGCGCGGGGACGCTCGCGTCGATTCCGACGTCGATCTTTTGTATGACGGCGTTGAGAGCCGCTCGTTTGTCGACTGGTTGCATCTGCGCGAACGGTTCGGGGCCATAATCGGAGGCCCTGTCGATGTGCATCGACGCGAGGCGCTTCGAGCCAGGGTCCGTGCAAGGGTCGAGCCCCAATCTGTGCGGGTTTTCTAATGCATCCTGCCGCCCGAAGTGCCGAGATGATGCTCGAGATCATCGAGCTTATCGATATGCAAATGCTTGATGAAACCCGCGAACACTTCTTGGCGACGCCCATGATGCAGGAAATTCTCGCGTTCCGGCTGCTTCGCGTTGGCGAGGCTTCCGGTCGGATGCCCGACGAGGATAAGGCACGTCACCCGGAGATCCCTTGGAAAGCGATCACCGGGCTGCGCAACCTAATCGCGCACAACTATGACGACGTAGAGGTCGGCATTCTCCACAGCATCGCAGTTTCTAACGTTCCAGCGCTAGCGGCAGCTTGCCACGCGATACTGGCGCACTACGGCGAGACGTTTTGAGCTCTCCACGCACCCTCTATGAGAAAATCTGGGACGCGCACGTGATCGAGGCGCGCGACGATGGCGCGTGCCTGGTGTGGATCGACCGGCATCTGGTGCACGAGGTCACCAGCCCGCAGGCGTTCGACGGGCTCAGGCTCGCGGGTCGCCCCGTGCGGCGGCCCGAGCTGACACTCGCGGTGCCCGATCATAATGTGCCGACCACCGCGCGAGGCGGGCCGATCCTCGATCCCGAGTCGGCGGCGCAGTTGGATGCTTTGGAAGCCAACACCGCCGCGTTCGGGGTCGAGCGGATCGCGCTCGACGACGCGCGCCAGGGTATCGTCCATATCATCGGCCCCGAGCAGGGGTTCACGCTGCCCGGCCTCACCATCGTCTGCGGCGACAGCCATACCGCAACGCACGGCGCGCTCGGCGCATTGGCATTCGGCATCGGTACGTCGGAAGTCGAGCATGTGCTGGCAACGCAGACGCTGTGGCTCACTCGCGCGCTCACGATGGAGGTGCGCGTCGATGGCGCGCTCGGCTTCGGTGTCACCGCGAAGGATGTCGCGCTGGCGATCTGCGGCGCGCTCGGCAGCGGCGGCGCGACGGGGCACGTCATCGAATATACCGGCGAGGCGATCCGCGCGCTCTCGGTCGAGGGCCGCATGACGGTCGCCAACATGGCCATTGAAGCAGGCGCGCGCGCCGGGCTGGTCGCGCCGGACGAGACGACCTTTGCCTACCTCGCGGGCCGCCCGCGCGCGCCCAACGGCGCGATGTGGGACGCAGCGGTCGCTTATTGGCGTACGCTGCCGAGCGATGCGGGTGCGGTTTACGACAAGACGCTGGTGCTCGACGCCGCCCAAATACCGCCGCTCGTCACCTGGGGCACCAGCCCCGAGGACGTCGTCGGGATCGGCGGCACCGTCCCCGCGCCGGGCAGCTTCGCCGACGCGGGCAAGCGCGCCGCCGCCGCGCGCTCGCTCGATTACATGGGCCTTACGCCGGGCACGCGGCTCGACAGCGTCCCCATCGAGAACATCTTCATCGGCTCCTGCACCAACGCGCGCATCGAGGACCTGCGCGCGGCGGCCGCCGTGGTCGGCGGCCGACACGTCGCGCCCGGCATCCGGCAAGCATTGGTCGTCCCCGGTTCGGGCCTCGTCAAACGCCAGGCCGAGGCCGAGGGCCTCGACCGCGTGTTCATCGACGCGGGCTTCGAGTGGCGCGAACCGGGTTGCTCGATGTGCCTCGGCATGAACCCCGACAAGGTGCCACCTGGCGAGCGCTGCGCCTCGACATCGAACCGCAACTTCGTCGGTCGCCAGGGGCCGGGCGCGCGCACGCACCTCATGTCCCCCGCGATGGCCGCCGCCGCCGCCGTCACCGGCCACCTGACCGACGTACGCGAGCTGATGGCGCGCGAGCTGATGACGTGACGCCCTTCACGATGCTTACCGGCATCGCCATCCCGTTCGGCGAGGCAAACGTCGATACCGACGCGATCATCCCGGCGCGCTACCTGAAAACGGTGGCGCGCACCGGCCTTGGTCGCCACGCGTTCGCCGCGCTCCGGGCGGACGCGGCGAACATCTTCGATCAGCTCCGCCACGCGGGCGCGCCGATCCTAATCGCGGGCGACAATTTCGGCTGCGGCTCGAGCCGCGAACACGCGCCGTGGGCGCTCGCCGACATGGGCGTACGTGTCGTCATCGCGCCCGGGTTCGCCGACATCTTCGCAGGCAACGCCTACAAGAACGGCGTGCTGCTGGTGACGCTGCCTCAGGCCGAGATCGACCGGCTGATGGCGATCGCGCTCGAGGTGGAATTGACCGTCGACCTCGAAAACCAGGTCGTCACCACCCCCTTCCAGGACCGTTTCGCCTTCCCGATCGACCCGTTCCGCAAGGCCTGCCTGCTCGCGGGCCAGGACGAGATTGCGCTGACCGAAGCCGAATCTCCCGCGATCGCCGCTTACGAAGCGCGCCTAGCCGCCGACCAGCCGTGGAGCATTCCCGCATGAACCTGCTGCTCCTCCCCGGCGACGGCATCGGCCCCGAAGTGATGGCGCAAGTCGAACGCGTCGCGCGCGCGGTGCTGCCCGACGCGCACCTCCAAACCATGCTCGTCGGCGGCGCGGCGATCGACGCCGGACTGGCTCCGTCGCCGCCCGAAACGCTCGCGGCAGCCAAAGCGTCGGACGCGGTGCTGCTCGGCGCTGTCGGCGGGCCGAAGTGGGCGGGGTTGCCGTTCAATGAGCGCGCCGAGGCCGGGCTGCTCGGCCTGCGCCGCGAACTCGGCCTGTTTGCAAACCTGCGCCCCGCCAAGCTCACCGCCGCGCTCGGCGACGTTTCACCATTGCGGCCTGAAATCGTCCACGGCCTCGATCTCATCTTCGTGCGCGAACTCACCGGCGGCGTCTATTTCGGCGAACCGCGCGGCATCGCCACCTTGCCCGACGGCTCCCGGCGCGGCGTCAACACGCAGGTTTACACCGCGGCGGAAATCCAACGCGTCGCGCACGTCGCCTTCCGCCTCGCGCGCACCCGGCGCGGCCATGTCACCTCGGTCGACAAGGCGAACGTCATGGAATCGGGCCTGCTATGGCGCGAGGAAGTCGCCGCGCTCCACAAGGCGCACTACGCCGACGTGACGCTCGTCCACCAGCTCGCCGACGCCGCCGCGATGGAATTGCTGCGCGCGCCCGCGAGGTTCGACGTGATTTTGACCGACAATTTGTTCGGCGACATCCTTTCGGACGAAGCCGCTCAGTTGACCGGCTCGCTCGGCCTGCTTCCATCCGCCTCGCTCGGCGAATCCGGCGCTCCCGGCCTCTACGAGCCGATCCACGGCAGCGCCCCCGACATCGCCGGGCAAGGTATCGCCAACCCCTGCGGCATGATCCTCAGCCTGGCGATGGCCTGCCGCCACAGCCTCGCCCGGCCCGATCTCGCCACGCGGATCGAAGCCGCGGTCGAAGCCGCACTCACTGGCGGCGCACGCACGCGGGACCTGGGCGGCACGCTCGGCACGCGCGATATGGGCGATGCGATCCTCGGACCGTTCGAGCCGCCCATCCATTCACAGTTGCAGAGTTTTCCGTTAACGCCGGATATCCGCCAATGATACCAGACCGCCCCCGGAGACGCGCCATGCCCGCCCCGCATATCGGCCCACCGCCACCCGGTGCCGCCGCCGACTGGACGATCCCGCAGCGTTGGGACGAGTATACTGCCGAGGAACACGCGGTCTGGGACACATTGTTCGACCGCCAGGCCGCGCAGCTCCAGGATCGCGCGTGCGCGCCATATCTCGCCGGACTCGACCTGCTGCGCTTCGACCACGGCGGCATCCCCGAGTTCGGCGAGCTGTCCGAACGCTTGCGCAAACTCACCGGCTGGGAGGTGGTCTGTGTCCCCGGCCTCGTTCCCGAATCGATTTTCTTCGAGCATCTGGCGAGCAAGCGCTTCGTCGCGGGCCGCTTCATCCGTCGCATGGACCAGC
>JAABUQ010009240.1_pt1 | contig 13417 bp, 16 predicted proteins | sample 5560001 | NCBI WGS metagenome assembly JAABUQ01 (sample SAMN10711888, study PRJNA513371) | rock metagenome | isolation source: Antarctica rocks | place: Antarctica: Victoria Land, Finger Mt nord | collected 2015-12-18 | reverse complement strand
TCGCCAAACGCCTCATCGCTCAACTCCAAAGACTCGGCCACACCGTCTCACTACAAACGTCAACGGAACAGGACGTCATCGCCGCCCCAGCGTGATTTTCTAACCAACGTGACCGGAGGCACAATGGCGCCCACCGCAGTCCCCTCCTGCTTCGACGGTGGCGTCCACCGGAAGCGGAAGCCGCGATCGTAGACCCGCCTTGGCGACATAGGGGAAGCGCGATGAGACTCAGGCGATGGAACCGGAGCCCGTGTTGGGGAGACTGGCCTTGATCCGAACTGCCGGCAGGCCGGCCCATTTGCGGCGACCCCCCGTGCTCTCGGGTCGCCGGGTCACGTGTGCTCGGACCCGCCTAGACCCGGCTATAGAGTCACGTTCTTGACTCAAGGCGCAGACGGCCGTCGTTTGGGCGCCCCGCCGGCGGTGGCGTTGTTACCGGGCAGCGGCTGCCACGCGGCGGCTCCGAGGAACTCCGGGCTCCCGACCGCGCAGTTCTCACGGTCGAGGACGTAACTGCGGCGCTCGCGTCCACGGAGGTCGATCAGCTCGAGTCGGTAGATCATCTCCGCACTGGCGCCATTCGCTGCGCACCCGCGCGTACTGGTCGTGGTGGCGACGGCGATCAGGCCGCCCGCCGGCGAGAACGCGGGCCGGCCATCGACCAGGTGGCGCGGGGTCAGGCGCCGCAGTCGGCGTCCGGTGGCATAGATCGTGTACAGCGCCCCGTCGCGCACGAACGCGATCGTGCGACTGTCGCGCGAGCAGTCGGGCAGGCTCCCCCCGTGGCGGGTCAGCCTGCGGATGCGATCGTCTGCTCCGCGCAGATACAGATCGCCTTGGTGCACGTAGACGACCGATCCGTTGGCGCACGGAGCTGGCTCGCTTGCCCCGCCCACGGTCAGACGCTTGAGCCCAGTGCCCTGAATGCTGGCCGTGTAGAGGTCGTAGGGCACGCTGGGGCCGGTCCTTCCGGCGAAGATCAGCGTCGTGCCGTCGGGCATGAACGCGGGCTGCTCGGCGTCGGCGATGGCCACCGGCACCAGCCGCGGCCTGCGGCCGTCGGCGTCGGCGAGCACAATCGCCTCGTTCGTCGGTGTCCCGCACGCAATCACGCCCGCGCCCCCCGGACCGCAGCCGTCGATCTTCGGAGTCCGGGCGCCGTTGTTGTCAAACTCCGCTCCGGAGAACGCCAGGTCTAGTCCGTCCGGCGAGAAGCTGGGACCGCCATCTGTAGACAGGGCGCAGTACTGCACGCCGTGTCCGCTGAAGTCATCTCCGTTGATGTCCTGGCAGGACACCGGCGAGGGATGGATGACCCGTCTCCCTGGCGGGCGGATCACGCCAAGAGAGAGATCGTAGGTCTCCACCTCGCGGTCGCCGTTGTTGTAGCCGGACTCCTCGTGGAACGCGACCGCCCCGGCCCGCCCCGGATACGAGGCCGCCGCGCGCCCCGCCGCAGCCAGCATCACCACGCCCGCTGCCAGCGCCAGCAGCAGCCAGCCCGCAGTCCGTCGTCTGACGGTGTCGTGGCTCATGGTGCCCATGATGGCCTGAAACGCAGATTCCTTGCGAAAGTTTCGCCCCTGGCACACCCCGGCATCGTTCGCGCGATCTGCAAGACCCCAAGATCACGCCATCACGCCGGCCCGTTGAAGCCCAGTGGTCGGGTCCCGTGTCAGGAGCCGCAAAGTAGCGTCTACTAACTCTGCACCCTGGACGGCGGCCGCATCGACCCGTCCTATGTCCGCCATCTCCTGCCCCGCCTCGCCGCCAAGGCCGACCTAGATCGCCGCGTGCACGCCCACGGCCTGCGTCACACCTACGCCGCCGAGCTGGCGCGCGAGCGCACGCCGATCAACGTGATCCGCGACGCGCTGGGGCACACCAGCCTCGCGGTCACCGACCGTTACCTACGCGACGTCGCGCCGATGCACGTGATCGACACGATCCGCGCCCGGCGCTGGGACAGCACCTAGACGCCCTCACCGCCACCACCCGATCTGCGGTGAGGGATCGGTCAGGGTAGGGTAGGGTTGGCCAGGGCCGCAGAACGCCTTAGAACGCGCCGTGACCTCCCGGAACGGGGGTCCGGGAGGCTAAACCGGGCCGATTGGGCTCCTTCGAGACCGATCGCCCGGCAAGCCGGCCGATGCGACCCTCCTATCGAGCTTTAGGAGGGCTTCTCCATGTCGCCGGCGGCCGCCGCCCGGCCAGGCTCGCGCGACGTGTCGCGCGTCGACGCCGGCGCGCGGCTCACGTGTGCACCCCCGGGAGGGAGAGCTGCTCGCGCGGCAGTCGCGGCCGAGTCTCCTCCTCATCGCCGGCGGGCTGGCCGCGACGGCGGGTCTTGCGCCAATGCGAGACGATCTCCCGGGCGCTCGCGTGCCGCCAGCCCGCCGCCGGACACAAGGGCCGAAACCGGACCTGCCCGTCGGTGATCTCAAGCACCTCGCCATACACGCTGCGGCCCTTGATCCGCGCGAGCACCACGTCGCCGACGCGGACGCGATCGAGCCTCATGGGATCGGAGCGTCGGTGATGGCGAGTGCCGGCGGCATCTTCCGGCGCAGGTGGCAGGCAGTGATCCACCGCTGGAACAGGAACTGCTCGAACACCCACGGGAACCCGGTCACATCGTTAGCGTCGACATTCCAGAAGTGAGCGGCCCAAGCCATCACGTCTCGCTCGCTGTGCGACCACCCCCGGCTCGGATCCTGATCCTCGCGGATGACCGGGGCGATCGAGCGGTCGGCAAGAACCCCGGCGCCGAGCGAGCGCCACACGACGTCGCAGCCGGTGAGCAAGTACACCGCTGACTGCCACTCCGTGCTGTCCCACGACTGCAGCGCCGAGGCCTCAGCGAACGCGGGATCGCCGGCGCGGAGGTGCTCGAGCCATGCCTGGAATCGGGCATCCCGCTCTCGGAGCTGAGCGAGCACGTCTTCGACCGGATCGTCTTCGTGGCTCATCGCTCGGCCCTCAAATCGCGGTAGAGAGCAAATGAGCGCAGTTGGGCGCCGCACCCCGGGCACACAGCACGGGCGTGCTCCCCGCGGGGCTGCTCGTGGCCGCAGATCACGCAGATGGCCAGCGTCCAGTGGGTGCGCACCAGGCCGTCGAGCGGGATCAGCTCCGCGTCGTGGACGCTGAGGGGTTCGTTAGGTTGGAGTTGCATCGAGGGGATCCTCCTCGGTGTCGGGCCCCGGCCGGTAGCCGCCGGTGCGGGGCCGCTTTACAGGGGCCGAGCCGATCAAGGCCTCACGCGACACGTCGCGAGAAATCGAGGCTTGAGCGACATGTCGTAAGTGTCTCACCAGCGTCGGACGGAACGTGTTCGGAAACTGAGGAACAACCGAACACCATCCCCATCGACCGGCGCTTGTTGATTTCAGGAGTCGACTGCACCAGCTGACCCTGAGATTCGGTGGTTGTGCAGACGACTGTTGTTGACGCGCACGGGGTTCGTGATTGACCACGTCCACTACTTCTCCAACGCGCTGAAGCCGTGGATCGCGCGCCGGGAGCGACTGGCGAAGTTCGTGATCCGTCGCGATCCGCGCGACATCAGCCGGGTCTGGGTGCTCGAGCCAGACGGCGGCCAGTACCTGCAGGTTCCCTACCGGACGCTGTCGCACCCGGCGGTGACGCTATGGGAGCACCGCCAGGCGGTGGCCCGGCTTCGGCAGCAGGGTCGCGACGAGGTCGACGAGCAGGCGCTGTTCGCGATGATCGAGCAGATGCGCGCTATCTCCCGCGGCGCGCAGAAGACCACCCGCAAGAGCCGTCGTGACCGGGAACGCCGCCAGCACCTCAGCGCCCCGAAACGACCGCGCCTGCCGGCGCCGCCACCGGACGCTCCGTGCGATCGCGAGCGGGACAGCGACCTGTCGGCGGCGGTGCCGTTTGATGACATCGAGGAGTGGTGACGGTGGACGATTATCCCCCGCTTGACCTGGGCCATCTCCACCCGAGCGCCCAGCAGCTCGCGCGGCTCCCCGACAGCGAGCGGGTCCAGCGGATTCGAGCCGACCGGTGGATCGGATACCCGCGCGCCCTCGAGGCGCTGGCCCGACTGGAGACGCTCTACCAGTGGCCGACCAAGCAGCGGATGCCCAACCTGTTGCTCGTCGGGCCGACGAACAACGGGAAGTCGATGATCATCGAGAAGTTCCGCCGCGAGCATTCGCCGTCGTCCGGCGTTGACGCGGAGCAGATTCCGGTACTGGCGGTGCAGATGCCCTCCGATCCCTCCGTGTCCCGGTTCTACGCGGGCTTGCTCGCGGCGATCGGCGCGCCGCTGCGACCCCGCCAACAAGTCGCGGAACTGGAGCACCTCACGCTGGGGCTACTGCGTCGGGTTGGGGTGCGGATGCTGGTCATCGATGAGCTGCACAACGTCTTGGCCGGCCGGGATTCCAGCCGCCGCGAGTTCCTGAATCTCCTGCGGTTTCTCGGCAACGAGCTGCGCATCCCGCTCGTCGGTGTCGGCACCCGGGAGGCGTACCTGGCGATCCGTTCCGATGACCAACTCGAGAACCGCTTCGAGCCGATCACCCTGCCGCTGTGGGCCGAGGACCCAGAAACGCTTTCGCTGCTGGCCAGCTTCGCCGCGTCGTTCCCGCTGCGCAGTCCGTCGCTGATCGCGACCGACGAGGTCGCCCGGTATCTGCTGGCCCGCAGCGAGGGCACGATCGGGGAGCTGACACGGCTCCTCACAGAAGCCGCGGTCGCCGCCGTGGACAGCGGCGAGGAGGCGATCAACCACCGCACATTGAGCCTCGCTGCCTATACGGGTCCCAGCGAACGCCGCCGTCAGTTCGAGCGCGAGCTCGCGTGAAACCGCCGGACCGCTGGCCGCTGCACCCCGCCCCGATCGACGGCGAGTCGCTCTCCTCATGGCTGCGCCGCCTCGGCGGCAGCTACCAGATGACCATCGGCCAGCTCATCGAACACGGCCTCGGCCACGACGCGAAGACTGAAGAGAGCCTGGATCTCGACCCGCCCACCGGCCTGCTCGCCACGCTGACGCGGCGCACCGGCATCACCAAGGATCGCGTGCGGGAGATGTGCCTAGCCGGTTGGACGCCCTGGCTGCTGGACAGCCTCGAACCGCACCCCTCCGCGTTCCAGACCTATGTACGCCAGTTCTCCGGTGCTCCTCAGGCCGGGCAAACGGTCAAAGCACTCGGTCGGCCGTTGGGTGGCGTGGCTACCCCCCGACCGACTGCAGCGGGCCTGTCCTCGATGCGCGCAGGACCCCGGCCGCGAAGGGCTCCTGTTGATCTGGCAGCTACCGATATCGCTCAGCTGCCCGTACCACGGCCTGATGCTTAAACCATGCCTCGGCTTCCCCGGCGACTACCTCGTCTGGGCCGATGAGCCTGCTGAAACACATACCGCCATGGACGCGGTCTTGGCGATCGACCAGCGCACCCAGCAGGCTCTCCGCACCGGCCGCGTCGAGCTGCCAGGAGCAAGCGTGCACGCTGGCGTTTGGTTCCGGCTCCTGCGCGTCGTCCTGGACGAAGTCAGCACGCCGCTGACCTACTGGGGCTCGCGCGCGGCGGATCTCCGTCTCATCTGGGACAGTTGCCGGCACCCGGTCCGGGCAGGCCAGGCGATGTGGCGGCCGTTTGAAGCGTTTACCTGGCCGATCCAGGCCCAACTGCTCCAGGCAGCGGCCGAGGCGATCCGCCTCCTCGAGGACGGGGCTGTCAGTGGCCGCGGCACTCACGCGAAGCTGTTCTTCCCCCTCCACCCGCCGGTCGACGACGGCCAGGCGCCCTCCGCGGCGCCGAAGGACGCCTATGGCCTGCGGGGGGAGCAGGTGAAAGCCATTTGGGATGAGGTGGTCCAGGCCGCCAGAGAGAGCCCGGCCGAAGCCCAAGCCCTCTACGACCTCCTCATCTCAACCTGTCGAACCCCAGAATCGATCGAACAAGTGCGGTCCGACCTCACCGAGCTCGGCATCCGACCGCCCATCTGTCACGCAAGCGGGAGTGGTACCGTTCCCGTGACCCAGAATATATGACGTCTTATGTGACGACGTGTGCCCGTTCCGAACCTGCGGCCCCGCCTGTCACTTAATCGAACGTATACGTGACGAGGAGGAATCGATGCTGGTTGGCTACGTGCGGGTCTCCAAAGCGGATGGGTCCCAGACGGTCGAGTTGCAACGCGACGCGCTGCTCGCCGCCGGCGTCGACGCCACCCACCTCTACGACGACCACGCCTCCGGGCGCCGTGACGATCGCCCGGGGTTGGCCGCGTGCCTGAAGGCGCTGCGAGACGGCGACACGCTGGCCGTCTGGAAGCTCGACCGGCTCGGGCGAAACCTCCACCACCTCGTCAATACCGTCCACGACCTCACCGCCCGCGGCGTAGGCCTCAAGGTGCTCACGGGGCAGGGCGCGGCGATCGACACCACCACGCCCGCGGGAAAGCTGGTGTTCGGGATCTTCGCAGCGCTCGCCGAATTCGAGCGCGAACTCATCTCCGAGCGCACCACCGCTGGACTGGCATCCGCCCGGGCTCGAGGACGCAAAGGCGGACGACCGTTCAAGATGACCCCAGCCAAACTCCGCCTGGCTGCCGCCTCGATGGGCCAGCCCGACACCAAGGTCGGCGAGCTATGCGCAGAGCTCGGGGTCACCCGCCAGACGCTGTACCGGCACGTATCCCCGACCGGCGAGGTTCGCCCGGACGGGCGGAAGCTTCTCGCCGGCGGCCGTCGCAAGACATCCTGAGACCTCCTGGCGGCTGGAAGCACAAGCGCGGAGATCCGCCCATCGCGTTGTTCCTCCTGCTCACGAGCAGCAGCGCTGACGAGGTCTCCCGGCACTCCCGCAACGTCTGGCGATGCGGCACTTGGTAAGCCAGCGGGGCCGCCGTTCTGCTGCTCGTCCAGACCGGTCGTGTTGGACTTGACTCGGTGCGCTTGCGCTGTCGCGGGGGAAACGAGTGTCAGGGTCTCCCGCCAGCGCGGATGCGCGACGATGCTGCGACGCTGGTCTAATCTGGTGAGCGTGCGGCGGGTTGGGTCCGGCGTCGGCTACGCTCGGCGCTCGTTCCACACCTCCGGGTTGAGAAGCTGCTCGGGCTGCTCGTCGCGCAGGACCTTCAACACGATGTCGGCGGCCATCTCACCGCTGGCAGTCCACACGCCAAGAGTGTTGGCCCCGCAGTGGGGTGTGATGACGACGTTGTCCAGCTCCCCCCAGCGGGGATCGTTCATCGGCTCGTGCGTCCAGGCGTCGATGCCGGCGCCGGCGATCTGTCCCGAGCGCAGGGCCTCATAGACCGCGTCCTCGTCAAACAGGTTCCCCCGCGCGGTGTTGATCAGGAACGCGGTCGGCTTCATTAGCGCGAGCTTCGAGGCGTCGATGAGCCGCTCGGTCTCCGGCATGGCCGGAAGGTGCAACGTGACGAAGTCAGCCTCGCCGAGCACCCGCTCCATCGACAGGAGCTCCACCCCCTGCTCCTCGACGAACTCCATCACGGGATACGGCTCGTAGGCGATCACGCGCATCTCGAAGCCCGCAGCCCGCAGCGCAACGCTTTGGCCGATCCGCCCGAGGCCGACGATCCCGAGCGTCGCCCGCCAGAGGTCGACGCCCTGGTGCGGCTGCCACTCGCCACGACGCAGCTCGCGATCGTGGCGCGAGATACCGTGCGCGAGGTCCAGCATCATCCCGATCGTATGGTCAGCGACACCCCATTCGTTCGTTCCGGGGATCGTGGCGACCAGAACCCCCCGCTCGGTCGCGGCGGCAACGTCGACGGCGTCGAAGCCGACCCCGAAGCGCACGACGATCCGGAGCTCCGGGCACGCGTCGAACACCTCCGCGTCATACGGCTCCTGGCCTGCGATCACGGCCGCGCAACCATCCAGGCTCTCGATCACCTCCGCCGCCTGGGTCGAGCCCTTGCCCGACCCGAGCCGCAGCTCCAGGCCGGCCGACTTGAGGCGTTCCGGGATCTCGCCGAGCTCGTCCTCGGCCCGGCTCATGTTGAGTGCAACTGTCGTCATGCTCGCTCCTCTCGTCGCCTACGCGAGCGCATCGTCCAACAGCGCAGCCGCGTCGTAGTGCAGTCGCTTCTGGATCGGCGCCGTCACCGTCGCCAGCACGTCGGCGATCGCGCGTCCCGCCGTGCCGTCGCCGAACAGCTCGCTGCGCTCATAGCGCCCGCGGGCGACCTGGGTGCGAACCGCGTCGGCAATCTCGAGCGGGTCGTGTGACGTGAACACGACGTTGGCCGCGCACTCGCGACCCTGCTGGCGGGTGCCGACGCTGACGGCCGGCGTGCCGAGGTAGGCGCCCTCTCGCAGCGCCGCGGACGAGTTGCCGACCATGCAGGCGCAGTGGGCCATCAGCCGGATGTAGTCCTGCGCCGGGAGGTTCCGGAAGAAATGGCAGCGCTCGGCGAGACCCTGCTCGCGGAACTCGCGCAGCCCGACCGAGACCTCGTAGCTGCCGGCGTCGACGTTCGGCCAGAAGACGAGCGCCTGCATCCCGATCGCCGAGATCGCTTGCAGCGTCGCGTCGATCTGATCGCTGGATTGGCCATACTCGGTCGTGACCGCGTGCTGCATCACGAGCAGGAACGGTTCCCGCGGGTCGACCGGCGAGCCGTCGCCGCGGTGTCGGATCAGGGCCTCGGCTCGGGTGCCGAGCGCCGTGCGGGCGGCGAGGTCGATCGACGGGCAGCCGACGTGAAACACGTAGCGCGGATCCTCGCCCATCGCGAGTCACGCGCCGGGCGCTGAGCTCCGTCGCGGGAAAGTGGATGTGCGACAGCTTCGTGACCGCGTGGCGAACGCTCTCGTCGATCGAGCCCGACACCTCACCGCCTTGCGTATGCGCAACCGGGATGTTCATGTACGCGGCGGCGATCGCGGTCGCGATCGTCTCGAAGCGATCGGCGACGGTCACGACGACATCGGGCTCGAGCATCTCGAACGCAGTCGGCAACTCGAGCAGGCCCAACCCCGTCGACTTCGCCATCGTCGCCGGCGTCTGACCCTCGACGATCAGGCGGATGCGAACGTCGGGTCTGAAGCCCGCGTGCTCGAGCACATTCACGGCGCTCCCGAAGCGCTCGAGCAGCGTCGACGCCGCCGCTATCACCTGCAGCTCGAGCGCGGGATGATCCCGCACCGCCTCGAGCAGCGTCATGATCCGCGCAAGGTTCGCTCGGCTCGCGACGACCACGCACACCTTGCGGCGATCGGACCCGTGCCGCGTCGGAAACACCGGCAGAGTATACACATAGACCACAACCGTACGACTAAAGCCGGCTATGGGTTGTCCGACCGCGAGGCGACCGGCGCGACCGTGGGCGCGGAACGTCCCACGCGCCCCAAGAACACACCCGCGCGTTCCCCCAGCACCGTCCAGTCAGGCTCGGTCTGGGGCCCGGGGGCGAGCAAAAAGCCCCGATGCCCGTCGCCGGAGACCCGCTCGGCGAGGATCGTGTAACCGGTGAGCGCGAACAACGCCGTGGCTGTCGGACGTGCCAGATAGTACGGGTGATCAATCTTGACCACACGCTCGATGCCCTCCTCGACTGCCAGCATCAGGTCGACGTCGAGGATGTCGATGAACGCGCAACCACCTGCCGCCGTGACCCGGTGCAGCGCCGCGAGCGTGGTGCGCACGTCGAGCAGGTGGTCGATCGTCTGGCACAGCAATACGAAATCCCAAGTACGTCCGCGCGGATCGAGCTCCTCGGCAAGCCCGGCGATCGTTTCCATGCCCGCGGCGCGCGCGACAGCGAGCTCGTCTGGAGCTGGGTCGATGACGGTCGCGCGGCCGCTGAGCTCGCCGGCGAGCACACCGGCGACAGCGCCAGTCGACCCGCCGACATCGAGGATCGTCCGCAGTCCCCGCGGCAACCGCGGGAGGACGAAGTCGGCGAGCTCGGCGGCGTAGTCGCGCTGCTGCGCCTGCACCGTTCCGGCGTCGATCCGGCGGCCGTGGAAGGCCGACACCAGCGGGCGATAGACGCCGGCGTAGAAAGCCGCGTAGGCGCCGGCGGTCATCCGCGGCGACAGCCAGCCCAACCCGCAGCGCGCGCACGCAACGAAGCTCGCCGGATAGTCATAGCGGTCGCGTTCCGCGACCTGGATGACGCGCTCGCCCCGCGCCCCGCACAGATTGCACACGTCTGCGTGCTCCTTGGGTTGCGCCGCGTAGTCGTAGGCGAGCGCGGCGATCCGCCCAGCTGCAGTCGGATGCAATCCCATCATGTGCACGACAGGATGACGGCTGGCGCGCCGTGGCAGACTGACGGCGTGAGCGAGCTGGATTGGGAACGCCGCGTGTTGGTGATCGGTGAGGTTGCTCAGGCGCACGACGGCAGCCTCGGGACCGCACACGCGTTCGTCGACGCGATCGCCGACGCGGGCGCCGACGCGGCCAAGTTCCAGACCCACATCGCCGCCGCCGAGAGCCGCGTCGACGAACCATGGCGTGTCAATTTCAGTTACGAGGACGCGACGCGCTTTCAGTACTGGAAGCGGATGGAGCTCAGCGCGGATGCATGGACGGGGCTCGCACGTCACGCCGAGGATCGGGGGCTTGCGTTCCTCAGCTCGCCGTTCTCGCTCGAGGCAGTCGACCTGCTGCGCAGCGTCGGAGTGGCCGCGTGGAAGATCGCATCCGGCGAGGTCGAGCACCCCCCGCTGCTGGATGCCGTCGCGCGGACCGGCCAACCCGTGCTGCTCTCCAGCGGGATGAGCGACTGGACGGAGCTCGATCGCGCCGTGGAGCGGCTGCGCCGAGGGGGCGCTGGGTCGCTCGCGGTGCTGCAGTGCACGTCGGCGTACCCGGTCGGGCCCGAGCGGATCGGACTCAACGTGCTCGCCGAGATCCGCGCGCGCTACGGGTGCGCGAGCGGGCTGTCGGACCACTCGGGAACGATCTTCCCGTCGCTCGCTGCCGTCGCGCTTGGAGCACGCGTGCTCGAGGTGCACGTGACGCTCAGCCGCGAGATGTTCGGCCCAGACGTCGCGGCGTCGGTGACGAGCAGCGAACTGCGGACGCTCGTCGACGGCGTCCGCGCGATCGAGGCGGCACTCGCGTCGCCCGTCGACAAGGACGCAGCGGCAGTCGAACTCGCCCCGGTGCGCTTGCTCTTCGGCCGCTCGCTCGTAGCCCGCCACGAGCTTCCCGCCGGGCACGTGCTCGCGGCCGGCGACCTCGTTGCTAAGAAGCCCGGCGGCGGGATCCCGCCCACGCGGCTGGAGGCGCTCGTCGGCAGGCGCTTACGGCGCGCGCTGCGTACGGACGAACCGCTGCGTGAGGAGGACGCCAGCGGGGGGGTCTGAGCTGAGCAGCGCTACAGGCCGACGTCAAGCTTCGTGATCTTGAGCTCGAGCCGCATCGCCGTTGGGGAAGACATCGACGACGTTTGTTGCCCTTGTAGCCTGGCAGCGCCATGCCGGCTTACCGACGCTGCCTCTCTGACAAAGCGGTCGTCTCCATGGCCCACGCATGAGCTTCCGGATCGGACGACCAGCAGAACGCCGGCTCGCCCGAGCGCCAACTCCCGCATCGCCTGGCATCGCGGCAGTCGTCCGGGGCCTAGTTGTTATTTGCGCTCCGGAACGAAACCAGGCGCGCGTCCGGGACGTCCCAAGACTGCCGCTTTGGCCGCCAGCCGATCACTGCGCCGTCGACTCCAACTTCAGGCGCGGACCGGCGATAAGCGGCAGGGTCGGGTCATGAAGATCGACTGCTCAAGTACTCGGGTGCATTCGCCTTCTGACATCCGTGCAGTCGCCTTCTGAAACCGACACCGGCGCTGACCAACGCCGAGCCCCGAAAGCGTCGGCAACACCGTCGCCTAGGGCGATCCGTTTCCCGGCATGGCGTCCGAGGGTTGCCGCACAATCACCGCCATGCCTAATCGTAAGAAGGCCGCGCCGGACGTGGACGCGGCGGCCGCCGGCGAGACCAACGGCCGTGGCGCCCGCCGAATCCCCGGCGGGGTGACACAAGGAGATGAGCATGTCCACGGACGCGCTCTCCCTGGTGCTCGCGCTTCTGGTCATGACACCCCCGGCGGCGGCGGTCAACGCGTCGGCTACGCGCGGGTGTCCACCCGCCAGCAGGACCTTGCGCTGCAGCTCGACGCGCTCGAGCGGACCGGTTGTGAGCGGATCTACAAGGACGTCGGGTCGGGCACGATCCGCAACCGCCCCCAGCTCGACGCATGCCGGGAGTACCTGCGCCCCGGGGATACGCTCGTGGTCTGGCGCCTCGATCGCCTGGGGCGCAGCCTGCGTCACCTCGTGGACGTGATCGCCGGGCTCGAGCAGGAACACGTTGCGTTCCTGTCGCTGCGCGAGGCGATCGACACGACGACCGCGCCCGGCCGGCTGCAGCTGCACCTGTTCGCCGCCCTGGCGGAGTTCGAGCGCGAACTGATCCGCGAACGCTCCCAGGCCGGCCGGGAGGTCGCCAAGGCCGCCGGCCGCCTCGGCGGACGCCCCCTGAAGCTCACAGCGGACAAGCAGGCCGCCGCGCTCGCGATGCGCGCCGAGGGCAAGATGACGATGAGCCAGATCGCCCGCGCGCTGAACGTCGGGCGCACCACGCTGTATGACCACCTCGACGAACTGCCCCCGCTTGAGGGGATCCCGCGCGACGGCGACAAGCTGGCGGCGTGAACATGCGCCGCGCGCACCGCCACCGCCACGGCCGCGACGACGTGTCTCGCTGAGCTCGCGGGGCGCCGGGATCCCGGCGACGTGTCGCGTGAGGCCTCGCCCGGTGGATCATCCTTAGCAGGACCCTGCCGTTTGACCACGGTGGCGCCAATCCCATGCGCCGGTGGGCGGTGGCGATGGGGGATGATGCAGCGCTCCCACGGCTCTTCCCCAGCGGGGTTCGTTTCGCAGTTGCGTGTCGTTTCGCGAGTTCGCTCGAGCGAGCAGCGACAGCGTCGTGTTTCGATCGCAGCGCGAGTCGATCGCAGGCCCCAGCGTGGAGGTTTTCGCCCGCCGGCCCCGACGACACGTCGCACCTACAAGCCTGGTCCGACGGGGGGTGGCGTTCAGTCGGTGGCCCCGGCCCACACCGCCCATGCAATCCCCTGACTAGGGTCTTCGATCGCCAGCTGGAAGTCGCCGAGGATCCACTCGTACTCTTCGCGTTCGGCTTGGTAGCTGTACCAACGGACGCGGGCACCAGCCACGGCGAGCTCTTGGGGCGTCGCCCGCTTGAGCGGACGGCCCGCGAGCGCGGCAAGCAGCGTCAAGGCCGCCTGACGACCATAAGCGAGCAGCCCGCCCCGGTTACGCACGCCGTTTCGGGCGATCGTAGACAGGGCTTCAGCCAGCGACAGTTGGGCGACCTCGGCGTCCACGTAATCGAGCGCGGCGATGGCCTCCAGCGCACCGCCCCGTACCCGT
>JAABUQ010009237.1_pt1 | contig 13420 bp, 12 predicted proteins | sample 5560001 | NCBI WGS metagenome assembly JAABUQ01 (sample SAMN10711888, study PRJNA513371) | rock metagenome | isolation source: Antarctica rocks | place: Antarctica: Victoria Land, Finger Mt nord | collected 2015-12-18 | reverse complement strand
GGAGCGTGGCTGATGGAGCGACCTCGTGCTCAAACACGTACCTCACGCTTTGGAAGGCTTGAGCATCCTCATGAAAGGAGTGATGTCGCCTAATCCAAAAGGAAAAGAGGTTTGCCAGCAGCATCATTGATATGGTGACGCCTTGATGAAGAAACGTTGAGCCGCTTTGGCATCTCGTGCCGGACTCAAGAGAAACTCCAAGGTGTTGCCTTCAGAATCGACCGCCCGGTAGAGATACACCCACACATTCTTCACTTTGATGTAGGTTTCATCCACTTTCCAGGAATCGGTGCATGCCTTCAAATGGGGCCGAGAGCGCTTTTCGAGTTCTGGAGCGTAGCGTTGCACCCATCGATAGATAGTCGTGTGATCGACCTGCAACCCTCGTTCCAGCATGATCTCTTCCAGATCTCTGTAGCTAAGTGAATAGCGCAGATACCAACGAACGTATAAGAGAATGATATCAGCCTGGAAGTGACGCCATTTGAACGGGTGCACCTGGTTCATGAAGGATGCTCCTTTGCTTTTCTCGAAGTGAAGCCGAGCTTATCATAGTCTCATCCTTTTTGCAACACAGCCGTCTTTTGAGCTCTCCTTCTCGCTCCGCCACCCAATCGACGACCCCACTGATCGTCGTTTCTCCCGCCAGTTTTCCCAGCAGTAGAACGGTCAAAAGAACGGCCAGCGGATAGCGTTTCCCTCGTGCGTTTCGCCCATCTTTCACCTGTTCAAACGCCTGATACACTGAGGCAGGATGGCTGCTGAGCAGATCTCGATGCTCTTCTTCGTCTCGTATGGTAAGGTACATTCAAGCCATTTCTCGCTTTCATAGGTAGTTATTGATTTTCCTATTTTAGCAAGATCTGGCCCCTTTTTTGCTCTTTCGGGACTTTCGGGTACACCCAAAAGCCCTGCCGTAAGACTCTCTCCACTTGACAGTTTCCCTCGCATGTTCTAATATAGACTTATTGAGTCTCTATTAGAAAGGAGAGAAGGATGAAGTATTCACAAGCGACTAACTATGCGCTCCACACCATGTTGCATTTTGTGGCTCTTCCCCTGGGAAAAACGATTGGTGTCCAACAATTGGCAGAGCTTCAAGGGCTTTCCCCAACCTATCTCTCCAAAATTTTGACCAAGCTCGTGAAGGCGGACTTGATTGAGTCTACTCCTGGCATCCATGGGGGATATAGACTGACGAGGAACAAAGCAGACCTTTCTTTCCTGGAGGTGATTCATGCCATTGAAGGGACGGCCTCATTGTTTCAGGGTGGGGTCGGGCTTCATCATGATTCGTGCTTAATTGAGCATGTCATGATGAATGCAGAACAACAGATGGAAGAATACCTCAAAGAGCGCAAGCTGGTTGAATTTGTTGACCAGTTGGTTGCATTTCTTGAAAAGGATGCCCATGGGTCGAACGTATTGGAGGCATAGACGTGCGAGCGCATTCCTGACAAGGAGGATGCGTGTTTTTTTTACTTATTCTGGACTTTATGAATCTCTAAAGTCTATGATTAAAAAGAGAGGTGAAACAATGTTTGATCCAGCAATTACGGGTGGTGGCTCAGACGATCAGGCATCGGCTGTGGGCCGAGGCGAGTGGTACGATGTGGTGGTAGTTGGTGGAGGATCTGCCGGATTGAGCGGGGCGTTAGCGCTCGTCCGCGCGCGGCGTTCGGTGCTAGTAGTGGATGGCGGCCAGCCTCGCAACGCTTTGGCCTCGCACGTGCATAACTACCTGTCGCGCGATGGGGCCACACCATCGGAACTGTTGGCCGCTGGACGCGCCGAGGTGACCGGCTATGGCGGGCAGATCATCTCTGGTGATGTCGCCTCGGTCGAGTGTTTGGACAGCCAGGGCGACCGCAGTGGCTTCCGAGTGGCGCTGGCCAATGGGGGTAGTGTCCACGCACGGAAGCTCTTGGTGACGACCGGGCTGGTGGATGAGTTGCCCGACATACCGGGAGTGACTGAGCGGTGGGGACGTGATGTGCTCCACTGCCCATATTGTCACGGCTGGGAAGTACGCGACCAGGCACTCGGCATCCTTGGCACCGGGCCGATGGCAGCTCACGGGGCGCTGCTGTTCCGGAAGTGGAGCGCCGACGTAATCCTGTTTCAGCATACCGCGCCCGCCCTGTCCCAGGAGCAGGCCGAGCAACTGGCTGCTCGTGGCATTACTGTCGTCGAAGGAGAGGTCTCGGCCCTTGAAGTCCACAATGACCGGCTCGCCGGAGTACGGCTACGCTCTGGCGAGTTTGTTCCACGCCAGGCCATCGTGGTCTCGCCCCGTTTCGTAGCACGCGCCGAGGTACTCAGCACCTTGGGGCTCTTAACAACCAACCTGGAGATTGCCGGGAACGTCTTTGGCAGCTACGTTCCTGCCGATGCCAACGGAGCCACCACTGTTCCGGGAGTATGGGTCGCTGGCAACGTCTCTGACCCAATCGGTCAGGTCATCACCTCCGCCGCTGCAGGTTTGAAGGCCGGGGCCGCAATGAACGCCGACTTGATCTCAGAGGAGACGACCCATGCCGTAGCGGCCTTCCGCGCTCGTGGGCAAGTGAGGGAAAACGAAGAAAAACCGACGATCAGTGGTGAGCCTCAAAGCGAGGGTGGCAGCAGCGAGGGCGAGCAGTTCTGGGAGGGACACTACCGAAAACAGGAACGCGTGTGGAGCGGGAGAGCGAACCCTGTCTTGGTTGATATCGTCGGATCGCTCCCTCCAGGTACAGCACTGGATCTCGGCTGCGGTGAAGGCGGGGATGCGATCTGGTTGGCCCAGCGTGGCTGGCAGGTGACTGCTATTGATGTGTCTGCCACTGCTCTCCGTCGCGCCTCGGCTCTTGCGGCTACCATCGGCGTCGAGAAGCACATTGATTTTCAACAGCACGATCTGGCTCGCACCTTCCCCACGGGTGCTTTTGATCTCGTCTCGGCGCAGTATCTGCAGTCACCAGTGGAGTTTCCCCGCGAGCGTGTCCTGCAAGCAGCTGCACGCACCGTGGCACCAGGTGGCCTCCTGCTCATCGTTGAGCACGCTTCGGTCCCACCCTGGTCCTGGAACCCCGATCCACATACGCGCTTCCCTACCCCGGAGGAGGTGCTTGCTACGCTCAATTTAAGCACCGGGAGCTGGCGTACAGAACGTTTGGACGCTCCCCAACGTCAGGCCATTGGCCCAAATGGGCAGTCGGCCACTGTCACCGACAACATCATCGCCGTCAGGCGTCTCTTGAACAGTGGAGATCTCCATGAGTAGTCCCAATACCAGCACAACCATCAGTGAAGCCACGGTCGATCCCCGCAGGTGGCTGGCCCTGGTCGTCATCGCCGCGGCCTCACTGATGGTTGTGCTCGATGCCTCCATTGTGAACATCGCCCTACCACACGCTCAGACCAATCTGCACATCTCTGACGCGGATCGGCAGTGGGTCATCACCGCATACACGCTGGCCTTCGGTGGGTTGCTTCTGCTCGGAGGCCGCATCGCCGATTTCGTCGGGCGGAAGCGGATGTTCCTGATTGGCCTGGTCGGGTTCGCAAGTGCCTCCGCCTTGGGTGGTTTCGCCAAGAATGCGGTGATGCTCTTCGGGGCGCGTGCATTGCAGGGAGCATTCGCGGCCCTGCTTGCTCCAGCTGCGCTATCCCTGCTCACCTTGACCTTCGTCGAGCAGCGCGAGCGGGCCAGGGCATTCGGCGTATATGGTGCGGTTCAAGGTGGTGGCGGTGCCGTGGGACTCATCCTCGGCGGCGTGCTCACCCAGTATGCCAGTTGGCGCTGGTGCTTGTTCGTCAACATCCCCATCGCAATCGTCACGGTGTTCGCCGCATTGCCAACCGTGCGCGAGAGCCGGGCGGAAGGGAATCGCCATTACGACGTTCCCGGCGCGATCCTCGTCACCGGTGGCTTGGTGGCGCTGGTGTACAGCTTGGCAGAGGCCGCGAAGGATGACGTGGGCTGGCTCGCCGCCCCGACGCTCGGTTTGTTCGCGACTGCTGCCGTCCTGCTGGTTGCATTCATCGCTGTCGAGGCACGAACGGCACATCCGTTACTGCCACTGCGGGTCGTGCTCGACCGTACTCGTGGTGGGTCGTTCATCGCCTCGTTGCTTATCGGCACGGGTATGTTCGCCATGTTCCTGTTCCTGACCTACTACTTCCAGGTGAACCTCGGCTACGCGCCGCTCACGTCAGGCCTGGCATTCCTGCCATTCAGCGGGGGCATTATTGTCACCGCAGTTCTTGCGTCTTCCCTGCTGCCCCGTTTCGGTCCCAAGCCACTCATGGTGATTGGGATGGTCATGGGAACGGTGGGTCTATTCTGGCTAACTCGTCTCGACTCATCATCGACCTGGGTCCTGGGTGTCCTGCCGTCCGAGATCGTGATGGGCGTGGGCCTGGGGTTGGTCTTCGTGCCACTCTCCAGTGTCGCGCTTCTGGGCATCGCGCCGCGTGATGCAGGCGTGGCGAGTGCGCTGTTAAACACAACAAACCAGATTGGTGGCGCACTGGGGGTAGCACTCCTGAACACACTGTACGCGTCAGCATTGACCGTGTATCTGACCTCGCACTATCCCGGCCCAGGTGGTGCGCGGGCGTTCCAGCTTGCGGGCTTCCTCTACGGGTATCGGATCGCATTCATCGTGGGTGGCTGTACGGCTTTAGATATTAGTGGAATGTGCCTACATCTTACGGTAGCTCTGCCACTTCAACTGCTCCAGGTGTTGCAAAGGACTGCGAGCGAGAGTCTATGCTCGCCCCTTTTTCATATAAATAAAAATGGGTCAGGCAATAAAACATCGATGTCTGGTCTATATGAAAGGAGGACAAGATAGTCACAAAAATACGTCGTACTGTTTTCCACGTTAACGAACAACCACCCCTACTGATGTAATAGTAGCTTTTGAGCGAAACATTGGTAGGATGTTACAAAGAGGTAAGTTACTTCACCTACTTGCAGGCTCACGGTGAGGTACGCATAAAGAGCCTGGAAAGGTTTTGTATAATGCAAAATGTAAACCGGAAAAGACGTGATTCGGTACTTGGGGTGTCTATCCTATTCGTACTGATAATTAGCGTTGTCAGCGTGTTTACTGCTTCACCTCATACAACGAAAGTAGCTAGTGCAACTGGCGGCTCTGGTGCCTCGCTTCCCTACGTCGAGTTGGAAGCTCACACACAAGCTACTAATGGTACTACCCTCGGCCCTAGTTATACGCTGGGCACCCTAGCCTCTGATGCTGTAGATCGTCAGGCGGTCCAGTTGACTCAAGGTCAATATGTTGAGTTTACGTTGCCTCAGGCGGCTAACTCGATCAACCTGCGCTATAGCATCCCGGATTCTTCTAGTGGCGGTGGTATCAGTGCACCACTCAGCGTCTATATTAATGGAGTCAAGCAGGCAAACGATCTGCAACTTACATCGAAATATAGCTGGTTGTATGGAGTACCGAATTTTACTAATTGTCAAGCGAAGGACTGGTCGAAGACTCCTGGTAGCACACCACATCATCAGTTTGATGAGGTGCATGCGCTGTTACCGGAGATGATGGCTGGGACCAAAGTGAAACTGCAAGTGGATCCTAAAGATACTGCTTCGTCGTATACCATCGATGTAGCAGACTTCCAGAAGGTGGCAGCACCACTGGCCGAGCCAGCCGGCTATATCTCAGTCACCGACTCGCCGTATAATGCTGACCCGACTGGCGCAAAGGATGCCACCACGGCTATCCAGAACGCGGTTAATGCTGGTTCATCCCAGGGCAAAGACGTCTGGATTCCGAAGGGCACCTATCTGGTCACCAGCCACATTCTCGTCAACAATGTTACTCTGGTGGGTGCTGGTCCGTGGTATTCGGTCCTGGGAGGTGCACCCATCGGTAGCGGTACCGGTGTTGGCGTCTACGGAAACAATGCATTCGATGGTAGTACCAGTTCCAACGTCAATCTATCGAATTTTGCTATCGAGGGCCAGATCACAAACCGCATCGACTGTATACAGGACAATGGCATCGGTGGCTCGTTGAATAACTCGACCATCTCCAATATCTGGATCGAGCACACTAAGGTCGGCATGTGGTTTGATGGACCGTTCAGTGGCTTGAAGGTCTCCAATAGTCGCATTGATAGCATGCTTGCTGACGGCATCTGCTTCCATCGCAACATCACTAACTCCAGTGTTTCGCAAACCGTTATACGTGGCGTTGGTGACGATGGCTTGGCTATGTGGTCGGAGATCAATAATGTTCCGGCAACTGGCGATAGCAGCGATACTTTCGACCACAACACCATACAGTCTCCCTACTTAGTCAACGACATCGCTATCTATGGTGGCAATGGAAACTCCGTCACGAATAATCTTGTCAGCGGCGCTGAGTATCGGGGCGGTGGTATCATGCTGAATTATGAAAACTTCGGCAATCCCACGGTACCCTTTGCTGGCACGACGACTATCTCGAACAACACCATTAAGAATACAGGTGGATTTGGGGACCACGGCATCCAACAATTTGGCGCGCTTATGTTCTGGGCAGATAACGGTTCCATCAATGCTCCCTTCACTGTCTCAGGGGATGAGATTGATAACAGTCAATACGCGGCGATCTCATTCGATGGTGGCAACTCGGTAAGCAATGTAGCCATGAACGGCATCAACATCAAGGGCGCTGAGTTCGCATTTTCGAATAAGGTGAATACTGTAACAGGGTCAGCCAACAATGTGACAGCCACCGGTCTGACAGTTGGCGGTCTGGAGAGTTGTGAGAGTTCGGGATCATGGAATATAACGATGGGTACAGGCAACTCCGGCTGGAGTGCGACGTCACAAACCTGTGGCTTCCCGGCTGGAACTCCAACACCCGCACCCACAGCACAACCCACATCGTCGCCTGCTACCCCGACGCCAGTTCAGCCTACACCCACGCCTCTCCCAACACCCAAAGGGACTCTGGTGAAGGCGATTAACGCAGGTGGCTCTGCCACGAGCAACTTCGTGGCCGACACGGGCTTTAATCAGGGCAATCAGTTTGTGGATTCCTCGACCTCGATTAATACCAGTGGAGTGAGCAATGCTGCGCCGCAAGGCGTCTGGCAGTCCTGTCGCTGGAATAGCTCATTCACCTATACCCTCACTAGATTAACTCCAGGGGCGTCGTATACAGTGCAACTCGACTGGGCAGAACTGAGCTTCCAGGCGGCAGGTCAACGTAAATTCAATGTAGCAATCAATAACACCCAGGTTGTGAGTGGTCTTGATGTTTATCAGACGGTAGGATACAAGAAAGCGCTAGTAAAGCAGTTCCCTGTCACAGCTAATGGCAGTGGTCAGATAGTGATTGCCTTTACCCAGGCTGGAGCGGACAATCCCTTTGTTAATGGAATTGAGCTCTACACCGCCTAGCACTTTGTCAAGGAGAATGTAAAAAACGAGCCATAAATCAGGAAAGTAGACGCCGCGCCCCGTTTAGACAAGTTCGTCTAAACGGGGCGCGGTTGCTAATACGAGATTCATGCAACTAAACCGCCGCGCCCGCCGTATGCCGGAATTCCATCGCATACAGCCCCGCGTACGCCCCCTCCTGCTGCAATAGCTCACTGTGCGTCCCCTGCTCGATGATCTGTCCAGCCTCCAACACGACGATATTGTCCGAATCTTTAATCGTCGAGAGGCGATGGGCGATTACAAATGCGGTACGCCCTGCCAGCAGCTTCTTCAGTCCCTGCTGCACAATGGCTTCAGTAAACGTATCTATATTCGCGGTAGCCTCATTCAGAATCAAAATCCTTGGATCGGCTAGCAGAGCACGAGCTGTCAAATGACATGATTACTGGCTCTTACGCAGGTTCGATGATTCTAGCTCATCCTGAGCCGACGCGAAAAACGTGTCTTCGCTTCTCGTGTCGATCCGCGCATTCTCAACTGAAGAGACTATCTCCGCTATCATCGAACCTGATACTCCCCTGAAAAAGAGAATAAGAGGCCTGTCAAAAAAGAGCATGATCTCCTGACCGAAGCCCCACCAAGACTTCGGGGTAGGAATGAACTCATCAGAGGAAGTAGGAAGTGCTCGAGAGGGTTAAGCAGCAGGAGACGTTGGGTTTAAGGAAACCTCAAATCCCAGCTTTTCCAACTGACGGATGAGCCGCTTTTCTTTCCCTTGATGGTCTAATCGATCGAGGTAATCTCCTCCGAGTTCCTCATACTCCTTTTTTTCTACGATGAGATGGTAGATAATAATGAGGAGGGTATGCCCCAAGGCCACAGCCGCTCGCTTCTTCCCACGACGAAAGGCGATATGGTGGTATTGGGCCGAGAGATAACACTCCTTACAGTGAGAGGCTGCGTGCGCTGCTTCGACAAGGGCTGTGCGCAGCCACTGGCTGCCTTTGCGTGTCTTACCACTCAGACGTTTGCCAGCACTTTCATGGTTTCCAGGACACATCCCGGCCCAAGAAGCCAGGTGCGCAGCACTGGGAAACCGACTCATATCTGGCCCAATTTCCGCCAGAAGGATCTCAGCGATACGCCGTTTAATGCCAGGGATCGTCTCCAGGCGCAAGAGAACCTCTTCGTAGGGAGCCAGTCGTTCGGCAATCTCGGTATTGAGCCGGGTAATGGCCTGCTCTAGGTTCCCAATATGAGCTAAATGTTCCGTAATGAGCAAGCGATGGTGAGGTTGGAGATGGCCTGTGAGAGCCTGTGCCAGCTGCTCACGCTTGGAGCGCATCTTCCCTTGTGCCAATTCGGCCATCGCGGCAGGAGAAAGTTCTCCCTGGATGAGCGCATGGAGCATGTGTTGAGCAGAAGTGCCCATCACGTCACTGACCACCGATGCCAGCTTGATATTGGCATCCTCTAATCCTTTCTGAAGTCGTGCAATGACCCGAGAGCGCTCTTCGGTCAGCGTCGAACGAGAACGAGTGAGCTCGCGCAGGTTCCGTTGCCAGGCGGGCGGAATGAAGCTGGGGCGCAAGAGGCCATGCTGAAGCAAATCGGCAATCCATTCCGCATCTTTGACATCCGTTTTGCGCCCAGGTACCGTTTTGATATGCTGGGCATTGACCACAAGGACCTGGAAGTGCTCTTCCAGCAGATTGTAAATGGGCTTCCAGAACACGCCGGTGCTTTCCATAGCGACGCACGTACAGTCATGGGCTTTGAGCCAGTCGCGTAGGCGCACTAAATCCGGAGTCATGGTGCTAAAGGTCTGTCGTTCTTTGCGCGGTTGCCCATTCTCCGGAAAAAGAAGACAAGCGACAACGGATCGCTTGTGTACATCCAGACCTGCACATCGTTCATAGATGATCTGCATAGGCTTGCTCCTCACGAGTGAAATGAAGAAACACGAACCAAACATGGGCAGGCCACGGGATACCGAGCAAGTGGAAATTCTCCCCTACGTGCTTCGCCATAGCTGACGAGCAACAGACGCTGGTGCTTCATGGTATCCAGGTCATACTGTTGGCCAGGCTCGCAGCACTAGTGTCAAACCGACCTTCTGCGTTGGGCCTACTCCTACTCAGTATATCTCTTGATGAGGTTCGGATGCACTAATGAATCTAGGACACTTTTCATGGGCTCTGGTGCGCCGACAGCGCATGAATTACTGTTGGCGAACCCTCTTTTCGTAGGGATACGCTCCTCAGCGTGAGCGTAAAAGCTGATGAGCAATCCCCATTAAGAGGAAAAAACGCCTTGTTTTGATAGTATTTTTCCCCTCTGTTTGAGTTCGCCAACAGTGTGTCATGCGCCATGGGCGCACCACCGCGCATGGAACTCTATAATAGCAGTTTTTCGTGCATATCGTGCGAGTTCCAGAGGAGTATCAACCTGCATAAGAGCCGTTTCATGTTGGGATTTACACTTTGGCATGTGATAGATTGCATCAAACTACAAAAAACTGTATACTTCTTACGGGAGTTTTTTATCAGGAGTCATATGAACCAAAGTGGCTTGTACTTGGAAACTATACAGCGGGTATATCCTGATTTTTCTGTGCATTCAGTGAAGACGAACATTCATGGACAGAACAACAATATCCTCATTGTGAATGATGCATTTATTTTCCGCTTTCCGAAATATGCTGATGGCATAGAAAAGCTTGAGAGAGAAATCGCTATTCTAAAAGGGATTGGTGACTTTATTCCCATCCCCATTCCTCATGTCATTTTTGAACATATGACGCCCCAGATCGTTGGTCAGGTGTTTGTTGGCTATCGCTTCGTTCCAGGGGTATCGCTCTGGCGCGAGACGTTATGGAACATAGATGAGGAAGCCATCCTTGAAAGATTGGCCCAGCAACTGGCCCAATTTCTGAGAGAACTTCATCGCATTCCAATCGAAACCATTATTGAGCAACAACTCCCTGTTGCTGATACATACGAAGAGTGGAGTAATATTTACTCCCGTATTCAGGCCAAATGTTACCCTCACATGAGATCGGATGCTCGTATTTGGGCAACCCACCACTTTGAAACATTCTTAGCTGATGCGGCGCATTTTGCTTACAAGCCCGTGCTCAAACACGGTGATTTCGGCCCATCGAATATCCTCTTTGACCTCGACGAACAAATCATTCGCGGGATTATCGACTTTGGGGGGGCGGGACTTGGTGATCCCGCATATGATTTTGCTGGTATTTTGAGCAGTTATGGAGAAGCTTTTCTCAGAAGATTCTCTCCCATTTATCCTGAAATGGAAGCTTCCTGGGACCGTATCACGTTCTATCAAGGCACGTTTGCCCTCCTAGAAGCGCTCTTTGGCATCGAAAATCAAGATCAAAATGCCTTTAAGAGCGGGATAAAAGAGTATGTGTAACGTAAGGCTTCTTCCCCCATTCACAAAAATGTAACTATGCAAGTCTCCTCTCTTCGTGAGCATTAGAACAAAAGTGCGCTGTGATAGAGTATTCCACGTATCCTTGTAAATTGCATGATTATGATAGTGGAATCTACACAATTATCTGATGGATGAGTTACTTCTGCCATCCCACGTACAAAAACAATGACAACGGCATGAAACCGCTTCTTTCCTGTGTTCAGTAGAGCATCGCATAACTCGCCTGCTAAGAGAATGCGCTAACTCATCCGCCAGATAATTATGTAGATTCCTCTCATTTCATTTAATCATTTACACCGAGGACAGCTGTCTCTTACTTTTTTCTGCTGTGATCCGAAGTTTAAAGTTCAACAAGCTGACGATGCCACCAGCATCGCAAGCTCAACCAGACCCTGAACTTTTACACAACCCTTGACGACACCGACTCATATGAGTGTTTACTTCTACGTGCAATAATCCCTGGAATAAAAAGCTGCATGAGCAGGAAAACAGGCTTGGTTTGAGCACACCATTCCCGCGTTGGCCCCGCTTGTATTCCAGAGGATACTGCACACAGATGACAAGGCTCATATGAGTCGATGTCTTACGCCGCTTCCGTCATTGTTGGTCTCGCTGCTCAGCACGCTCGTCGTCCTGACCTATCCGTTCTCCTAAGCGTGTTTTAGCCCATCTATGGGAGGATTCCGAGTTATGAAACGCCCTCGGGAGAAACATACGCTAACAAGACAGCGAATGGGATTGTAGGGTGAAAGAGGCTTTTCTCTCCTTCCTTGTCTCACATTTTTCGTGCGAATCATGTATAGAGGGTTATTTGTTAGCCGCTCTCACTCGTTCTCTTGAATGACATGGATGCAATGGATTGGCTTCTGAAGCCAACTGATTGCTTAGCGTATGTTTCTCCCGTTTGAATATGGTCACCCCTAGGAGGCATCTCTGGATACCAGAACCGATGCACCTGTCGCCGCATTAGCGCAGGTAATTGCGGAGCACGATATCGATGCGGTTGTGGCCCAAGGCTCGACTGACCTTGAGGACCGCATCCCTGTCATAGTCACTACGCTTCAAGCGTCTGTGTGCCGGGGGCAGCTCCCGACCGGAGAGGTGTTTGTAGTATGCCTGGGCGTAGCCGCGACGATGCCCTTGTGCATGCAAGCGTGAAGGGACGCGTGGAAACACCACCTCTTCTGGCGCACGTCCGTCGCGCAGGGCCAGCACCTCAGCTTCATGCCCTGGTAAGATGGGCACCTGGCGTGGTCGGCCTCCCTTGCCATGTCCTCTTTTCACGGTCACTTCTGGCCTACCGGTTTCCGGCCCAACGGCGAGAATATCTTCGATCTGCACCTGTTTGACCTCGGCATCGCGCAGGCCAGTGGCATCGACAAAGGCAATGAGGTGCGGCCAGTTGGCGGGCTGGAACTCACGCGACCGCTTCGACGGCGTGCGCGAGCGTGTAATGTTCTTTTGTTGACGCTCTGGCAACAGGACGACCTCGGCAAGGTCTCGCCGCTCAAAGAAGTGGCGCAAGGCTGATCGCGCTGTTTTGAGGCTATCGGGAGCCATGCCCCGGTCCAGTTGCTCCTGGAGATACTCCGTCGCCAGCACCTCGGCCTGCTGATCAAGCACCTCCAGGCGGCGCACCCCATGCGTTGCCCTAGCCCACTGGATAAACGCCAAGACCTGTTGCTGGTACGTGGTGCGACTGCCATGCGAATGCAGCTTTTCATCCGAGTAGGCCCAGATGTTCTCTCCGGACTCACGGCGTGCTTTCTTGGCGGCATAGCGACTCTCGCCGATCCGCATTTTCGCGTTCAGGCGTTCGAGTGCCTCGTAGATGATGCCTTTGCGGTTGCCCGTGTGCGTGTCCTCCTCTGACTCATGAGAGAAAAACAGTGATCCAGAAACGATAGGAAGGGTAAGTCATGTACGAAGCTGCGCTCGGCCAGAAGGTCTCAGAACGCTCCGAGATCGCTGAACTCCCTCTCTTTTGCTGTTTATGTGACGGAAAACTCCGACCCCACACACGCAAAAGAAGCGGCCAACGGCACTCCACGGACGCTTTCCATTCCTGCCTTTGGACTCCCACCATCGGCAGGCACGCACTCCACGCGTACCACACTACAAAGAACAACGGCCACTTGGAACGACATCTCAGAAACTGCTGAGGTATCCAGGCAAGAACCAGGTGCTCTGCGAACCAGTTCGTTGTGGTGAACCAGGCCACGCTCGTCAGGTGAGCCACGCCCCTCATGTCCGCTTGTCTCGCGACAGTGAACGATCCAAGGCTGATCGCGTTCGTTGTGGTGAGTGCCTCCCTGAAGGGTGCCCTCCTATGGATCCTCGCCGAAGTGAGGAGAGTTCTACGTCATATACGACGCAGCCCTGCTTGAACCACGAACCAGCTGAACGACGTCCGGTGCCATTGTCGAGCCACAATGACCAAAGACTCGCTGAATAGTCTCAGCACTGGACAATGCTTCTCTGGAGGTTGCCAGAAAGAAGCAGATGAGGATTGTAATATAACACACCAGTGAGCATATTTTCAGAGCAAAAGTGAAACTATGCCTTTTCTTCTCTCCT
>JAABUQ010009236.1_pt1 | contig 13422 bp, 14 predicted proteins | sample 5560001 | NCBI WGS metagenome assembly JAABUQ01 (sample SAMN10711888, study PRJNA513371) | rock metagenome | isolation source: Antarctica rocks | place: Antarctica: Victoria Land, Finger Mt nord | collected 2015-12-18 | reverse complement strand
CATCTCGCAGCTCGGCAAGCGAGAACGCCTCCAGCGATGCTGCATCCGGCAACGTCATGCAAAGAGGTGAATCACGCCTCTGCCCTCAGCGCAACCGCCTCGACCGGGGATCTGCCCCGGTTACATCTCCAGGCAGGAAACCTCCTGGAACGTCGCAAACTCGGCCCCGGTCAGCCCGTCACGTCAGTCTCGCCGATCTTTCAAAACGGGGTCTCAGCGCGTCGAGGTTATCGCCCTGGATCAGCATGTTTCCCGCTGTCGGATCACCTGCTGACAGTGCCGGCACCTCCTCCAGCAAGCGATACGGCACGCGGCTGACTGCTTGAATGTCATCGTCACGGGTAAGCCAACTCAGAATAGGCAATCAGCGCCTCGTCTTGTTCTCGACCACTCTCTGCCCCTTGGCCAGTGTTCCAGCCAGACAAGGTTGGCCACCGGTCAAAGCAAGACTCGGGATCATTGCACAATGTTTTCAATATAACACAAGGAAGGTTAGGAGGCCACTGGCGGAGAGGACGGAATTCGAACCCACAGTGGTTCTTAGGCCACAACGGTTTTCGAGACCATCCCCTCAAGCCGCTCGGCTACTTCTCCGTTCGGCCACGTCCCGCCTTGTCGCCGTCCACCCTCCCCGAACCACCCACCCCACCCTAACGCACCAAATTAAAAACCCGCTTCCGCACGCTATCCACCCCCCGCTGCACCCGCCGCAGCACCCGCACCCCGGCCGGCTGGGCGCCCCGCCGGTCCGGCGGACGCACCCCGGTGCTGGAGCCGAAATCCTCGCTCTGCAGCACCGGGAACGGTCGCACCACATACGGCAGGATGCCGTTCTCCCAGAAGCGGTCCATGGTCTGGTCGATGGGCATGAACACCCGCCCGGCATAGGCCAGCATCCGCTCCGCCCCCTCGCGCCGGATCAGGTAGGCGCCGGTGCCGAGCACGTGGGTGCGCAGTCGAAACAGCGTCCGCCCGCCGGATAGCGCCGCGACCGCCGTGCCATGGAACTTGGCCGAGGGCGGCTCAAGCAATTGGCTGCGCTTGGTGTCGAGCCGCACGACCAGCCAATCGTCGAAGCCCGAACCGAGCACGTCCTGCAGCACCTGCGGGAAGGCGGCCTCGACCCGCACGTCGTCCTCCAGGACCAGCGCAGTTTCGATCCCGTCGCGGATCATGCGCCGGTACACGTGGTGATGGCTGAGGCAGCAGGCGATCTCGGTATCCATCATCTCGACGCCGTAGATGCGCAGCGCCCGGGCACGGTCATAGGCGGCGTCGCGCTCGGACGGCGTGAGCCGGCGTCCGTCCACCGCGGGCACGAACTCGGCGGGCAGCCCCAGCCGTTGGAGCAGCTCGGTCATGTGGCGACGCCGCTCCGTGTCGCGTTCGAGGTTGATGACGAAGGTTGGCAACGCCGGCATCGGATCCTGACCCTCCGTCATCGTGCTGGACTCCATTCCGCCGCCGCAAGCCCGAAGCCGAGCACCAGGAAGAACCACCCGCCCATCGGCAGCGAAACCAGCGGGCTGGTCGTGCTGACCGGCCAAAGCTGGATCAAGGCCGCGACGAACAGGCCGACACGCAGCGGGTCCGGCGCCCGCCACAGCCCGGCCGACAAGCGGCGCAGCCAAAGCACGGCCAGCACGCTGAACCCGATCAGCCCCGGCACCCCGGCGTCCGTCAGCGCCTGCAGGTAGAAGCTGTGCGGATGCGTCACGCACATCTCGGCGCCGCCGCCGGCGTCGCCGGGATCCTCCGGCCAACGCCAGCCGTGCTGGTAACGCGGGTCCTCGCAGTTGGCCTGGAAACCGTTGAAGCCCAGCCCGGCCCAGGGATGCTGCCCGGCCATCGCCAGGGCGCGCGCGGTGATCTGCCCATACGGGCTGTCCGGGAATCCCTCGACCTGGCGGGAGAACTTGGTGACGAGGCGATAGAACGTCGGCGGCGACACCACCGCGGAGGCGCCGATCAGCGCCCCGGCGGCGACCACGGCCACCACCACCAAGCCGCGCGCCTTCGGCATCAGCAAGCCGGTGGCCAGCAGGCCGAGGCCCGCCAACAGCAAGGGCATCCGCTGCCCGATCAGGACCACCACGGCCACGCCGCCCACCAGGATGCCGCCGGCCGCCGCCTGCCTCCAGGCCTTGGCCGAAGCGCCCACCCCGCTCACGGCGGGCAGCATCGCCGGAAACAGCACCCGTATGAAGGTCGGGGCCGCCTTGGGACCATTGAACGGCCCGGTCAATTCGCCTTCGACCCATCGGGGGTTGCCGAACAGGTTCCGTCCGGTGGCGAACTGCAGCAGGCTCTGCCCGGCCACGTACACGGCCACCGCGCCGAAGCTCGCCAGCAGCCAACGGCGGACGCGCGGATCGCGCAGCACCCACTGCTCCAACGCCGCGGCGAACACGAGGAACCGCACCACAAGGAAGGCTTGGACGACGTGGCCCCACCCTCCGGCCGGCTCAGCCAGCGCCGCGTAGATGGTGCAGGCGGCCGTCCACGCCCACCAAAGCAGGCCGACAACCACCCAGTCCCGACGCAGCCAAAGCCATTGGCGGTCAATCGCGCTGCGGATCAGGAACAGGACCGCGACGACGTCGAAGCCGATCTCCGCGCCGACGCGGAGATGCACCAGGAAGACCGGCAGCAGCAGGACCAGGCCGCGGGCCGCCGCCTCGGCCGCACGCGCCGCTTGCCGGACCGCCATGCCCGGCCGCGGCCCGGCGCGCACGGCACCGATCCCGTCCGCCGTCATGCCGGGCTGTGCTTCAGCCGGTCCACCTGGCCCGCGTGGATGTCGGCCATTATCCGATGGATGTCGTACCCGTAGGACCATTCCGGATAGGCCGAGCGGAAGCGGCTCACGTCGCTGATCCACCAGATATGGTCGCCCACCCGGGCCTCGTCGCTGTAGCCATGCCGCATCGGGCGTCCGGTGAGGCTTTCGGCAATCGCGATGGCCTCCTGCATCGAGCAGTTGGCGTGCCGGCTGCCGCCGATGTTGAACACTGCCCCGGCCGTGGGCCGTTGGAAGAAGCACCAGAACGCCTCGACCAGGTCGCTGCAATGGATGTTGTCGCGCACCTGCTTCCCCTTGTGGCCGAACACGGTGTAGGGCGTGTCGGTGACGGCGCACTTGACGAGGTAGGCCAGGAACCCGTGCAGCTGCGCGCCCGAATGGCCGGGCCCGGTGATGCACCCGCCGCGGAAGCACGCCGTCCTCATGCCGAAATAGCGCCCGTATTCCTGGACCAGCACGTCGGCGGCGACCTTGGACGCGCCGAACAGGCTGTGCAGGCAGTCGTCGATGGACATCTCCTCGGGGAAGCCGCGCTCCGCCCAAGGGTGCTCCGGGGCGATCTCGAAGCGGGTCGCTTGTTCCACCAGCGGCAGGTGGTTGGGGCGGTCGCCATAGACCTTGTTCGTGCTGGCGAAGATGAACACCGCGTCGGGCGCATGGCGGCGCGTGGCCTCAAGCAGGGCCAGGGTGCCGTTGGCGTTGACGGTGAAGTCCGTCGCCGGGTCCTGCGCGGCCCAGTCGTGCGACGGCTGGGCCGCGCAATGCACGACCAGCGAGATTGCGTTGCCATACCGGGCAAACAGGCGCTGGATCGCCGGCTCGTCGCGGATGTCCAGGTCGGCATGGGTGTAGCGGCGGGACGCCTCCAGCAGCCCGATCTGCCAGCGCGTGCTGGCGCCGTCGCCGAAGAAGCGCCGCCGCATGTCGTTGTCGATGCCGACGACCTCGAACCCCCGCTCGGCCAGGGTCCGCGCGGCCTCGGCGCCGACCAGCCCGCCGGACCCCGTCACGATTGCAACCGCCATCCAGTCCTTCCCCCATCGCGCCCGCCTGTGATGGTGGGCGCCTGAGCCTTATCTCACTGGACGCTGGCGGAAAGGGTGTCCACCGCACCTACGTCCGGCAACGTCCCAAACCATAGCAAAACTTTGTCTTAATAAGAGCTTATGATGATTCCTCTTTCTGGTATCATCCCGGACCGCATTGCACAATCGTCGTCTTGGATGTGGGCTAAGATGTGGGCATCCTTTGACGGTGGAGACTTCAGGATGCGCACGGGAAAGCTGACGGCGCTTGGCACTCGCAAGCTGTCGGCGCCGGGGCGCTACAGCGACGGCGGCAACCTTTACCTGCACATCAAGCCGAGCGGTGCCCGAGTCTGGACTTTCCGCTTCACGCTGCCAGGCCGGAAACCGCGCGAGATGGGCCTGGGCAGTGAGGTGGACGTCTCTGTTTCGGAAGCACGGGACCGGGCGCAGGCCGCGCGCAAGCTGCTGGATATTGGGCGCGGTCCCGTCGAAGCGCGGAGGGCACAGCCGAGTCGTTGACCTCCCGATCCGCGTGCGCATGACTGGCGGGATGCAGAGTTCGGACCACGACGAGACCGCGGCCGCCTACCGGCGCTTCACCGATCGGGAGGCGCGAGGCCGATCTCCGTTGTACGAGGCACTCGCACGCGGCGTCGCCGACGACGCAGACGTGCTTGCCTGCCTTGCGGGCCTGCCCAGGCCCAAGCGGCAGCCCAACCTGCTGCTTGCCGCGACACGGCACGTCGCCGGCGTGCCGCGGGACTGGCCCGAGTTCAAGGGAACGGCGCTGGCGCGCTGGGACGAGATACGGGCCGTCATCCTGCGGCGCTCGACACAGACCAACGAGCCGGGCCGGTGCGCCACATTGCTGCCGGTGCTGGCACGGCTGCGGCAGCCAGTGGCGTTGATCGAGGTCGGCGCGTCGGCCGGGCTTTGCCTGCTGCCGGACCGCTACGGCTACGACTATGGGACCCGGCGGCGCCTGCGGCCGGCAAGGGGCGCGGACGACGCCCCGGTTTTCCCGTGCGAGGCGGACGCGGCAACCCCGCTTCCCAAGGCGCTGCCGCGCGTGGCGTGGCGCCGGGGGCTGGACCTCAACCCGCTCGACATCGGCGATGCCGACCAGATGGCCTGGCTGGAAACCCTGGTCTGGCCGGAGCAGACGGCACGGCTGGCTCGGCTGCGTGCCGCGGTGCGGGCGGCCCAAGCCGACCCGCCACCCGTCGTGCGCGGCGACCTGCGGCATGGCCTCGCCGCACTGGCCGCCGAAGCGCCGCGGGACGCGACGCTCGTGGTGTTCCACACCGCCGTGCTGGCCTACGTGCCCGATCCTGCCGAGCGGGAAACGTTCGCCGCGTCGGTGATGTCCCTGTGCGGCTGCTGGATCGCCAACGAGGCCCCGCAGGTCTTCTCCGGCATTGCAGCGCGGGTGCCGGGAAAGGTGCGTCCCGGACGCTTCCTGCTCTCGGTCAACGGGTCCCCGACGGCCTGGACCGACCCGCACGGCGCTGCGCTCGACTGGATTGCGCCGCCATCGGCCTGACGATGCGAGGGGCATGCGGCGGGTCAGCCGATCATGCGGCAAGAGGATGGCCTCGGCCCCAAGTTCACCCTGCGCATGGCGGCATGACGCCGCACTTCTCATTGCCGTCCGCGAGGGCGCGGCCGCTTCCGGCAGGGGGAGGCCGATGTCGCGTCCAAGGGCGCCCGGGCGGCGTTCACCGCCCCGGAAGCGGAGCGCTACCGCAGCCTGGCGCAGACGAGCGCCGGGTCGCGGCAGGCCTCGCAGCGGTCGTTCATGCTCGACCAAGAAGGGCGCGCCGCGGTCGCCCAGCCCTGCGCCGGGCTGGAAGCGGCGCGGCAGCAGGCGAAGGTGCTGGACGCGCAGGCCGCGGAAGCGGCTGCGGCCTTGGCGCAAGCCCGCGCGGAACTGCAGACCGCGCAGCTCAACCTCGGCTACACCGAGGTGCATGCGCCAACTGACGGCTATGTCGGCAACCGGGCGGCGCAGGTGGGGGCCTACGTCGGGCCGGGCGCCTACCTGGTCTCGGTCGTCCCGGCGTCCTGCCCGCGGTCAAGCGCTCGATCCGGCCTGGGCCTGCGCCGCTCCAGCGTGCCCTTGCGTCCCTCGGCCGACGTCAGGATCCAGGCTGTGCCGTGCCGAGAACGGTCGCAACCAGTTGGACCACGGCCGCGATCCGGAACGGCTTGCGCACGAAAGCGGCGTAGCCGCCGAGGCGCTCGCGCACGTTCGCCTCGGGCACCGCGCTCATGACGATGCAGGGAACATCGCGATGCGCCTCGGTGGCCCGCATCGCCCGGAGCATCCCGGCGCCGTCGAGCACCGGCATCATGTAGTCGGTGATGACCAGGTCCGGGCGCGGGCCTGCGGCCAGGCGGTCCAGTCCCTGGCGGCCGTTGGCGGCAGTCAGCACGCGGTAGCCTTCGTCGGTGAGGGCCATCTCCAGCAGGTCCGCGATGGCGAACTCGTCCTCGACGATCAGCACCGTTGCCATGCCGTTCACCCGGACCGGCCAGGCGCGTCGGACGCGGGCGCCGGGGCCAGCCCGTCCAGAACGGCGTCGGCGCCCGCAAACAGCCCGCCCACGGCGATGCCGGCGTCGCTGATCGTGAACGTGTGGATGCCGGGGTCGAACGGGCCCTCGCGCACCTTGAACAGGGAAACGAGCCGGTGCAGCCGCGAGCGCAGCGCGGCGTAGCGCAGCACCACCATGACCTCGCTCAGCGCGGACATCCCGCCCACCGGCACGCGGATGCCGGACCCGGCAAGGTCCGGCAGCTCCAAGGTGTGCAGCGCCGTGACGCCCAGGGCGCGCAGCTCGTTGGACAGGGCGGACCAGAAGCGTACGATCCGCTTGGGCTCGAACGCCGCTTGCTCGAAGCCTGACAGCCCATCGTCGCGGCTTTCAGGCGCAGGCGTCCGGGAGGCTCGAAGCAGCCGAACAGCAGGCCAGGCTCGGCGGCACCCGACCCGGACAGGAAGTGCAGGCCGAGCTTGGTCTTGCCCGAGCCGGACGGCCCCAGCACCGCGGCCATGGCGCCCGCGGGGAAGCCGCCCCCGAGCATCGTGTCGAGCGTGGCGACGCCGGACGACACGCGCGTGCCGGGCAAAGGGTCGTGGGGCGTGGGTGCCGCGGGCAGGGCCTCGATCCGCGGGAACACGGTGACGCCCTCGCGGGTGATGCGGAACGCGTGCTCGCCTTCCAGGAAACCGCTGCCCCGCAGCTTGCGGATCACGACCCGCCGTTCGTTGCGCACGCCATGGGAGTGCTGGCGCGGCTCGACCAGCCCGTCCACCATCGTGCGCTCCGGCGCGGACGTCGCGTCCGACGTGGTCAGCAGGAACATGGTGCAGCCGGCCGCCGAGGCGAGCGCCTGCAGCTCGTGGGTGAACCGCCGCATCTCCGGCCCGACCTTGGCCTCGACCGCACTCGCGCCGTCCAGCACCAGCAGCGTCGCTTGCCGGGCGAGGACCTCGCGGCGGAGCAGGGTCGAGAGGCCCTTCAGCCCCTCCTCCTCCAGCACGGTGTAGGCGCTGATGTAGGCGAGCCTGTCGGGAATGACGGACAGGTCGAAGAAGCGCAGCGGGCGGAGGTGCGCCAGCATGCGGCCATGATTCTCGCCCAGCACGGTGACGAACAGGGCGCTGCTTCCCGTGGCGGCGTGGCCGTAGAGGACCTGGCTGGCCAGGATCGTCTTGCCCGCGCCGGGCGGCCCCTGGACCATGTAGAGGCCGCCTTGCAGGAAGCCGCCGCCCAGGATCGCGTCGAGGCCCGGCACGTGGCTGGAAACCCGCGCGATCTCGCCTTCGCCCTCGCCGGCGCCCGTCTCAGGCTGCGTCATGCGTCGCCCCATCCGGTTCCGGCGGTGGGAGGGGCAAGGCGACGGTGAATGTCGAGCCTTCGCCGGGACCGCTCGACACGGCGATGCGCCCGCCCATCGCGGCGGCCAGGCGGTTGGCGAACCACAGGCCGATGCCGAAGCCGCTGCTCCGATGCTGGGCGACCACCTGCTCGAACCGGCCGAACAAGCGCGCCTGCTGGTCGGGCGCCATGCCGATGCCCCGGTCCTGGACGTCCAGCCGCGCCGATTGACCCTCGATCCGGAGCCGCAGGGTTACGGGCTTGCCCATCCCGAACTTGAGCGCGTTGGACAGCAGGTTCTCGACCACCTGCTCGGCCGCAAGCGGGTCCATCCAGCCGGCGGCCCCGTCCTCGATGTCAAGCTCGACCGGGCTGCCCGCGCGGGCCGCCACGGCGTCGTATTTCCGGGCCACCGAGCGCACAAGGGCGGACAGGTCGGTGGCGGACGGCTCCAGCCGCAGGCCCGCCTCGATCCGGCTGACGTCCAGCAGCAGCGTCGAGCGCTGGATGAAGTCCTGGGCCAGGAGCTGCATGCGCTCCAGCAGGATGGCGACGCGCGGGGGACAGGCGCCGCCGGCGTCGTGCACGGCCTTGAGCGCCAGATCCGCCACGGCCATGATCGGCGTCATGGGATTGCGCAGCTCATGGGCGGCCACGGCGATGAAGTCGTCCCGGGCGCGCACGGCTTCGCGCAGTTCCGCCACTTGCCGGCGCAGGGCGGCCAGCTCCGGGTCGGCGGCGTCGGACGCAAGCCCGCAAGATTTCGCACGCATGCTGCCAGCGGGCCTTTCAGGTCCATCGTCACCGGCCCCCGTCAACGCGGCGGGCCGAAAAGGCGGGCATACTCGGCCTCCGGTGCTCCGTAGCACCCGCCCGCCGCCGTTTCCAGCCCCGCGCGGTCGAGGACAGTGATCCGGCCCCGCGCGTGGCCGATCAGGCCGGCCGCATCAAGTGCCCGCACGGACAAGGTGATGCCGGGCCGGTTCGCCCCGAGCATGTTCGACAGGAACGGCTGGGTGAGAGGCAACTCGTCCCTGTCCAGGCGGTCGCGGGTCATCAGCAGCCAGCGCGCCAGGCGCTCGTCCATCCGGTGCGCGGTGTTGGCCAGCAGCGTGTGCGCGGTCTGGGCCATGAAGGTCTGCACGTAGCGCAGCAGCACAGCATGCAGCGCCGGGCTGTCCGCCATGGCCTGGCGCAGCACGTCCGACGGCAGCCGCCATCCCCGCATGTCCGCCTGCACCAGGGTCTCGTGCAGCTCGGCGCCGGTGCCCAGCACCACCGGCAGGCCCACCATCCCCTCCCGCCCGATCATGCCGGCCTCGATGCGCCGCCGCTTGTCGGGGGCGATGGCGAGCATGGAGACTATTCCTATCTCGGGGAAGAGCACATGCGCGATGGGTTGGCCCGGCTCGGTCGGCGCCTTGCCCTTCCCCAACGCCGTCGGTTCCAGGTGCGGGCGCAACCGCGCGAGGTCATCCGGCGCAAGGGCCGCGAGCAGGCGGTTGCGGATGGGGTCCGTCAGGGAGGCAATGGGCGCCGTGGCAGGGGGCATAAGAGTCTCGCGATGGGAGAGGGGGCGAGAGCGCACGCGGCTGCCGGCCACTCGCGCCCTGGACCGTCACGCGAGCAATACGAAATACATGGGGCGTCAGGCCAAGCATTGACAGATGCTTGCGACCCCCCTTGTGAATGTTAGTTTTCCTATTTTTCGAAGCCGTTGACTGCGGCACCGTGAGGTTCCGCCATGTTGACGCCGTTCATCCGCAAGCTGGAAGCGTTCGGCCCCCTGCCCGACCGGGACAAGCGGGCGCTGACGCAGGCCTTGGGGCGCACGCGGCAGGTCGGCGCCGGCCGCGCCCTGGTGCGCGAGGGCGACCACCCGGCGGAGTGCCAGCTCATCTTGCAGGGGTTCGCCTATCGCCACCGCACGTTGAGGGACGGGCAGCGGCAGATCGTGAGCTTCGAGATCCCGGGCGACTTGTGCGGCCTGCACGGCCTGCTGCTGGGCCAGGCGGACCACGCCGTCACCACCCTGACCCTGTGCAACGTGGCGATGCTGCCGCGCGAGGTGCTGACGGATTGGGTCGAGACCCGGCCGGCTTTTGCGCGGGCGCTGTGGCGCGGCACGCTGGTGGACGCCGCCGTGTCCCAGGCCTGGCTGCTCAACGTCAGCCGCCGCACGGCGCGCGGGCGGATCGCGCATCTGTTGTGCGAGATGCTGCGGCGCCTCCAGGCGGTCGGACTGGCCGAGGAGGGCGGCTGCACGCTGCCGATCCCGCCCGCGGAGATCGCCGACGCGCTCGGGCTGTCCGTCGTGCACGTCAACCGCACGCTGCGAGGCCTACGGGCCGCAGGGCTGGTCACGCCGGACGGCGGACAGGTGATCATCGACGATCTGCCGGGCCTGCAGGCCGCGGGGGGGTTCGACCCCGCCTACCTACTCGGCGGCGACGTGGGCGGGCGGTCTGGGCAAGGGCCAGGCGCCCGGCCCGCAGGCGCATCGGACGGAGCGGGCCATGGCGGCGGGTGAGCCGGACGCGGCGGTCCCGGAGCCCGGCGGCGGGAACCGTTTGCGCTCGATCCTGGAAAGCGCCGCCGACCACGCCATCGTCGCCGCCGGCCCGGACGGGCGCATCACGGGCTGGTGGGGCGGGTCGTCCCGGCTGCTGGGCTGGGCGGAGGCGGAGGCGCTGGGCCGGGATCTCGCGGCGCTCTACACGCCCGAGGACCGGGACGCCGGCGTGCCCGAGGCCGAGATGCGCGAAGCGCGCGAGCGGGGCTACACGGAAGAAGAACGCCGGCACGTCCGGCGCGACGGCTCGCGCTTCTGGGGCAACGGCGAGCTGCGCCCGATCCGCGACGGGGCCGGCGCGGTCGTGGGCTACCTCAAGATCATGCGCGACGGCACAGCGCGGCGCATGGCGGACGGGGCGCTGCGCGAGGCCGCGCGGGAGCGCGAGCGGATGGTGGCCATGCTCAGCCACTCGCAGACGCTGGTCTGCGGCTGGGACGGACGGGTCGAGGCGTGGACGCAGGGCATGGAGCGGCTGTTCGGCTATGCCCCGGCCGAGGCGATGGGCATGTTCGCCCGGGAGCTGCTGCACTCCGAGTTCCCGGAACCCTGGCCCGCCGTGGTGGCGGCGCTGCGGCGGGACGGGCGCTGGCAAGGCCAGGTGCGGCATCAGCACAAGGACGGCGCGGCCCGGTTCGCGCAGGAAAGCTGGGCCATTCAGCCCGGCCTTGACGGCGGGGTGGCCTCGCTCATGGCGGCCGTGGAGGACCAGACCGCGGTGAAGCGGGCCGAGGAAGCGCTGCGCGAGGCCAACGCCACGCTGGAAGCGCGGGTGGAAGCGCGCACGGCCGAGCTGATGGCCGCTGAGGCGACGTTGCGCCAAAGCCAGAAGATGGAGGCCATCGGCCAGCTCACCGGCGGCATCGCGCACGACTTCAACAACGTGCTCCAGGGCATCACCGGCAACCTGGACCTGCTGCGGCTGCGGGCGGAGCAGGGCCGGCCCGGGAGCGTGGTGCGCCACTTGGCCGGGGCGCACAAGTCGGTGGGGTGCGCCGCGGCCCTGACGCGCCGCTTGCTGGCCTTTGCCCGGCAACTGCCGCTCGACCCCACGCTGGCGAGCCTGGACAAGCTGGCAACGGGCATGGAGGAGCTGATCCGGCGCACAATGGGGCCGTCCGTCCAGGTCGAGCTGCGCCTGGGCGACGGCTCGTGGCTCGTGCTGTGCGACGAGGGACAGTTGGAGAACGCGCTGCTCAACCTCGCCATCAACGTGCGCGACGCCATGGCGCAGCCATCCCCCGGAGGGAGCGTCCGCGAAGCGGGCGCAAGGCCTGAGGGCGGCTGGCTGACCATCTCGACCGGGGAAGCGCACCTGTCCGCGGCCGACCTGGCCGGCGAGGACGGGACGGCGCCCGGCGCCTTTGCCACGATCGCCGTCACCGACACCGGCGCGGGCATGGCCCCGGAGGTGATGGCGCGCGCCTTCGAGCCGTTCTTCACGACCAAGCCGCTCGGCCGAGGGACGGGGCTGGGCCTGAGCCAGACCTATGGCTTCGTGCGCCAAAGCGGCGGCGTCGTGCGGCTGGAAAGCGCGCCGGGCCGGGGCACCACGGTGCGCATCTTCCTGCCGCGCCACGAGCCGGCGCCGGCGGAGGACTTGGGGGAGAACGAGGGGGCCGGCGACGTGGTGCTCCTGGTCGAGGACGAGGACGGCCTGCGGCAGTCGGAAGCGGAGTGGCTGCGCGAGCTGGGCTACCGCGTGCTGGAGGCCCCGGACGGCGCCGCGGCGCTGCGGCTGCTGGACGGCGGCGGCCGGGTGGACGTGCTGGTGGCCGACCTGGGGCTGCCCGGCGGCTTGGACGGGCGGCAGGTGGCGGACGCGGCGCGCGGGCGCAGGCCCGGCCTGCCCGTGCTGTTCATGACGGGCTACGCGGAGGCGGGGGCGGCCGTGCCGGGGGCGGAAACAATCGGCAAGCCGTTCCCGCTGGAGGTGCTGGCGGAGCGGATCGGGACGGTGCTGGAGGCGGCGCGGTCCGTCCGGGGGCTGACCGCCATCCTTGCGGCCCGCAGCAGCGATGTCGGATCAGGCCCTACTTCTCTGAAAGCGCCATAGGCCCGCCCTCGCCGGGGTGCGACCATTCCTGTTCCAGCAATCGCCGCAGCACGCCGCTTCGCTCCCTGGCTTCCCGCATCGCAGCCTCCCACCGCGCCGCGGCGCCGGCGTCGCCAGTGCTCCGGGCCTTGTCCGCCATTTGCCGGCAGGGCTCGCCACGCCCGCTGAGCGAGCGCAGCGCCGCGGCCAAAGTCCATTCCAGCGCCGCAAACTGCGCGGCCGCCATCACTTCGGCTGTATAGACATGACCGATGTGGCAGCGGAAGATGCCTGGCGCTCTTTCCATCGTTCTTTAGCGGCGCCGCGTTCAAGAGTTGCGCGGAGCAGATGGCCACGCCCATTGCAACGGGTCAGCCATCCTCAAGGCGGGCGGCAACCATTGCAGGCCTGTGTGCTTGAGGTCCTGGCACGGACCGTCGCCATGGACCAGCCTTCGGAACAGCGCAAAATTTTGGTTCGAAAATCGAAGTAACAAAAAAGTATCAATGCTGCGCCGCAAAGCGTGTTGCCGCTTGGCTTCGTACAGAATAATCCTGACTGCAATTGGACGGACTCAACGAGAGATCATACGGCGGCAACAATCTGTCGTCGGAGAGAGACTCCGTCTGACAACGACGACCAGCAGCGCCGACGCGGTGCCGCCAGAGAGCGGCTGCTCGGGAAGCATGTGGCGTTTGGGAGGGGCTTGGAAAGTGGAACCCGATCTGGGATTGGTGCAGGTGCGCGACGGCCAGTCGTTCAAGATGTGGTCGCACGGCTACCCGTGTCGAACGGCCCGGTGGCACTTCCACCCGGAATACGAACTCCACCTCGTCACGGCGACCAAGGGCAACCGCTATGTCGGCGACCACATCGGCCCCTTTCGCGCCGGCGACCTCGCCCTCGTCGGCCCCAACCTGCCGCCGTCGAGGTTCCACGCTCTTGTGCGCGGCGGGCGGCGCTTTGCTTCACAGCCTGAGCTTGGCTTTGGCCATTTCAGGCTGGGTAGCATGCGGCTTCGGTGAGGCTGTCGAGGAGCGCGCGTGGGATTGTTGCCATGTTCTGGGCCTGCGGGGACGTTGAGAAAGCCTGTGCGATCC
>JAABUQ010009234.1_pt1 | contig 13424 bp, 13 predicted proteins | sample 5560001 | NCBI WGS metagenome assembly JAABUQ01 (sample SAMN10711888, study PRJNA513371) | rock metagenome | isolation source: Antarctica rocks | place: Antarctica: Victoria Land, Finger Mt nord | collected 2015-12-18 | reverse complement strand
CGACGGCAAGGATTTTCTGAAGGCCGGCGAGCACGAAATGCGCATGATGCGCATGCGGGAGTTAGCGCTCATACCCCAGGCGGCGATGAACTCGCTGAACCCGGTCATGCGCGTCGGTGACCAGGTTGCAGATGGGATTCTGGCCCACGAAGGCAAGATTCCGGCCCGAGTCATTGCCGAGCGCGTCGCGGGGGCGCTGGCGCAGGTCGGCCTGCCGGCGGGTGTCGCAAACCGTTATCCCCACCAGTTGAGCGGGGGGCAGCGCCAGCGGGCAGCGATGGCCATTGCGACGGCCCTGCAGCCCAGGATCATTGTTGCCGACGAACCCACAAGCGCCCTGGACGTTGTGGTCCAGCGCCAGGTGATGCTGACGCTTGGCCGGCTGCAGCAGGGTCTGCACGCTGCGGTTCTGCTGATCGGCCACGACATGGGTTTGATAGCTCAGTTCGCCGATACCGTCGGCGTGCTGTACGCCGGGCGACTCGTCGAACAGGGGCCGGTCGACGAGGTGCTGGAGCATCCACGCCATCCGTATACGCGATTGTTGATCGACAGCCTGCCGACGCTCGACGACAAGAAAGCGCTGCGCGGCATTCCTGGCCTGCCGCCGTCGTTGCTGAATCTACCGCCTGGTTGTGCGTTCGCGGCGCGGTGTCCGTATGCGTTCGAGCGCTGCCGGGGCGAGACGCCGCTGCTGCAGCCTGTAGGCGTGGCCCAGCTGGCGGCTTGCCACCTCTATCCGGAGCACGCCGTTTTGCCGCCGTTGCCGGCGACCGCGGACCTGCCGGTGGTGGCGCCGGCCGCCGAGCCAGAGATCGCGGCGCCATGACGGCGTTACTCGAAGCGCGCCAGGTGTCCAAAATTTATGGCGGCAGCGTGCTCGGAAAACGCGAAACAACCGTTGCGCTCGAGAACTTGAGTTACTCCATTCCGGATGACCAGGCCTCGATGACCGCCATCGCCGGCGAGAGCGGTAGCGGAAAGACGACGTTGGCCTTGCTGCTGATGGGCTTCCTCAGGCCGACCGCGGGCCAGGTCTTTTATCGCGGCAGAGACGTGGTGGCGATGAGCGGGGCGGAACGGCGCCTGTTCCGTCGTGAAGTGCAACCGATCTTCCAGGATCCCTACGAAGCCTTCAACCCGTTTTATCGCGTCGACCACGTGCTCGAGACGCCGCTCAAGCGCTTCGGGCTTGCCAGCTCGAAACGCGACGCGCGCAGCCAGATCGAGGCGGCGCTCGAACGGGTAGGCCTGCGCCCGAACGAGACGCTTGGACGGTTCCCGCACCAGTTGAGCGGAGGGCAGCGTCAGCGTATCGGCGTGGCTCGCGCGCTGCTGTGTCGGCCGCGCGTGATCGTCGCCGACGAGCCGGTCTCGATGGTGGATGCATCGCTGCGCGCGACGATCCTGGCCAGCCTGCAGGTACTGAATCGTGATCTTGGCATCTCGATCATCTACATCACCCACGATCTGACGACGGCGTACCAGATCTGCGAGAACATCGTGGTGCTGTATCTGGGTAAGGTCGCCGAAGTGGGCACGGTCGAACGGGTGATCCGAGAGCCGAAGCACCCGTACACCCAACTGCTGGTGTCGTCCATCCCGGTGGCGGATCGACGGCGGCGGTGGGGGGACGACGCGCCGACGGAAGCCGATGCAACCCCGCACGCGATTGTCGGCCAGACGGGCTGCCCGTTCGCGCCGCGCTGTCCGTCGGTGATGGAGCGGTGCTGGCAGAGCCCGCCACCGCTGTTTGTGACCGACCCGCATCGTGCGGCGGCGTGTTTTCTCCACAGTGACGCACCGGTGCTCCCGACAGCGGATGTGGCCAGCGTCTTTCCAACCACAGTCGAGCTTGTGAGGACCTGACACGTGCAGATTGCAATTGTTGAATCGCTCCTGCTCAACGGAGCGCACTTCGTTCGGATTACTACCGACCAGGGCATCGTCGGCCTGGGCCAGTCGGCTTGCTGGGCCTATCCGGCGGCGGTCGACGCGGTCGTGCAGACGTTCCGCGGCTATCTGACGGGCAAGGACCCGCGCCAGATCGAGCGTCACTGGCAGCACCTGTATCGCATGGGACCATTCCGCGGATCGGTGCTGAGCGGCGCGATCAGCGCGGTCGACATCGCACTCTGGGACATCAAAGGCCAGATCCATCAGGCCCCGATCTGGGACCTGCTTGGCGGCAAGTACCGCGACCGGATACGCCTGCACCTGCTGATGGGCGGCCGAACTCCCGAAGAGCTGGCTACCAACGCTCGGTCGGCGGCTGAGGAAGGCTTCACCGCGATCAAGTTCGATCCGATTCCAGAGGGTTTCGGCGACATGACCCAGGACGCCCTGGTGCGGGCTGTGGTAGCCAATGTCGCCGCGGCTCGCGAAGCAGTCAAAAAAGACGTGGACATCATTCTCGAGCTGCACCGCAAGCTCACGCCGCTCCAGGCGCCACCGGTCATCGAGGCTGTCGCTCAGTTCAATCCGTTGTTCGTCGAAGACCCGGTCCAGATCGACAGCATCGTGTCCCAGGCCGAGATCGCCCGCCGCGTCACCCAGCCGATCGCCAATGGCGAGCGCATGCACACGATCTGGGAGTTTCGGGAGATGCTGGTGCACGGCGGCAGCCAGTACGTGCGCCCGGACGTAGGCCTGGCGGGCGGCCTGACCCACGTACGCAAGATCGCGGCGATCGCGGAGAGCTTCCACAGCGCTGTGGTAACGCACAACTTCCTCGGACCGGTGCTGACGGCTGCCGCAGTGCACCTGGATACGGCTATTCCGAACTTTGTCGTTCAGGAGTACGCACGCACCGACGAGTCAGACAAGTGGCGCGGTTTTTCGGGCGTGTTGCAGCGCCAGGGAGGCTACCTGCTGCCGCCGGAGTTGCCGGGCCTGGGCTTGCATCTGCTGGATACGACCGGTACCGAACCGCTGGGGCCGCTGGGCAACCGACCCCAGTGGGACATCCCGCTGCGCAGCGACGGGTCGGTGGTGTACGCCGTATGAAGGTGCTGCTGGTTGGCGGTGCCGGGCACGTGGGCACGTTCGTCACGCCGTATCTCAGGCAGCAGCACTCGCTCCGCGTGCTCGACCTGCGTCCGCCGGGGCACGCTGGCCTGGAGTACGTCGAGGGCTCGATCACCGATCCGCAGGCGCTCGAGCGAGCGCTCGACGGCGTGGACACGTTCATCAACCTGGTCATGAAGAGCCCGCAGGGCGGCTCGGTCACCGATCAGACCCTGGTGCAGATCCGCGAAAACTACGCGGTCAACACGCTCGGTCTGCACCTGTTGCTGTGGACCGCGCAAGGCATGGGTATCAAGTGTGGCGTGCACACCAGCACGATGAGCGTCCACTACCGCGAGCGGCCGTTCTTTCATTCGGAGGAGGGCGTGCCGCTCGACACGCCGAGCGTTTACGGCCTCACCAAAGGTCTCGGCGAACGGATCTGCGAGTATTTCGCGCGCTGGTTCGACATGAACCTCGTCGCGTTGAGAATCACCGGTCCGCGGACGCGAGCGCAGTTTCTCGAAGCACGCGCGTCCGCCACGCCTGGCCAGCGGCACCTGTACTGGAGCGACGAAGAGGATCTTGCCCGAGCGTACCTTGGCGCCCTGAAAGCAGTGCAGGTCGGCCACGGCCGCTTCGAAGCCGTCTTCATCGCCGGCGACGAGAGCGAAGAAGAACACAACCTCAGTAAAGCTCGCAGGCTGCTCGGCTGGACGCCGCAATCGCAGCGCCGTCTCCAGGCATCCACAGACGGTCGAGCACAATCAGCAAAAACGGGGGACCGTCAGTGAACCAGCAGCCAACAGCCGTGTGGGAACGGCTCACCCAAACGAGCCGTCGCCGCTTCATCAGCGGCGCCGTACGCCTCGGGCTAGGCGCAGTCGCCGCGCCAGCCCTGGCCGAGGCGCTGGCAGCGTGTACGCCGGCCAACGCGCAGCGAAAACTTACGTGGTCACGCGGGGACGATCTGCGGACGCAGGATCCACAGCAGATCTCTGGCCTGATGGAGGGCACCATCTCGCGCGTCCTGTACGACCCGCTGATGGACACCGATGCCCAGGGCAACCAGGTCAAGGTCCTGGCAACTGACTGGTCTATGGCCCCGGACGGACTTTCTTATACCTTCAAGCTCCGATCCGAAGTGAAGTTCCACGACGGGTCGGCGCTCGATGCGCAGTCGGTGGTGTTCACGTTTGAACGGCTGCTCCAGAACCCCACGTTTCAGCATGCCTCGGCCTTCAAGGACGTGGTGAGCAAAGTCACCGCGGTCGACGCGCAGACCGTGCGGTTCGACCTGACGAAGGCCAACCCTGGGCTGATCACCGCCTTCAACGAGCCAATCCTGTCGGCCGCGGCAGCGCAGAAGAACGGTGCCGAGTTCTACAAGCAGGTCGGCGGCTCCGGTCCCTACAAGTTCAACGCCTGGACCCCCAACCAGCAATGGGTCGGCGACGCCAACAAGGACTACTGGCAGAAGAACCTGGTCAAGCTGGACCAGATCGTGTTCCGATCCATCCGCGAGGACGCGACTCGCCTGGCGGCCCTGCAGAGCGGGGAGGTGGACGTGATCGACAGCCTGTCTGGCGATCAGGCCGAGCAGCTGGGACAGGACTCGAACATTGGCATCGTGCGCGCAGCCGCGACCAACGAGCTGGCTATCACGTTCAACATGCGCAAGCCGCCCTTCAACAACAAGGATGCGCGCTTCGCCGTGGCGTACGCCATCGACCGCCAGAACATCGTGAGCAACATCGTCAAGCTGGGCAAAGTGGTGGGTGCGTCCATCCCGCCTGGCACGATCGGCCACGACGAGAACCTGTTCAACAAACCACTGCCGTACGACATGGCGCAAGCGAAACAGTTGTTTGCGAAAGCCGGTCTGGAGAGCGGCACCAAGCTTTCGTTCAAACTGAATCCGGCCTGGTTCGCGCGTATGAAAGAGTCGTCCGAGTACATCGCGAATCAGCTGCAGCAGCTTGGCTTTGACGTCACGCTCCAATTCCTGGAGCCAGGCGCCTACACCGAAGCCCGCAAATCGGGCGACTTCGACCTGGCCATTCAGGAGCTTGGTCGCGCGTTCAACCCGGATACGAACCTCACGATTCTGTACGTCGATTCGGCCTTCGGCAACTTCTACAAAGAGCTCAACCCGGGCATTGTGCCGATGATCCAGTCGGCTCGCTCGGAGCTGGACCAGGCCAAACGCGACGCGGATTACCGAGCCATCCAGCAAGTGCTGTACGACGACCTGCCGGAGCTGGTGCTGTACCAGGAGGAGTTCATCTGGGGCGTGCGCAAGCGGGTCAAAGACTTCCAGGGGCGGGCCACCGGCGACACCCGGGTCTACGCCTGCGACCTGGTATAGCGGTAGTTCGCGCGTGACGACCTACCTGGTGCGCCGCGGCGTCCAGGCGCTCATCGTGATCTGGGGCGTCTCGGTCATCGTGTTCGCCCTGGTGCGGCTGGCTCCAAGCGATCCCGTGACGCTGATGCTGTCCGAGTCGGCAACCCCCCAGCAGATTGCAGAAGCACGGCACCAGATGGGGTTCGACCAGCCGATTTTCGTGCAGTACGGCGTGTTCGTGCAGCACGCGCTCCAGGGCGACCTCGGCCAATCGATCTACTTCAAGGAGCCTGCGCTGGGTGTGGTGCTCAAGGCGCTGCCGAAGACGCTCTTGCTGGGCGGGGTCGCTTTCGCGCTGTCGCTGGCGGTAGCTGTTCCGGTGGGAGTGCTCTCGGCCCTTCGCCGCGACAGCCTATGGGACTATCTGGCGATTAGCGTGGCGCTCGTCGGTCAGGCCATCCCGCCGTACTGGCTGGGCATCGTGTTGATCCTGATCTTCAGCGTCAATCTGCACCTATTGCCGACCTCGGGCAGCTTTGGCCCGCAGTATGTCGTTTTGCCAGCGGTCACCCTGGCCGCGGTACTGATGCCGCTGGTCACCCGGCTCGTCCGCTCGGGCATGCTGGACGTGTTACACGAAGACTACCTGCGCACAGCTCGGGCCAAGGGACTGCCGGAGCGAGCCGTCATCCTGGGCCACGCGCTGCGCAGCATGCTCATTCCTCTGGTGACCGTGCTCGGGCTGCAACTCAGCGCGCTACTCGGCGGTGCCGTCGTGATCGAGCAGGTCTTTGGCTGGCCGGGCGTTGGCCAGATCGCCGTGAATGCGATCTCCTCACGCGACTACCCGATCGTGCAGGCCACCGTGCTGGTCGTCTCGACGGCGTTCGTGTTCATGAACCTCGCCGTCGATGCGCTGTACGCCTGGCTCGACCCGCGCATTCGCGTGTCAGGGTGAGGCGGGCATCCGGCCGGGGACTCTTCGCGAGAGCCAGGCGCAACCGGCGCCTCGTCGTTGGTGCCGGAGTGCTCGCAGTAGCGATCGTGGTAGCCGTAGGCGCGCCACTCCTTGCGCCCTATCCGCCCCTGGAGCAGGCACCGGTGATGAACAACCGCCCGCCACTGTGGACCGATCCGGCCGGCGGCCTGCACGTCTTCGGTACTGACGCGCTCGGGCGCGACATCTTGAGCCGGACCATCTTTGGCGCGCGTGTGTCACTGTTGATCGGAGCGACGGCAGTGCTGCTGGCGGGCACGATCGGGGTGGTGCTTGGCCTGGTGGCTGGCTATGTTGGCGGGCTCGCCGAATCGGCCATCATGCGTCTGGTCGACACGCTGCTGGCGATCCCGTTCGTGCTGCTGGCGATCGTCTCGGTGGCTCTATTCGGTCAGAATCTGCTCGGTCTGGTGCTCATCCTGGGTCTGACTGGCTGGCTCGGGTACACGCGCGTGGTGCGGGGCGTCGTGCTTTCAGTGAAGGCGATGCCGTACGTCGAGGCGGCGAGAGCACTGGGTGGATCGCCACCCCGCATCGTGTTGCTGCACGTGTTGCCCGGCGTCTGGACGCCAGTCATCGTCCTGGCCACGCAGCAGGTCGGTGCAATGATGATCGCGGAGTCGTCGCTGAGCTTTCTGGGCATCGGCGTCCCGCCCACCATTCCGAGCTGGGGGTCCATGATTGCCGACGGGCGGTCTTTTCTCGGGCTGGCGTGGTGGATATCCGTATTTCCCGGCCTGGCGCTCACGACAACGGTGCTAGCGGTGTACTTTTGCGGCGACGGCCTGCGCGACCTGCTCGATCCCAGACTGCGCCTGTGAGCGCATCCACCTACTGATACATACGGAGCGAACAACGCCGAAGGAGTCGTACGAGCGATCGTCGATCGGCGGTAACGCAGCATCGAGTTGGGCCAGTCTGTCGAACGGAGTTCGGCCGCACTCCTAGCGGGCGCTGCGCGAGTCAGCGCGGGCGGTTGGAGAGCACGAAGTGGCGGACCACAAGACTCGTCTTGCCATTCACCGCGGAGTGGGCGTAGACGTAGAGATTGGAATTGATGGGGTCATGCACGCCTGGGTCGAAGGGGAGCGACCAGGAGCCATCACTTCTCAGGTCGGCGACACCCAGGATCACGCCCGTGGCTGAGTTTGCCTCGCCGTTCAGCCACACCTCGACCCAGTCGATACCTGCGGCGCCAGCGGTCGCCTCACGCACGGTGCCGGTGATTGGGAAGCTGCGGCTGCGAGTCGAGACGATTTCATTTTCCAGAGGCGAAGCAACGCTCAACATGGGCGGAGCACCTTGGATTGCTGGCGCTGCAGCCAGCGGCTCGCCACTGCTCGAAAGCGTCTGGGCGACCGACACACCAACCTGTAGCGACCACCAGCCCTTTGACGGGGTGTGGGCATACACAGACAGGGTGTCCTGGCCAGGTGGAAGGAGCCCGGGATCCACAGCCGTCTGCCAGCCGGCCGCCGCCCAGTACGGATTGCCCAGTGTCGAGGCGATGTCAGGCCGGCTGCGGCCAATCGACGCGTGCCCCAGCAACCTGCCGGTCTGCATGGTGCCGACAAAGACCTGGACATCGTCCACGCCTGCCCAGCCTTGAGCCGTGGTGTCGACGAACCAGCCGCTCAAGGTCAGCAAACTGGTCAGCGAAACGCTCGAGCCGTTGGCGGGCGCGTCGATGGCGCCGACATAGGTGTTGTCGCCAACGGCACCTGGTCCTGGCTGCCAGAGCCCCGGGGTGGGCGTTTGCTGGGCGAACCCAGGCGTCGTCAGCAGCAGGCAGCCCAGGACGGCCAGCATCATCGCCCTCATGCGTTGGCCAACACCGTTCGGACGGCCGCGGAGATCCGCTGAGGGTTCGGCAGCGCGTGCGGGCGAACGTTTCCGCTCGGGGTGGGCACACGCGCGGTGCCGACCCGTACCACGGGCGCTCGGAGCGCATCTGGCGCGTGCTCGGCTACGGCGGCAACCACCTCGGCGCCCAGGCCGCCGGTCGCCCAGGCTTCGTGCACGTTCACCAGGCGTCCGGTTCGCAGCACGGATTCGACGACCGCGGGCGTGTCGAGCGGCTGGATCGAACGCAGTTCGAGTACTTCGAGCTCGATTCCCGCGCGGCTCATCTGGTGCATCTCACGCTTATCAGCCTATGAACTTCGGCATGACCCGCGCCGCGAACTCTTCGATCCGAGCCCGTCCCTGGCCCGGCCAACCGCAGGTGACGTAGCCGACACCAAGTTTTTGCAGTCGTTCGAGGTCCGTCTCGATCTCGTCAAAGGAGTCTGACGAAAGCGACACTGAAGAAGCTCGCAAAATGCTGCTCGGGTCGCGACCGATGGCCTGGCACTGCCGATCCAGCTCCGCGGACAGCTCGGCGTACTCAGGTTTGGGTCCGGTGTGCCAGACGTCCGCATAGCGTGCCGTCAGCGGAAGGGTCCGTTTGCGACCGCTGCCGCCGATCCAGATCGGCGGGTGAGGCCGCTGCACCGGCACCGGCCGCATCTGAGCGTTGTCGAGGCTGAAGTGGTGGCCTGCGTACGAGACGACGTCGCCAGTAAACAGCCGCTTGAAGATCTCGAGCTGGTCTTCGAGTTGGTCGAAACGGGCGCCCGTGCTCGGGAACTCCATCCCTAGCTGGCGGTGCTCGGCCTCGAACCACGCCGCGCCCATCGCCAGCTCCAGCCGTCCATGGCTGGCATGGTCAACGGTCACTGCCTGTGCTGCCAGCAGCGACGGATGACGGTAGGTGACCCCGGTGACGAGCAGGAACAGGCGCAGTCGAGTGGTGGCGAGCGCTAGGGCCGCAAGCGTGGTCATGCCTTCGAAGCAATTGCCAGGTCCCTCGCCGTACATGGGTACGAAGTGATCGAAGCCCCAGGCGCTGTCAAAGCCGAGCGCCTCGGCTAGGCGGGCTCGATCGACCACTTCGTCGAATTCAAGACGCTGCTGTGCAATATCAAGGCCAAAACGCATCGTCGCTATTAGAGCAGTCCGTCTCGATCAGTGTGCGCCGGATCCCCGCCCCGAGTTAGTCCCAGTAGTGCATGGCGCCGAGGAACAGGCGCCGCAAGTCTTCGGGGGCCGCCGGACGAGGCGCCAGCTTCGTCACGCGATGCTGGGGTATGGCGCCCGCGACCAAATCGTCGAGATCGGCTTCGCCAAATCCGACTGCCGCCAGCCCATTGGGCATGCCCGTTCGACGCATCAGGTCGATCAGCGTGGCCGACAGCACTTCGCCGGCGTCCGACGGGCCAGCATCATCAGCTTGAGAGCCGAGCCAGGCCGCCGCCTGCAGGTGGCGGGCCGGGTTGGCCGGCGCGGTCCAGCGGAACACGCTGGGCGCATTCAGGATGACCGACATCCCGTGCGGGATGATGGCATGGTCCTGTTCGTACCCCGCTGGTCTGAACGACTTGACCATGCCAGCCACGGGGTAGGACATGCCGTGCGGCAGGTGGACGCCGGCGTTGCCAAAGCCGATGCCGGCGAACGTGGCCGCGAGCAGCATCTGGCTGCGAGCTTCGGTGTCGCTCGGGTCGTCCACGGCCCGCACCAGGTAGTTCGCGACCATGCTGATGGCCCGTTCGGCCCACAGATCGCTGATCGGATTGGCGCCCTGGTAGGACGGGCGCAGACGAGGCTGTTCAGGCGCGGGGCGCTGGCTGTACGGGAGCGCAGTGTAGGACTCGATTGCATGACTCAGGACGTCGAAGCCGGAGCAGGCAGCGACCATAGGCGGCAATTCTCGCGTGTTGTCCGGGTCGACGATGCCGACCATCGGCCGCAGTGCGCGATGCGCTATTCCCGTTTTCGCGTGCATCTCGACCAGGTCAAAGATGGCTACGCCGGTCGTCTCGCTGCCAGTACCGGCCGTGGTTGGAACCGCTACCAGCGGCTTGAGTCGGCCCGGTACGGGCTCACCCCGGCCGATGGGCGGGTTCACGTAGGCCAGGAAGTCGGCAGGATAGGTCGCGTAGAGATTGGCCGCCTTGGCGGTGTCGATGCTGGAGCCGCCGCCGACGGCAACGTAGCCGTCGAAGTTGCCGTCCGTCGCAAAGCGGATGGCTTCCTGCAACGAAGCATCGGTTGGCTCGACGCGAGCGCGATCGAACAGGACCGCGTCGATGCCTGCCCCGCGTAGCGATTCCAGCGCCAGCGCGATCGGTTCCAGCCGGGCTATCCGCGGGTCGGTCACGAGCATGACCCGCCTGGCGCCGAGGGCTTGCATGTCCTCGCCGACCTCACGCGTGGCGCCTGATCCGAACTTGATACTCGAGGAATCCATCGTGAAGACGGTTTCGACAGTCATCCCGGTCACCTCCCGCGCATCGTCCAATGCGCCGACTTGAGCTACTGTAAAGACGATGGATTCGGCAAACAAGCTGGTTGTGATTACCGGAGGTGCCGGGCGCGTGGGCACCGCGCTTCGGCCATTTCTGCGCTCGAGATACCGCCTGCGGCTGGTCGACGTGAAGGCTCCACCCGAAGCGCCCCTGGATGGCGAGGAGTTCGTGCAAGCCGACATGGTCGATCTGGCAGCCGCCGAGCGGGTCATGCACGGTGCGAGTGGGGTAGTGCACCTGTCGGGCAACCCGAGCACCGCGGCCACCTGGAACGACGTGCGCGGCCCTAATATCGATTCGACCTACAACGTGTTCGAGGCGGCGCGCCGGCAGGGCGCACAGAGAGTTATCTTTGCCACTACCAATCACGTGATGGGCTTCTACAACCTCGAGGGTACCTGGCCCATTCCGACCGATTGGGCCATTCGCCCCGACAGCCTGTACGGGGTCAGCAAAGCCTTCGGCGAAGCCCTGGCGCGTTACTTCTGCGACGCATTCGGCATGTCGATGCACTGCATTCGTATCGGCTGGTTCACAACTCAGCCGCCGGCCGTGCGAGACCTGCTCGGTCTGTGGATCAGCCCGCGCGACCTGGCTCAGCTCGTCGGCCTGTGCCTCGAAACGGAGCGGCCGTTTGGGATCTACAACGGCACCTCGAACAACCGCCAGCAGAACCACTGGGACCTCGAGTCGGCCCGCGACGAGCTGGGCTACGCTCCTGAGGACGATGTCGCCGATGCGATCGACCCGGCCGCGCTCCGAGACCAGGCATACGTCGAGCCGCAAGCCGGTGTCCTAGGCGGCGCAGAGGACCGCTCATGACTTCAGCCGAGCGAGTCACTGATGCTGAACAGGTTGGGCTCTCGGCAGGCCGTTTACAACGCATCGACGATGTTTTTGCGGCGTTCATCGATCGCGGGGTTATTGCGGGCGCGGTAACCCAGGTAGCGCGCAATGGCCTGGTGGCGCATTGCGCTGCGCACGGTCAGATGGATGTTGCCGCGGGTCGACCCATGACCACCGACACCATCTTTCGTCTGGCGTCGATGACCAAGCCGATCATCAGCGTCGCGATCCTGATGCTGCTGGAAGAGGGCAAGATCCTGCTGAGCGAGCCGGTGTCCAACTTCGTGCCAGCCTTCAAGACGCTGCGCGTGGCCGAGCCGGCGGCGGACGGCGGCTACGAACTGGTCCCAGCTCATCGGGAGATCAGCATTCGCGACCTCTTGACGCATACCGGCGGCTTCGGCAGCGCGACTGTTGGTCCGGGTGCGGCTGCCCACGCCGCGCTCCAGGAAGGACCTGCCGGCCGAACGTTGGAAGAACTCGTCCCGAGGATGGTTGAGTTCCCGCTGAGCTTCCAACCGGGCACGGCCTGGGAATACTCTCCAGGCTTTGCCTTCGACACGCTCGGTCGGGTGGTCGAAATCGTCTCTGGGCTCAGGCTCGACCAATTCTTGAAGGAGCGCCTGTTTGAGCCGCTCGGCATGCGAGATACGTCTTTCAGCCAGCCGGCCGAGAAGCTGTCGCGGATGGCCACGGTGTACGAGCGCGGCGAGAGCAGGCTGCGGCCGGCTACCGTCCTCCCGGCGCTCAACCTGTCGACCAACGCCGACAATGGCTACTTCTCAGGCGGTGGCGGCCTGGCCGGTACAGCCGCGGACTACAGCCGGTTTGGGCTGATGCTGGTCGGCGGCGGGCAACTCGACGGCGAACGCGTCTTGAGCCGCAAGGCCGTCGAGCTGATGGCGTCCAACCACGTGGGCCAGCTGCCGTTCGACCCTCAGGTGACCGACATGCGCGGGTATCGATTCGGTCTCGGCGTCAGGGTCCTCGACGCTCCCGCGGAAGCCTCGAGCCTGTGTTCGCGGGGGACGTTCGGCTGGGGTGGAGCCTTTGGCACGAACTGCTGGATCGATCCAGCCGAGGACATGGTCGGCCTCATGCTCATTCAGCGAAATCATGATCGGACGGACGACGTGCTGCGCTCGCTCTGGCCGCGCTTTCAGGCAACCGTCTACCAGGCCATCGAGGACTGACCGGTCTCGAGTACATTCATACGCAAAGGAGAAAAGTGTGCCGGATCACGCGCGCATCGTTCGCGTTGCCAGGTACCGCCCGCAGCCGGGCGGCGACGAGGATCTGCGAGCAGCGCTGCACGCGCTCGCCGAAGGCATGCGCGGCCTGCCGGGTCTGTTCGGGGTCCAGGTGTGTCGACTGATGGAGGATCCAGAGTGGCTGGCGCTCGTCTCGCGGTGGGAGCACGAGCAGGCGATGCAAGCCACCGGCACGCCGGGCGTAGGGGAGCTCGTGGCGCGGGTCGCGGGTCTGGGCCAGGAACAGCGCATCGACCACTTCATCGCCGACCTGACCTGAAGCCGCTGAAGAAGCCCACCAGCAGCAGCGTCGTCAAGATGACGATGGTTCCCAACGAAACAGCGATGCCCACCGTGAGTGTTGATGATTCGAAGCGCAGCTCGAGCGTATGTGCACCAGCAGGGACGGGCACGGCCCGGAGCGCTCCGTCGGCTACGTACAGGTGGACGGACCGGTTGTCCACGTAGGCGTGCCAGGCGGGATAGTACACCTCGCTCAACACAACCAGACCGGCTGCCTGGGTGAACGTGGCGATCACGGTCCGATCCGCTGTGTCGGTGGTGACATCAGCGCGATCCATGCTGGCGTCGGCATGGGCCGCCAGCAGCGGGGGCGTTTCCTCCAGGAG
>JAABUQ010009233.1_pt1 | contig 13426 bp, 9 predicted proteins | sample 5560001 | NCBI WGS metagenome assembly JAABUQ01 (sample SAMN10711888, study PRJNA513371) | rock metagenome | isolation source: Antarctica rocks | place: Antarctica: Victoria Land, Finger Mt nord | collected 2015-12-18 | reverse complement strand
GGACCTCAGGTCAGGTTTTCTGTCGCTTGCGCCTCCGGTCGGGCTTCGCCCTCCCTACGCCGCAAGCGACAGAACACTTTCTCATCCTGATTGACGGGCTTTCTCACCTTGATTGTCGCGCTGCAGGTTTCCGGGCGTGGTTCAGAATCTGCCATTTTTGGGACACACGGGCGTACGAAGACCGCCGGCCTGTGAGGGCCAGATTTCGACTGGAGGGGTGTCCTGTGCGGAAGGCGGCTGGCCTCCCCGTGGTCAAGCCCGCTGGGTCTGAAGCGGTCCCAGGCCGAGCAGGGTCAGCCAGTGCGGATGGCCGTGGCCGGTCATCAGCTCGCGCGGGCTCTTGCCCTGGCGCTCGGCGTGCCGGCTGCGCAGGAAGCGACGGTGGTTCAGGAAGAACCGGAGCAGGTCCAGGTACGCTCCTCCGAGGTGATGGCGCAGGGTGAAGTAGGTGCGCAGCCGCGAGTTGAGGTTCTCCACGAGCGAGCTGCTGCGCGGCGTGTCCGCCATGGCCCGGCGCACGGCGTCGAACAGGACGTGGAACTTGCCTCCGGTCAGTGCGCGTAGCCGGTTCCATCCCTGCCAATACACGGGCGAGGTGGTGGGCAAGCGGTGCAGAACGAGTGCTTCGCGCACGAGCGGTTCGCCGACAGCGTGGGCTTGCGCGATGTCGGCCAGTTTTGCATCGAGCATGCCGGCAAAGGCGAGCAGGTCGTCGCGCTGGTTCTGCAGGGCGACGCGCACCGGGCGGATGCGCCGTGGGTCCTCGGGCTCGCGGGCCGCGAGTTCCTCGACGAGGAAGTCGAACAGCAGTTGCCGGGTGGCCAGGACTGGTCCGGCCAGGGCCAGAACGTCATGGCGCAGCCACTGGGTGAGCGTTTGGACATCGCGGGCCAGGCATGACGCCTGAGCCTCCGTATGACGGGCTAGCTCCAGCTGGACGACAAGCTCGCTGTCTGGACCCCGCTGGCCGGCGCGGCCGGTCTTGGTCTGCAGCGTCTTGCGTCGCGACGTGGCGCCCTGGGCGAGACGTGCCAGCGTGTTGGCGAGGCCCTCGCGCTGGCGCTGGATGTGGAACACGTCGCCATGGCACGGCGTGTCGCCCCAGGCGGCCCTCTGCCCGGCGCGCAGGCCCTGCCCTGCATCGGCGATCGTGTAGTCAGGATCGAGCCCCTGCGCGGCGGCATCCAGCAGGTGCACGCCCCAGGTGTCGGCGTCGCGACGGTGCTCCGCGGCGAGGAGGTAGCAGTAGGTCGATGCCGCATCAACGCCGGCCAGCACGGGCGTCGCGCCCTGGAAGATCTCGTCGTGCAGGCCAACGCGAATGCCGGACAGGTCCTGGCCCTGGTTGATCGCGCTCGCCTCTCGCGTGGCCGCCTGGAGCACGTCGTGGACGCAGCCCAGGCTGACGGGCACGCCCAGCAGGTCGCGCAGGAACTCGACGACGCCGCGATACGAGCTGCGGCAGATCAGCGTCAGCCCGATGATCACCTGGCGCAGCCAGGTCTTGGTCACCGCCAACTCGAACAGCACCTCGCCGTCCGGCACGGCAGGCGAGAAAGCGTCATCCAATACCGTGCGGGCCTTGTGCGTCTGCTGGTAGACGAACTTACGGCTCACCCCGTGCCGGGCAGCGAGATCACTGACCGTCTCCGAACCGGCCAACGCCTGAATGGCCAGGTCCTTACGGTCCTTCCCAGGCAGCCTCGCTGCTGCGCCAACACCTCGATCCATACTTGCACCGCCACTGAAAGCGTGAGGGTGCCATCATCCACCCTGGGACCGCCAACCCAGCATCACGTGTAACCTGAATTCGAACCACGCCCACCCTTTGCTCTGACCCTTACGCTATTGCATCGTCATTGCGAGCCGTCCTTGCGACGTGGCAATCCAGGGGGCGCCAGAACTGCTTTAGCCGCCCCGGGATTGCCGCGTCGCTGCGCTCCTCGCAATGACGGAACGGTCAGAGCAAAGGGCGGCTGGTATTACTTGCTCATCCAACCCCGAAACGACAGCACGGGAAGTGCGGGAGAACCGCCTACAGACCACAAAGCTTTGCAGCAGTCATCGGCCGTCGCGGACGTGATCACGCCCTCGGCTTGTCCGAGCAGGCCCGGCCCTTGAGCCGCATCATCGGCATGCCCCTCGGTCAGCACGTGCACCGCGATCTCGCCGGTGCTGGCGTCCATGGCCCGATGCAGCCCGCGCCATCGCCGCAGGCGATCCCCCAGCGGTGCAATCTGCAAAGCAGGTTGGGGGCCGGCGCAACCTGCCGTGCTTCTGCGCAATCCCACTCGCCCTGGCCGAATAGCTCCAAGCCAGTGCCGTCCAATACCCTTGGGCGCCAGAGGCGCTCAAGGGACCGGACCAGCACTGGCCGCAGTACGCGGCTGCCGCCCTGTGAATGCCCGCCCGCGGCGGCTGAGCGTCGAATGGTCCGGCATGACACCGACCACCCGAGCATGCGCAGCACGCCCCGGCTGAACGCCTCGGCCTGTCGCAGAGCCAGGTGGAACACGAGGCGCAGCGTCAGCGCGAGTTCAAAGCTCGGCCAGCATGCAGCGACTGCCTGCCGGGACTGCTCGGCTTCGGTGCGGCCCAGCCAGTCAGCGCCGCCTTGTCCAGCCAGAGCGTGAGGTCGCCGCGCCGCCGCAGGCCAGCCTCATGCGCCGGCCAGTTCGTGACGCGACAGCGGGCTGGCGGAATGCGATGGCGGCGGGCGGAATCGGTTGAAGGACCTGCTAGGAGAGCAACCCCGCACCCGTCGGCAGACGACCACCCCCGTCCCTGCAGCAACACCAGTCCGACCGAGTCCCGACAATGTTCCGCGATTTGGCAGCTAGGTCCTACCGCCGTCCTGTTCCCATTCCGGCCTGCAGGCTGCGCAGGGTGTCGAGGTTGCGTCGTATGATATCTTGGCCCTGCTGGACCAAGGTTGCGAAGGCTGGGCTGACCCCGGCGCCGCTCATCGAGTCCTGCATCATCACCTCCTCCTCGTGGCTGGCGACCTGGTCGGCGAGGTAGGTGCGGTCGAAGTCCAGCCCCTGCTGCACCTGCATGTGGCCCAGGCGGACGCGCAGGTCGTTGCGCAGCACGGCTGGCGGCCTGACGCCCGCGTCGGCTGCCACCGGTTCCAGCTTGTCTGCAAACCCGTTGGCCTCGTCGGTGAGCTGCTGCGCCAGCGCCTTCACGCGCGGGTTGCGCGCCTGGGTTTGCGCCAGCTTGCCTTCCTGGCGGTCGAACTCGATGATCTGGAAGGCATTGGTGGTGAAGCTGACATCGGCCGGGGTTGCAGTGCTGGCAGCAGTGGGCTTGGCGACCGGGCTTTGGCAGGCCGCGAGCAGGAGCAGCACGCCCGCCGCGGGTAGGCCACGCACGATGCTGGCCATAGGCACACCGGTCATGGGCAGTCCCCTTCTGGGCAGGAGTGGGCGCAAGGCATCCAGGTTGGGTCGGAGCGGGCGCAGGACGCCCGGATCAGAAGGCATAGAGCACCCGCACCTGGGCGCCGAAGTCCTGCTTGAACCCGCCGGTGACGCTCAGGTCGTGGTTCAGCTCCAGCATGGTCTGCAGCTTTGGCGTGACGAACAGCGCCGCGTTGGCGCGGATGCGGTGTTCGTCGGTCTTATTGCCGTCCAAGCGGGTGTTCACCCGCTGGTCGCCGCCGAAGAAGCCCTCGTAGCCGATCGAGGTTGTGAAGGCCGGGCTCCAGCGGTAGTTGCCCCAGACCTGCACGCGGTAGGTCGGGTCCTCGGTCAGCCGGGTGCCGCGGGGGAAGGACTGGTTGTTGTCGCCGTAGAACTGGGCGTCGAACTCGAGGTCCACGCCGATGCGCTCGCCGAAGCCCTGGGTGAGGCCGAGCTGGATGTCGCCGCGCCAGCGGTTGTCGCCGACGTTGATGGCGGAGTTGCGGTCGTAGGTGCCGGTGGGCGGATACAGGAAGGCGGTGATGTTGGTGTTGGTCTTGGTCGCGGGGTTGACGTAGGGGAAGACGAACGCCGACAGGGCGAGGTTCTGCGCGCCGAACGCGCTGCCGACGCGCTGGCCGCCGATGTTGGCGCCCGACTCCGAGCCGAACACCTGGAACACCTGGATGCCGACCGGCATGCCGGCGACGGGGTCGAAGAAGTGGACGTAGCGGGCGTTGAAGAGGTTGACCTCGAGCTTGGCGTTGCGGATGGTCGGCCCGTTGGCGACGTTATACTCGGTGTTGTGCCCGTAAACGTAGTAGCCGATGGCCAGGTTGGTGCCAGCCGGCAGCGGCGTGAACTCGTAGGGCTGGATCTCCTGCGCCACAGCAGGGTCTGACAGCCCCATGGCGGCGCCTAGACCAACCAGCCCGGTAAGCACGGCGCGAAGCAAAGGTCGTGCTGCGCCCGGTCGTGTGTTCTGCATGTTCGTTCTCTCCCGTCCCTGCGAAAATCCGGAGCGCGTTAAGCCTGCGCGCCCTCTGGTCCCTTGGTCCCCCGCATCCTACTGCCTTGGCGGCAGCGGCGGCTCCCATGCGTCTGTTGCCAGATGCCACTCTGGCCGGATATATTATATTCGCATAGAGGAGAGTGGTATCCGATGCGTCTGCACCGCCCGGCGCTGCTTCTTGGCAACACTTCGGCCGGTTCGCAGATGTCCGGCGTGCCGGTCTCTCAGTGCGGGCGTGCTGCCCCGGCGTGGGCACCACCTGCCGTGCGGGTTCGTTGACATGACGGACTCTTGACTGGTTGGAACGCCCTAACAGGGGCTTAGGTCGAACAACGAGGGGCGGACGGCATGGCGGACAAGGGACTTGACCTGCGCGGCAGCGTCGCCGTGGTGACGGGGGCAGCCAGCGGCATCGGCGCCGCGCTGGCGCATGTGCTGTCGGCGCGCGGCTGCGCCTTGGCGCTCGCGGACCGCGATGCCGCGGGCCTGGCTACGGCGGCATCGGCCGCCCGCGCCTGCGGCGTGACGGTGTCCGAACATGTACTGGACGTGGCCGACGCAGACGCCGTGGCGGCGCTGCCAGCGGCGGTGCTGGCGGCGCATGGCCGGGTGAACGTGCTGGTCAACAACGCCGGGGTGGCGCTGGTCGGACGGTTTGACCAGGTCTCGATGGCCGACTTCGAATGGCTGTTCAACATCAACTTCTGGGGCACGGTCCGCATGACGCGCGCCTTCCTGCCGCTGCTGCGGCAGGAGAAGGCGGCGCAGCTCGTCAACCTGTCCAGCGTCTATGGGCTGATCGCTCCACCGGGTGAGACCGCCTATGCCGCCAGCAAGTTCGCGGTGCGCGGCTTCACCGAGGCGCTGCGCCACGAGCTAGAGGCATCGTCCGTGGGCGTCACCGTCGTCCACCCCGGCGGCATACGCACCGCGGTCGCCAAGAACGCTCGAAAGGCAGAGGCGCTGACCGCAGCCGACGTCGCCGCGGGAATGGCGATGTTCGACAAGCTGACACGGACCGAGCCGGAAACCGCGGCAGAAGTGATCGCCCAGGGGATCGAGCGTCGGGAGCCGCGGGTCCTGATCGGCAAGGATGCCAAGCAGATCGCAACCCTGGTGCGGCTGTTCCCGGTCAGCTACTGGCCAAGGATACAGAAGTCCATCGCCCGGACGATCCGCCGCGCATCTGCCGGCGACGCGGTGTCGAAGGCCCTGCCCAAGACTACCCACGGCTAGCTGGCGGGCCCATGCCGTGTCGCTGCATATGCCTTTCATCAGCGCCACGTGTCATAGGATATGTTCGGTCCGCTTCCTGCGATCGTTCGCTGTGGACCTTCTCCGCACCTGCTGGCAGGTCAGGAATGCGCGGGTTCCAGGGCGGGTCGTTCCTAGCTGACCGGACCTGGACGTTCTGGTCCATGACGGCATGGGACAGCAATGCATGCGGCACACCATGATGACCGGTCCCCATAGGGCCGGGATGCCGCACCTCCTCGAATGGTGCGACGAAGCCTCCGTAGTACAATGGGAGCAGCCGGAGGAGGCGCTCCCTGGACCGACGCCGACAAGCGAATGCGCGAGAGCGGACGGCCCTCCGAGCTGAGGCCAGCCCTCAGCAAGCGACGTTGAGCTGCCAGGTCCCGCGCACAGTGGCCGCAGCACCTGTTCGGCGGCTGGCCGACCGGAGCTGGGACCGTTGCCTGTTGCCAAGCCGGGACACTGGCCGCCGGATGTTTGGGGTGACTCGGACCTGCATGAGACATATGATATATCAGGGTTGCCTATCGTTGCTGCTGAATGGGTGCCCGCCTGAAGATCGCGACCCGGACGTGGCGCACTTCAGCCTATGTATTGCAAGAGAGGTCCAACGCATGGCCAAGCCAGGAACAGATGCCAAGCACGTCACCGGGGTTGGGGCAGGCGGCCCAGCCGTCCCGACGGAACACTTCGACGTCTTGGTCGTGGGCGCCGGCCTGTCTGGCATCGGCGCGGCCTGCCATCTGCAGTCAGACTGCCCAGGGACAAGCTATGCCCTCCTTGAGGCACGCGGCGCCATCGGTGGCACCTGGGACCTGTTCCGCTATCCCGGCATCCGCTCGGACACGGACATGTACACCTATGGCTACGGCTTCCGTCCCTGGACGGAGAAGAAGGCGGTCGCCGACGGCGCAGAGATCCTGAACTACATCCGCGAAACCGCGCGTGAGGGCGGCGTTGACCAGCACATCCGCTTCAATCACCGCGTCCGCAACGCATCCTGGTCGTCGGACGAGGCGCGCTGGCTGGTCGAAGTGGAGAAGGTTGGGGGCGAGACGGTCCGGCTGACCTGCGGCTACATGCTGATGTGCAGCGGCTATTACAGCTATGCCAGCGGGCACACGCCGGAGTTCCTGGGCACCGAGCGCTTCAAGGGCCAGATCGTCCACACGCAGTTCTGGCCGGAGGACCTCGACTACGCGGGCAAGCGCGTCGTCGTGATCGGCAGCGGCGCCACGGCCGTGACCGTGTTACCGGCAATGGCCAAGACCGCGGCGCATGTCACCATGCTGCAGCGCTCCCCGAGCTACGTCGTCTCCCGTCCGTCGGACGACAAGGCTGCCGATTGGCTGCGGCGCCGCCTGCCGGCGAAGCTCGCCTACCGGCTGGCACGCTGGAAAAACGCGGCGCTGACCGTCTATTTCTACAACCTTGCCCGATCGAAGCCGGAGAAGTTCAAGCAGCAGGTGCTGGCGATGGCGCAGAACCAGCTTGGCCCCGGCTACGACGTGGGCACACACTTCACACCGTCTTACCAGCCCTGGGACCAGCGCTTGTGCCTAGTGCCGGATGCGGACCTGTTCAAGGCGATCCGCTCCGGGCAGGCGTCGGTCGCGACCGGCCACATCGAGACGTTCACCGAAACGGGCATCCGCCTGACGTCCGGGGCCGAGTTGCAAGCCGACATCGTCGTGACGGCAACTGGCCTCAGGCTCAATCTGCTCGGGGACGTTGACTTGAACATCGACGGCGAGAAAGCCGACCTTTCAAAGGCGCTGGCCTACAAGGGCATGATGTTCAGCGGCGTGCCGAACTTCGCCTCGGTGCTGGGATATACCAACGCCTCCTGGACGCTCAAGGCCGACATGACGTGCCGGTATGTGTGCCGGGTCCTGAACCACATGAAGCGGCGCGGCTATGACATCGCGACGCCAGCCCGTGATTCCTCCGTTGAGGAGGAGCCGTTGCTGAACCTGTCGTCAGGTTATGTGCAGCGTGGGGCCGGCATGCTGCCGAAGCAGGGGTCTAAGCGTCCCTGGAAGCTGTACGACAACTACCTTAAGGACGCCTTCACCTTCCGCTTCAGCAACATTGACGACGGCACCATGAAGTTCAGCCGGCGCCTATCATCCAAGCGCGCTGCACAACCTGCGGCGCAACGGGTCGCCGAGCCAGCCGGGTAGCGAGCCTTGCCTGCCCAGGGCATTCCTGGGCAGGCACCACGGCTGCGTCACACCCGGCCTGATTGGAAATAGCAGTCCGGTCTATTCCTGTGCTCGCCGGGCCAACTCCCGGCCCGGCACTGGCAAGTGCAGCCGCTTCTACTCCGCAGCCCTCGCCTGCAGCTCCGCGATCTCCCGCGCAACCAGCACGTCATGCGCGTCCATGTCGGCCTTGGCCGCCGCCGGACTCCAGCGCCCACGCATGACGAAGATCGTGGCTACGAACAGCATCACGCCGGCGATGCACACCCAGTACCAGGTGCGCCACTGCCCCGCCGTGTCCGCCGCCGCCTGCTGGATCACGCCCAGTTGGGCCACCAGCTCGGGGTTGGGCGCCACCTTGGCGGCAAGCGCCGCCTGGTAGGCCGCGATGTAGGGCGGCGCCTCGATCAGCGGCGTGACGGTATTGATCACGTATGGCAGCGCCAGGAAGCACGCCGTGACGACCAGGCGCTGCAGCCAGCCCCAGACAGCCAGGCCGGTGCCGGTCAGCGCCGGGTTGCGCGCCTCCACCGTCTCGGTGAAGCTCGCCATCCAGGCGGTGTAGGCGAAGCCGACCAGCACGGACTGCACGCAGCTGATGACGACCAGCGTAGAGAACGAGGGATGCTCCCCGGCCTGGAGCAGCCAGAAGCCCATGAAGACGATAGCCCCGACGCCGCCAACCAGCATGAACGGTTTGCGCACGCGAAGCCGGTCCGACAGCATCCCTGCCGCCACCAGGGACACTGCATTGGACGCCCAGGTCCAGTTTGCCAGCGCATTGGCCTGCGACAGGGTGAACTGGAAGACCGTGACCAGGTAGATCGTCCCGAAGGCGACGGCGGTATAGTAGAACACCAGCAGCGTGGATACGCCGAGGGCCGGGGCGATCACGTCCAGGTGCAGCACCTGGCGCCATGGCCGGCGCAGCGCCGCCTCGACATCCAAGCCGCGGGCGCGCATCTCCACCAGCATCCGGTCGCGCTCGCTTACCATGACTTGGTCACGGAGCCCAGGCGCCAGCTCCCGCAAGGCGAGGAAGGCGACGACGAACATCACCAACCCGACCACGCCACAGATGCGGAACTGGCTTTGCCAGGTCTGAAAGGTCGGCAGGGTCAAAACGTTCACGGCGCTCACCATCAGGCTGCCCAGCACCGGCCCTACCGTCCAGAACCCCATCGCAGCCGCCCGCCCCACTTGCGGCGAGAAGTCCCGCATCAGCGCCGGGGTGGTGACGAGGATGATGCCCTCCACGAAGGCCACCGCGCAGGATGCCGCCGCGAACTGCATCGGGGTCGTGACGTTCGGCATGATGAACAGCGTCATCAGCCCGACGACCAGCAGGCCATAGACGATCAGGTTCGCCCGCCCGAAGCGGTCCGCAAGCCCGGCCAGCAGGGAGCCGAAGGCACCCAGCAGGTTGCCGATCGCCAGGATGAAGACGAAGACGCCGAACGGCATCCGCAGCTCGGTCAACATCAGCGTCGCCACGCCGCCGCCGACATACAGCTCGTAATACAGCGACACCGTGATCGCCACCACGAGCAGCAGGAGCGACATGCGGACCCCCCGTGCAGGATAATGCGGCAACTGGCGGTTCCACACGGTCCCGAAGGCCGGCTGGAGCGCGCTTGGCATAGTTTGGTTGGACGACATGGCAGCTTCCTTCCCTTGATTTTTGTTTGTTGTGGTCTCTCGCTCTGCGGGTGCTTACTCCGGCAGCACCATCACCTTCACCGATGCCTTGCTGCGGCTCAGCTCGAAGCCGCCCACCGTTTCAGCGAGCGTGATCCGGTGGGAGATCAGCGGACGGAACATCTCGCCGGACTGCGCGAGCAGCCGCAGCACGGTGAGCCAGGTGGCCCGGGTCGCACCATGCGACCCGCGGATCTGGTGCTTGTTGCGGACCAGGTTGGTCATGTTGACCTCGACCGGGCGGGCGTGGATGCCGGTTGCGACCAGCACGCCGCCTTGGCGCAGCACGCCCAGCCCATCCGTGATGCTGGATGCCGCCCCGGTCGCCTCGAACACCCGGTCCACCTTGCCGTCCGCGATGCGTGACACGGCAGCCTTCAGGCTCTCGTGCCGGAGGTCCACCGTGTGCTGGAAGCCCAGGCCCCGTGCGGCCAGAAGCCGCGCGTCGTCGTCCAGCCCGGCGATGATCACCGTGGCAGCCCCGGCAAGGCGCGCCATCATCGCGGTACCCAGGCCGATCATCCCTGCGCCCAGCACGACGACGGTCTGGCCCAGCGCAACCCCACCCACCTCGACCGCCTGGGCGCCGATGCCAAGCGGCTCCGTTAGGGCGGCCAGCTCCATGTCCATGCCGTCCGGCAGCACGATGCAGTTGCCGGCCGGCGCCGTGACATGCCGGGCGAAGGCGCCGTTCCGGGTCAGGCCGATGATGGCGCGGCGCTCGCACTGCTCTGGCTGCCCGGCGGTGCAGGAGCGGCAGCGCCCGCACGCCACCCCGGGCAGCACCGTGACGCGCCGGCCCAGCACCGGAAGCGTGACGTCCGGTGCTGCCGCCACGACCCGGCCGGCGAACTCGTGGCCGATGGTCAGCGGCATCATCGGCTGCATCCACTCGTAGCTGGGGGTCCACTCATAGACGTGGACGTCGCTGCCGCAGATGCCGACGGCGTCCACCTCGACCAGCACCTCGCCCGGACCCGGCTGCGGCGGCGCTACGTCCGCAAGGGTGAGGCCGAACGCCGGGGATGTCTTCTGCACCGCAAGCATGGCCTGCCTCCTCTTGTCCGGTTCCAGCCCGCCCGCCGGGGAGCGGCAGCCGGGTTGCGCGATCAGTGGCTCTTATCGAAGAAACCGAGCGGCGGCTTGGCGTCGGGATCGGTCATGACCTCGATCAGGGTCAGGCAATCCGCGGCGAGCGCCTCCTGCAGCGCCGGCAGCAGGTCGTCCGCATGCTCGATCCGGCGCCCGTTGCAGCCGCAGGCGCGGGCGATGGCGGCGTGATCGACGGGCTCGAAGAACACGGCATCCGTATGCTGGCCATACGCGGCGGTCTCGCCGTGCTTTTGGTAGCCGAGAATGCCGTTGTTGAGCACGATCAGCACCACCGGCAACTTCATCCGCCGGGCGGTTTCCAGCTCCGCCCAGCAATGGCCGAACCCGCCATCGCCGCTGATGCAGATGACCGGCGCATCAGGCGCGGCGACCTTGGCCCCCAGAGCCAGCGGCAGCCCCCAGCCCAGCCCGGCCAGCCCGCGCGGCGTCAGGAAGCGCTGCCCCGCCCGCTGCGACACGAGGTAATTGGTGATCCAGAGCGTGGAGTAGCTGGCGTCGCCGACGATGACCGTCTCCGGCGTCATCACGTCGGCGACGGCGGCCATCACCCGCTCCGGCCGCAGTGGGCTTGCGCCGGACCCTGAAAGCCCGGCCGTAGCCTCCTGGAACCGGCGCTTGCCCTCGGCGATCTCGGTTTCCAGGGCCGCCCGCCCGGCAGTGCGCGCCGCGAGGTCGCGCCGGGACAACGCAGCGTGCAGGGCCTCCAGCGCCAGCTTCGCGTCGCCGACGACGCGGACCGCCTCGTAGTTCCGCCCGACCTCCTGGCCGTCCACGTCGATGTGGATGAAGGTCGCGTCCCGCGGATACAGCGACCAGGAGTCCGTGCCGTTCTGGTTGGTGCGGGTGCCCACGAGCAGCACGACGTCGGCCCGGTCGATCATGGGACGGAGGTGGCGGGTGCTGCCATGGCGGCCCATCGCATTCGCAGCCACCCCGAGCGACAGCGGATGGCGCTCGTCCACTGCGCCCTTTCCCATGTTTGTTGTGGCCGTGGGCAGCGACGCCGCGTCCTGCAGCCGCGCCAGAGCCTCGGCGGCGCCGGACAGGTGGATGCCGCCGCCGGCGAACACGATTGGGGCGCGGGCCTGGGCGATGAGGTCCGCGGCATGCTCGATCGCCGCTGGGTCAGGCGCCACACGGTCTAGCGGGAACGTGCCGAGGCTGGCCGAGCGGGCATGGGCGATCTTGGCCGTCTCCCCCAGCAGGTCCGATGGCAGGAGCAGCACGGCGGGACCCGGGCGGCCCGTGGCGGCGGCGGTGAAGGCCATGTCCACATAGTCCTCGACGCGGGACTGGTGATCCACCCGGCGGACCCACTTCGCGCAGCCGGCGAACAGGGCGATATGGTCAAGCTCCTGGAAGGCGTTCTTATCGAACGTGTTGCGCGCCACCTCCTGCACCAGCGCCACGAGGGGGACGGATGCCTTCAGCGCCTCGGCCAGCGGCGGGACCAGCAGGGTGGCGGCCGGGCCGTTCTGCGCCGTCACCACGCCCACCTTGTGCGAGACGCGGGCATAGCCGTCTGCCATGATGCCGCCGGCGTTCTCGGTCCGGTAGGCGATCTGGCGGATGCCGAATTGCGGGTTGGCCAGTTGGATCAAGGACGGCAGGCTTTGCCCGAACGTCACGGTCACGCCGTGGCGGTGCAGGCTGGCCGAGATCGCCACGGCTGCGGAGCGGTTGCCGGCCGGCTCCGTGGCGGTCGTCGTGGCGGTCACGGGCAGCGGCTTGCTCTGCATGGCGGGCATCCAGTTATAATATATTCTATATACTTGATGACCGAGGAGGAGGCAGCTTGTCAATCGCCGTCCTGCACCGGAAAAGGACGGCATGGGGTGCGGTCGCATGATGGATGAGCACACGCGTGACAGGTTCGAGACCGCCGAGCGCAGCTCGCTCAAGGACCAGGCCTATCAGCAGATACGCAAGGCGCTGATGGTGGGCGAGCTGAAGCCGGGCCAGCGGCTCAGCAGCCGTGAGATCGCGGAGAAGCTCGGCACCAGCATCACGCCAGTCCGGGAAGCGCTGTTGCAGCTTGTCGCGGAAGGGGTGCTGGAGGCGCGGGCCAGCCAATCGATCACCGTCCCGCACCCGAGGCGGGCGGTGTATGCCGAACTGCGCGACATCCGCGTGGAGGTGGAGGGCCTTGGCGCGGCGCGTGCCGCTGAGTGCATCGGCATCGCGGGGATAACGGACCTTGCGGCCACGCACGAACGCCTGATGCGGGCCAAGAAGGCTGGTGATTTCGGCGTGGCGCTTCGGCATAACGAGGCGTTCCATCTTGGGCTTGCGCGGGAGGCAGGCATGCCGCGCCTGTTCCGGACGGTGGAGAGCCTCTGGACGCAGAGCGGGCCGTTCCTGAACTTCCTGTTCAACGGCCCGGACTGCTGGGCGCAGGACGGTGATCCGCACTGGCATATCCAGGTATTGGAAGCGCTGCGCCGCAGGGATGCACCTGCCGCACGAGCTGCGATTGTCGAGGACATCGTAAGCGGTGGTGCTGGACTGCTGGCCAAGCTGCCGGAGTGATGCCGTCTCACGGAGTGGGCACACACGAGGCCCGTTCCGGGCGTGATGGTACCGGCGTGCGCCGCTGGATTGGGCGAGTGGTGCAAGGGCGGTAAGCCAGACCGAAGCGGGTGAGATTGCATGCCGGGTGTCTCTGCCGGGCACCCGTGCTGGCAGAACAGCTTACGCTGCCATCATGACCCATCCCCAGTATGCGGGGAGCACATGGA
>JAABUQ010009232.1_pt1 | contig 13429 bp, 13 predicted proteins | sample 5560001 | NCBI WGS metagenome assembly JAABUQ01 (sample SAMN10711888, study PRJNA513371) | rock metagenome | isolation source: Antarctica rocks | place: Antarctica: Victoria Land, Finger Mt nord | collected 2015-12-18 | reverse complement strand
AAGTGCCGGGGCTGTGGAAAGCCCCGGCACACGCCACATCACAGCAGTCATTCACGGAGATAGGGAGAACTTAATGGTCGAGATCGAGGCGCGTTACGACGGCAACAAGAAGTGCTCGCTGCGGCACCAGGAGGGGGCGATGCTCCCCACCGACGCCCCCAAAGACATCGGCGGGGACGCTTCGGCATTCAGCCCCACCGACCTCGTGGCCGCCGCCCTGGCCTCCTGCGTCCTCACCACGGTCGCCATGTACGCCGAGCGGCACGACTTGGACCTGGCGGGCATGACGGCCCACGTCGGCAAGGAGATGACGCCCCCGCCCCGCCGCATCGGGCGTCTGCCGCTGACGGTGCGGCTGCCCGCGAGTGTGCCCGCCGAGATGCGCCCGGTCCTGGAGCGCGTCGCCCACTCCTGCCCGGTTCATGCCAGTCTGCACCCGGACGTTCAGGCCCCGATTGAGTTCCTGTACGAGTTGTAGAGGGGGGCGGGGGGGCTTGTCCTATTTTCCTCGTGTCCGTCTCACCCCTCCGTCGCCCGCGAGAGCATGACTTGTTTGCCCGCCGTCACCGTCAGGTCGTCGTAGCCGACCAGGACGTGCCGGTTGCCCCGCCCCAGAAAGCCGTCCCCCAGCGACAGCAGGGCAAAGTGCGCCTTGCGCGTGTGCGGGTCCACGTACAGGTCTTCGACCTTGCCGACGCTGTTGCCCGTGGCGTTCACGACGCTGAAGCCGCGCGGGTCGCCCATGCCCGCCCCCGCCACGGAGCCGGGCTGGACGTGGCCCTTGTTCTCTTTGTCCCGCTTCTCCAGCTCACTCAGCAGTTCGAAGATCGCCGCCCCATTGCGCTTGGTCTGCTCGTTGAACGTCTCGGTGTCTGCCATGGTGTCGCCTCCGTTTGCTTTCCCGTTATTCCCCCGCGTTCGTGACAGACAAACGCCGCGCGCAGGAATACGCCGCGCGCAGGCCGAACAACCCGGAACCGCCAAGGCCGAGGAGAAACAACGATGACGCCGCTTTCCATTCAGCTTTACACCGTGCGCGACGAGGTCCGGGGCGACTTCCCCGCCGTGCTGCGTCAGGTCGCCGAGATCGGCTACAAGGGGGTCGAGTTCGCCGGGCTGCACGGCCACGACCCGAAAGAAATCGCGAACATTCTGCAAGACCTGGGGCTGGCCGTTTCCAGCAGCCACACCGGGCTGCCGACGCCCGAGACGATCCGCCGGATCGCCGACACCGAGAGGGCGCTGGGCAACACGCGCCTGGTCGCGGGCCTGGGGCCGGACGAGTTCAAGACGCTGGACGACTGCCGCCGCAGCGCCGCCCGCTTCCAGGCCGCCGCCCAGCTTGCGGGTCAGGAGGGCATGGCTTTCGCCATCCACAACCACTGGTGGGAGTTCGCCACGCTGGACGGCCACCGGATCTACGACTTCCTGCTCGAATCGGCCCCCGATGCGCTGGGCGAGCTGGACATCTACTGGGCCGAGGCTGCGGGCGCATCTCCGGCCTCGATCATCACCCAGTATGGGAAGCGCCTGCCCCTGCTGCACATCAAAGACGGCCCCGCCGACCGGGACGGGGCCATGACGGCGGTGGGCGCGGGCAAGGTGGACATCGCCGGGGCCATCCGCGCCGCCGAGCCGTTCGCCGACTGGCTGGTCGTCGAACTGGACAAGTGCGACACGGACATGTGGCAGGCCGTCCGCGAGAGCTACACGTTCCTCACGGGGCACGGCCTGGCGGCGGGCAATAAGTAGAGACAGGAGAGTAGACGAGCGCACACAGCCCCGCTCCTCTATGGGAGCGGGGCCGTGCGCCTCACTGACGCTGCGGTTTCACTGATGCTGCGGTGTGGTCAGGCCGCCGTAAGTTCCGGCGAGCGGTCCGGGTCCCCGGCGATGGAGAAGCGGATGCCGCTGGCCTGAAGGACGGCACGGAGGGAGCGCATCTCAGGGCTGCCCTTCTCGGACAGCATCCGCTCAAGCGCCTCGCGCGTGACGTGTGCCTTCTCCGCGCACCTGTCCATGCCGCCGTTCGCCTGGATGTACTTGCGGAGGGCGACCAGGAACTCCTCGGTGGTGTCCTCCCAGGCGTCCTGGAGATAAGCTTCCGCGAACTCAGGATCGCGCAGATCCTCAAAAAGCCTCTCGTTGAAAGACTTAAGCTTGAATTGCTGACTCATTGTGCTCCTCCTCCGGCGTCCGGGGCCTCTTGCGCGCCGACATCCGCTTCTTTCCGGGGGCGCAGCGCGGCTGCGGGATAGCCTGAGTCCTCGAAATCCGTCCAGAGCTGCCGCGCGCTCGCGATGTCTCTGCTCTGGCTGGACTTATCGCCGCCGCCGATCAGTACGACCACCGTCTTTTGATCCCACAGGGCGTAATAAACGCGGTAGCCGGGTCCCAGGTCTATCTTCAGTTCGGAAACGTCTTTGAGATTCTTTGGGACACCGAGGCCGCGCCCGAGCTTGTCAATCTGGCGCTCGATCCTGGCCCGCGTCCTTTTGTCCCGAATGCCGTCCAGCCATTCGTCCACCCAGGACTTGTCGTTGGCCTGGATCAGCATCACGATGTCGCGCTCCCCGTTGCTCGCCACGCTTCATCCTCCCTGCCCTGTCCGCTCCACCCCGATATTGTAACCACGAGGCGACCGCCTTGTCAAGCCGCCCGCGAGAGCTACACGTACCTCACGGGGCAGGGCCTGGCGGCGGGCAGCAAGTGACGGCAAGAAAGGGGGGCGGGCCACATGGCCCGCCCCCCTTTTGTTGTCACTGTTGTGTCAAGGCTTGCGCCTCGCTCTATTTGTATTTGTTGGCGGACGCCGTGAGGACAGAATTGGCGAGAGCGATGTCATTGTTTCCACCCTTGCGGGCCGCAGTGAACGGCGAGTTGTCCAGAGTCCACATATTCACCGCGTTGGAGCCACCCGCCGAAGCGTCGATAGTGGCCAGCGGCCTCAGCGATTTGACGTGGCCATCACAGAACAGGTAGTTCGCGAAGCCGGTGTGCCCCGAGAACAGATAGCCGATGGAACCGGCAAAGCCGGGATACGTGACGGAAAAATCAGCGTAAGTTGCCGTGTCTTCCACCACGTCGATGGTAGTCGCTGGGGATACGATCTGTGCCAGCGCAACCCCGTTCTGGTTGGTGTCGCCGAAAGGAGCGCCGACGCCGTCGTTGCTGGCATCGGCCCCGGTCCCACCCCGGTTTTCGTTGGCGGCGTAGGAGTCAGGGAAGTTATCATCCCCGCTGAGGTTCGCGCTTGCCGAGTTGGAGGGGCAGATGAAGACGCCGCGCGCTTTGACGAAGGTGTAAACCATGTTACGCCAGCCGAAAGTGCTCGTGGACCCGCCCCCGACGTTGCGGTTGGGGTGAATTTCGTCGCTGTCCTGCTCGTACTGAATGATGGCAAGCCCGATCTGCTTGAGGTTAGACTGGCACGACGCGCGTCGTGCGTTCTCCCTGACCTTCTGGAAGACGGGGAACAGGATCGCGGCGAGGATGGCGATGATGGCGATGACGACGAGCAGCTCGATCAGCGTGAAGCCCGAGCGGCTCCGGCGGAGGGTAAGCATGGGACGGTCTCCTTGTCTAAAATAGTGCTTGCAGGCGCGGGCCTGTCTGCGGGTGGGTGTCACTCTATTATACAGGATTTCAAGGGAATGTCAAGGGGAGCGCGGCAAGGAGCGGAAAGCGGACGACAAAAAGGGCAGGCCTTATGGCCTGCCCTCTCTGTCTCGGTTTTCCGGCTGGAGCGCCCCGTGGAGGGCATCGTAATGGTCTAGAGAGTGCTGAACGTGGCGGCATAGCCGCTGGCCTGTGTCCCCGCTGCCGAGGGAAAGTTTTCCGAAGCAGTATTGCCGCCGTGAACTTGGTTAGCTCCCTCGGGGTCGGTAGCCTTCAGAGCAGTCGGCCCAGGGGCGACCGCCGTGGCACGCAGCCACTTGACATGGCCGTCGTTCATCAGGAAGTTGGAGCCGTCGGTGTGCCGACCCGTGGGCTTGTTGTCGAAGTCGCTGGTGTTGCCGCTGGGAGTGGCCGTCGGGTCCTGCCCGCCGAGGTAGCCGGTCGCATAGTGCCATGCGTTGCCGGCGAACTTGGCGTGTCCGTCGCCGGCATAGCCGTATCCCGCCCCGCCAACATCCTGGGGAAATCCACCGTTGTTGTTGATCGACAGGTCTACATCCGACGTCTTGCCCGTGTCCTCAAAGAGAAGAACCGTGGCCGCAGGGGAGTTGATCTGAGACAAAGTCGATCCCGCATAGTCCTGTATGTCGGCGTTGATCGCATAAGACATGACCGTGTAGCCAGTAGTCCCAGGGGCAGTGGAGTCGTCGGGGCACGTAAAGAGCTGCTTGCTCTTCACGAACGGGTAGATGCCGACGCCCCATCCGGCACCGTGGTTGTAGGCTACGGCCGCGTACTTCTCGTCGTAGTCCTGGGTGTACTGGGTAAAGGCCAGACCAAGCTGCTTCTCGTTGGACTGGCAGGAGGCGCGTCGTGCGTTCTCGCGGACCTTCTGGAAGACGGGGAACAGGATCGCCGCGAGGATGGCGATAATAGCGATGACGACGAGCAGCTCGATAAGCGTGAAGCCTCGGCGGCTCCGGCGGGGAGTAAGCATGGTACGGTCTCCTTCTCTGGGATAGTGCTTGCAGGCGCGGGCCTGTCTGCGGTTGGTGTTGCCCTATTATACAGGATTCTGAGGAAATGTCAAGAGGGAAACGACGCTCGCGCCGCGAACAGGGGCGGCATGAGCAATTCTTCCCCTTTCCTTTCTCCTTTCATCCGCGCCTACCCGCCCGCTTCCCCCGCGCCCGGACCCGCCCTCTGGCTGCCGCTTCGGGCGGGCGAGTTCCTGCTCCCGGCGGGGGACGGCCCGCTGGGCCTGTACCGGGGCGACCCGGACGAGCAGGACGCGCCCGACCGGCCCGCGCTCGACGATCCGCTTTATCTGGGGACGCTGGACGGGCTGCCGTGCCTGGCCGCCGACGTGGACCCGGAGGCGGCTGTCCCCGACGGCTGGCAGGCGCTCGGCCTGCGCGCGCTGTTCGGGCGCATTCCCGAGGCGGTATACGGCCTGGCCGGCTACGCCGCGCAGATGCTGCACTGGCGGGCGACCAGCGTTTTCTGCCCGGTCAGCGGGGATAAAACGGTGCCCAAAGACGGCGACTGGGGGCGTCTGTGCCCCGCCTGCGGCCACGTCGGCTACCCGCACGTCACGCCCGCGACGCTGATCCTGGTCCACGACGGCCCGCGCCTCTTGCTGGGCCACAAGCCGGGCTGGGGCACCCGCTACAGCATCCTGGCGGGCTTCGCCGAGCCGGGCGAGTCGCTGGAAGAGTGTGTCCGGCGCGAGGTGGCGGAGGAGGTGGGCCTGACGCTGTCGGACCTGGCCTACGCCGGGAGCCAGCCCTGGCCGTTCCCGCACCAGTTGATGATCGGGTTCACCGCGCGGTACGCGGGCGGCACGGTCAAAGTGGACGGGGTGGAGCTGGACCACGCGGACTGGTTCACGCGGGACACTTTGCCGGACCTGCCGCCGCCGGTCAGCCTGTCCCGGCGGATGATCGACCGCTGGCTGGCGGGGGATCAGTAGCGCCCTCCGGCGCGTACCACAAGTCTCCCAAGGCTCAGTCCCCCAGCACGACGGCGGTGCGCGAAGCGGCCTGCTCCACGACCAGCGCGACCTGAGAGGGGCTGCGGCCTTCCTCGTCGAAGATGACTATCTCGTTGCGGCCCGCGCGCAGCCAGGGTTCGGGCAGGTACAGGCCCGGCGCGGGGACCTTGTCCGGGTAGCGGCCCAGGTTGTGGCCGTTCAGCCACACGAAGCCGTGGGACAGGCCCGTCGGCACGAGCCGCAGGATCGGGTGCGGGCCGGTCTCGCCGGGTGGGGCCGCCGTGAACGCCGCCCGGTAGAAGGCCGGTGCGCCGGCGGCAGGACTCGAAGGCAGCGCGCCCCAGGCCGCACCCGCGGCCGGGAAGTCCAAGCCGCCGCGCATCTTCCAGCCGCGCAGGGCGACCTCATCGCCCGCCGCCGCCGTTTCCAGATTGACCGCCCCCTGGATGCCGCCGCCGCCGTCGGTGTTCTCGACCAGCACGGCCAGCACGTTCGGGCCGGTGGGGGACCAGGCCGCGTCCAGCGAGACGCCGAACGGGATGCCCCAGCCCTCGTGCCCGCCGACTCGCTTGCCGTTCAGGTACACCGCCGCGTTGTCGTCCACGTTCTCGAAGCGCAGCCGCCGGTGCGCGCCGGTCAGCGCCGGCAGCGCGGTGACATACCAGGCGAAGCCGCGCTGTTTGCCGAACGACTCCGGCCCCGTGGTCATGTCCGACCAGCCCGCGCCGGTCGTGTCGGCCGGCGGGTGTGCCCGGTCCGGCGCGTCGTCGCGCCGGAATCGCCAGGTGGTGATCGGCCGGCCGCCGCGCGCGCCTTTCTCCAGACTCACCGGCCCGACCAGGCCCTTGGGATCGGCCTGAGCGAGCGACCCCAGGTAGCCGAACAGCTTGGGCCGGCCGTCGTGCGCGGCCAGGATCGCCAGGGGGACCCGCCCCGCCGGCAGCGTCAAGGCCAGCGGCTGTCTGAGGGGGCCGCCGGCCACGTACCGCCCATCCGCGAAGACCGCCATCCGGTCGCCCCCGCCGGTCAAGGCCAGCGTGTAGGTGCCCGCCTGCGGCACGGTCGCTGTCGTCCGATACCAGGCGTAAGCGCCGGTGTCGCCGTCCGCGCCCATCTGGAGCGGGTCGGGTGAGGCCGTCCATCCCGCATCGGCGAACGCGGGCCGCGCTTCCGAATCGCCGGGCAGCCTCTGCCAGCCGCCCAGCGCGGGCGCGGCGGGCATGGGCGCGGGGGTGTCGACGCGAACGAGGTGCCGGGGATGCGCCTCCGGCCCGTAGACCAGCGCCTCCTGCGGGCTGTTTATGGGCGTGTCTGCGGTGATCTCCGTTGTCAGCCGCAGGTGCCCGTTTGATGCCGCCATGTCGCCAAGATACTCCGGCCCGACGACGACGCTGTCGTCCACGAACCAGGTGCGCTCGGAGAGGGCGCTGGAGACCACCAGGACACGGACCGTCTGCGCGCCGGCGCGAAACGAGACAGACTGGGGACGGTCGTGTGCCCCGGTCAGCAGCGTGACCGTCTGCCCGTCCAGGCGCAGGCCGGGGGCGGCCTCCACGGGCGTTGCCGGGGCGAGGAGGCGGAAGCGCAGCTCGACCGGGTCGCCCGGCTGGCCGTAGGCCACCAATGTCGTCGTGCTGCCCTGCGGCAGGATGCCCAGCAGGGGTGTGGAGCGCGTCAGCGTGACGCCCGGCAGCAGTGCGTAGTCTTCGACGATCGGCTGCATCTGGCCGGGCGGGACGGTCAGTGGCCCCGCAGACGGGAACAGCGCCCCGTCCGCGTCCTTGATCTGCGTCTTGACGGCCTGGCCGCCGTTGTTGTCCAGAAACAAGAGCGTCCCGGCGGGCGACTTGCGGGCCGTGACTTGAACGCCCGCACCAGTCGGGGCGGCTTTGTAGGCATCCGTCGCGTCGTCGCCGTCCTCCAGGACGGGGGCGAACGACCGGGCGAACAAGGCGGCGCGCTTGAAGCGGGCATACAGCGGGCGCAGGTCGCCGGCCTGGCCGACTGCGGCACCGTAGTCGTAGCTCGCGGCGTCCTCATCGTCGTTGGTGTAGCCGAAGTTCGAGCCGCCGTGGAACATGTAATAGTTGTAGCCGTTGCCGCCGTAGGCGAGTATCTTCCACGTCCGCCGGTCGAAGTCCATGTCGGCCTGCGTCTCGCCGTACCTGTCGTACCAAACAGACCAGAATTCGGTCGTGAACCAGGGCGACGTCCGGCCCGCGCTGCTCCAGGGGTGGTCCCCGGCGGGGTCGCCGCCGTGGTGCAGGCCGCTGAAGAAGTAGGGTACTTGCAGGCCCAGCGCGACGGCCTTGTCGCGCAGGTGCGTGAAGTAGGCGTTGGGCATGTCCCGGCCCCAGCCCAGCGGGTGCTCGTTCTCCAGTTGCACCAGGATGACCGACCCGCCCCGGTTGACCTGGTTGGCGGCGACGATGGGGATCAGCCGGTCCCAGAACCTGTCGACGGCGGCCTCGAACGCGGGGTTGTCCTGGCGGACCTGGACGCCGGGCTTGAAGCGCAGCCAGACCGGATAGCCGCCGCTGTCCCATTCGGCGCAGTAGTAGGGGCCCACGCGGACGATGGCGTATAGCCCCAGCGCGTGGGCGAGCTTCAGAAAAGCGCCCAGGTCGGCGTCGCCGCTGAAGTTGAATCGTCCCTCCTGCGGCTCGTGGACGTTCCAGAAGGTGTAGACTTCGACCGCATTCAGCCCGGCCCGCTTCAGGCGCAGCAGCCGGTCGCGCCACAGCGCGTGGGGGATGCGCGCGTACTCCATGCCGCCGGACGCGATGAACGTCCGCTTGCCGTTGATCATAAACCCGCGCCCGTCGAAGCGGACGGCGGAAGCGGCGGCGGGCGCTGGCGGGAAGATGTTGTCGTCGGCCCGCGCGGGCCGGGCGGCGAGCAGGGACAGGCCTAGCGGGAGGAGGCAGAGATAAGAAGAAGCCTTCAATGGCATGCCTTTCGTATCGTTCGTCTCTGTTCGGATTCGTTTCTAGCGCAGCGTGACCCACTGCCCGGACGCGGCGTTGGGGAACCGCAGCAGCAGGGTGCGCGTGGCGGCGTCCCACTCCCATGCGCCGGGCGGCAGCGCCCGGTCGTCCAGAGTGACCGCCTGCGGCGCGGCGGGGAGGCGCAGGCGCACGGCGGCCTCGGTGCCGTCCGGCCCGGTGCTGTGGAACCGGAAGCCCCCGCCGGGCAGGCTTGCGGCCCCGTGCGTCTTGCAGGCCGCCGCCAGGATGACGGTGTCCTCCGCCCGATCCAGGTCCAGCAGCAAGCGGCGGCTGCCCGGCGTCAGCGAAACCGATTTCAAGATCGGCAGCCCGGCGTCGAAAAGGTCCACGAAACGGCCGGTCAGCGTGTGCGGCGCGTCCGGCAGCGATTCGTCCAGGCCCGCAGCGACCACATACGGCCCGCGGCGCAGCGCCAGAGAGTTTGTCTCTTGATAGGGAAGCTGCGCCGCCCGGCAGGCCTCTTGGACCAGGCCCCGGACGTGGTCGGCACCGTCCGTCCGATAGGTCAGTGCGGCGGGGCCGGCCCCGTCATAAATCAGAGTGCCCCCACCGATTTGATAAGTCCCCGTGGCGACGGCGGCGTCAAGCCCCATCTGGGCGAAGAAGGCCTCGCGCGGCGTCGCATAGTCGTTCGGCTCCGTGTTCCACCAGGCACGGACTTGGTTGAACGGGTCCTTGTCGTCGTCCACGAACACCAGGACGCCGCCGGCCTTGACCCAGTCCGCGAGTGCGTCACTGTCCTCGGCGGCGGGCGGCTTCATGCCCTCGTAGGTCATCAGGAGGACTTTGAACGGCTGGAGCGCGCCGGGCAGGCCCGCGTTCTCCATCTGCACCGGCTCGACCGGCAGGCCGCGCTTGAGCAGCGGCATCGCCAGGCCGTAGAAAGAACCCAGGTTCGGGTCGGACGGCGACGGGCCGCCGCGCTGGAACATCATCGTGTCGGCGACGACCACGCCCACCCCCTGCGTCCCGCACTCCCACTGCGTCTCGGGCTGCTGCATGTCGTTGAGGGCGTTGATGACCGTCATCAGCTCGGTGCCGTAGGCCGTGGGCAGAGGCTCTTTGACGACCGGCTTGCCCGCCGTGCGTTCCGCGCGGTCGAGGGTGGGGTAGCGGCCATGAAAAATGCGCTCCGGCCAGGGCATGACCTCGAAGCGCCAGACCTGCGGCCACAGCAGCGAGGCCGTCAGCGTGCTCTCCCAGTTGGCCCGGTAGTTGCGCCAGGAGTAGTCGGGGTTGTCCTCGATGGGGTCGTTCAGGAACCAGACCGAAGCGCCGCCGGCCCGCACGACGTTCATCATCGCGCCGTACTCCAAGAAGGCGGTCTCGAAAGTGCGTTCTTTCTTGATTCCCTCGTAGACGTTCGGCGTGCGGGCCGTCCCGGTCCACACCTGGGCGATGAAGCCGTCCGCGCCGACTTTGAGCAGACTCGACTCGGGGCTGACTATGGCCCAGTGGGCGTAGTTGATTAGGCTGTGCGTCGGCACGTAGCACCGGGCGCTCGTCCCGTGCTCCTGGTTGTAGGCTTTGACGAAGTCGAAAACCTGGGTCAGCGCCCGCTGGTACAAATAGTATTTGAGCTGGGACGCCCGGTACTGGGCGTCGGGGGACGAGTCCGGAGCGACCCAGTCCTCGCCATAGAAGGCCTTCCACTCGCGCCGGAAGCCCTGGCTCCAGCCCGCGCGTACCCAGAACTCCGGCTCCTCCAGGTGGATGCCCTCGGCCCCGGCGTCGAGCGCGTCCTTGACGCCCAGGCAGAGGAACCTGCCGTAGCTCTCGCCGGGCGACATATAATACACGTCGCCGCCGTGGGAGATCTTGTGCCCGCTGCGCTCGGTCTGCGCCTCGTCCTCATGGTTGACGCCGTCAAAGCGGCCATACAGGTAATCCTGGTACTCGCCCCATGAGACGCCGGTCATGATGTGGACGCGATACCCCTGCGCCTTCCACCCGGCGATGCGGCCGGCGAGGTCGGGGCCGATCCCGTAGCACATGGCGACATCGGACCCCAGTTGCAGTGCCGGGTCCCACGGGGCGCTGGTCTGGAAGCTGGTCCGCTCCAAACCCTGATCGGGGTCGGCGGGGCGCACTTCTTTTTGTGTCATGGCGTTCGTTCCCCTCTAAACGTCGCAGATCTAAACGTCGCAGAGTCGATAGGCCGCTTCGAGGGCCTGCGCGGGGTCGCCCTTGGGGATGAACTCGTGGCCGACATAGCCCGTGTAGCCCGTGGCGGCGATGGCGCGCAGGATGGCCGGGTAGTAAAGCTCCTGGTCTCCGTCCAGATCATGCCGGCCGGGGACGCCGGCAGTGTGGTAGTGGGCGACGTGCGCGGCCTTGCTCTGGATCGTGGCGATCACGTCGCCCTCCATGACCTGCATATGGTAAATATCGTAGAGCAGCTTGACGCGCGGCGAGCCGACTTGATTGCAGACGTCCACGCCCCAGGCCGTGTGGTCCGCCTGGTAGCCCGCATGATCGACCTTGCTGTTCAGCATCTCCAGAACGAGCGTCACACCCGCCTCTTCCGCCGATGGGGCGACCCGGCTGAGTATCCGCGCCGTGTTCCGCGCTCCCTCGGCGTCCGTCAGCCCGTCGCGCCGATTGCCGCTGAAGACAATCAACCGAGGGATACAATGGGCAACGGCCAGCGCGAGGCTATTGTGTATCTCCTGCTTGATGCGGCTGTGTTCGCGCGGATCGTTCAAGCCGTCCGAAATCGACTCGTGCGCGCCGTGTGCGGCGATGGCGAGGCCGCTGTCGGCGGCGTGTGCGAACAAGGCGGGCGGGATCTGCTCGACGGCCTCATAGCCGATCTTGCGCGCCTGCCTCAGCAGGGCGGCGTCCTCGACGCCCCGGTTCGCGAAGCACCACCAGGCGAAAGACTGCCTAGGCATACCTTAGACCCCTCATCGAAAGCGCCAAAGAGACTCAGACCCAGGGATCTTCGACGCGGCGTGCTCGTTCTCCTGCCCCAGGCAGGATTCTGGGTGGGGCCGGCGAACGTTGGGCCAAGGGGAAACACTATGAGCGACCTCGAATTAGACACGCTGCCCGACCTGCCCCAGCGCCCGCTGCTGGCCGCACTGGCTCACGACTTGTGGAATGATCACGCCGTGTCCGCGCTCTGGCTCGGCGGCAGCCTCGCGCGCGGCGCGGGGGATGCCTACAGCGATGTGGACCTGCGGGTCGCGCTGGCCCCGCCCGATTCGGTGCCCGAGTCCGTCCCCGCCTCGGCGCGGCGTCTGACCGAGAAGATCGCCTACAACCTCACCCGGCGCTTCGCCGGGGACGCCGTCCTGCACCACATGCTGCTCGACGACGGCCAGATCTACGACCTGTGGGTGCAGGCGGCGACGCGCCCGCCGGGCGATGAGGCCCGGCGGGTGCTCGGGTGCCGCGACGAGTGGCTCGCGGACCAGTTGAAGGGCGGTGAGGACCCGAGCGTCCGGTTCGAGCCAGCCGACCCGGAGAAAATCAGGGCGGTCGTCGGTACCTTCTGGATCAGCCAGCGGAAGCACCAGCGCGTCTTCTACCGGGGCCTGGAACTGCTGGCGTGGGAAGGGGACCACCGGCTCCGGCAGGACATCCTGCGCCTCTGGTACGTCTGGGAAACGGGGGACGACTGCGGGGCGCTGCCCCCCATGACCATACACACGCTGACACCCGCTCTGCGGGCGGTGCAGGACGGGCGTGGGGCCGATGCGCTGCGCCTGCTGGGCGGCCCGAGTGGTACGGCGGAAGGGTTAAGAGAGGCGGCGGGATGGTTGTGCGACGAGATGGCGGTACTCGGTCGCCGCCTGGCGAACCGGCTCGGCTTCGAATACCCGGCGGCGGCGGAAGAGGCGGCGATGCGCGGGTGGGCGCGCTTCCCGGTGGCGTGACGGGCGGGCGAAAGGAAAGGGCGCGGCAAGCCGCGCCCCGCTCTTCACATCTTCACAGAAGCTAGCTCGCGGGGACGGCGACCGTCAGAGCCGCGCGCTTCATCAGGCGGGACTTGCGGCGGGCGGCGGCGTTCTTGTGGATGATGCCGCGCTTCCAGGCCTTGTCGATGACGCTGACGGTTTTGGAAACGCTGGCCGAGATTTCCTCGGGCTTGGCCGCCTCAGTGGCGATCAGCGCGCGAGATTTCTTCACGTAGGTTTTGATCTGCGACTTGGTGGCCTGGTTGCGAAGCTGACGCTGGCGCGAGCGCTTGACGTCTTTGATGACGGATTTGATGTTAGGCATGGTGCGGGACGGCTCCTCGGGAGATCAGCAAAAAAACTTGGGCGGCGTCAAAAAATGAGACGAAAGGCAGTATACCCGCCCGGCATCAGGAAAATCAAGGGGGAACCAAGCGCCCGCCTGACATGTCATAGCAAATCGCTCAACGCACTCGAAACGACCAGCGCCGGCAGTCTGTGCCGTTGGCCGTTCACTGCTCCATCACGGCACCGTCGTTCGGGGTAGTGCCGGTGATGTCGAGGGCCACCGCCTTCGTTGACGACCGGTAAGGGCAGAAAGCGCGGAGCTGGACGCGGTCAGTCTCAACCCCATCGTGTTTTCCTCCGAGCGTTGCAGGCCAACCAGGACGGCGGGGCCATCGCATCACACAGGCATCTTTGTGTACTGTCCAGAAGAAAGGCCGGCGGCGATAATCGCTGGCGGTCCCCGACTTGCGGTCGTTTCAGTACCCGGAAGACACGCCCTGTGCGGTCCAGCCCGCATAAGGGCCGAAGGTGTTCTGGGTGAAGGCGGCGGTGCTGTTGTCCAGGCTCCACAGGCTCATGCGCCCGTCGCCGTTGTCCCAGAGGACGCGCTGCCTGCCGTC
>JAABUQ010009230.1_pt1 | contig 13434 bp, 10 predicted proteins | sample 5560001 | NCBI WGS metagenome assembly JAABUQ01 (sample SAMN10711888, study PRJNA513371) | rock metagenome | isolation source: Antarctica rocks | place: Antarctica: Victoria Land, Finger Mt nord | collected 2015-12-18 | reverse complement strand
ATGCCCTGGCGGCCGCCCGGGCACGGGAGGGCACGGCAGAGGGCCGGCGCCTCTACGCGCAGCGCCAAGGGATCGAAAGCACCCTCTCGCAGGCCGTGCGTGCGTTCGGCCTGCGCCAGACCCGCTACCGAGGCCTGGCCAAAACGGGCCTGCAGCATGTGGCCACTGCCGCAGCCATCAACTTCGACCGCATGGCCGCCTGGTTTGGGGGCCGGCCCATCGCACCTACCCGCACATCGCGCTTTGCCGCCCTGGCCGCATAGCCGAAGAATTCGCCACCAGTATCCGTTGGGATAGAGCGGCAACGGCCCATGCTGCACCGCAGTAACGTCGAGTCCGCATTAGGGAATGGGCGCGACAGTCCCGGCAGAGTTGCCAGGCAATTACGGAGGGGCGCCTGGCGTCGGGTGGGCGCGGAGACTTGGACGGGCAGTATTCGGGGCTGCCAACGGGGCAGCAGGCGGGCGCGAGGACTTGCCGAGGTCGTTACAATAAGCAACGGGCTAAGGCTGGTGGTGCGCGGTCGATGTGTGAGGATCGCACACGAATCCTTGCCATGATCCGTACTTGCATCTGCGGTCGCCTCCCACCCAGCCTGGCGCTCATCGAATGCCGGCGGCCGCTGATGGCCAAAGGACCGCTCAGCCTTCACGAGCATGATGCTGAGGTTATATCGCCGCCGGCTCTATCTCAGCCCGCCCGCTGCGCCCGAGGCCGTTCCGGAGCAAGCATTCCCGCAGGTTGGCGTTGTGGCGGTGGAGCGCCTCGACCTCGCGTTCGAGCCGGATGACCATGGCCGCCAGCTCCCGCTTGCTGCGCCGGTCCAGCCGCCGCGCCCGGCGTACCTCGGCAGCGGACGGAGCCGCAGGCGCAGCACCGTCTTCCGCGCAGGCCGCCGCCGTCAACTCAGCGCGCAGCGCGCGTGGACCCGAGCGGGTGCTGCGCACGGCGCCTGCCCTGCCGGCGGCCGCAGCGTAGAGCGCCCGGCACTCGGGGTTGCGCAGCACCGTTTTGGCAGAAACCGACCCCTCGGGCAGGTTGCGCGAGACCCGCTCGATGGCGGCCAACGTCACCCGGCCGCCTTCGGCTGCCAAGGCCGCAACTGCCGCCCGAACCGTGGCGATGCTGCGCCTGTGGCGGGCGTCGTAGAGGGGGCGCAGCGAGGCCGGCGGCTCCGGCTCGGCACCTGGGCCGGCCTTACGTGCCCTGGCCCTCATCGGCGCTTCCCCCGCTTCCCCGGATGCTGGCCGGCTTTGGCGTATTGCAACTCCGCCGCTTGCGCCCCGTCGCGCTCGGCGGCGTCAACGAGCGCCATCTCGGCCAGCATGTCCTCGCAGCCCGCAACGATCTCACGCGCCTTGCGCTCCTCCGCCCGCAGCCCCTGGCCGGAGGCGAGCTGCACCATGTCCCCGTAGATGCGCTTGAACTCCTCCACCTGCGCTCGCTTCGCCGGGTCCGGCGCATTGCCGGCGCAGCCAAGGCAAGCGAACTTGGCTGGGCACATGTTCGCGACCGTGCAGGTGCCGCCCACCACCGGCACCAGCGCGCCCACGCCGCCCTGCGCACCCTCCAGCTGGCGGCGGATCGCGGCGGGCGCCCGGAGGTGGGTGCGCGTGAGGTCAATACGGTCGAGGAAGATGCGCTCCTGTACCCCGACCAACTGCGCCGGGGTGGGCTGGGCGTAGTAGCGCGTCACCTCCACGTCGCGCTGCTTCAGCAGCAGCGCGATCACGTCCAGCGGCACCTCTAGCTGCCGCATCTCGTTCGCAAAGCCGTGGCGGAGCAGGTGCGCGCTCAGCCGCACGGTCTCGCCCTGCGCCGTCGAAACCTCGATCCCGTGCAGCAGGATGCGCAGGCAGGCATTCAGGTCATTGCTTTCGAAGTGTCGACCGCGGAACTGGAACAGGTAGGGCGCTGGCCCGCACTTCTCGCGCAGATGGAAGCTTGGCGGCACCACTACGGCCCCTCCGCCGCGCTCGCGCAGGAAGGTGAACCAGGCGTGCAGGGCCTTGAGGCACCGGCCGTCGATATAGAACGGCTCCTCCGCCGTGCGGCCCTTGGGCTTGGCCCGGAAGGCGATCACCTCCTTGCCGCCCGGCAGCTCCGCCCGCGTCAGGTCCTCGGGCGTCAGGCGGATCTGCATGACCTCGCCGATGCGCGCGCCGGTCTTGGTCATGACTTGCAACGCGGCCTGGCCGATCAGGCCTGTCGCCAGCAGCGTGTCCACCGGCAGGAACAACAGATTGAGGTCGGCGGACAGGCGCTTCAGCCAGGTGCCGGTGGACACGGCCCAGTCCGGCCGCGCCGGCGGATACAGCGCGCCCTTGGCGTAGCCGTGGGCGGCAAGGAAAGCCGGGTCCGGGTCGTAGGTCAGCCCGCCGGCCCGGGCGAGGTCGGCAAACCAGAACTCGGCCGGCTCCACGGTATCGGCTTCGGCGGTGGCGCCCTCATAGGACAGGAACAGGAGGGCGGCGCCGAGTTCGATGCCTTGCCCATACTCCGAAGCCTCGTAGTAGCGCTTCGGCGCGGCAGGTGCGTGAACGCGGCGCAGCGCGTGCCCGTCCCACAGCCGGAAGCAGTGCGTGACCGTGCGCGCAGCACCAGCCGGCGTGACGGCCTCCTCGGTGTAGGCGAAGGCCACGGGAAAAGATGCCGCAGCGCCGTCCTGCCGGACACGGCTGCAGACGTCCTGAAACGCCTGCCGCAGGCGGACGAACTGGTTAAGCCGGCGCTCGGCGATGTTGCGGAACAGGTAGAACTTGTCGTGCACGGCCGCAGCGGCCGCCTTGCGCCGACCCCGGCTCTCGTCGCGGACCTGCACGAAAAGCGGGCTGCGGCGCCAGAACGATGCGCTGCTGACCGGGCGTAGCCGGAACGGGACGAGGCCGTCGGCCTGCCTAGGGGTAAGGCGCCCGAAATAGTCGTCCTGCTTGCGCAGCAAACGAAAGTAGGTTTGCAGCCACCGGGTTCGCAGGGGCGTGCCGACCTCGGGAAGGATCTGCCCGTCGTGGAAGCCGGCATAGAAGGTATCGGGGTCGATCCCGTCGATGTCGGCCAGGCTGAGCGCGGACAGGTAGGTGGCGAACGCCCAAAAGAACCGGCTGTCGTTCTTCAAGTCAGTCTCGGCGATGGCCAGGCACAGGAAAGCCGTGTCGCGCAGCTTGGGTTGCCGCAGACCGTGGATCATCCGCAAGCTCGTCGTTGTCAGCGGGCGGTAGGCGCGCGGGTCGTCCAGGAAGGTGAGCGGCAGGTGGTGCAATGCCGGGTCGATCAGCGGCAGCACCATGTCGAGCGTCACCGGGGACCAGCTGCGGCCGCGTGCCGTTGTCTGGCCGGTCTCGGCCTCCCACGCCCGCATCGCGGCCACGACCCGGTCCCAGCCGACGCCGGTCAGGGCGTCGACCGCGCTGTACGTTACTGGCTGGCCAGCCCGGTCCAGGCTTTCGATCGCCAAGCGAAGAAACCGGGTTTGCACCGCGCGAACATCCAGCGAGGCGCGGACATGGACAGCGAACGAGCGGTACAGGGCCGTCCATACCTGGAATGCCGCCTCGTCCTCGACCTTCCGGCTCAGGAGTTCAGCATTGACTCCGCGCGTGTAGGCGCTGGCGTATTTGCTGACGGTCCCAGCCGACAGGCCGGTCTCTGCCACGAGCTGCGCCTGCGACCCTGGTGTTCCGGATGCGCGGATGGCGTCCATCGCGCTGTGGACCATCGCCCGGTTCGCTTCCGCCCGAATGGTCGAGCTGCTCACGGACTGAACCGTCGGCAGTTCCGACGCTGTCACGGTGCCTCTCCGCCGCTCAGCATGTCGTCCAGCAGCGCCGCCGCCTCGGACGGCACCGGACACGCCGGCCCTGATGTGTTGCTCGCCGCCACGGCACCCTCACGGTCACGAGCCCGGCTGCCCTCGCGATCGATCCAGGCGTGGACGCGCGCGGCTGTCCCCGGCAGGTCGTGCCGGCGCACTGCCTGGTCGTAGACCGGCAGCATGTCGGATTTCCAGGCCATCAGCTCGCGGAAGGCTCCGCGGTCCCACAGCAGCTGCGCCTCGGATCGTGCGCCGGCGTGGATGGCGCTCAGCGCCTGGGTGACGAACCAGTGCCGGACCTGGTGGCAGCGCAACGAGATCCCCGCCGCCCGCAGTGCCGGCGTCCAGAAGTCGCGGCGAAAGTGGTCCGGGTCAAGGGTGGTGCCGGCCGCGGTCAGGAACAGCGGATCGCGCGCCAGCCCGGCCGCACCTATGCGCATGAAGTCGGCCAAGGTGCGCCCGTGCGGGTCCAGTTGCTGCCGCTCCTCGTCCACGTAGCGACGCAGTACCTTCACGGTGCGGTCGGTCAGGATGAGCCGCTTGGTTCGCCGGCCCAGGCTGCCCTTGTTGCAAGCGTGCAACTCGCGCAGAAAGCCGCCAGGGCACCAGTCGGCCAGGGTCAGCGCGCAGGCCTCGCTGATGCGCGGCCCCGCGTCGAACAGCACGCGCACCAGCGCCGTCTCGCGCAGCGACCATCCCCATCGCTCGCCTGCTGCCAGCACGTCGTTCATCAGGGCCGGGTCGTCCAGAATGGTTGGCAGCCAGCGTTCGCCGCGGAGGCGGAAGTAGGCCCCGGCAGTCCGCCCTTCGACAACGGACAGAGGAACGTCTACGCCGCTGTCGGCTGGCATCCGGCCTCGGCCGTGCTCGCGCTGGAACGCCGTCGCAGTAGCACGCGCCTCTGCCTCCAGTGCCCGGCGTACGCCGTCCGCTTCCAGCGGGTTGGCGTGCGGGTAGAAGCCATGCAGGTGCAGCACCGTGTAGAACGACCGCAGCGCCGCCAGCAGGCGTTCCAAGCCGTGATGAGCCCGTGAGGTGGGCTTCACCGAGCAGGTGGCGAACCCCAGCGGGTGGCGCCCGACTGCCAGCACGCAGCCCATCCCGGTCGAGAGGACGTGGGAGACGAGGCGGCGGACCTCTTCCGGCGGCCCGAGCAGGCGCCAGCCCTGCCGCAGTACAACCAGATCGCCTTCGGCGCGCGATGCGAAGGCGACGATCGCGCCCGTGTAGGCCTGGGCGGTCCTAGGCGCGTGGTGCCGGGGCGAGTGGGAAGCGTAGGCCGTAAGCTCGATGTGAGGGAAGCCGTCCTGGTCCACCACATGGATGGGGAACAGGTCGCTGCCCGTGCGGATGCGCGTGTATGCCACCACCATGATGGTCTCCTGTCTTCGCCCAGCTGGTCGTCAATCTCGTTGATACCGGGCAGGGATACCGGATAAGAAGGGTAGGTCAGAGACGCATAAAGAAGTGCTGATAAAACAAGGACATTTGGCACATCGATTTCACTCTGGAGTAGAGTGCCAAGCTGGGCAATTTCGTAGCAAAGTCCTCTCCCGAAACTACAGGGGCTATGCGACCTCACCGACCCCGAAGTGCGGGCAGGTTATTATGCGAAGCTGCCCGTGGCGGAGGTGTGGGGCATTGGAGGGCGGACAGTCGAGAAGCTGCAGCGCGCTGGCATCGTCACCATCGCCGACTTCGTAGGCATGGACTCCCGCATGGTGCGCGACATGCTCACAGTCGTTGGCGCCCGGGTGCAGACGGAGCTGCGCGGCATCTCCTGCATCCCGCTTGCCCTGGCTGCCGCAACCCGGAAGGGCATCGCCGTCACACGGTCGTTCGGGCATCCCGTCACGACCTGTTAGGTATCATGCTCTAACCGTCCTTTCTGTCATGCTGGGATGACGGGTCAGGACAGTTGCCTCCGCCGTCTCACTCCGGGCTGTACCCGGGGCCAGACGTCGGGGCCACCGACTGGAGGCGCGTATGGCCGAGCTGGTATTTACCACCGACGCGTTCCGCCCATTGGGCCGGCCCGTGCCGGGCGTGCCCATGCTGCTGGACGGCGGCATGCGCCTGGTCGAGCCGGCCTGCGCATGGCTGATGCACGTCGCCCTCGTGCGCGGCCGCACCCGCAGTCCGCAGACCTGGCGCACCTATGGCGAGGCGCTCTATGATTGGTGGCAGACGCTGGAGGCTAACGGCTGGGTCTGGGACCGGTTGGGCCATCGCGAGGTCGCGGCCTACCGCGACCGCATGTTGACGGGCCCGAGCGACCACACCGGCCGTCCTTACGCCCGGGCCACAATCAACGGCCGCTTGCGCATCATCGCCTTGTTCTACCGCTGGTGCGCCGCCTGCGGCCTGGTCGCCTCCGCGCCGTTCACCTCCGAGGACGTCTCCGTCGCGCGGTCGCGACCGGCGCCGTTCCTCGCCCACGTGGACGCGAGCGGCGGCATACAGTCCGCTAACGAGCTGGTGCTGCGCGAGGTCCAAGCCCTGCCGCGCCCCCTCGCGCCTGACGCGATCCGCCGCATCATGGCTTCGCTCGGAGCCCGCGACCGCCTCATTGTCGAATGGGCCGCTCTGACCGGCATGCGGCGGATGGAGATTGCCGGGCTGGGCAAGCCGGCGCTGCCCCGGATCAACATTATGGAGTTCGTGTCGTCGCCGTTCGCCCCCGTCTGGCTCGCCATCACCAAAGGCAGCAAGCCTCGGCAGGTCTACCCGCCGATGCCCCTGGTGGATCGCACGCACGCCTACCTGCGCGAGGAGCGGGCGGTCGCCGTGCGCCGGGCGGGCAGGCGGGATGGCTCGTACCGGGAGCCGGAGGCAGTTTTCCTGACCGGCCGCGGCACCCCGATGAGCCCGCGCCGCGTCGGTGCCATGTTCACCGCGGCGGCCCGCTCCGCCGGCGTCGATGCGACCTTTCACGCCCTGCGCCACACCTTCGCCGGCGTCATGCTGCGCATGCTGCAACGCCAGGCCGAGCGCAACCCGGAGATGAACCCATTGCTGATCTTGCAGGCCATCCTCGGCCACGCTGAGCTTTCGACTACGGCCGTATACCTGCGCATGGTGGCCGTCGACCTCGAGGCGATCGAGGCAGCGGTTGACGGCCTCTTCAGCGCGTTCGGCTGAGGCCGTGGTGCGCAGACGCAAGGACTACCGGCTTCCGTCCCAGCCGGCGTACCTCTCCGATGCCGCCGGTCCCGAGAGCCTCGTCATCCGTTTTCTGACCCCGGCCGGCACGCCGGCCCAATCACTCGACCTTTCAGCATACGCGTATCGGCCGCGTCTGGCTGCAGAATTCGCTTTCGCCTTCCGCCACCGCCTCGCGGACAAGTCCGACGCCACCCGCCAGACGGTCCAGTACAACCTCCCGTGGTGGTTCAGGTTCTTGGACGAATACGACCCCGCACGCGAGACGGTCCGGTCGGCCTGTGACATCAATACGGAGCTGCTGCGCGCCTACATCGCGTGGCTCGGCCAGCAGCCGTTGGCCTTGGGTACCCGCGACCGTCTCTGGGCGACCGTCAAGCACGCGCTGGTCTGGCTCGGCCGCCACAGGCCCGACCTCGCGCAGCCCGGGCTGGAGCTGCCCGTCAACGCCTTCCCGCGCCGCAACGAGCAGGCCCGCCCGCGGACGGCGCTCGCGCGCGCCGAGCTGGACGCCGTCCTTTCTGCGTGCCGCGCGGAGATCGAGGCGAGCTGGGCCGACTTCGAGACCGGCCGCGCCCTGCTCGCGGCCAAACTCCACGTCGCATCCGCCGGGCGGGGCGAACCTGACCTCAAGGATCTCGGCGTCCTGCTTGCGTTGCTGGTCGAGCGGTATGGCGGCTTCGTCCCTAATCAACGCCGGCCTGATCGTGGTGACCCCCTGTTCTGGCGGGTGCTCCACGCCGTAAAGGCGCACGGGGGTTGGATCCAGGTCAGCCGCTTCCTGCACGCCACGGCAGGCACCCTAGTGCCTTACGTGATTGCTATCGCTGCCCAGACTTTCGCCAACCCGGAGGCGCTGCGCAACCTGCGCCGGGACTGCATGGTCGAGCACGTAATGCTCGAAGGGCGCTGGCTTGTCACGTGGGGCAAAGGGCGCGCGCGCCGGGTGCAGCGGCGGAGCTTCCTGCGCGATCGCGGCCTATCGGTCCCGAACCTGATCGACCGCGTCCTGGCGCTCACCGAACCGCTCGTTCCCCACGCGCCTGCAGCCGAAAGCGACAAGCTATTTCTTTGCAGCGGCATAAGCGGGCTGCGCCGGGTCGGGCTCATCGACACCGGCCGCCTGACGACGCTCGTGCGCAGCTTCGCCCTGCGGCACGGCCTGCGCGGGCTCGATGGTACCCCGTTGGCGCTGACCCTGGCCTCCTTCCGCCCGACCGGACTGGCCCTGGCCCACGCGGCGCTCGGCCACGACGTGGCCAAGACGCAGGTCCTCGCGAACCATGCCTCGATGGACATGACGATGCGCTACGTCCACCGCCCCACGGTCCGAGCCGGCCAGGCTGCTGAACTGGCCCGGCTACAGGGCCGCTTCGTCGCGGCGGTGCGCGGCGGAGATCGGGCGATCATGGTGGGCGGCGAGGCAGGGGTGGACGCGGCAACGCCGGTCGACGCCCGCAATGCCACGGCGTCAGGCTTCACCTGCTCCGACCCGTTGGCCGGCATCGCTCCTGGACAGCGCAAGGGGCGCCTCTGCACCGCCTGGCTGGGCTGCTTCACGTGCCCCAACGCCGTGATCCCGCTCCAGGCTGACACGCTGGCCCGTCTGCTTCGCATGCGCGCCGCCCTCGCCGAGGCCCGGGGCCACATGGCCTTGGATCGGTAGGGGCTGCTCTACGCGCCCAAACTCGAGATCTTGGAGCGCGACGTGCTGCCGCGCTTTCCCGCCGCCTTGCACGCTGCCGCGTCCGATTTGATCGGGCAGGTCCCGTCCCCGCCGCCGATCGAATGAGCCCGCCCGTGTCGCTTCTGCAACCGCTGGTCGCGCAAGTCGACGACAACCGGATGCGGGCGCCCGTGTCATCGCGCAGTCGCTTCGGCGATGACGTCTGGCACCTCGACATCCATGTCGCCGGGGTGTCGCCCGGCGGGAAACGCGTCTGCTGGGATGCCCGTATGCCCGACGGCTCCCGATTGACCGATCCGCGGCATGCCGCCCTCCTGCGCGCGGCCAAGCAGTTTCTGTGGTCGATGGCAGTGGATCCGCCCTCAGGCCAGAAACGGTCGTCGCCGTCCACCCTGTCCAGAAACAGCGTAGCCCTGCGAGTTCTGATCCGGTGGATGATCTCCGAGGGCCTGACCTCCTTCAGCGCGCTCGATGCGCCCGTCGTCCAGCGCCTTTGCGCCTGGCTCCGGACAAGGCCCGGCAGGCGGCCGGGGCGCACGGCGACGCCGAGCACCGTGTACGGCTACCTTGCCGTGATCGCCAACATGCACCGCCAGCGCAGCAAGCTGGATGACGCTCCCCGGACCGACCCACTGGCCGGCGAAACTGCAAACGAGGCCGCGGGCATGTCGCGCGCCAACGCGGGCAGGATCCCGTTCATCCCGGACGCCCTCGCCGTGGACTTGCTCTCCAAAGCGCTGATCTGGGTGGAGACCCAGGCCGAGAACATCCTGCAGGTGTTCGAACTGCGCGAGCGGGTCACCGCCGACCTGCTCGCGGCCGGCCACCCTGGGTGGCGGGTCACCAGGATGGCCAACGAGGTGATGCGGCGCGCTGCGATCACTGGCCCGGACGGACGCCTGTTGGCGCAGCAGCCCGCGGTGTCCAATGCCAGCGCGCGCTTGGTCGACGCCTGCTTCGTGCTCATCGCCGGCTTCGTCGGCATGCGGGTCAGCGAGATTCTCTCCATGGAGGTCGGTGCGGTCGAGCGCCACCGCCTCGGCGAGACCGGGATGGATCAGGCCTACGTCGTGGCTCGCCTGTTCAAGACGATCGATGACCCCGAGGGCCGGGTCGAACGCTGGCTGGCGCCGGAACCGGTCGTGCGCGCGGTCGAATGCCTGGAACGCCTTGGCGCCCCGCTGCGCGCCGCTTCGGATTATCGCGAGTTGTTCCTCGGCAGGCACTTCGCCCGGCGCGCGGTGACACAAATCAGCGGTCGAGACATCATGCGCCGCATCAACCTCTTCGCAGCGCGTGTCGGCGTGCCGCTATTCGAGGGCAAGCCGTGGGTCTTCACGCCGCACCAGTTCCGCAAGACCTTCGCCCGCTTCGTGGCGCGCGGCGACCGCTCGCAGCTGCTCGCGCTCGCCGACCACTTCAAGCACGTCTCGGTGTCCATGACGTCGCGCAGCTACGTCGGCACCGACTTCGATCTGCACGAGCTGGTGGACGGGGAGGCCCGGGCCGAAACGGCCCTCGCGCTCGACCACCTTCTGTCCAGCGACCGGCTGGGCGGGCGCATGGGCGAGCGCATTCTTGCCCGCAACCACGCCTTCCGCGGCCGGGCGGGCGAGCAGGTCCGGCGCGACTACATCGACTTCGTGCTGGCCGAGACGGACCTGCGCATCCGCGGCTGCGACTACGGCTGGTGCGTATTCCAGGCCGAGGTCGCCCTGTGCGGCGGAGAGGTGGCGCCCAACGAGGCGGGCCGGAGCCCGTCGGTGTGCGCCAAGTGTTCAAACCTGGCGGTGGATGACCGGCACGTCCCGTACTGGCAGGATCGGCGCCGGAAGAACCTGGCGTTGTGGGACCAGGCGAGCCCGCTCGCCCGAGCCGTGCTCGCCGAGGCGGTCGAGGAATGCGACCGCATGCTTAAGCGCATCGAGGAGGGCCGGGATGACAATCGAGCAGAGCCGGACGCGCGCCCATCAGATGACTGCGCAGGCTGAGAACGCTGCGCGGGCCTACCGCGCTGCGCTCAACCGGTTGGTCGAGGGCAAAGCGACGCACCCGGCCCTTGCCGGGCGCCCTGCACGCATCACCCCCGCCGCGGTCGCGCGGGAGGCGCGGCGCAGCCGCAACCCGCTTTACACGACGCACCGCGGCATCCTCGACGAGATCACGGTAGCCGCCGAACAGCCGTGCGCGGCCGCCGACCTTGCTGCCACGGTGGCGCGGCTCAGGGCGGAGAATGCCGAACTGCGCGCCGCCACACGACGGCATGCAGAGGAGAAGCGTCAGATGGCGAGCGAGAACCTGCTGCTGCTCCATCGAGCGCGAGCAGCAGAGGAAAAGCTCAGATCTGTGTCCCACGCGGCAGCAGGACCACCCCGTTGATCACGGCCCGGCGCAGTCCCGTTTCTCGGTTCGGCTGGGGCCGTTTCTCCGCCCCGGCCTGCACTACTCCAGGGCGCCGTGCGCAGCGGCGGTCGAGGATGGCCGCAGGCCACCGCCGGAGGCGGCGCGCAGCGTCCTTGAGGGGCGTTGCGCACGGCGCCATGCTCGACCTCGCCGGGCGCCCTCGCCCTGTTGGATCCCGAACGGCGGTTCATGGTGGAAAGCAGATGTACGGCTGGGCAGTGGGAATTCCTACGCTGATGCAGCGAAACGGCCTTCTTCCACAATTTGTCCTAGCTCGTGAAGGATCGCTGCGCCGCATCGAACGCCATTGTGAAAACACTCCAACGTCATGTTTTCGTTTGGCGCATGGTTGGCGGCATCCGCGTTGGCATAGTTCACGACGAAAGCCGGGACACCCAGGATGTCGGTGAAGACGTAGCCGGGCAGGCTACCGAAGCCGGACGGATACAACAGCGGCTCGGTCCCATAAGCGGCCGTGATCGCGCGCTGAATCGGTTGAGCCAATGGTGTGTTCATCGGCGTCTTCGAAGGATACATTCCTTTGTCGTTGCAGATGAACTCCACTTCTGGAGCATGGCGCGCTACGTGGGCCGCAATCTTCGCTGCAATGTCGACCGGGTCCTGCGCCGCTACCATCCGCACATCGCACTTGGCGACCGCCTCGTGGGGCAGCACGGTCTTGGTCCCAGGGCCGCCGTAGCCACCATGGATGCCGTTGAGCGTCAGCGTGGGATGGAAGCTGAGCCGTTCGTAGAACGGCAGGTCGCTGGGCAAGTCGAGCCTGTCGAGGCCGAGCGACCGCTTGAACTCCGGCAGGTCGAGCGGCAGCCGCCCGGCGGCCTCGCGCTCCTCGATGCTCGGCGGGATGATGGCATCATGGAAGCCATCGATAGTGATGTTGCCGTGGGGGTCTTTCATGGACGCCAGCAGGTGCACCAGTGTCCAGAGCGGGTTGGGCACCACGCCGCCGAAATTGCCGGAGTGGACGTCGCGCTTGGCGTGTCGCACCCGAAGCTCGAACGATATCACGCCACGGGAGCCAAACTTCAGGTTGGGCCGTCCTGACGGATGCATCTGCCCGTCCGCCGTGATGGCCAAGTCCGCCGTGAGCATATCGCGTTGGGTCCGAATGAACTCGGCTATGTGAGGACTGCCCACCTCCTCCTCGCCTTCCAGCAGCAGGATGACGTTGCACGGAAGGCGTCCATGCACCTTGAGGTGTGCCTCGATCGCCAGAATCTGAGCCAGGTGCTGCCCTTTGTTGTCGGCCACGCCACGGGCGAAGATGCGATCATCGCGGATGGCGGGCTCGAAGGGCGGGGTCGTCCAGGCCTCCAACGGCTCAGGCGGCTGCACGTCGTAATGGCCATACAGCAGCACGGTCGGCTTCCCGGGTGCGCCGCTCCAACGCGCTAACACCAATGGGTGACCGGCGGTCGGCACGGTACTCGTCTCCAACCCCATGACTGTCAACATGCCTACAAGGCGGTCGGCAACGTCGCGAATACCGATGTTGTGGGCGCTGATGCTGGGGTGACGCAGGTAGTCGATCAGCCGATCGACTGAACCGCCGCGTTCCCTGTCAATGTGCTCGAACACGGAAGCAAGCTCGCTGTGCATCTGCGCCACCCGGTTCAAGGCGGCCACGCACAATTACGGTCCGCAGCTCCCCACCCTTGTAGCCGATGGACGGAACATGTCGAGAACATTGTTGATGGCTGTATGTCCGCTTTGGGTCGATAGCGGCTATCACGAGCACACCAACAGCAGGACACTTGCAAAGTGACCTATGACCTGGCAGGAGATGCGCGAGGCGGTCGCAGCCTATGCGAGCAGGGCAGGGGAGAAGCTGCGGGCTGAGGGCCTGCAGGCGTGCCACATGGCCGTTTTCCTGCAGACAAACCCGCACCGACCGGACGAGCGGTGGCATTCGGGGCAACGGGCGGGGCGGATCGAGCCGACGTCGGACAGTATGGCCCTGATCACCGAGGCGCTGCGGATGCTGCGACCGTTGTGGATGCCGGGCCTGCGCTACTTCAAGGCTGGCGTTGTGCTGAACGACCTAGTGCCCGAGCAGCTCCAGCCCCGCATGCTGTTCGCAACCCGCGACACGGCGCGGTCGGCCAAGGTCATGGCGGCGCTCGACGTGGTGAACGCCCGCTACGGCCGCGGCACGCTGCGGCCGCTGGCAACCGGGATCGAACGGGCCTGGGCCACCCGGCACGACCGGCTGTCCCAGCGTTACACCACCAACGCCGCGGAGATGCTGGTGGCAACGGCCTGGTGAGGCCAGGAGCAGGCTAACTGGCCCGAAGACCCATCGCCATGCCGGCCAGCGCCGCAGCGGCGCGCATGTCAGCGTCATCATCGC
>JAABUQ010009229.1_pt1 | contig 13436 bp, 12 predicted proteins | sample 5560001 | NCBI WGS metagenome assembly JAABUQ01 (sample SAMN10711888, study PRJNA513371) | rock metagenome | isolation source: Antarctica rocks | place: Antarctica: Victoria Land, Finger Mt nord | collected 2015-12-18 | reverse complement strand
ACGCGCAGGCGGCCGCGGCCGCGCCGCCGCACGACCTGCCGCGCGGCCCGTCCGCCGACCTGCTGGTGCAGCCCCGCAGGCTGCCTCCCTGCTTGGCCAAGGGGCCCTGCTACCCGCTGCTTGTGGAGCTCGAGCAGCTCGTGCATGCGCGTGCTGGCAGTGTGGCTGTGTACGTTGATGAAGCACATCAGCGCGCCCGGCTCTGCAGAGCAGTGATGCTCCGCCGAGCGCTGTCGGACATGCTCAGAGGGTGGCTGGTCAGGAGTGAAACCCTGCTGTGACCCCAAGTGCACAACATCCAACTTGCATATGCGCCCGGGATCAGCTGAAGCGGCGCGCGCGCGCGGCGCGGCAGCGCGCGCTCGACGAGGCCGGCATCTGTCTGGCCGGCGACGCCAGCGACGACGGCGGCGGCGGCGCGCTCGCACCCCGCCCGGCCGCCGCCGCGCGCTGGCCGGGCGCGGCAGGCTCGCCCGCACCAATCGCAGACACGCGCAGCGCTTCCACCACGTCGGCGGCGGCGGACGACGCCGACTGGCGCCCGCGCGCGGGCCGGCCCGCGCCCGTGGCCCTGGCCGCCGTGCAGAGCTACCCGAGCGCGCACATGCGCGCGCTGGAGGTGCCCGTGCGCCAGTTCTTCTCGCGCCCCGACCACAGGAAGCCTGCCGGGAAAGCCGCCGACGCAGGCGCGCAGCCGGCGGCCTCTCCAGGCGGCCCGCTGCCGGCGGCGCATGCCCCGCGCGGCGAGCAGCCGCGGGGGCGCGGCGCGGGGGCGGGCGCGGCGGGCAAGCGCTCGCGCGCCGGGGCGGGCGCGGGTGGCGCCCAGGCGGCCGCCAAGCGGCCCAAGGTGGCGCGCGCCGCGGCGGGCCCGGCGGGCGGGATCGACGGGGCGGGCGCGCACGCGCAGCGCGCGCGCGCCCTGGCCGACATGGGCTGCGCGCGCCTTCGGGCCGCCCTGTTCGAGGCCACAGGCGCGCCCTGACCCGCTCGTCGCGGCTGTGCCTGCATGCGCACGGCTGCCGCCTGATCTTGCGGGCCGCTGCAGGTCTCGGCGACCCTGGCGCGGGCGGCGGCGCCAGCGACAGGGGCGGCGCAGAGCAGCACACCGGCGCAGCACCCGCCAGCCTCCCGCCGCCAGAGCAGGAGGACGCTGAAGCGCTGCGGGCGCGCCCATGCCCTGCACACACATGCAGCCCGCCACCGTTCGCCGCCGCGCGCCCCGCCCCTCTGCACATATGCGCTGCCGGCCTGCAGCGCTTCAGAGGAGCGCCGGCCTGGGTGCGCTCAGTCGGCGAGGTGCGCATGGGCGCGGCCCGCCGGCCCCTGCACTACGGTGCCATGGCTGCGGGAGGGCATGCAGGCAGTCACTGCCGGTGCCCCGCAGCCCGCAGACGCGTGGCACCTGGGCCGTGCGTCGTGGCCGGCGGCGCACTGTGTTCCGCACAGGCGCTCAGCTCAACAGCAGCGTCGCGCACGTCAGACAGCGCGCACACAGCTTGCGCCGGCCGCCCCGCACAGCCCCCCCATGCCCGCGCGGGAGGCTGGCCGAGCGCGCCGCGCTGCCCCAGGCCGCCTTCTGCGCGCATGGCAAGCTGGCGGCGACCGCCGCGGATCTGCAGCGCGTGTGCGCGCGCTGGGCGCCCGCGCTGGCCGGCGCGCGCATCAGCGACCTGGCGCGCATCGAGGGCGCGCTGCGGTGCGCGCGCCGCTGCGCCTCCTCTGGCACCGGCACAAGGCCGCAACTTACATAGAACCGGAGATCAAGCGATAAGGACGCTGCAAGCCTTGTCCGCTCTGTGAGAAGCCGCCCTATGCCGCGCGCGCGGTCGCCGGACTCAGATCACGCGGGTCGGCGCGCGTGCATGGCGAGCCCATGCACAGCAGACGGTGCCGCTCTCTCCAAACCTCATCAGCGCTCTGGCATGCCGTCAGGCGCGTCGAGCCAGTGCATGGTGTGCTGCTGTGACATGTTTCTGCATGGGCTGCGGCGCGCTCACCAGCGAGGCTGCCGCTGTTGCCGGCGCGTCAGCACCGCCCCGGGCGCTGAGACGCATGCGGCCTGGCAGGGCCTGCCCCGACTTCGTGCCCTGCGGCCTGGCGACCAACAAGAAGCCGCGCTGGGCGCTCAGGTTGCCCCCCTTGCGTCACAGCATGTATGCGCTGACAGGGACCTGCTCGCTGTCCTGCCACTCACAGAACATGGATAGGGTGGGCTGCACCTGTCGCTGGGCCAAAGCGGGGCGTGCACGGCAGCCGGTGGTGCGCTGCCTCCGCCAGAGCGGTGAGCTGGTGAGCCTCTTGAGACACAGTAGGGAGCAGGCAAGCCTGCAGGCGCACGCAGAGCGGGCAGATCCTCTGCGCACGTGACCGAGGTTGCTCTCGCGCGCGCGCGCCGGCAGGCCGCCCGACAACCTCCGGCCCAGGGTGGAGCTGCCGGGCTGGACGCCCCGCCCGACAGGTGCCCCTTGTTGAAGCGCTGCCACGCATGACAGTGGCCGCCAGCCAGGCGCAAAATCGCTACATGCCTTGTGTCTGCAGGGCTGTGTGACCTCGCTGGTGAGCACTGCAGCACAGAGGCCTCCCGCGGTGTGCTCCACATGTACGTCAGCAGGTATGCCTGCATGCATCCGCGCTTCACAGCCCGAAACACATGCCGATAATGTGCAGCCTCCCAGCGTGCATGCTGTTGGCCCTGCGCGCGCGTCAGCGCGCGGCCGGGCGCTCCGCGCAGGCTTGGAGCCCGGCGACGCGGGCCGCCACGCGCTGCGCATGGCCCGCGCCGCCCACGCGGCTGCTGCGGCCGCCGGACACGGCCGCCTGGACCTGCAGCGCCGCGCGGGCCTGCTCGCGGCGTAGGGTTCCCTAGCTCACCCCACACCCTGCTTGCAGCAGCCGAGGGCGGTGCCCAGGCGGCCGCGCGCTCGGGGGCTGTCCGCGCAGCGGCAGGTGACACCCTATCAAGCCCCGGGGTAGCGTGCGGACGTCGTAGGGGGCTGCGGCCTCCAGCAGCAAGCACTTGGACTGTAACGGCCTGGTCCGCGCATATATGCATGTGGCGGCAGCGGCGGCAGTGGCAATGGCGGCGGCGGCGACGGCGGCTCAGCTCCATGAAATCCTGGTGCCGGGTTGGAGAGGGGACAGAGTGCTGCAGTACAACGAGCGGGTGCAGCAGGATAGGCTGGCCACGCACCTCTACATTTAAGGGTTCCCGAGGATGCCCGGGGTGCTGGGGAGCTGTGATGGCTTGCGCGGGCGGCTACAATGCGCACAGGGGCTGCCGGAAGAAGCTGCTGGAATCATTGGCGTGGGGTCTGCAAGGGCATGAGCAGCACTCTGGCTCATGGTTTCAGATGCTGGTGCGCGGGCTAGGGTACATACATTCCTCCACAGTGGCGAACTGCGGTGCGAGCATGTGAGCCTGCCAGTCCGCCATGCGCGCACGAGCCTGCAGCGGTTGATGCACAATAATGGTCCGGACATTGTGAGTGCGGAGACCTGTTACGCTTGGAGAGCTGCAGGTGCGAAAGTGCTTGTTACTAGTGGACAGCTCAGACCCGCACTAGCCATACAAGTGCCAGCCTGCCCCAGCACCAAAACAGCACCGCTGGCTGCGAGGCAGTGCAGCACTCAAGCCGGGTCCTACTTCGGGGGGCAGGATCTGTTATTTGTGCCGCGCAGACCTTATGCCAGAAGTGGCCGCACAGTCTCCGCGCTCGTGGGGCAGCCCTCATTCGCATGTGCCCAAGGACAAGGGGCGGGTTACGCTGCCGGTCATGGAGGATCCATCAAGCAGACAGACATGACATGGCAGCCATGTCTCCTTGCCCGCCACTTCCTGGGCCTCCTGCCCGCACAGCAAGACGCCCAGACACGAAGCTTGCAATCAAGGAGCACATGGCGGCCATGCCCCGATGCCCGCCTCGCTGCCAGGGCCACTGCCCTGGCAGCCAAGCGGACCGCGAGCAACATCTGGCAGGCACAGCCACCACCTCTGCGCCTCTACTTCAGACACCCTAAAATAGCGCGTCAACCTGGCCGCACCTGCATGCAACAGCAGAACAGCAAGCCGCATCTGAGCCGCGCGCCGCGCTCGCGCCCGGCGCGCGCCGCCGACATGCACTAGGCGGCAATGGACGCAGGGCGGCGGTCGAGCGCACGGCGGCGCGGCGAGCACACCATCTAAGCTACGACAGCCACATCAGAGGGGGCTGCAAAGCGGTCCTTTCAGCGGTCCTTTTGAGGCAGTGCCCCACAGTCCATAGAAATGAACCCCACTACGCTCGTGCGCACGGCGGGCGCCGCAGGGGCTCCGTGTGCCCCGCATGCGCTCTGGAGCTCTGAACGCCACGCGGCCTGCAGGCCCCTGCGGGCCCGTGCCATGCGCAGAGCCCCCGGACGGGCCCAACAAAACCAGTATAGCGGCTGCCGCACCTGGAAACAGGGTCAAGCAGCACTGCCTGTTTGCATTCCAGCACCAGCCCTGCACCCCCCTGCATGTGGGGCGTCAAGGCGCGGGGGCGGCGGCGCTGCCCAGCCTCTCGGCCGCTTTTCCGAGTCAAGGCGGCGCCGGAGACTAGGGAACAGGGCAGGCCAAAAAAATACGCCCGGCCGGCCGCGTCAGAATCCGTACAAATGGGTCAGGGAGGCGGTGCGGGGAAGGGCAATAAAATCCTGGCTGCGGACGTCTGCTGCCAGACCGGCAGGAGTTCAAGGGCAGGCGGAGGCCGCGCAGGCGCCCCCGCCCCCACTCAGGCTGACCCATGTGTTCAGCTGCGCCCCTACCTGGCGCGGGCGCCCGCCCGCGCGCGCTTGGCGCAGGCCGTCTAAACCAGCGCCGCACACCAGGCGCTGCCTATCCCGGCACGCAGGCCGCTCAGGCATCTAAGCTCTGCGCGCCGGGCGGCTTGGCCGCGTCTGCGGCCTCCTCGCCAAGCACCTGCGGCGCACCGCGCCTTGAGCAAAACTGATTTAGGCCAAGCGCTGCTCTGCCCTGCAGCGATGCAAGGCAGGCGCACGGCGCCGCGGCACCGCAATACACCACATTGCAGCGTCCCTGTCCGTCAGGCCCAAGCGCCCAGGGGGCCGCACCTGGACAGCGACCCTGCGGCGCCGGCGCTCCTCTGCCAGCCTCTCCCGGAGCTGCGCATTTGCGGTCAGCGCCTGCGCGCCGCGCGGACAGCGGGTCACTGGCGCCGAAGCCCGCGGGCGGCGCTCCCCTGCCAGCCTCTCCCGGAGTGCCAGGCGCGGCTCTGGCACTCCAGCAGACCCGCGGGACGCCAGCGACAGCATGCAAGACTTGCAGCTGCTGGGGCGCGCACCCGGGCGAGCGCCGCCTTGAGTTCGTCCGCGCTCGTTGCGTTGACGTCGGGCTGGGGGTCGGTCTCTGCGTCGGCCGCCTCTGCGCCCGCCGCGAGCCCGGCTGCTCAGCGCAGAGGGCGCCACTCTATATGCGGCGCCGGCGGCAGGCCCGTGCATGAGGGCTACAAGGCGCCGGGCGCCGATCGCAGCGCATCATAAGAGCTGGCCGATCAAGTCCCCCGGATGTAGAAGCTGCCCAGTGGCGCGCCTGCCTTGCCGGGCGCGGGAATGATAATAACCGTGCAGTTGCTGGGCAGCGGCACCGCGGCCGCAATCGTGGCGCCCATCGCATCCAGCCGCTCGCTCACCATGCGCACCTGCGCGCCGAGCGGAAGCCGGCACTTGACGTCTACTGTAGTGCCTGGCTGAGGTCAGGTGGCAGGTGGCAGCGCTAACCTGCATGCCTGCTGTCCGACCTGACGGATGAGTCATTGAGGGGGGGCGGGATGCGCCGCCCCGCGCACCATAGCGCAGGGCGCCGACCGCCCAGCGCTTGACATCTACCCAGGGTAGGACCTGAGGCTGCGATCGCCCGCGAGCCGCCGCATCCTCCGGCACCGGCCCGGCCGACCACTGGTGGCGGCCGCCGATCAGAGGGCCCTAGCAGGCAGCCTGTGGCTCTAAGCATGGCCGGGCGCCGGCCGCGCACCTCCTCCTTTAGCGTAGTCGCAGAGGTCGGCGCGGCGTCCACCACAGGCTCGGGGAGCAGGCCCTTGCTGCGGATGAATTCGAGCGCCTTTTCGCTGGCAGCGTGTTCGGCCGCCTTCTTGCTGCGGCCTTGCGCGGTGAAGACGCACTCCTCGTACCCCCCCTTTGGCGTCTGCACCGCCGGGCACGTCAAGGTGCACAGGAATGGCAGGTCCGGCGAGCCTCCAGCGTGCCTCTCGGTTTCAAACGTGGGCACTCCAGTTAGTTTTTGGTAGTACTCGAAGATGCAGGCCTGCGTGGTGCACAACGCTGTCAGTAGGGGAGCAGCCGGCAGGGCAGGCCTGCGCGGCGGGGCATGCCTTAGGGAAGCGGCCCCAGCCAGACATACTGGACTGGCCCAGTAACAGCTGGCGCGGATTGCTACCGCCGCGCTCCCTGAGCACGCCTCTTCCTGCCAGGAAGGGCAAGCCATTCGGCGCTGCTGCTAGGCGCGCAACGCCGCTCTCCGGTGAGGCGTGGATGGCCGCGACAGCGTGCGCAATGCACTTTAGGGCTGGGCAGGTAGGGCCAAAGCTAGACCACAGATATCAAGCAGTAACGATATCAACCAGTAAGCTTAACAGCGATGAAATGTCAACGCCGCGTGCCACGGTGGGATTTGACGACTGCCTGTACTGTGCTGCTCTGTGGCGCAGCAGGTCGACGCAACTTTTCATATCAGCCCGGGCCGAAGATCAGGGCTGAAGCCCAGCTCTTCAGCCCCTTGCCCAGGCGGCCGCTGCCAGCGGGCTGGATGTGCGTGACTGCCTCTGAACAGTGCAGGGGGCAATCCCTGGAGCTCGCTGCTTGCTCAGCCGCTGCCGCTCTTGCAGAAGCGCCTGGTTGCTGCCAGCTGGCTCGGCCAGATCCCGCCATGCATGCCCGCGCCTCTTGTTGCGCCGCTGTAAAAGAGCGCGATCGTCAGGTAGCCTGGCAGGCGCAGCCTCGTCCTATCCCATCGCGCTCTGCGCTGCTGCTGCCGGCCAATAAAGTGCAAGCGCAGGCTGTTCAGGCCCTGCAAGAGCCTTGCGCTGGAGCCGTGTTCAGAATGCAGCTTGTCGGCGGTCGCGCGGACTTGAAGACGGTCTTGACGCTTGAGTTAGCAGCAGCTCGTTCTGGAAGTGGTGCCGTGCGCAAGCGTCTTGCATCCAAAGTGGTTTGTCACGAGAAAGCACTGCGGTGCGGCAGCTGGCAGCAGGGGCCACACTGTGTTCCACCATCAGTGCTCTGTTGCAGTGCTGGAGAACACGCTGGTGTGTATGAGGTGGATGCCTTTCAATATGTCACTGGTCGCCTTTTGGCAGCCCAGCACACCATAGCACAGTTCCACTGCCTGCCGGTCTCAGCAGGCTTGAATTTTAAAGTCGCAGACCACCCGACAAGCAATATCCGTTCTGAGATAGACGAGAACGGGCTGCACGTGCAAGGCCGTTAAAGTGCATGGAAAGCAAAATTTTAATTTGAATCTGCAGCGGCGGGCCAGCAGCGGGGGCAGGCACTCCTGGCGCAGCCTATCACGACTTACTCACACCCGGACCGGCAGCACACTTGAACGGCTCAGCAGAGGCACTCCTGATTGTTTGCGGCACTTTGGTACCTCCCCTCAACGCGCAGGAGCAAAGCAACCATGCCAGTTCGGCCGGCACGCTCCCTCTCTGCAGGTGTGCTGTGAGAGTAGCAGAGCTTCCGAGTACAGTAACTGACGCAGCATCTGCACAGGCTGGCACAGACGGCTCGGATCATGCGTTCCGCATGACAGTGGAGAACTGTGCGGACTGGACCTCCACTTTGATGGCAGTTTCATCTCAGCATGAATAACGTCTGTCAGCCGCAACACACGCGTGTGTTCTCGCCTGCAGGATACAAGCGGCAAGCCCAAACCCGCAAGCTCATGCATCAGCTCGCCAGGCTCAGCGTGCGCTCACTCTCCCATCCGGGTGGATTGTTGCGGGCTGGGGACACGCTTCGGCTGCGCGCCAGCCGGTCGCCGTCTCAGGCGTAGCACCGCCGCGCAGACCGCCTTGGTACTGCTGAAGGTTGCGTGGACGGTCGGCTTCCCCTGGCTGAGAACCGGTGCGTGCGAACCGCCACCTGCACGTTCTTGCGTCCTGGAGCTGTGCGGAGCCACAGACTTTCTGTCGCTGCCGCGGTGCGTGCCGCGCCGTGCCGAGGCTGGCTGTGCGCTCCGAGCAGGCGTCAACCTGCTTGGAGAGAACCAGGCGCTTATGGGCGCCGCGGCTGCCGCCCTGGCGGTGTACACGGTCGGTGCGTCGCAACGCTGTGACCCCACGGCCAACGTCCTGTGTGGGAGGTGTGCGCTTGGACGCAGCCGGCGGGACGGCCGCGCTGCAGCATAGCAGGCCGCGCGCTGTCCAGACTGTGCCATGCAAACAAGGGCGGCCCACCGCGCGCCTGCTGCTGCGGCCTCGCACTGACCATGCTGAGGCCTGCAGGGTCGGGCGCCACGCCGCTCATGCGCGAGAATGCAACCGCGCTGCAGGCCTACGTCGCGCTGCAGCTGCTCGTTGCCGTCATCGTGCGCCCTGGCCGCCGGGCTCCCCGGGTGCCGCCGAGAGCGGTCTCTCCTCCCTGCTGGGCAGGCACCAGCCGTGTGACAGTGCGGTCATAGCGCCCGGTGCTCGCTCGCCACCGGGGATGCGCTGGAGGCGCTGCAGCGCGCTGCACACGCGTCACAGGCGCAAGCAGGCAGCAGCCGTGAGCAAGGCCGGGTGCCTGAGCGGCTGGCTGCCGCCGCAAGCATCGTGACTCACCGGCGCGCGCGCAGGCGGCACGGGACGCCGGGCGGCTATTCGCCTCCGCGCCGCCGCCGCATGCAGAGGCGCGCGCGGGGCCGCTGCTCGCGCAGGGCCTGGCAGGCGCGTTCAAGCTGCCTCTGGGTGCGGCCCCCTTGCTCCCGCCGTCCTGCTGCGCCTCGGGCGCCTCTGGCGCATGTATAGGGAGCAGACTTTGCATGCCACAGATGGTTCCTGATGCCCCACCGCACCTGGCATGCTGCAGCGCCAGCAGGCTTCGCGCGTCCGCGGCTGCTGAGCAGGGCGCGCGCGCGCGGGCCAGACACGGCGCGGCGACTCGCGGGGTTTGTGGACCTGGCGGCCGCCGCGTGCGCAGCGCTCGCCGCGGTCGGCGCCAGCAAGGCCGGCAGCCGCTTCCTGCGCGTGCAGGCCGCCCCTGCGGCGCCCTCGGCCGGCGCGGCGAAGAAGGCTGCTTGAGCGGCCCTGGCGTGTCGCAGCCTCCTCTTGCGACCGTGCTTCGGCATACGCTGGGCACGGGCGTCAAGCCTTGCTGGGCGCGGCCAAGGGGAAGCAGCAGTGTCGCACATCCTGCGCGGCTGCGGGGCAGCTCGCGTACGAGACGCCCAGCTGCCTGTACCTGCTTGGCCGGGTGGGCATCCCACTGGCATGGCTGGCTTGTGCGCGAGTCACGCCATGCGGTCGAGGCCTGTGGAATGGGGCTAGGGCGATGTCCAGCCAAGGCCTGCCAGGCGCAGCAGGACCCAAATGGCCCCCTGGAGGTCGGGCATGGAGCACTTGATTGCCACTGGGCGGCCGTCCTGTAAATGGTGTGGTGCTGACAGCACACAGGCGCCAGGGTTGTTGATCATGGAGGCCAGGAACAAGTTATCATTAGCACCTCTTCCTGCACACTTGCGTGTACACAGTCGCTCACGCTAGTGCTGCACTGCCAGCGTATCAGGTTTCTGGCCATGAGCAAACACAGCAGGTCCCCAGCCACTCACACATCAGCCCCTTCGCACTCAAAATTCCATGCAACCCTCCCAAGGGGCTGCCGCCGCCATGCGTCGCTGGCTCCACGAGTGGCGCTGGCTATGCGGCCAGCAACACCTCAGCTGCCACAACAGTTCCGGCTCCAGAAGGCGCCCTGCGCGGCTCCGGCCGCACCAAGCCGCTGGGGCCCTCAGCGCCGCGCCCAGCGGTGGCGCTCCTGGCAGCGCGGCCGTCGCGCGCGCTTCGGCAGCAGCTACGGCGCGGCGGCGCGCCAGCATTCAAACCACCGTCCGTAGGGTAGGGTAGGGCGAACCCTACCCTCATCGGCGGCCGCTATGACGCTAGCGGCACCAGCCGCTCCAGGCCGCTTGCGGGACCCTCTTCGGGCGGCGGCCCCGGCGCGGCTTCTGGCGGCGGCGCAGCGGCCGCGGCCGCCACGCGCCGCGCGCACTCCAGCAGCGGCGCCGGCACGGTCGCCAGCAGCGCGTCGAAGGCGGCGGTCGCGTCGGCCAGGCGCGCGCCGGCCGCCGGCGCGATCGGCCGCTGGTCGCGCGCCGCCTGGTCGAGCTCCTGGTCGAAGCCCTGCGCCGCCCGCGGGCGGTCGGGATTGCGTGGCGCGCTGGCTGGCTGGCGCATGCATGACCACCAGTTTCTGGGAGTCAGGCGACAGAGAACTTTCCTGTAATCGTGATCGGCGGAGAAGATAAGGGCAAGACATGGCAGCGGCGGCGACCGCCAGCATGTGATAGACGTGCTTGGTCACAATTGGCAGCACAGCCACCCGAGAGCTACCACCCGAGAGTTGCTACAAGGACACCGCCCGGCCGCGGCCGCTGCCTGCCTGCAGGGTGCTGAAGACGGCGGACACGAGCGCGGACGCCGGCCGCTCGCCGCTCGCGGCCCCCGCCGCGGCCCACTCGCCGACCGCGCGGATGTTCTCGCGCACGCCGGCGAAGGCGCCGCTGCGCAGCTGCTTCCGCACCTCCGCGGGCTCCCCGCCTGCGCGCGCGCCGCACCGCTCGGCGAGCACATGGCAAGCCGCCGGCGGCCCGCCGGCCGCTCGCCAGCCTCGCTGCGAGCCCGCTGGGCCAGGTCCGAACACAGGCCACGAAAGCAGCTGCGTGTGGGGCGCCCCTGCAGCAAGCTCGGGCTACGCGGGTAGACCAGAGCAGCCTGAGCCAGGCGCTGTCCAGTGGCACAGTGGTCCGTGCGTGCGGCGCCGGCTCGGCTCCAGCTTGCAAGGAGGTGACGAGCCAGTTATGAGCGAGTGAAAGGTCGTGAGCAGCGCAGCGGGCATGGCCAGCAAGTGCACCTCCAACAGGTTGCAGCCAGGGCACACCACTGCAAGGTCCAGCCAGCCATGGTGGGGGGTGAACGCAGGCAGGGAACGCCACTGCTGGTCGTTGGACACACCCACGCCTCGCAGGACGAGAGCTGCTCGCGTGTGGCAACTGCGGCTGGCAGGCACGCACGCCTGGAGCACTGGCCAGCCAGACGGCAGCGCTCAGACAGGTGCGCCAGAGCCATACCCAGCTGCGACTGGCAGGCCGCGAGCTGCTCGCGCGCGGCCACCACGGCCGGCACGTACGCCTCCAGCGGCTCCAGCTTGCGCTTCTTGATGTAGCGCGCCAGGCCCCCCTCGGCGCGCGCGGGCGGCGGCTGCGCCTGCAGCAGCAGCACGCCCGGCGGTAGCAGCAGCAGCAGCCTGCGCTGCTGGTCGTGCGCGCGAGCATTGCACTGGCCGGCAGGCCGTGCACTGCCTCTGGCTGTCCCCTCGCGTGCCCCAGCCGTGCAGGCACAGCCTTGCGCTGCTGTAGCAGGCCGTGAAGCGAGCCTGCTGAGCGCCATCAGCATGCTAAACAGTTGATGCCTGCAAGGAGCGCAGTACCAAGCGCCGCGCTTGTGCCCGAACACCACAAGGTGAGAGGCTGGGAGACAGAAGAGGATTGCCTCTGTGTATGCTTGGGTCAATCTCGTTGTGGCAAGACTTCAAGCTAACTCAGGCCTCGAACCAAGTAGATCGCCTATGAGTTGATCAGACTCTGGTCTTGCATTGCATACAGCTCCTGCACGCGTCTTGTGCATGGTCTCTGAGGGTCAGGCGTGTGTGCGTGCCTGCGCCGCACCAGGCCGCACAGTGCATAGCTTGGCCTGGACGCATGCCCGCGTAGCATGTTACGCATGAGGCGGCGAGCGCGGCCGGCCGTCAGCATTGGCTCGCAGGCCGCAGCGCAGCGCGTCCGGAGCAGGGACCAGTTTGGCATTGCCAGTGCGTGTGCGATCACCATTTTCTATGCGTGTGTGGTACGCCCTCATCCCTGTGCCCGTCCCGACGCACCGCAAACTCCGTCTCCTGAGCGTGGCCTGGTGGTCACTTGTAGATCAATACATAATGACCACCACTTTCCCATGTGCACAGGTTGCGGTGGCGTGGGTGCGGCTCTTTGCCGTGCCGCGTCCCCTGCCAGCAGACAGCCCCGGCAGCACCATATCTGAGGGCCGCATCATGCAGCACGTGACGGCGCTGGCGCACATCCCGGGCGGCCGTGGCGTTGCGGGCCCTGCCCCCGCCCCGCTGCAAGCTCTGTGCTGCCTGCGAAGCGCAGGCGATAGATATACACTATGTACACCGCCGGCCCAGCGTGCGTCTGCCGAGCCAACCCCCGCAGGGCTCCCCGAGCTGCTGTGCGCAGGCGCGCCAGCGCGCGCCGCGCCTTCAAAACCTCGCCTGCGCGTGCCAGGTGGGGACGGCGGGCTATGCGGAGGCGGTGCGGTACCTGCTGCGCGAGGCCGTCAAGGTGAAGGCGCTCGCCGCCAACCGCTCCGACCTGGCTGTGGAGGCGCGCGCCCCGCTGCGGCGCCCTGCGCGGCGGGGGGCGTGCAGCGGCGTGACAGGCAGGCCGTCCCTGTCGCGCCCGCGCGCAGAGCCGCGCAGCGCGGCGCATGCGCTCCGCCCGCACTCGCCTCGCGCCGCGCCGCAGCAGTGGGCGCAGCAGCGGGCGCCGCGCAGCAGGCTCTGCGGGCGCGACCGGCCCTGAGGGTAGGGTTATACCCTACCTTACTATACCATACCCTGCAGGTGGAGCTGGAGACCGTGTCGGGCGCGATGGACATGCACTTCCTGAATGCCGACCTCACCAACGCGTACGCCGAGCTGGACAACGTCGTGCTCGCGCTGGTGCCCGCGGCCGGCGCAACCGCGCCCGGCCTGCTGCTGGGCGCGCACTTTGACGCCACGCTGGACACGCCCGGTGCGGGCCTGGGGCGCCGGCGCCGCGCGCGCGGCCTGCGCGCGCAGCGCCCGCTGCGCTCCACCCGCATGGCGCAGTGGCGCGTGGCGCCTGCGGCCTGGTCTGCCGGCTGTCATGCTGTCAGCGGCAAGCAGCAGTGTGACCATGCCGTCGAGGGCACGTGGCGGCGGCAGCATGCCCGTGCCAGCCTGCGCGCCGCCAGCGGCAGGCAGCAAGGGTGTCACAAGCGGGTGCGTAAGGCGCGGCCGGCAAGCGCCGCGGCGAGCACGACGCGACGCCCGTCGCGCCGAGCGCGCGGTGGGATGTGGCGCGCAGGGGCGTCGGACGCGGCCGCGTGCGTGGCCGTGGCGCTGGAGGTCGCGCGGCTGTACGCCGCGGACGCGCGCGCCGCGCT
>JAABUQ010009228.1_pt1 | contig 13437 bp, 15 predicted proteins | sample 5560001 | NCBI WGS metagenome assembly JAABUQ01 (sample SAMN10711888, study PRJNA513371) | rock metagenome | isolation source: Antarctica rocks | place: Antarctica: Victoria Land, Finger Mt nord | collected 2015-12-18 | reverse complement strand
GCACCTACTTCCGCGACACGAGCTGGGCCGCCTGCAACAAGCGCAACCCGGGGTCCGGCTGCGCGGCGATGGCCGGGGTCAACCGCAACCACGCCGTGCTGGGCGTTGATGGAAGCTGCATCGCCCAATATCCGGGGGACTGGGCCGTGGCATTGGTCGCGCTCGGCGCCCAGATCGATCTGACCGGCCCGCAGGGCGCGCGCCGCATGGCCTTCGCGGACCTGCACCGGCCGGCTGCGGGCCAGCCGCACATCGAGACCACCCTGCGGCCCGGCGAAGTCATCACCGCCTTCACCGTCCCATCCGGCGCATGGACCCGGCGCTCGGTCTACGTGAAGGTGCGCGACAGGGCGTCCTACGAGTTCGCGATTGCCTCCGCCGTGGTCGCGCTCGACATGGACGGCGGCACGGTGCGCCAGGCGCGGGTCGGCCTGGGGGGCATGGCTTACCGCCCCTGGCGCGCGCACGCGGCCGAGGCGGCCCTGGCCGGCAAGCCGCTGACGGAGGCCAACGCCGAAGCCGCCGCCAAGGCCGCGCTCGACGGCGCGGTGACGCATGGCCAGAACGACTACAAGCCAGAGCTGGGGCGCCAGACCGTCGTGCGCGCCCTGATGCAGGCCGGTGCGATGCCGCTCACAAGCAGGAAGGCCTGACATGGCGATCGATCCCAGCAGCCTGTTCGGCCGGCCTACGCCCCGCATCGACGGCGTCGCCAAGGTGACAGGCGCCGCGCGCTTCGCGTCCGACGAACCGGCGGCGAACCCGGCCTATGCCTACCTCGTCACCAGCAGCATCGCCCGGGGCCGGATCACCGCGCTCAAGCTCGACCGCGCGCTGGCCGTGCCCGGCGTGCTTGACATCTTGACCCACGAGAACGTCGGCAACGCCGCCAAGTCCCCGGACGGACCGGATGGCAGGCCGACGACCACAACGCTGGAGAGCGACCGCATCTGGCACGATGGCCAGATCGTCGCCGTCGTCGTAGCCGACAGCTTCGAGGCGGCGCGGGAGGCCGCGAACAAGGTGGATGTCAGCACTTTGGCTGAGCCGCCCAGCGCGACATTCGGGTCCGCTGGCGTCGAGATCCAGCCGCATAAGACGCGGGAGGGACCCGACCCCAAGAAGGGCGACGCCGACGCCGCCTTCGCCGATGCGCCCGTGACGGTTGATGCCCGCTACGCGACGCCGGCGCAGCACCACAACCCGCTCGAGCTGTTCACCACCACCTGCGTCTGGGACGGGTCCCGGCTCACCATCTACGAGCCGTCGCAGTTCATGTGGGGGCTGAAGATGGCGGTCGCCAAGCAGCTCGATCTCGACCCGGCCAACGTGCGGACGGTGTCGCGCTACGTCGGCGGCGGCTTCGGCTCGAAGGGGGAGCCGGGTGCGCGCACGGCCTGGATCGCGGTGGCGGCAAAACGTCTCGGCCGGCCGGTGAAGCTGGTGCCGACCCGCGACCAGGGCTTTACGATCGTGAGCTACCGGGCGGAGACGCAGCAGCACGTCAAGCTTGGCGCGACCCGGGACGGACGGCTCACCGCGTTCTTCCATGAAGGCTGGGAGGTCACGTCCCGCCCGTCCGGCTACAACGTCGCCGGCGTCGATGTGACGGCGCGGATGTATGCCTGCCCGAACATCGCCACGGCGGTGAACGTGGTGCATGCCGACCGCAATACGCCGGGCTTCATGCGTGCGCCGGCCGAGGCGCCGTACATGTTCGGCCTGGAAAGCGCCATGGACGAGCTGGCCCATGCGCTCCGGATGGACCCGGTCGAGCTGCGCCGCGCCAACGACACGCAGACGGACCCGGTAACGGGCTTGCCGTTCTCCTCCCGCTCCCTGATGCAATGCTACGATCAGGCGGCAGCCCGGTTCGGCTGGGCCAATCGCCACCCTGAGCCCGGCACGATGCGGGACAGCGACTGGCTGGTGGGTTTCGGCTGTGCCACGGCCTGCTATCCGACCAACATCGCGCCGGCGGCGGCGCGCCTGTCGGTCACGCCCGACGGCAAGGCGAGCATCGGCCTGGCGGCGCACGAGCTGGGGACGGGGGCCTACACCACGGTCGCCATCACCACCGCCCGCTCGCTCGGCCTGGAGATCGCGGACGTCACGGTGCGGATGGGCGACAGCGACCTGCCGCCCGTGACGGTGGCCGGTGGATCGAACAACGCCGCGTCCACTACCCTCGTCGTGGTGAAGGCATGCGAGGAGATCCGGCGCCGGGTGGCGGAGGCTGCCGTACAGGCGGAGGGCAGCCCGTTCCATGACGCCGACCCTGCCACGCTGACTCTATCGGGCGGCAAGCTGACGGCTCCCGACGGGCGCAGCGAACCATTGGGCACGGCGGTCGGCCGGACTGGCGGCCTGCTCGAGGTCTATGCCGAGCACGTGCCTGCAGGCCTGCCCGCGACGGCCATGGCCGGCCTGTACCAGGGCAAGGTATCCATGGCACGGGGTGGCGGCCGCAAGGACGTCGCCGCCTTCTCGTTCGGCGCCCACTTCGTCGAGGTCCGCGTGCATGCCAGGACCCGGGAGGTCCGCGTGCCGCGGGTGGTCTCGGCCTTCGCCGCCGGAACGATCATCAACCCGACGACGGCTCACAGCCAGTATCTTGGCGGCGTGATCTGGGGGCTGTCCTCCGCCCTGCAGGAGGCGACCGAAATCGACGCCGCGTCTGCGCGTTACACGAACGACAACCTGGCCGACTACATGGTCCCGGTGAATGCCGACGTGCCGTCGGTCGAGATCATCATGCTGCCGGAGGCGGACGAGCGGGTGAACCTGCTCGGGGTGAAGGGCATCGGCGAGATCGGCATCGTCGGCGTGAACGCGGCCGTGGCCAACGCCGTCTTCAACGCGACGGGCAGGCGGGTGCGCGAACTCCCGGTCAGGGCAGAGCAATTGCTTTGACGCCGCCGGCCGGTCGGGACACATGGCAAGCCGCGGGATCGGTCCGCAACCGGGACGCCGGAGCCATGGCAGTCCTGCGTCGGCAGGAAAGCCAGGGCGCCACCTTCCGGCTGTGATCCATTTCCTTGATAGTCGCACATAACGCAAATCGATTTCAGGTATAGTTTTTGCGGGCTTATCCAGCCTGCGGCGGCTTCGGCCGGCAACAGAGAGGAGAGACCATGAGTAGCCAACCAGCTACCGCGACGGTCACGGGGCTTGCGGAGGACGAGCGCCTCGCCGTCGAGACCTTCTACCGCTCCTTCAGCGAAGGGCCTGAATTGCTCGACCAGGCCGTCACGCCCGACTGGCAGGACATCCCCCTGGCACCGGGCCAGGCGCCGGGCCGCGAGGCCATGAAGCCGATGATCCACGGTTTCCGGGCAGCGTTTCCCGACGTCCGCGTCACGATCCACGAGATCATCGGGACGCCGGGCCGCGCGGCCGTGCGGGCCGAGATCACCGGAACCCACAAGGGCGCGTGGTTCGGGATTGCGCCGACTGGAAAGTCGTTCCGGATGCCGCTCCATGAGTTCCATACGATCAAAAACGGCCGGCTCACCCACACCTGGCATCTCGAGGACTGGTTCGGCTGGCTAAATCAAGTCGGCGCCTGGCCGGCGCAGACGGAGACGGCATGATGAAGGCAGCACGCATCCACGAGTACGGCGCAGCCCCGGTGATGGACGAAGTGCCGGTCCCGGACGCCGGTCCCGATGAGGTCCTGGTCCGCATCAAGGCCGCCAGCCTCAACCCGCTGGACAACAAGCTACAAAGCGGCGCAATGCACGGCTTCTTCCCGCTGGCATTCCCCTGCGTCATCGGGACGGATCTCGCCGGCACGGTCGAGCGGGCTGGGCCGGGCGTCACGCGCTGGAATACGGGCGACAAGGTCGTGGCCCGCCTCGATCCGACGAAGGGCGGCGCGCTGGCCGAGTTCACGGTGCTTCCCGCCTCCTACCTGGCTGCCGCCCCGGCGACGGTCCCGCTCGAGGAAACGGCCGGCATCCCGACCGCCGCAGGCACGGCATGGCAGGCGCTGTTCGAGGTGGCCGACCTGAAGAGCGGGCAGACCATCCTGGTCCATGCCGGCGCTGGCGGCGTCGGCAGCTTCGCGATCCAGCTCGCCCATGCCGCGGGAGCGCGGGTCATCGCGACGGCCTCGGGTGCCGGTCTGGAGATCGCCCGCCGGCTCGGCGCGGACCAGGTGATCGACTACAAGGCCGAAGCCTTCGCGGAAAAGGTGTCCGGTCTCGACGTCGTCCTCGACACGATCGGGGGCGAGACCCAGGCGAAGTCGTTCGGCATCCTGAAGGCAGGCGGCGCGCTCGTCACGACCGTGTCCCCTCCGGACGAGGCGCTCGCCAAGGCCCACGGCGTCACCGGGACGTTCGTCTTCCACCAATCCGACGCAAGCCGCCTTGAGAAGATCGTCGACCGCCTCAATGCTGGCGCGCTGAAGGTGCTGGTGGACCGCACGGTTCCTTTGGCGGACTTCGCCGACGCGTTCGCCTACCAGGCATCGGGACGAGCGCGAGGAAAGATCATTCTGGCCTTGCCCTAGCAAACACTCGCCGGCCGGGCACTTGCCCGGCCGGTATGTCCAGGCCAAGAGGGTCAAATGATGAAATTACGCAGGTTGGGCCGCAACGGCCCGGAACTATCCGCGGTCGGCCTGGGCTGCATGGGCATGTCGGCCTTCTACGGCGGACGCGACGGGGACGAGAGCATCAGGACGCTGCATCGTGCGGCCGAGCTCGGCGTGACGTTCTTCGACACCGCGGACGCCTATGCGAACGGCCTCAACGAGGAGCTGGTCGGCCGCGAGCTGAGAAGAGTGCGTGACCGAGTGTTCATCGCCACCAAGTTCGCCAATACCTGGGCGCCGACCGGCGAGCGCACCGGCATCAGCGGCAAGCCGGACTACGTGCGGTCCGCCTGCGACGCCAGCCTCGAGCGGCTTGGGGTGGATGTGATCGACCTCTTCTATCAGCACCGGGTGGACCCTGACACGCCCATCGAGGATACGGTCGGGGCGATGGCCGGATTGGTGCAGGCCGGCAAGGTGCGCCACCTCGGCCTGTCCGAGGCGTCCGCCGCGACCATCCGCCGCGCGCACGCCGTGCATCCGATAACCGCGCTGCAGTCCGAGTACTCGCTGTGGTCGCGGGAGCCCGAGGCGGAGATCCTGCCGTTGCTGCGGGAACTCGGCATCGGCTTCGTGCCCTACAGTCCGCTCGGGCGCGGTTTCCTGACGGGACAGATCACGTCGGTCGACGACCTCGACAAGGATGATTGGCGCCGCACCTCGCCGCGCTTCCAGGGCGCCGCGTTCGGCCGCAACCTCGAGCTGGTCGAGAGCATCCGCGCCATCGCCGCCGCAAAAGGATGCACCCCGGGACAGCTCGCGCTGGCGTGGGTGCTCGCGCAAGGCGACGACGTGATCCCGATCCCCGGGACGAAGAAGGTTCGCTACCTGGAGGAGAACGTCGCGGCGGCGGACGTCGTGCTGACCGCGGCCGACCTCGTGGCCATCGACAAGGCACTGCCCGCCGGAGCAGCCATCGGAGAGCGTTATGCCCCTGACGGGATGCGCGCACTCAACCTGTAGCTGCCCCGTAGCACGCCGGCACTCAGGTCTTTGACGGCAGGAGCACCCTGACCCGTCTTTCAGCCAGCGCGGAGGCGAGCAGGATCAACAGTCCGCCTGCCGCGAGGCAAGCTCCCAGCGGCCCTGTAAACGTCCAGCCCAACCCTGTGGCGACGCAAAGGCCGCCAAGCCAAGCCCCGAGCGCATTGGCAACGTTGAAGGCGCTGTGGTTCAGCGCGGCGGCGAGGGCCTGGGCAGGCCCCGCAACGTCCATCAGACGAGTCTGCAGCGCCGGAGCTGTAAACCAGCGCAGGCGTGGGATCCAGAGGAACTCTGACTTGTCAACGCGGTGCGGCGCTGATCAGCGTCGAAATCCACTGCTTACGCACAGGCCGCTATTTCGACGGGGGCCGCAGCAAGTTCAGTGGCGGCTGAACGGCCCCGCTTGGGCCGCTATCCCAGCCCGTGGTCCAAGGCTTTGTGCCCAGGATGGAGGATGACCATGGAGGCTATGCCAGGATTAGCCGCGACCACCTCGGCGCGCAGCCCTTGATGGCGGCCGGCGATGCTGACGCGGTTCCCGGCGGCATGGAACGCCTCGGCCAGGCCACGGCCGATGCCGGTATTGCCGCCGGTCATGAGGATGGTGTTGCCGGTCATGTCCACGCTGCTCTCCTTCGCTTTGGTCCGACATCTGGTCGGCTGATCCAATGTAGGGCGGAGCTAGCTGCGGGCTTGCCTGCCCAGGATCAGCTTAAGTGGATCACGATTTTTCCGAAGAGTTCGGGCGAAGACTGTGCCTGAAACGCGCTCCTGGCATCTTCGAAGTCGAACGTCTGATCGATCGGCGGCTTGACCTTGTGGTCATTGATGGCCTGCGCCAGCGCCTTGGCGCCTTCCGCATCGCCGACGGAAATGCCCCGCACCGTCACCCCCTTGCCCATCAGCAGCATAGGGTCCAGCGGGTCCCCAAACGTCATCAGACCCATCACGGCCACTTCGCCGCCCGGGCATAATGCTGCCATCGACTGATTCAGCGAGCCCGTGCCAGCGGCATTTACGACACGGTCGATTCCACCCGTCAGATCAAACACGGCTTTTCCCCATTCCGGGACGTCCCGGTAATTGACGACGCCAGCTGCACCGAGGGCGTCCAGTCGTTCCTTCTTGGCATCCTGGCTTGTCGTCGCGAACACCTCCGCGCCGAGGGCGCGGGCCAGGACCAGGGCGAACAGGGAGACGCCGCCGGTTCCGAGCACGAGGACCTTGCTCCCAGACCCGACCGGACGATCATCGCCAAGGGCGCTCCAAGCGGTTAACCCGGCACAGGGCAATGTCGCTGCCTCGGCAAAGCTGAGGCCGTCCGGCGCACGGATCACGCGCGTGGATGGAAGCACCACATACTCAGCCAACATACCATCCTCGTCCCGCGAACCCAGGCCCAATCCCATGCCGGGATGTGGGGGTCCCTCCAGGCGATCCTTGAAGTAAAGCGATGTGACCCGCTCACCGACGGACCAGGTATTGACTCCGGGTCCGACCGCATCGATTTCGCCTGCTCCATCGGCAACCGGCACAAGATCACGGTCAGGCACTCTCCAGAGCTGGCCCGGGTCTTGGAGGACAAGCTGATCGCGGTAATTGAGCGATACAGCCCGCACGCGGACCCTCACCTCACCTGCACTGGGTTCCGGCTTTGGGGCATCCTGCATGACCATCCCGTCCAGATTGATGGTACCAGCCTTCAAGATCCAACGTCGCATGGAGCACTCCGTATGCAACTTCCCGGGCGCCAATGTGACGACCAGCCGGAAGCGTATTAGTCACCGATACACTATCATGAGCGATGTGCAACAGCGATGATTGCATTCAGAAGGTGCTCTCTTGCCTGATCGTGACATGATGGCTCAATGATCGACCTGCGTTTTCCAACGGCGCTGCAACTCGTGCTCAGCCTGGCTTTTGCTGCCGAGACCGGTCAGCGATGCACAAGCAGCGGCTTGGCGCTTGGGCTTGGAGCCAACCCGAGCCTTGTTCGCAAGCTCCTTGTTCCGCTCGCCCGGGATGGGATCGTCGTCGCGTCACTGGGAAAGAACGGCGGAGTACGACTTGGTCGGCCCGCGGGTCGGATTACCTTGCGGGATGTCTATCAATCGGTGATGGAAGATAAGCGGGTCCTTGCTCCCCGCGGCGATGTGCCGTCGTTGTGTCTTGTCAGCACGAATATAGGAAGACTCTTCGAGATAATCTCGAGTGAGGCAGAAAGCGCATTCCTGGCGGCGCTCAACGGCAGGACGATAGCCGATAGCCTCGAAGAGCTTCGACAGCTCAATCAGCAGGAACCCGCTCTGCTCAAGACTCCCAAGAGCGATTAGCTGGCAACGGACTGTTGTAATTAGGTGCCCCGTCAGGCTCACAAGGTTGGCAACACCCTGCCATCGACCCGCAGGTTGACGCCGGTGATGTAGCCGGCCAACGGGCTGCACAGGAACACGACGGCATGAGCGATGTCGTCCGTGCTCCCGACTTTGCCGAGTGGCACTTGAACGACATGCGGGAGCACCGCCCTCTCGACCGCGGGCCAAGCGGCCTTGCCGTCTGCCCAGCCGTTCGCATCGGCCATCTTGCGGAAGGCCGCTTCCAGCTTCGGCGTGAGTATCGTGCCAGGTGAGACGGCGTTCACCGTCACCCCGTCACTGGCGGCCGCCTTGGCCAGCGACAGAGGTGGCCGGCTTGATCGAGACACCGTTTCGGTTTCTATAAGTGGAGCCTCTGCCGGTTGATTGTGTAGCCTGCGGTCCCTGGGCATCGCGGAGGCAGGGCGTAGCCCGACCGCAGCGATGCCCAGAGACCGCGCCGAATTCATGCTGCCGCCAGCAGCGCCACATGGTTGAAGTAAGCGTCGTCCGGTGTGCGAGCGTCAAGGCTCGAGTGCGGGCGTACGGTGTTGTAGAAGGCCAAATAGCGGCCCAACGAGGCGCGGGCGTCCGCCACGCTGTCATACGCCCGCAGATAGACCTACTCATACTTCACGGAGCGCCACAGCCGTTCCACGAATACGTTGTCCCGCCAGGCGCCGCGCCCATCCATGCTGATCGCGATGCCGTGGCTCAGCAGCAGGGCGGTGAAACCGGCACTGGTGAACTGGCTACCCTGATCGGAGTTGAAGATCGCGGGTTTGCCGTATTTGGCCAGCGCTTCCTCGACTGCCTCGAGGCAGAACCCGACCTCCATCGTGATCGATAAGCGCCACGACAGCACTCGCCTAGTCGCCCAATCCAACACCACGGCCAGATAGACAAACCCGCGCGCCATCGGAATGTACGTGATGTCCATCGCCCAGACATGGTTGGGCCGATCGACCACAAGCCCGCGCAGCAAATACGGATAGACCTTGTGCCCAGCAGCAGGCTTGGATGTATTGGGCCGCCGGTAGATGGCCTCGATCCCCATCCGGCGCATCAGCGTGGCAACCCGTTCGCGCCCGATCGCAACGCCCTCCGCCCGCAACATGTCGCGCGGCATGCGGCTGCCGGCGAACGGATAATTCAGATGCAGCTCGTCAATCCGGCGCATGGTCGCAAGTTCTGTCGCCGGCACCGGTTGGGGTTCGTAATACAGGGTGCTGCGGCTGAGCTTGAGAAGCTCAGCCTGTCTGGCCAACGCCAGCTCGTGCGCGCGGTCGATCATCGCCTTGCGCTCAGCAGGCCTGCTTTGCCGAGCGCACCAGATAAAAAATCGTTCTCCAAGGTCAGCTCCCCGATCTTGGCGTGCAGCCGGGTGACATCCACCACCGGCGCCGCCTGCACCCCCACCGCATCGGCATCGAACAGCGCCGCGGCACCATCCGCCAGCTGCGCCTTCCACGCCGTGATCTGGTTGGCGTGCACCTCATGCTGCTGCGCCAACTCGGCCAGCGTCTTCTCGCCTTTCAGCGCCGCCAGTGCCACCTTCGCCTTGAATGCCGGACTATGAGTCCGCCGCGCCCGTTTTGCCATGTTCGCTCCTGATCCGCGGCATCATCGCCGCTTTCAGGCAGGGCTCCCACTTATCGGCCTGTCCGAATTTAGCCAGCCATCTCTGACCGCGGCGGCACGATGATCGCGGCTTCCGGATGACGTTCGGCGACGGCGGCGGCAACGCCCTCCTGGTCGTAGGCGCCGTCGGCGGTGAACGACGCCACGGGTCCCGCGACCTGGTCGAGCAAGGGGCCAACCTCGGCACCGTCGTCCCTCTCTTTGTTGGTCAGCGTTGCTGCGACGATCTGGCCGGTGTCGGCATCCAGGCCGATGTGCAGCTTGCGCCAGGACCGGCGCGTCTTGGTGCCGTGCTTCTCGACCAGCCACTCGCCGGCGCCGCAGAGCTTCAGGCCCGTGCTGTCCACCAGCAGGTGGAGAGGGCCGGCGTCACGGCGCGGCCGTGGGCGTGGCACCTCCAGCGTCTCCGCCCAACGGCTAAGCGTGGTGTGGTCCGGGACGGCCAGAGTGAGCCCGAGCAGGTGGATGATGGAACCGATCAGCCCCTCGGTCTGCCGCAGCGCCAGATGGAACACGGCCCGGAGCGTCAGTGCCGTCAGGATGGCCAGGGGCGAATACCAGCGCTGCCCGCCCTGGGTTGTGCGCGGCTCGGCCGCCCAGGCTGCGACCGCCTCGTCCGTAAACCACACGGTCAGGCTGCCGCGCTGACGCAGAACGGCATCATACGCGGCCGAGTTGGTGACCTTACGCTGCTGCTTGGGAATGTAGCGGCGGCGGTCGTGGTTCAGCTTGAACGGCAAGGTTGGGCATCCAGGGATCAGACGAGGGGTGATCTTCCTATGTCAGCCCGACCTGCAGCGCCCACCCGAGGGTCCATGCAATAGCGCCGCACCAGCCCACGCGACGACGGGAGCGGCAGATGAAGTGGTTTAAGTCGCCTGGTCAGGCACAACGCTTCCTCTCCGCCCACGACGGGATCAACAACCTCTTCCAGCTCCGCCGTTCCCAAGTTCCAGCCGTCCAGTATCGAGCCGCCCGGACCCAGGCCTTTCAGGTTTGGGCCGAGGTCAGCGGCGTCGCCGCTTCGGCGTAGCTGCAAGTACGCCACCCCTATTGCGCTCCAACACGACACCAGCGCGACAAGTTGACAGTGCCTGGTCGCCTCCGCTCAGTGGTGGGCGAGGATCTCGCCCAGGAAGGCCTTGGCGCGCGGGTGTCGCGGGTTCGCGAAGAACTCGTCGGGGGCGGCCTCCTCAAGGACGCTGCCTTCCGCCATGAAGACGACGCGGTCGGCCACCTGGCGCGCGAAGCCCATCTCGTGTGTCACGCAGATCATCGTCATGCCGTCGCGGGCGAGGCTGATCATCGTGTCGAGCACCTCCTTCACCATCTCGGGGTCGAGGGCGCTCGTCGGCTCGTCGAACAGCATCACCTTGGGTTCCATGCACAGTGCGCGCGCGATGGCTACGCGCTGCTGCTGGCCTCCCGAGAGCTGCGCTGGATATTTGTCCGCCTGCTCCAGGATGTGGACACGCTTCAGGAACCGCCGAGCGGTCGTCTCTGCGTCGGCCCTGGACGCCTTCCTGACCCGCATCGGCGCCAGCACGCAGTTCTGCAGCACCGTCGTGTGAGGGAACAAGTTGAAGCTCTGAAACACCATCCCGACTTCGCTGCGGACCCGGTCGACGGACCGTTCACTGTCGGTCAGGTTCGTCCCGTCCACGACGACCGACCCATTCTGGAATGCTTCCAGATGGTTGATGCACCGGATCAGGGTGGACTTGCCCGAGCCCGAGGGACCGCAGAGCACGATCTTCTCACCCCTGCGCACGGAGAGGCTCACGCCCCTCAACGCGTGGAACTTTCCGTAATATTTGTCGACGCTCCGCATCTCGATCAAAGAGTTCGCTGCCGCCGCCATGGTCGTTACCTCAGGCATGGCTGGTTCGCGCTGAACGGGATGTCGCTCGGCCCATAGGTGCACATAGGCGCCGGATTGCGCATTTGACAGACATCGATCTGCTTCCGACTTGGTCCGGACAACTGGAGTGCGGGCATAGCTTGTTCTCCCTGGTGGTGTGACGTTGTTGGGCCTGAGTGACAGGCCGGGTTACTGCACCGTATATGGGACGCCCTCGATAGATGTCGGCAGCTCGGGCATGTCGAGGCCTGTCCATTTCTTATAGATTGTCGCGATTGCGCCGCTCGCTTTGGCTTTCTCGATGACGGCATTGAGGTAGGCGTTCCACGCCTTGTCCCCGAGCCGCGAGGCCATCCCTTGATATAAGACGGAGATCACGAACTTCTTCTCGAACACACCGGGCCGCATCCCGTCCAGGCGGCTGAGATACAGCAGGTTCCCGCCGACGGCCTGCACCTGGCCCGACAGGAGTGCCTGTAAGCTTGCAGAGTCGTCGTCGAAGCGGAGCATTTGGGTGCCGGGCGGCACGCGCTGCGTCAGCTGCGTGTCCATGATTGCGCCGCGCGGCACCCCAACGGTCAGCTTGGCAAGATCCGGCAGCCCTGTGGCCAAGGTCGTCTTCGCGGCGACGACGATCGTCTCGTTCGGCGCGTATGGCTCGGAGAACTGCACCGACTTCGCCCGCTCGGGCAGCATGCCGACGGAGGCGACCAACACGTCGACCCGGCCCGTCTGCAGCGCGGCAAAGCGATTATTGTTGCTGACAGGCACGAACTCGACGGACAGGCCCAGATCCTGGCCGATCAGCCTGGCGACGTTCGGATCGACACCCTGGTAGTCGCTTTGGGCGGTCAGGAATCCCCAATTCGGGTTGTCAGCCTGGACCCCGACCAAGACCTTTCCCCGCGCCCTGATGGCCTCGAGCGTCTGCGCCGAGGCGGACGTGGCTGGCAAAACCATCTCCATTGCAATGACCGCCGCGCAGGCAGCCGCGATCGCCAGGCAGCGCGTGAGTCGGATTTTGGCTGAGTGCATCATTATGTCCTCCCTAGGTGTTCGATCCGGATCCCCCGGCTGGCGTCTCTTCCCGCGTTTTGCGGCGGATGGTGCGCGCCGTGTTGCCTCAGTCTCCATCGCGGCTACCGTGACGCCACGGCCAGGCGAGCCTCGAGGCGGCTGCCATAAAGCGAGAGCGGCCAGCAGACGGCGAAGTAGAGAGCGCCGACGACACCGAAAACGAGCAGCGGCTCGAATATCTGGTTGGAGATGATCTGCCCCGCCCGTGCAACCTCGATGAAGCCCACGATCGCGGCAAGGGAGGTTCCCTTGATCAGCTGCACCAGGAACCCGACCGTCGCCGGCAGCGAGATGCGGAGTGCCTGCGGGAGGACGACGTCACGCATGCGATCGAAGTAGTGCACGCCAAGCGCCGAAGCCGCCTCCGACTGTCCCTTGGGAATGGCCTGGATGCCGCCCCGCCAGATGTCGCCCAGGAACGCGCTGGCATGCAAAGTGAAAGCGATCGCCACGGCCAACCACGCGCTTATTTTCACCTGGAGCAACGCGATGCCGTAGTAGACAATGAAGAGCTGCATCAGCAGTGGCGTCCCCTGGAACACCGAGATGTAGGCCGCTGCCGTTTTCCGAAGGCCGCGGTTCGCGGCGGTCCGCGCCAGCGCCACGATCAGCCCGGCTAGGCTACCGAACACGAAGCTCAGGGCGGACAGCGCCACCGTCCACGCGAGGCCTTGCAGGAGGAATTGAAGGTCGGCCAGGCTGAACTTGTCCATCGCCGCACTACCGCGTCGGATAGCGGAAGGAGCGCCGGGCGATGAGCCCGAACGCGGACATCAGCAGCCAGGAGATCACGAGATATACCCCGACTCTTTGAGAATCCGGCGCGCCCCCTTGCCAAGCGGTGCTGGGCGGATTCTATCGGTGTCATGATCCGCGCCGGTTTCCTCGACCCCGAATCGCGCAAGGACCTGACCGAGTTG
>JAABUQ010009227.1_pt1 | contig 13440 bp, 18 predicted proteins | sample 5560001 | NCBI WGS metagenome assembly JAABUQ01 (sample SAMN10711888, study PRJNA513371) | rock metagenome | isolation source: Antarctica rocks | place: Antarctica: Victoria Land, Finger Mt nord | collected 2015-12-18 | reverse complement strand
TATCAGGCTGATGTCAGCATAGGAGCGCACGATAATGTCAATTAGCCGTAAGCCAACGAGTAAACCTATTGCCGTGGTTGATGTCGAGTCACTGATACAGAAGGGCGGAAGCTCGGCGGCAGTCGCAAGCGGAAAGTCTCAACGCGGACCTGCGCCGATCGTGTTGCGCCTGCCTAACCATATGCTGGAACGCATCGATGCCTTAGTAAAGGCCCGGCCGGTGCGCATTCCGCGCCATACATGGCTATTGGAGGCCGTCTACGAAAAGCTGGCCAGAGACACGCATGAATAAGAGGGATCGCAGCGCAGAGGACCGTCGAAGCAAACAGCGTCTCGCCGAGAACCTGGCGGTAGTCCGCATCGCGCGTGACGCCGGCGAGCTGGACAGGGAAGTGATGCAGTTAGCTCAATCGCTGATCCTGTGTGGTCTGCCATACCGCCCTACCGATGCAGTGCGTGTTTCGCGAAAAGCAAGACTCGGGGATGGTTCTACGGTCACGGTGACGTTCACGGCAGCTATAGAAGGATCGGAACTACCGTTTGGATCGGACCGCACTGTTTTGCATTTCATCTTTGATAAGGCCATTAAGTCGGGCAAGCGCTTTGTGAGCTGGGAGACCGCGAAGGAGTTTATTGAAGCGATGGATATGCAAAAGAACGGGAAAAACTACGCCGATCTCCGCGCTCGGTTTGCTCGAATTAGGGGTCTTGCGATATCCGCTCTAAGGGCTGGGCCGTCTGGCGAGAGCACTATGGTTTCCCCGATAATCCGCCGATCGCACCTACCCACCAGTGAATTAGGAAAGCGCCGAGCAAGGCGAGCTTCTGGTTCTGGGCAACTGCAGCGAGCTGCTTAAAGTATCGACCCTGTCTTGTGCCTCACTTGTGACATTCCAGACTGGAAATAGGGCGCGGAACTCGGGGATTAACTTTGCGTACAATACGCTAGAGTAAATTTCCGCAGACTTGCTGCCGGAACCCCAATAAGAAAGCGAAAAACCCGTAATTCAACCGTGAGAACGATTCGCGCTCATGCCGAGCACGGCATGAGGAGCAATCCTTACCGTGGGTGAATATTCCGCTGGAAGCGTTGCATAGCGGACCATACATTTGGTTCGATGTCTGTCGGTTTCCGCAAAGCAATCAACTACTGCAATCGAGCGAAAAGCCGGATATCGAATTCAAAGGGGAGCGGATTATCAACGGTTCAAAGGGGCGCGGATTATCAACGGCGATCTGGGTGAAGTTTGCGTGCTCCGGATTGAGCATGTAGTTCGATTCACGAGGGATGACAACAGAGGGGACACGCAAAACAGGCGAGGCCCTCTCCACAAGCCAGCGCGTGCCTAATGCTCTTGCTCGTGTCGATTCGCTCGAGATCCAGTCGGTCGGCAGTGCACCAAAGTCCACGATATTGAGAACAAGGCTCTCAGGAATTTTGGCCTTTATGCAAACGTACTCAGGGAGCTGGGCGAGCGACGAGAGATGGACCAGGGATTCCAGGCATGCCAGAGCTTCACTCTCGGCCGCATAGATGACGCGATAACCTAGCTCGTGCCATCGCCCGGACCGGTAAACGCCTCCAATTCCGTCAAAAGCAGCATACGCTGGACGGCAGAGACGCGATGCGATGATCAAGCTGGAAAGCCGTGCTCCAAGTCAAACAACACGCCCAGAACATGAGACCTTCCTTGTTCCGTCTGAGCCGCCGCTCGGGGTGTCTGACCACTGAACATCGCATTAGCCGTAGTCAGCCAGCTCAGTGCTTTCTCCGCTTTGCCAAAAACCTCGACAGCCCGGAGGAGTAACGAATCCGGTAAGGAAATGCCTGCCTGTTCTAATTCGCTCAAATCGACTGTGACAATTACAGGAAGCTGCCGTCCGTCTGGCAATCGCAGGGTGCCATCAAGTTGCATGTTCCTCTCGTGGCTTTCCGGTTCCATCACCCAACGCTAACACTTCTACCCACAGCATGCCAATGCTTATCACGCGGGGTTTGGTTCCGGCGTGTTGCTGATTACTCCAGAACCTTATTCGGGAAGTGCTCAGTCACGTTCTATGCGAATTTTCACCCGATCGTTAACAGCCTGGACGAGATCTTGTTTGGTGCCGAGGTAGCGTTCGGTGGTCTGAATACTCGCGTGCCCTAACAGCAGCTGAATTTGCTCCAAATCCCCTCCGGCTTTGCGACAAAGCTTGGCGCAGGTTCGGCGCAGATCGTGCGGCGTCAACTCCGGATGCCCAATGGCCGCCCCGCTCTGCCGGACGAGCGTATAGATTACGTCTTCGCTGATCGGCTTCTCGGCAGGCCCGAGTCCCCCGCCCTTGCGTAGCGTCCGAAACAAGGGCCCTCCGGTCATCTCCCCGGCTGCGAGCCAGCGGTCCAGAATCCGTTTCACCCAGAGCGGGACCGGCACGGTGCGGATCCGTCTTCCCTTCCCCTGCAGGTCGAGCAGCACCCAGCGCTCGTCGCGCAGTTGTAAATGCTGCACCTCGAGACGAACGAGCTCGGCGCGCCGCAACCCGCAGGCGACCAGCAAAGCCAGGATTGCCCGATCGCGCAGGCCGAGTCGAGTTTTCGGATCGGGCACCCCGAGCAGTTTGCCCGCTTCCCCTTCGGTCAACCACTTTCCCAAGCGTTGCCCGCCTTGTTTGACGTTCGGAACCGAGTTGAGCCGCAGGGCCTCTTCGGCCGTCAGGGCACCCCGCTCCGCCGCCTGCCGGAAGAGCAGCCGGACGGCACTGAGCCGCTGATTGACCGACGAGACCGAGAGACCACGGGCGAGCAGGGCACCCCGCCAGGCTTCCACCAACGGTTTCGACAGCGGCTCCCCGCAGGCCCCGGTCCACGCCAAAAAATCCGTCAGGGCGGTCGCATAGGCTTGTCTCGTTTTCTCGGACGTGAGCGTGGCAAGCACGCTCCCGATCAGGACCTCCGTCGCGTCCGGCGGCAAAAGCGTCGCGAGCGTCTGGTCAGGCACGAACGTGCCTCACGGCGCCTGATGCGTGAGTCTCGCGCGCTCTTGAGTTCTTTCGAGGAAACACTGCGACGTGTGCAGTAAAGCCACAAAGCGCAGCGCTCGGGAACAACCACACTGGTAAACTTTTTGATGACTTAAAAGCCAGCCATTCAGGAAGGGTATGGCGGAGTGAAAAGAAGGTTTATCTATGGCAGAATCCAAGCCCGACCATGTAAGCGACGTAAAGAAATATACTTCCGCAGTTGACGGGGCGGCAGTGGAGGGCATCGTCAAGCACCTGGGCATTGCGCTTCACAGTAGAGACGCTTCTCTGGTGGCCGCGACCGATCCCGAGGAGTTGAAGCGCCTTCGCGAAGGCTTCCTAAAGAAAAAGCTGGTGATGACCCGAGTTTCGGAAGTTCTTTCGAAACGGCAGTCGGTCAGTTCAGTATTCGCACTGTGTTGCGCAGTCGCCAGCACCGTCTCATGATCGCCTTCTATCTGGGCATCGGCTTCGCGGCAACTATTCTCTTCCCGAAATGGCCTGTGATGCGCGAACTCTCGGAGGAGTCGGGCGGCGGCTGGAGCGAGGGAGTGAGCCTAGCTTTGTTGGGTTCCACGGTCCTGCTGATGAGTCTTTACGTGTTGGGAACACGCCTCGCGTTCGCGCTGCCGATGGATTTGCGCGCCAACTGGATTTTTCGCATTGCGCCCATTCCCCCGGGGCTGGAATGTCTGGCCGCGAGGCGGCGCACATTTTATGCGTTGTCGGTGGTTCCCGTTTTGGCGGGTTCAGGGGTACTCTTGTGCTGTATCTGGCCCTGGCAGGCCGCCGCAGAACACTTGCTCGTTCTCGCGCTTCTTGGGACGGTGCTCGCGGAACTCGGACTATACGGCATCCAAAAGATACCGTTCACTTGTTCCTATCTGCCTGGGAAATCAAATTTTCATATGACGTTTCTGTTGTGCACCGGTGCGGTGCTCAGTTTGATCGCCAAAGCCGTCCAGCTCGAACGCCGCGCGTTCGAGGACGCCAGCAGCTACACCGCAATGGTCGTGACATTGGCCTTCCTGGGAGTCTGTATTTGGTGGCGGAATACGGCTCTCGCGAGATCGCCCGAGGGCGGATTGCAGTTTGAAGAAGCCGCGGACCCAGTGATTTTTGGGCTCAATCTGCATCGGGATGGTGTCACGCCGATGCCACATCCGCCTAATACGTCTGAGCCAGCTTAGTCGGCAAACGCCATCCGGACGATAACCCGGCCGCAAGAATGGCGCTGGCTTTTACCTATATTCGGCACACTCGCTGAAAAGTCGGCTATCGGAGAAGTGGTCACTGAGCGCAGCCGGAAGCATGCTTTCCTGGCCCGAGCAATTCAAAGGTTAAGAACGAGTATAGTTTTTGAAGCAATCGTTCTCATGGTTGAAAAAGGCTATCGTGTCCGGTTCACGACGGCGGCTTCGCTCGTACACGAACTCAATGGAGGCACGCGATGAAAAGCGGCTACTGCGTTTCCAGAAACACCTAGCGAGTTTCGAATTATTGGTTGTGGATGAACTCGGATTCGTGCCGCTGTCGCAAACCGGCGCCGAGATGCTGTTTGAGATCTTCAGCCAGCGCTACGAGCGCTCGGCAACGATGGTCACCAGCAATCTGCCCTTCAATGAATGGACTGAGACCCTCGGTTCGGAACGGTTGACCGGAGCGTTGCTCGACCGGCTCACCCACCACGTTCACATTCTCGAGATGAACGGCGAAAGCTATCGTTTGAAGGAAAGCCAAAAAGCAAGGCCGGCAAAGCTCGCACGTAAGCGTCATACCCCCCTCGCGCACTTTGCGGGAGGCTCTTCCGCTATGGCCTAAACGCACCGCCCTGCGGACGGCGCAGGCCTCCGCTTCAGAGCCTCCCGCAAACACAATCCCGCTCACCAAAAAAACGCTCAACTGGTCTGGTTTTACTCCGCCTCACCGGTCTATTTTTCAAACGCCCTTGACATCAGGTACCAACGCACGCACAGCAGGATGAAATCTGCAGGAAAGTGACGTCCCTTGAAACCGTTCGGCATGCCTTATTCTGGCGAAACCCGCTATTTGCAACAGAGCCGGATATTCACTATCTTGGCTTTATGAGCAAGGGTTTCGCTTCGATGGAAGCAGCCGAAGCTGCCGTGCCGGATTTTGCCCGGCGAGTTTTGGCGCGGATGGCGGAGCTCATTCAATAAGGAGAGCAAAGTATGATTTCGGAACGCCACATAAAACTAGCCAACCGGTATCCTTTCGATGGTCGACCGCCGACTAATCCGTTTTATCTCGCCGCGCTGTGATCAGAATCAAGTATTTTTCCGTTCAGGGAAGTTCAATTGTCATCCATCAGTCCTTAGACGGTAAGATCCAAATAGAAATGAAATGTCATGTTGGGGTAGCCAGGGGGAGGCTCGTTCGCGAACTTAGGGTCGGGATGTTGATGAAACAGTGGCCTGCCCGCCGAAATTGTGCCAGTCATAACTAGGAATTCCGGTTCTCATTAGCTCTTTCGAAGCTTTCCTTCGCCGTTCATGTCAGTCGCCTTTCACACGACTGCGGGGCCGGGTCAAGGCCGAGCGGAGCGAGCCCGCCAGGGTTGCCTTGACCCGGTTTCGCTGTCGTGTTACGCAGGATTTCAACGGCGAAGGAAGCGCTGCTCCTACTCGCGAATTCGCTTGGGGTTGCATATCCTAATGCGCTGTGTGGCCGCACTTGGTTGTACAACCGAGAGAAGCAAAACCCATAAAACCGATTCGGCCCAAGTAGTTTACGCGTGGCATCCTTTCTACGGGCAGGAGGTAACGATCCATGCCGAGCGCAACCGGCGCGGCACGGTCGTGTTTGCGTGTAGCATCGACGAGGGCCCTAAGACAGCTCCGCTTGAAGTACCGGCTTGGATGTTGGATGCGGCGGTCTGTCGCAGCTTTCAGCAGGGACCGTCAGGGCGAGTGACTGTTGAGGCGCTCCGTTTGTTGCGTAGAACGCTGGATGCGGCCACCAATGTGATAGAAGCGCAGCATCAACTTATCGCATTCGGAGGTTCTGATGCGCCAACCAACGAGGACAGCAAAGACGCAGCTCAAGCTGTTTGCAACCAGTCCTCAGATCCAGCAGTTTCCTCGGGAGATAGACCCGCAAGTGGTTGCTCTCCTGGCTCGACTTCTTCGCCAGCACGTCGATCGAAAAGCGACAGCAGTGAGCGAGCATCCGGAGGGCGGTCATGAGTGACAAGATCAGGCCACACCATCTGGGACGGAAAGCGATTCTCTATGTTCGCCAGTCATCGGCCTACCAGGTGGCACACAATCTCGAGAGCCAGAAGCTGCAATACGCGATGCAGAAACATCTGCATCAGTTAGGCTGGCGCGAGATCGAAGTGGTTGATGATGACTTAGGCCGTTCCGCTGCAGGTACTGTGGTCAGAGCCGGCTTCGAGCGGATGGTGGCCGAGGTATGTCTCGGGAAGGTTGGTGCGGTTGCTGCTCGTGAGGTATCACGTTTTGCAAGAAACAGCCGGGAATGGCAACAGCTGGTGGAAGTCTGCCGCATCGTGGACACGGTGCTGATCGATCAGGAAACGGTCTATGCGCCGCGGCAGAGTAACGACCGCCTGCTCCTTGGGCTGAAAGGCAGTCTCAACGAGTATGAGTTGGACCTGCTGCGGCAACGTTCGGTCGAAGCGCGTCATGCAAAGGCTAAGCGTGGGGAGCTACTCATCACTGCACCGGTAGGTTACGTCAAGAGCGAAGAGCAGCGTCTCGAGAAGAACCCAGACCGACGTGTCCAGGAAGCGATCTCTCTGGTCTTCCGGAAGTTTCGTGAGCTGGGACCGGTGCGCCAAACATTGCTGTGGTTCCTGGAGCATGAACTACAACTGCCGACGCAAACGCCTCGTGGGATGCTTTTTTGGAGACGACCTTCATACCGGTCGGTTTATCGCTTGATCACCAGCCCTGTTTATGGAGGAGCTTATGCATACGGCAAGACCGAACACGTGCTGCGCTACGAAGGCGGGGAGCCACGGTATAGATCTCGTAAAAAACCACGCGAACAATGGCTGGCGCTCATTCCGCACGCTCATGAAGGCTACATCAGTTGGGAAGAAAGTGAGAACATTCGACGTAGCGTTCGCGAGAATGTGATCACTGCCGAACAGCCAGGCGCAGCTAAAAAAGGTGCTGGTTTACTGACTGGCTTGTTGCGATGCCGGCGCTGTGGTCGTAAGCTGACGGTACGGTACACAGGAAGCCAGCACGAAGTTTTACGCTATACGTGCAATCGTGGCTGGCTCGATCATGGTGAGCCGCGCTGTATTGCTTTCGGAGGCGTTCCGGTGGATGACACTATCAGCAAACAAGTTCTTGCCGCCGTGCAACCCGCCGCGATAGAAGCAGCGCTGCTCGCGAGTGAGGAGCAGATACAACACCAGGAGGATGCTATTGCTGCGCTAGAGCGCGACCTGGAGGCAGCTCGATATGCCGCTCAGCGAGCTCAGAGGCAATATGATGCTGCTGATCCAGAAAATCGTTTAGTCGCCGGGGAGCTGGAACGACGCTGGAATCAGGCCTTGCAACGCGTGAGAGAGATAGAGAATCGCATTCAGTCAGCTACGGCTGAGGAGCAACATACGGTGCCCACGCCAGCAGAGTTTGCAGGTTTGGCTAGCAACTGGATCAGGTCTGGAATGATCCGCGTAGTGATGCGAGCCTGAAGAAACGGATTGTGCGCACTCTGATTCAGGAAGTAGTGGTCGACGTGGAGAGCAGTGCTGGTGAGATCGTACTCGTGATCCATTGGAAAGGTGGTTTGCACACGGAAGTGCGTGTTCCTCGGCGTCGGCGCGGATACAACAACGGCCATACCGACAAGGCGCTCGTTGAAGCCGTTTCACTGCTCGCCAACATCTGTAACGATGACCTGATCGCGGGCGTTCTCAATCGCAACGGGCACAAGACGGGCCGAGGCAACCGTTGGACGAAAGAACGTGTAACGGCGCTGTGAAGTCACCACCAGATTCCTTGTTTCAGTCCGGAGAACAAAGAGGCGAAGGGGTGGATGAATCTTACGGAAGCCGCAGCCTTCCTGCGGGTGAGCGCCAGAACCGTACGGCTTGCCATTGATGCAGGTGAACTCCAGGCGGAGCACCCTCTATCGGACGGTCCGTGGCTCGTCAATCGTCAGGAACTTATGCGCGATAACGCTCAGCGGCTAAAACAGCGCGCCCATGGAGGCGGCCGGCGACCCGCAATACCGTTAGAAAATCAGAACGATCTTCAGTTCTCAAGCACATAGCGAGGTGGGGTAGTATGGACCGCAGTTGTATTCCTTCCGCCAGTGATGGATTTGCCGCCGCGCTTCGAATAAGTTGTGGAACCAGCTTACGTTCAAACATTCATCACGTAGCTTGCCATTGAAGCTCTCCACATGACCGTTCTGCATGGGGCGGCCTGGCTGTATGTGTGCGAGCGTAATATGCCGCTTAACGCACCAAGCGAGAAAATGCCGGCTGGTCAGTTCGGGACCGTTGTCGCAACGAATGCGCTCAGGCCATCCGCGTGTAGCCGCCAGCCCGTCGAGCACGCGCGTGACACGCGGGCTCGGGAAACTGGTGTCCACATCGAGCGCCAGACATTCGCGCGTGTAGGTGTCGACAACACTGAGCACGCGGATCGCGCGTCCGCTCGCCAGTCCATCGGAAACGAAGTCCAACGACCAACGCTCATTCGCTCGCGTGGCGGCAACAGCCGGTGTGCCCACGCGTACTAATCGCTTGCGGCGTCTGCGCTTCACACACAGCTCCGCGGCGCGATAAACGCGCCAAACCCTTTTGTGGTTGACTTGTTCACCCTCCCGTTGCAACAGGATGTGCAGCCGGCGGTACCCGAAGCGCGGCTTCTCTCGCGCTAACTCGACTAACTTGTCGCGTAGCTCCGCATCGCAACGCGACGAGCGATAACGGAACGTCGACACCGGCAGTTGTAAAACGCTGCACGCATGTCGCTCACTGAAGGCAAAGTCCTGTTTTAGATGCTCCACAGCCGCCTTCATTGCTGTGAGCTCCAGCCATTTTTTCGGATCACCGACTGCAGCGCATCCTTATCCAAGCTCAGATCCGCCACCAGCTTCTTCAGCCGCGCATTCTCGTCCCGCAGTTGCTTGGCTTCCTGCGCCTCACTCACATCCATGCCGCCGTACTTCGCTTTCCAGGCGTAAACCGTGTACGTGCTCACGCCGACTTCACGCGCCACCTCGGCCGCCTTCCGCCCTGCATCTAGCTGCTGCAATGCGGCGATGATCGCTGCCTCACTATGCTTGCTCCTGGGCATTCCTTCTTCCCCTTTCCTACGTACGAAATCATAGTCAACTTCGTGCGAATTGAGGGGAGCAGGTCACTTTCTACTCATCTAAGCAAAAGCAGACTTCCGTTTTGCAAAGTCTACCAATTCAGGAAAACTGACAGTAGCCCCAGGTGTAAGCGTCAATAACTGAACAAAGTTCCGGCCATTCAGTGGAAGGTTCTGGACCTCGCGTTCAGACACTACGTCTCCGAGAGTGACACTTTGAGTTTCCAGTAGCGGCGTTTCACCGTGGATCTCGGCGCTCTGTTTTAGGTCGCCCACTTCAAAAAAAGATCGACTACTGCCACATCGTTGACTTGCAGAATGAGGCCACTGCGGACACTCTTCTTAAAGCCGGTCGTCTCCGCTGTTACGCTGTACTCGCCGGAATGTAAAGCCGGCACAGTATAAAGCCCAACACCGTTAGTCTTGGTGGTAGATGAAATATTAGTACGAATGTTGGTGACGGTAATAGAGACGTTAGGCACCACGGCCTGGCTCGCCTCCCTTACGGTTCCAGTAATCGTACCAGCATCTTGCTGGGCCTCATAATATTACACAAGGCCGTGCAGCACAGCATTGCACGTGCCAGCTGTCTCAAGAACGACATGGTACACCCCACTTTGCGTATACGCGAACGATGTACCCGAGATTGCCATCCCATCCCAGGACGGCGCGGATCACTTCGTGAAATTCTGGGAGGTCCGTGTGATCCGGAACCGAGAGAAGACGGATGACCATGGGGTTTACTTGACGGAGAACTGATCGCAAAATCAAACGTTTGAAGGGAGCGGTAGACACCATCCCACAAGCCTACTTACCTCCACCGCTCCCCAACTTCTTGACGCACTCGACCGTCTGGGCGGAACGGACGAAGCCGGAGACATGCAGTTGAGCGCGCCGCGAGTGTAGCCAGTGAAAGCGGCCTTCTTTTTTACCGTGCTTACTGGCATCGGTATGCAGCAGCATGCCCGGCAGCGGCCTTCGCTCTCTGCGCTTGCGGTGCGGCCCGCATCGGCTGCGCCGTTTTACAGTCCAGCCCCTTGCAAGGCCTGCTGCACCCACGTGTAGCTCAACTCGATTCGATGCTTGCTTTGTAGCTTCTCGTGAAAGTGCCGGATGCTGAAGTCGAAGTACTTCTCGCGATAGAGCCGCAGCACCTCTTCGCAGGTCTTCAGCGGCACTCGTCGAAAACTCACTTTCCCTTTCCGCCGACCCGCCAAGCCGGAGTAGCCGTGCTCCTCCAACCGGCTCACGCAAACGCCGCATTGTCCGATCCGTCACCCCAATGATCTCGGCTGCTTCCCACCAGGTGATCTTCTTTGCCATCGCTTTCAACAGCACGTCTTTCAGTTTCATCATCCGCTCCATCTCGGAGCTGGAATACGTTCGGCTCGGTTCCAATCCCTAGCTTCACGTCCCAACCTCCGCGTCTAAAGCGGACAGATCATGTGTTAATTCGACCGGACAGATCGTATGTTAACGCCACTTGTTCTGCGAGGAAGTAGCCATCGATCTGTTTTTTCACTATACTTCTCGGTGCGATGGCATCGCCGTTTTCGTCGACGCAGTTTGCGGACATGTTTGAATGGCAGGCTGCTGTGGGTAATTCAACGTAGTAGCCATTAGCCAGGACCGGAGCGGTATTCACCGCTTTGAGAAAAAATTTCTTGATCGTCGGAAATATTCATGTTGAACTGAGATCATACTGCATCTCCGTCGGCGTGACATTTTGAATCTGCTACCGGGCGCTGCGCTAGCCGCGTCAGCCCAGGAGCCCAAGCGGCCCTTTCCGACGGAAGTTCATGAGCGGCTCGCAGTTACGTCGTGGCCGTTTCGCGCCTTTATCGAGAGTCCGGCGAATCACGGCCGGAAAGCTGCGGCACCGGGGATGGATCTCTTGGAATTCCCCAGCTTCGTAGTCGAGAAGTTCGGAGTCCGCAACATCAATCCATTAGGAGATCATTTTCGCTCGACAGATCCGGCCTACCTTGATGCATTTCAGTCAGCTGTTCAAAGAGCTGGCTCAAACCTGGCAGACTTGGGGCTAGCAGGCAGGAGCTTTGCCAGTCCGGATGCCGGAGTCCGGCAGGACGCAATCGAGTTTGGCTGCAAGTGGATCGATATTGCGGTCAAGATCGGATCGCCGAGCGTCAGACAGCACCTCACCATGCGTAAAAGCGAAAAGCCGCAGCTGGCACTAGCGGCCGAAAGCCTGGGCAAATTGGCGGAATACGCTGCCAAACGAAACACGGTGGTTAATCTCGAAAACGATGATGCGGTCGCGGAAGATCCCTTCTTGATCGTCTCGATCATACAAGGGGTGAACAGCCCTTATTTACGTGCGTTGCCGGATTTCGGGAACTCGTTACTTGGGCACGACCAAGACTACAGCGAGCGGGGTGTGAAGGTCATGTTTAAGCACGCTTACAACATGTGTCATGTGAAAGATATGGTGGAAACAGATAACGGTCAGATCATAAAGGTCGATCTCGGGAGAATGTTCGGGCTTGCTAAACAGAGCGGGTACCAGGGTTATTACTCCATGGAGTTTGACTCAGAGCTAGGCGACCCTGTGGCCGGGACGAAGCTTCTAGTCGAAGAAAGCTTGAAGTATCTGGCCTAAGGAGATTCGATGTCTGACTCAAACGATTTAAACCGCCGGAACTTTCTGAGCACCGGAACAGCGGGGCTCGCCGCACTTGGCACGGAAGGCCTGCTCACGCGGCCGGCACGGCTGATGGGTGCGAATGATCGGGTGCGTGTTGCTATTTGCGGTCTCCATGGGCGCGGCAAAGATCACCTCGAAAACTACTCGCAAATTCAGAACGCGCACATAGCGGCATTTTGCGACATTGACGAAAATGTATTGGGCGAGAGGCTGGCGGACATGGAGAAGATGGGGCGTCCCAAGCCGGCCACCTATAAAGATATCCGTAAGCTGCTCGATGACAAATCCATCGATGCCATTTCCATTGCGACTCCGAACCACTGGCATTCATTAATGGCGATCTGGGCCTGCCAGGCGGGTAAGGATGTCTACGTAGAGAAGCCGTGTTCTCACAATCTCTGGGAAGGCAAGCAACTAGTAAAGGCGGCTCAGCGCTACAATCGCGTTGTCCAGCACGGAACGCAGATCCGCTCGGCTACTGCGATACGCCAAGCGATGCAGAAGTTGCGAGATGGCGCCATCGGCGAGACCTACATGGCGCGCGGGCTTTGCTATAAGTGGCGAGACACGATTGGCCGCGCGCCCGTTCAGTCGGTGCCCTCAGGAGTCGATTACGACCTCTGGATGGGACCGGCCCCGGAGCAGGCCTTCACCAAGAACCGCTTCCACTACAACTGGCATTGGAACTGGTGGTACGGCAATGGCGACCTGGGAAATCAGGGCGTACATCAGGTCGACGTCGCGCGATGGGGCATGGGCTTGGGTTTTCCGAACAAGGTAAGCGCGATGGGCGGCCACTTCATGTTTGACGATGATCAGAATACGCCCAATGACCTCACGTGTGCATTCGAATTCGACCTTCCCGAGGGTAAGCGTCGAATGATCACCTTCGAAGTAAGGCATTGGATCACCAATCACGAAGCAGAAATTGGCACAAAGCTCATGGGGACTCCGGAGCCGAAACGCTCCGCCGGTCAAGCGAAGTTAGGGCCGCTGGCCGGGAGCCATAACACTGTCGGCAATATCTTCTACGGATCGAACGGCTACTTAGCTACTGGAGATGAAGACGCTGACACTTATGTTGCTTGGAGGGGCCGGGACCAGGAACAGGAAGCACCCATTCATGGCGGCAGTGAGCGCGCCCACTTTCAGAACTTCATTGATTGTGTGGCAAGCAGAAACCGGTCAGATCTGAACGCGCCCATCGAGGAAGGTCACATCTCGGCCGGGCTGATGCATCTCGCGAACGCCTCATACAGGTTGGGGAGAACCATAAACTTCAATCCGGATACGCAGGAGGTGATCGGAGATGAGGAGGCGGTCCTTCTTTTGCGCGATGGCGACAGAGGTTATCGAAAGCCCTTTGTCGTGCCGCAAGAGGTCTAATCGCTGCTCGCGAGTTCTACAACTCTAAGAGCGATTCAAGGCGAGCTTAGAGACCGGTCG
>JAABUQ010009226.1_pt1 | contig 13440 bp, 15 predicted proteins | sample 5560001 | NCBI WGS metagenome assembly JAABUQ01 (sample SAMN10711888, study PRJNA513371) | rock metagenome | isolation source: Antarctica rocks | place: Antarctica: Victoria Land, Finger Mt nord | collected 2015-12-18 | reverse complement strand
CGTGCCGGACGCCTCGATGTCTCCGCCGCTCGCATCGTGTTCGCGGCCGTCCTGTCCGGCGTCGAAGCCCTGCTCAACCCCACGCCAGTCCATGATACCGCAAGTTGAAGTTACTCAAACAGGTTCTGAGCGCGCCTTGCCCTGCCGACCTTTGGGCCGAAGCGGACTCGAACGCGAGATTTCTACCTTATCCTTCTGCTCGGGGTGATGGTTGCGGAAGCCACACATGCGCGCCAATCCATATAGATAGTCCGTTTGGGGATGCGGCCTAGATCATTTAGCCCAAGACGGGCGCAGCAGATACCTTTACAAACTCGTTACAACATTGATTGTTCTGAAAATTGGATAGCGTAGTCAAGAAGAAATCAAGCATATGACAAATTTCGAAGTGATACTCTTTATTAGTTCTTTTATTACAATATTCTTTTGTAGTCAAAATAAATTTGTTTAATCAATGCAGCAATATTTGATATAGAGGCTTGTGTTTAATCAAACAGGAAGTGCTTTCAACGATTTAATAGTATATTTTTGAGACTGATAGCTGCAATAGCCAAGCTGAAGGCATTCAAGTAACCTATTGTAGTGTGAAAATCATGCTTAATACTTTATTTAGGCGACACTGCTCCCCAAGCCAGCCCCTCCACCCTCTTCAAATCGGTCTGAACATTATGCAACCACTTTCTATAAACCAACTCCGCGAAGACGGGACGATCGCTGCTGACCATTCCCTTACACGGGAACTGCTGGGCGACAGTCGGCCTCAGCCGCTTCGCGAACCGATGAGCGCACTTCGAAACCGGCGCTCCAAGCCCTTGAACGTCGTATTGATCTGCCATTTTGGACGGACGGGATACAACATTCTGCGGTCGCTGAAAGCCGTCAACGCCCGGGTCTATCTCGTGCATGACCAACGGGCCGCATCGCTTGGCTACTCGCGCCGTTGCAAGGTGGTGCACGCCACGCAGGATCTCGGCTCGGCTGATCCGGACCAAGTGCTCGGCATCATCAATAACCTGCATTTGCGGGTCGGCTTGGACAGCGTCATCGCGAGCGATGTCGAAAGCCTGGCATTCTTATCGAAGATCAGGGAGCGGCTGCTCGCGCCGGTGTTCCCGATGGCGGACGCTGGCACGTTGGCCACGCTCAATGACAAATGGACGTTTTACAAGCTGTGCGAAACCGCTGGCGTCGCCGTTCCAAAATCGCTTTCCGTCGAGTGCCAGGCCGAATTCGATATTGAGGCGGTCGAGCGTGAGCTGGGCTACCCCGTTATTGTTAAGCCAGTAAATTCATACGGGCAACGGGGCATAGCTATCCTCCGAGATCGGATGCAGGCTGCAAAGTGGAAAGAAAGCCAGGTTGATCATGATCAGCCGGTCATCATTCAAGAGTACATTGAGGGTACGGACTGGGCGATCAGTGTTTTTGCCCAGGATGGCATTATCAAGCATTGGGTTTCCTGGGTTTGCCCAAGCCAGCTCGATCTGGGTTATGGCATCGGGCGGTTCCTCGCGACTGAGTTCCGGCCGCGTGATGATCTGTTCACGATGATCCAAAAGGTCATCACTGCCACCGGCTTTTCTGGCGTGGCGAACTTTGACGCGCGTTATGACGACCAAGCCTGCAAGATGAAGATGCTTGAATGCAATCCCAGGTTCTTCAATCGTATGTCGGCGGCGCGGCTCAGCGGCCTGGACTTCGTTCGGCCGGGTTTGCCCGTTGCAGGCGACCAACCAATGACCTTGGGCAATGTGGGTTACTACCCTTGGCAAGAGTTGTTCTCAGCGCGCGGGCTTCAAAGGCTTGTGCGTGGACAATGGAGAATGGCACCTTTGTTGCATGACATTTTCGACATGGGAACTGACCCGCTGCCTCCAATCGTTCGAAAGTGGGTGCGCGAGGACGGGCGCGATTAAAATTGCCTCTGTCTTGTATTTTGGTATGGCAAACGACATGTCGGCCTCAAATTTTCATAGTAGTTATTATATTGAGTTTGAAATTTTCAGAGCCCAGAATTTTGCTTTGAGTTAGGTCAATAATTTTTGTTTAAGAGCTAGTTTATTTATGTAACGACTCAGAAATGTATATAATTTTTCTAGTAATTTGAATCATTTCAATACTAACGTTTTTAAAGTAACGAATCGCTTTGCATCTTATATTTAGCATTATCAGACCTGATGTTTTCAAAAATCTGTCAAAGCATTGATATCAGTTCAAACATAGTAGCTTTGCTCATAGCATGAGTTTGCTATGCTTCGCTCCATATATTTCGTGTTGAGAGTCAAGTTTTAGCATCCAGCAATCACAAATTATAGACCATCTGCGTGCTCTCGGAAATTTGATTATCGTACTGGTGGATTTGTGTGGGTTGGCCGAGTGACGCAGCGTTTCCTGTCGCTTGGACAAGGAGGCTGCCCTTTGACTTCCCAAGATTGGAGTTCTCATTCCGAACTGCATGCAGACACGGCGGATCTCCCGCAAGCCTTGACGACCCGGTCGGAGGTCGGGACAGTTCGGGTCTCGGTCGTCATCCCAGCGTTCAACGCCGCCTCCACGATTGAAAAGGCGATTGCCTCTGCTCGCCTGCAGACCGAGGACAACCTGGAAATCATAGTGGTAGATGATGCATCGAGGGACCAAACCCTGGAAATCGTTGCTGAAGTAGCCAGGTCGGACGCGCGTGTCAGGTTGTTGCGCCAGCCGGTGAACGCGGGGCCGGCAGCCGCCCGCAATCGGGGCATCGCGGCCGCCAAGGGCGACTGGATCGCGCTGCTCGATGCCGATGACAGCTACTTTCCCGAACGTCTTGCGAAGCTGCTCGATCTGGCTGACCGAATGGGTGCCGATATGGTGGCCGACAACATTCTGCTCTGCGCAGATGGTCAGACAGCAGGCGCCGCGATGATCCCGCCTGCGCTGCTGTTTCAGCCGATGGAACTGACCACTGCCGAGTTCATCGCGCGCAACGTGGGTTCACCGAGGATGCCGCGCGTCAGCTACGGGTTTCTGAAACCCCTGCTCAGAACCAGTTTCTTGCGTGAAAAGCGGATTGCCTATGACGAACGCAATCGATTTGCCGAAGACTTCATGCTGTATGTTCGCTGTCTCACCAACGGCGCCCGCTGGTGGCTGATGCCTGAAACAATGTATTGCTATGTCGTCACCCCTGGCTCTCTCACCGAACAGCAGAGTTCGCATGACTTAATGCGCGTTCGGCAAATGGAGTCTGAACTCCTTGCCGACCCAAAAGTCGGGGAAAACCCAGATCTGGTCAAAGCAATACACCGTCACAAAAGGGTAATGGATCGCTGCTACTATTACCGGGCGTTCACGGATGCAATCAAAAGTCGTGATCTCCGCCGTGCAGCAGGCTTGCTGCTCGATAGCCGTAAGAGCGCCCAACTGATCGTTCAAGAAATGACCCGGCAAATGCCCACTATCTTGGGCAAGGCGCTGCGCGGCGGATATTTGCGGCATGGGTGACAATCGGTCGGGTTGCATGGACGGCTTCCTGCATCGTCGGTGCTGCGCCAGCAGGGCCGAACAGGACCTGAACAGCACCGGGTCCGCACGGCGCACGCAATTTCGAAAAACCTCAGCACAGCGGCTGAACCGAGATGCGGGTGCAACTGACGCTCGCGGCTCTCGACTAGAGCCGCTTTTTGTTGGCGCCGCCTTGTGACCATTGCAGCTTTCGTGACGGATTTCGCCGACCAGGCAGTGCTGATCCCGTCAGCCATCGCGGTCGCGATCGGATTCGGTGCCGCTCGCTGGCACCGCGGCGCGCTCGCCTGGAGCGGCGTTCTCGCCTGCACCTGGATCAGCATCCTGCTGCTCAAGCTGGCCTGCCTTCTTTGCGAGGCGCTCTGGGTCGAGGGGCTTCATAGTCCGAGCGGGCACACCGCCGGCGCGGCGGCAGCGGCCGGGGGGTTCTTCGGGCTGATCGTGCGACGGCGGGGAGGCGACTGGCGGTGGACGGTCCCGATCTCGACCGGCCTTGCGGCCGCCGTCGGGCTGTCCCGCCTGGCGCTGCACGTGCACACTGGCCTTGACGTCCTGGTGGCCGGCGCGGTCGGGGTGGTCAGCGCGACGGTCCTGGTCATGCTGGCCGGGCCGCCCCCTCCAAGGTTGCGGCTGTCGCCGCTCATCACCGCCTTGGCAGTGATGATCCTGCTTCTGCACGGCTTCCAAGCGTCGGCCGAGGCGACAATCCAGCGCATCGCCGCCTCGGAGTTCTGGGACGATCTGCGTCTCGGCGGGTTCGCGCGGCAAAGCTGCCAGACCCATGCCAGCCCTTTTACTTTTGGATCGGCCAAAACGGCCCATCGGCCAGGTCCAACGGTGCCTGACAAATGCGGAACCGAGAGCCTATAGCGCCGCAAACTCTTGTCAGATCTAGAAAAGCTCCGCTGTTTCGCACCCGCGCTCATGAGCGTCTGACGGGATTCGCCCAGCGCCTTCTCCACCAGTGCCATCTCTCGGGCGTGTCGTTGTCCGGCCTTGTTGCATCGCGGCGGTGAAGAGCTTGCCGGGCGAATGACGTGACGGCCCGGCTGCTGACCTCGGCTAGGGAGCGACGAATGCCGCACCGGGATCGGGAACGGCGGACCCGCTCGGGGGTAGGACAGCCGGCTCTGTGGCCCGGTGTCGGCAATGGTGGGCACGGCCAACATGGCGATCCCGAAAAGAAGGGGTCTCCGCATCACCTCCTCCAGGGCCACCAAATTTTAGCTGGAACCCCGTGCATCGGCGTCGCTGGACGAACGCCATTCTGAAAGCTCATTGTCAATGCCGAACCCAACGGATAACGATGACACCGCCCGGGTTTAAGGGCCAAGTTTGGGGGCTGAAACATCGTGAAACCTTTGCTCCTGGCCTGCGTGCTCGCCGCATCATTCAGCCCGGCCGTGGCGAAAACCCTGCCAACCCTCGCGGTGTTCGACTTCGCTTTGACCAACACGTCGCCGGTCCCCTCGACGCCAGAGGAGCTGGCACGGCTCCAACGTCTGGACCAGCAGTTGAGGAGCGGCCTGCGTGACCGTTTTGACGTGGTCGATGTCAGCCCGGTGCGGGACCGGCTGGCCGGCGTGGATTCGATCCGCGGCTGCAATGGGTGCGAGCTGGACCTGGCACGCCAGCTCGGCGCCCAGCAGGTCGCATACGGATGGGTGCAGAAGGTCAGCAACCTGATCCTGAACGTGAACCTCGTGGTGGAGGAGACCAGCACCGGCCGGACGCTGCGGGCCGAAAGCGTCGATATCCGCGGCAACACGGATGAGTCCTGGAGCCGCGGCCTGCGCTACCTCCTGAACGAGCGCATGTTCCGCAACGAGTAACGGCCGTGAGCGTCCACAATAATATTGCCAAAACTCTCAAAACGACGATACTAAGTTGCCGATGCAGCCCAACAGGGCTGCAGGCTCATCAACAGGCCCGAAGCGGCGCTGAAAACGACCGAGGGAGGCGACGACGCGACCCATCCTTTTCCTGGCCCTGCTGGGGCTGGCAGTTCCGGCCTATGCGCAGGTCGGTCCTCAAGCGGACGCGCCGGACGGCGCGACGCTGTTCCGCCGCCAATGCGGCACCTGCCACTCGCTGACGCCCGGCGAGGTGCGGCAGGGTCCGAACCTCGCGGGCGTCTATGGCCGCAAGGCCGGCACGGTGCCGGGCTTCAAGTACTCCGCCGGGTTCGCTGACGCGGACTGGACATGGGACGAGGCGCATCTCGACCCTTACCTCGCCAACCCGCAAGCGGTGATCAAGGGTGGCGTGATGGGCTATCGCCAGGCGAAGCCGGAGGTGCGCCAGGAGATCATCGCCTACCTCAAGGAGCAGCACTGATGGCCAAGCCGATCCACTCGATGATCCGCGTGCTGGACGAGGACCGGGCCGTGACGTTCTACCGCGCCGCCATGGGCCTGGAGATCGTGGACCGCTACCCGTTCGACAGCTTCACCCTGATCTACATGCGCGACCTGGCTTCCACCTTCGAGCTGGAGCTGACGGTCAATCACGACCGTACTGAGCCATACAATCTCGGTGACGGCTACGGGCATCTCGCCGTCGCGGTCGATGATCTCGACGCCGCGCGGATGAAGATGGAGGCTGCGGGCGGAACGCCCGGCCCGGTCCGCGAGCTGCAACGGGACGGCGCGCTGCTCGGGCGCTTCTTCTTCATCAAGGACCCTGACGGCTACAGCATCGAGGTGCTGCAGCGGCACGGACGCTTCGGCTGAACCAACAAAAAACGGAGGACATGTCCATGAGAGAGATCGACCGCCGCACGCAATTCGGCCGGCGCGGCTTCCTGCGCACCACCGGCGCCGCCGTGCCCGCCGCCGCCATCGCCATCGCCGGCACGGCCATCGGCGCCGGCGCGGCCTGGGCGCAGGACGCGAAGGCCATCTCCCCGCACGCCATGGCGACGCTGGTCAAGGCGGCCCGCGACATCTTCCCGCATGACCACATCGGAGACGTGTTCTACGTCCGCGCCGTCACGCCCTGGGACGCCAAGGCCGTCAAGGACGAGACGGTCAAAGCGATGGTGGCGGACGGTGTCGCCCGCCTCGACGCGGACGCGCAGGACGCCCACGCTTGCCCCTATTTGGGCGTCGCCTGGGAGTCCGACCGGGTGGCGCTGCTGCGCGGGATCGAGCACACGAACTTCTTCCGCACTTTGCGGAAGGACCTGGTGGTGTCGCTCTACAACCAGCCGGAGATCTGGCCGAAGTTCGGCTACGAGGGGTCCTCCGCCGAGCATGGCGGCTACCTGGCCCGCGGCTTCGACGACATCAACTGGCTGCCGACGGTTTGAGGGGAAGCGCGCGATGGCACAATTCGACCTGAACGACGATAGCCTCGTCGTCATCATCGGCTCCGGCGCCGGCGGCGGCACGCTGGGCAACGAGCTGGCGCAGAAGGGCGTCAAGGCGGTGATCCTGGAAGCCGGGGACCGCTACGAATCGGCGGACTTCGTCAATGACGAATGGGCAAGCTTCGCCCAACTCGCCTGGAAGGACATGCGGACCACGTCGGGCACCTGGCGCGTCGGCAAGGACTTTCCCAACCTGCCGGCCTGGATCGTGAAGGCGGTCGGCGGTTCCACCGTGCACTGGGCCGGCGCCAGCCTGCGGTTCGAGGAGCACGAGTTCAAGACGCGCACCACCTACGGCGCGCTGCCCGGCGCCAACCTGCTGGACTGGCCGGTCAGCCTCGCCGAACTCGCGCCCTACTACGCGAAGGCCGAGGACAAGATGGGCGTCACCCGCACCAACGGCATCCCCGGGCTGCCCGGCAACAACAACTTCCGCGTCATGGAGGCCGGCGCCCGGAAGATCGGCTACAAGGAGGTGCACACCGGCCACATGGCGATCAACAGCCAGCCGCGCGACGGCCGCGGCTCCTGCCAGCAGATCGGCTTCTGCTTCCAGGGCTGCAAGTCCGGCGCCAAATGGTCCACGCTCTACACCGAGATCCCCAAGGGCGAGGACACCGGCAATCTGGAGGTGCGGCCGAACAGCCAGGTGGTGAAGATCGAGCACGACGCCGGGGGCAAGGTCACGGGCGTCGTCTATGCCAGCCCGGACGGCGCGATGCACCGGCAAAAGGCCCGCGTGGTCGCCGTCGCCGGCAACTCCATCGAAAGCCCGCGCCTGCTGCTCAACAGCGCGTCCAACCTGTTCCCGGACGGGCTCGCCAACAGCAGCGGCCAGGTCGGGCGCAACTACATGCGGCACATGACCGGCAATGTGTACGGCATCTTCGAGAAGCCGGTGCACATGTATCGCGGCACCACCATGGCCGGCATCATCCGCGACGAATCCCGGCACGACACGAGCCGCGGCTTCGTCGGCGGCTACGAGATGGAGACCGTCTCCCTCGGCGTCCCGTTCATGGCGGCGTTCATGGACCCCGGCGCCTGGGGCCGCAGCTTCACCAGCGCCATGGACGGCTACAGCAACATGGCCGGCATGTGGCTGATCGGCGAGGACATGGCGCGGGAAACCAACCGCATCACCCTCGACCCGGCGGTCAAGGACAAGCTCGGCATGCCGGTCGCCAGCGTGCATTTCGACGACCATCCGAACGACATCGCCATGCGGGCGCACGCGGTGCAGCAAGGCTCCGCCGTGTACTCCGCCGTGGGCGCCACCCGGCTGATCCCCACGCCGCCCTACCCGAGCACGCATAACATGGGCACCAACCGGATGAGCGAGAAGCCGCGGGACGGCGTGATCAACAAGTTCGGCCAGGCCCACGACATCAAGAACCTGTTCGTGTCGGACGGCAGCCAGTTCACCAGCGGGGCGGCCTGCAACCCCACGCTGACCATCGTCTCGCTCGCCATCCGCCAAGCCGACACCATGGCAAGGATGATGCAGCAGCGCGAGATCTGACCGGCCGCGCCTACTTCCGGACGCCGCTGTCCAGGCCCTTGGTGTCGCCAGGGACGGCGGTGGCCGGGGTTTCCGTCTTGCCGATCACGTTCTGCCCGGCAGCGTTCCGCAAAGCCTGGTCGCCCACGTTCTCCCCGTTGGGCGTGCCGGGCGGCACCGTGCCCAACGGCACGTCGGGCCGGCTCACGCTTGGTCCGACGCCGCCGCCGTTGCTCCCGGGCTTGGGCGCCTGCGCAAACAGGACCGCAGGGTAAAGCAGCAGCGCCGCCGTCAGAATTGATGCTCGCATCGTGTCCTCCTGTTTCTTGGTGCAGGATATCCAACGGCCATGCCGCCGTTCGGTTTGGCCCCCCAAGCGTCGGGCGTTGGACATGTTGCGATATCCGTCGTTCGCAATTCAATTGCGCGCTAAGGATGTGTCGGCGTAAGCTGCGCCGCTGCTACGATTGCAAAGGAATGCCTATGAAGAAGATCATGACCGGCCTCGCCCTCACCGCGTCGCTGTCCGGCGCCGCATGGGCGCAGGAAGCGCCCGTGACCATCACCCGCGGCACGATCAGCAGCGTCACCGGCCAGACGCTGGAAGCGAAGTCGCGCAACGGCCAGACTGTCCCGGTCACGATGACGGACAAGACAAAGGTGCTGGTGGCGGAGACGGCGAGCCTGGCGGACGTGAAGCCCAACTCCTATGTCGGCATCGCCGCCGCCCCCCTGCCCGACGGGACGATCAAGGCGCTGGAAGTCACGATCTTCGACGAGAGCCTGCGCGGCAGCGGCGACGGCCACTACGGCTGGGACCTGCCGGGCAGCACCACCATGACCAACGGCGCGGTGGGCAGCGTGCAGACGACCAACGGGCGCACCATGGTCATCGACTACAAGGGCGGCAGCAAGACCGTCGTGGTGCCGGACGACGTTCCCGTGGTGATGGTCAAGCCCGCCGACAGCAGCGTGCTCAAGCCCGGCGCCCGCATCGTGGTGTTCAGCCCCAAGGGCGCCGCAAGCATCACGGCCAACGCCTTGGTCGCCGGGGCGAACGGCACCGTCCCGCCCATGTAGGCGGACCCGGAGCACAGCATGAGCGCCGTCCGGCCTGCCCCACAGCCTACGCGAATCTCCCTCGTGGTGATCCATCCCCTCGTGGTGCGGGTCACGCACTGGCTCAACGCCGTCGCGATCGTCTGCATGGCGATGAGCGGCTGGAAGATCTACAACGCCAGCCCGCTGTTCGGCTTCAGCTTCCCGGGCTGGGCGACGCTGGGTGGCTGGCTGGGCGGCGCGATTGCCTGGCACCTGGCGGCGATGTGGCTGCTGGTGGCCAACGGCCTGGTCTATCTGGCTTACGGCCTGGCCGGGCGGCACTTCATGCGGAGTTTCCTGCCCCTCGGCCCGCGCGAGGTTTGGCAGGACTTGAAGGAGGCGCTGACCTTCCGCCTGGTCCACAGGCTCGGCGCCTACAACGCCGTGCAGCGGCTGCTGTATGTCGTGGTGGTGCTGCTGGTCGTGGCGGCGGCGGTGTCCGGCTTCGGCTTGTGGAAGCCTGTGCAGCTTCAAAGCCTGGTCGGCCTGCTCGGCGGCTACGAGCTGGCCCGGCGCATCCACTTCGCCGCCATGGCGGGCATCGTCGGCTTCACCGCCGTGCACCTGGCCCTGGTGGCCATCGTTCCCAGCACGCTGTGGGCGATGGTCACGGGCCGCGCCCGCGTCGAGGCGTCCGCCGGGGAGGTCCGACCGTGAGACCCGTGGATAAAAAGGCCCTGGCCGGCCAGATGGCCCCCGAACTGCGGCGGTTGGAGCGGCGATTGTTCCTGCGTTCCGGCCTGTCGCTCGGCGCGCTGACCATGCTGACCGGCTGCAACCTTTCGGACGGGGACGCGGTGGACCGGGCGCTGTGGGCGGTGTCGCGGTTCAACGACCGGGTGCAGGCCTGGCTGTTCGACCCGAACCGCCTCGCCCCCACCTACGCCGCAAGCGAGATCACCGACCCCTTTCCGTTCAACGCCTACTACCCCGAGGACAACGCCCCCGAGGTGGATGGCGACGCCTGGAAGCTCGAAGTTTCCGGCCTGGTGCAGGACCGCACGCCCTGGACGCTGGCCCGGCTGCGCGCCATGCCGCAAGCCAGCCAGATCACCCGGCACATCTGCATCGAGGGCTGGAGCGCCATCGGCGAATGGTCCGGCGTGCCGTTCCGCAGTTTTCTGGAGCGCGTCGGCGCGGACACCAGGGCGCGCTACGTCGGCTTCAAGTGCGCCGACCGCTACTATAGCAGCATCGACATGGCGACGGCGCTGCATCCGCAGACGATCCTCGCCACCGATTTCCGCGGCGCGCCGCTGCCGGACAAGTACGGCTTCCCGGTCAAGCTGCGGGTGCCCACCAAGCTCGGGTTCAAGAACCCCAAGCACATCGCCGCCCTGTTCGTCACCAACGATTATCCTGGCGGTTGGTGGGAGGATCAGGGCTATAACTGGTTCAGTGGATCATAGGGTTTACGGCGGCACCAGTGCAGCATCGGCCAACGGCGACGATTGACTTGGATTTGGAGTCGCAGTTCTGCTTTGCGCTGTACTCCACGACCTTGGCGCTGGGCAAGATCTACGCCCCGGTTCTCGCCGGGTTGGGCCTGACCTACCCGCAGTACCTGGTCATGCTCGTGCTGTGGCAGGAGGACGGGCTGACGGTGCGGGCACTCGGCGAGCAGCTTCACCTGAACTCCGGCACGCTGACGCCGATGCTGAAGCGCATGGAGACGGCCGGCCTGGTCCGCCGCAGCCGCGATAAGAAGGACGAACGCCTGGTCCGCACCGAGCTGACGGCGGCCGGGCGGGCATTGCAACCCCAGGCGGTGGGCATCCCCTGCGCCATCGCCGCGGCGACCGGCTTGCCAATGGAAAGGCTGGTCCAGCTCAAGGACGAGTTGGAAGGGATCAGGCAGGCTTTGGAGGCGGACGCGGTCAGCGTGGACTGATTCCTGTACATGCTGAGCTCTTGCCAAGACTCCGATTCGGTGACATGAAAAACCTACTCAAAGCCGGGCTTCTCAAAGTCCCAGCGATCCGCAGCCTGCGCGACGCCCGCAACGCCCTGCTCGCGCAACGCGACGCGCTGTCATCCGACCTGGACGCTTGCCGAAACCAGCTTGCCGCCCAGGGCCAGGATGTCGCGAGTCCGTTCTATTACTATCATAGTTGCTTCGACGCGCAGGCCGTCATCCGCCGTCACGCCGTTTCTGGCTTGCAGCCGCATCCCCGATACCTCACCAACTTCCTTGGCGTCCTGATCGATCCCAAGTTCTTCCCCTCCATCCTGCATGGCCGGGCGGGCCAGGTCGAGCCGGTGCCGATCCCGGCCAATTGGCATGCCGACATCTCAGAATGGGCGGCGGCGTTGCGCGCGGTCGATCTGGCGCCCGGCGGTTTCACGATGATCGAGCTCGGCTGCGGTTGGGGATGCTGGATGAACAACACCGGCGTCGCCGCAAGACGGGCGGGAAAAGCGGTTCAGCTCATCGGCATCGAAGGCGACCAGGGGCATGTTGGCTTCGCCCGAGAAGCTTGCGAAGCCAATGGGTTTCATCCGTCAGAAATCACGCTGCACCATGGCATCGCCGCCGCGAAGCCCGGGACCGCCTTGTTTCCGCATCAGGGCCAGCCGGGGTCGTCGTGGGGCTTGGAGCCGATATTCGGGGCAACGGAGCTGCAGCGTGAACAGGCTTTGCGGTCTGGACGCTACGACGCGCTGCCGATGGTCCCGCTCGGAGACGGGGCGGCGCAGCATGGCCGAATCGACCTCCTGCATATCGACATCCAGGGCGGCGAGGCGGATCTGGTGGCGGCCTGCCTTCCGCTGCTGTGCCGGACATTCGCCTATCTCCTGATCGGCACGCACTCCCGCGCCATCGAGGGCAAGCTGTTCGAGGTCCTGCTCGGCGCCGGGTGGCGGCTTGAGATCGAGCGGCCTTGCCGGATTCACCTGATCGAAGGAACCCTGTCCACCTATGTCGATGGCGTCCAAGGCTGGCGCAATCCCATGCTTTTGCCCTGACAGGCAAACCGCGGATGACGTTTGAAACCCGGCCCCCGCCGTGCGCGAGGACCGGCGAGCCGGACCGAAGCAGCAAGGGGGACTATCGCCTATGGACCTTGGCGCCATTGCGGCCTGCTTGGGGAAAGCGGCTTGATCTTGCCTGCCTGACCGTCGCGAGCGCCATCCTCTCGGTCCAGTTCCTCCGCCTCCACGCGGCCATGGCCCCGTCCGCAGCACCCGACCTGGCGTTCCTGCGCGATCCCCACGCGACGCCGACCGCCGCGATGACATGGTGGGTTTGGTGGGACCAAAGCCTCTATCAGAAATCCGCGGTCGCCTGGGCCAACGGAGTCCTTGAACCCGCATTCCATTGGTACCTGCCCGGCTATCCGCTGCTCGGGGCGGCCTTCGTGCCCCTCACCCCGACCGACCCCTTCCTGCTGCCGAACCTCGCCTCGCTGCTCGGCACGCTTTGGCTGTTCTGCGGCGTGGCGTCACGCCTGCTCAAGGACGTGCCGCTGCGCATTCCTGTGGCTTGCGGGCTGTTCGTCGCAACCTCGTTGTCGCCGCGCGTCCTTTGGTCCTGGGTGGTGCCATGGACGACCACGCCGGAAACGTTCTGCATCTTCGGCGCCCTGCTCGGGGCGATCAGGCTGGTCGAAGGGGGCAAGCGGCGGGACGCCTTTCTGACTGGCCTGGCAACCGCTGCCATCGCCGGGTTCCGTCCGGCGGACGCGGGGGTGATGGGCCTGGCGATCTGCGCCGTTGCGGGGCCGGCCCTCCTGTCCCGCCATCGACGCCTTGGCACCCTCGCGGCGGCGGCGGGCGGAGCGCTGGTCCCGGTGCTGGTGTTCGGAGGCGCCTACCTGGCGACCTGGGGCACGAGGCTGAGAAGCTATGGGGGCGGCCGGGAAGGAGGCACCATCCTGCTTCATCCCCACTGACGGAGCGTCTGATGTCACAGCCTAATGATCTGAGCAGGTCCCTCACCCCCTTCGTCCAAGGCACCACCCTG
>JAABUQ010009225.1_pt1 | contig 13440 bp, 13 predicted proteins | sample 5560001 | NCBI WGS metagenome assembly JAABUQ01 (sample SAMN10711888, study PRJNA513371) | rock metagenome | isolation source: Antarctica rocks | place: Antarctica: Victoria Land, Finger Mt nord | collected 2015-12-18 | reverse complement strand
CGCGGGACCGTCCCGTTCATGCCGCCCGAGCAGATGCTCGACTTCAAGGCCGTGCAGCCGATCGGCGACCTGTACTCGACCGCCGCGACCCTCTATTACCTGATCACCGGCCAGTTCATCTACGACGGCGTGAACGAAGGCGGCGACCTGATCCGGACCCTCCTCGAAGAGCCCCCCGTGCCGATCCGCGAGCGCCGGGCCGAGGTCCCCCCCGCCCTCGCCGAAGTCCTGGCCAAGGGGCTGGCGCGCGACCCGGCCGACCGCTACCCCACCGCCACCGCGCTCCGCCACGCGATCCGGCCGTTTTGCTGAGCCCGCCCCTCGACGTCAACGCCTCGCGGCCTGCTCCTCCTCGATCGTCCGCAAGGTCTTGGCGAACAGCGACTCCTTGCCGAACGGGCCGACCTGGTACTCGTCGGAGAGCGGGAGGGCCCGCCGGAGGACCCGGATCGCTTCGTTGAAGCGACCCCGGGCCGCATCGAACTCGGCCCGGGTCTCCTCGACGCGGCCGAAGAGCCGCTTGATGTCGCCGAGGCCGGCGAGCCGGAGCTTCTCCCTCTGCTCGCCGCCGAGTTGATACACCAGGGCTTCCCGGGCGAGCCTGGCCAGCAGCACCCTTTCGAGGTGCTCGGACCTCGGCGCCCGCTCGGTACCGCCGAAGACGACGCGGTCGAAGTTCTCGCGCTCGATCACCGAGATCCTGAGGTCGAGCCCCCGGACCGGCGGCGCGACCGCCTGGTCCGGCTCCTCGTCCCATTCATCTCCAGGGCCAGGGTCGGGCGATTCGGGCGCTTCCAGGGTGATCAGTTGCCGCCGCGCGCCGATCTGCACCGAGATGGCATGGCCGGTCTTGAGCCTCCGGACCGGTGCCGGCACCGCCGCGGGTGCCCACGGCGCCGGCTTCGCCCCTTCGACCGCCTTCAAATTCGGGATGAAGATCCGGTCGTCGATGCCCTGGGCCCCCGCGACCTGGCCGAGCAGCGCCACTCCGACGATGGCACCGAGGAGCCGTTCAGCCTGGATCATGGCGGTCGTCCTGCTCTCTTCGACCCGGGACAGGTGACGGTGAATGATGCCGGCCAGGTTCAGCGAGGGCCTTGTCGATCGCCCTGGATCGTCCGCAGTGTCTTCATGAGCAGCGATTCTTCGCCGAAGGGGCCCGCCTTGTACTCGTCGGCGAGCCCCACGACTCGCCGGAGGACCGGGGTCGTCTCGTTGGGCTGTCCTCGCACCGTTTCGAAGTCGGCCCGGGTCGCCTCGATCCGATCGAGGAGGCGCTTGATGTCGCCGAGGCCGGCGAGCCGGAGCTTCTCCCTCTGCTCGCGGTCGAGCTGATGCGCCTGGACCTCCCGGTCGAGCCTGGCCAGCAACTGCTCGTCGAGGTGCTCGTGCCTCGGTGGACCCTTGGAGCCTTCGAAGAGGATCCGATCGAAGTTCTCCCGCGCGACCGCCCAGCCCTTGAGGTTCAACCCGCCGAAGTCCGGTAGGACCGGCGGGTCCGGCTCCTCGTCGAATTCGTCCCGAGGCTCCGCCTCCGGCTCCGGCTCGGCCGGGTCGGGCGGTACCAGGGTGATCCTCCGCACGCCCCCGCCGATCCGCGCGCCCACCACCACGCTCGACCCGGCCGGGACCACATCGCGAGCCGGCTTCGCGCGCTTTGCCCGCTCGATCCGCCGGAGGTTCGGGGCGGGAATTCGGCCATCGATGACCTGGCCCCGAGCGGCCGGGCCGAGGAACGTCACCAGGAGGAGACCGGCCAGGACGACGGCCGGGCAAGGCTTCGCGAGGTCCGACATGGCAGGCCGGGTCCTTCCCTTCGAATGCGATTCGCGGCGATCCCCGAAGGCGGCCCGCCCAGGCTAGCACCCCCCGGGCCGGGGATCAACGAGATTCGATGGTCCGCCGGCTGACGGCGGGGATGGCGGGCGGGCCTCCGGTCGGCTACATTTGGGGCCCCCCGAACGATCAACGCGCGAGCGGGCCGGCCCCTCGTGGATCCGGCCCCCGGAGCCTTGGCGGAGTATTTCCCGATGTCGAAGATGATCCGATCGTCCCGCGCGGCCCTGCTGGCCTGCCTCCTCGGCCTCGCCGCCGGCCGGGCCGAGGCCAGCATCACCGGCCTCGACGATGGCGCCGGCTTCACGCTCAATGGCGACGCCGTCGGCCCGCCGACGATCAGCAACGGCGTGCTGACCCTCACCGACAGCCAGGGCAGCGAGAGCCGGAGCACCTTCTTCAACACGGCCCAGGACGTCCGGAGCTTCACCGCCCAGTTCACCTATCGGGATGTCTCGCCGCTCCCGCGGGGGGGCGACGGGGTGACCTTCGTGATCCAGAATAGCTCGGCCGGCGCCAACGCCCGAGGGATCGGCGGGGCCTCGCTCGGCTACGGCGGGATCGGGCAGAGCGTCGGCGTCCTCTTCAGCCTGCTCAACCCCAACCCCGGCACCGGCCTCGGCGTGAACGGCTCGACCGGCGTCTCCACCCCCCCGGCCACCTTCGGCCCGACCGGCAACGTCTCGCTCCCCAGCGGCGACCCGATCCAGGTCAGCCTCGCCTACGACGGCACGACCCTGACCGAGACCCTGCGCGACCTGACGAACTCGAATACCTTCACCACGTCCTACGCCGTCAACATCCCCGGCGTCACCGGGGCCAGCACCGCCTTCGTCGGCTTCACCGGGGCCACCGGGTCGGCCATCTCCACCCAGCAGATCAGCAACTTCACCTTCACCAACAACGTCGCCGTCCCCGAGCCCGCCAGCCTCGCCCTGCTGGGCCTGGGCCTCGCCGGGACCTTCGCGGCCCGTGCCGCCCGGCGTTGGGGGTCGCACGATGGGATGGAATGACGTCCCTGGCAAGCCCTGGTTGATCTGCTCATCGGGTCCGCCGCGATCACCCTGGTCGACCGGACGACCCTCGAGCCCGTCGCCAAGGGCGAATTCACCCGACTCGTGTCGAGCAGTCGGTCATGGCGGGAGTTGGGACCGAAATGGGGGTTCGGACCCATCGCGACCGACGTTCGGGGCCCTCATGCGGCTTCGACGTCCGGAACTCCGGTCCAGGACGGCGGACTCGTCGCCGAGATGCTCCCCGCCGAAGGGATGAGCGACGGCCGGCGAGGGTGAGCTTCGCCGGCCTGCCCGAAGCCAGGCTGATGGCGCCTCAGCCGCTCGCCGTTCCGCCTTTCGGGGCCTCCAGGAGCTTCTGGCCGTCGGGGCTGCCCCAGCCGGTGCAGGCGTCCCAGCCGGGGCCGGCCTGGAAGTCGCCGTTGTTGCCCTCGGTGATGTCGTTGAGGACGCCGTTGGGGCCGATGGTGCCGTGGAGCAAGGGGTTGAAGAAGCCGACCTTGGCGGCGAGCCCCTGGTTGATCCGGGCGATCAGGCCGGCCCAGAGCGGGGCCACGGCGCTGGTGCCGCCGCTGACCTGCGACCGGCCGTCGACGAGGATGGCGTAGCCGGTGACGGGGTCGGCGTCGCCGGCGACGTCGGGCAGGGCCCGGCCGGCGACCCCGCCGGAGTTGGTCGGGTCGGGCACCGCGAGGTTGGCCTGGTAGTCGGGCCGGGGGTTGAGCTGGCTGATCCCGCCGCCGGTGGCCCCTTCGTTGTTGGCGATCTCGTTCCAGACGACCTCGCGGGTGATCGTTCCGCCCTGGCCTTCGAGCCTGGTCCCGCCGCAGGCGAGGATGTAGGGGCTGGAGGCGGCGAAGTCGACGTGGTCCCGGCCGTCGTGGAACTGGTCGGCCGAGCCGTCGTCGCCCGAGGCGCAGATCACGGTCACGCCCAGGGTCGCGACGGCCTGGGCCGGAGCCGGACCGTGATCTCGGCCCGCTCGTCCGGGTTCACCCGGCCGACGACCCGGGTATCGGCCCGGGGCTGGAGGACCGTCCCCGAGATCGGCACCAACCTTTGGGGCTCCGCCATGATCGATCGCTCCCGACGACCCGGACCCGGCGACTCCCCCCGCCCGTCGGGGAGGATCAAGGTTTTGCGCGGCTATTGTACAGCACGAGGCGGGGGATCGCCTGCGCCGCCTCGATCCTCACGAACGGGACCGGATCGCCCCCGGCGGCCTCCGGCCCGAGCGGCGCGGGCGGGTCGGCCTTCCAGGTGTCGAGCCAGTGCAGGCTGAGCAGGGCCGAGCCCCCTTCGGGCTCGACGTCGGCCAGCTCGACCCGGTTTGGGCCGGCGGCGACGATCCTCCCTTTCCCCCTGAGGAAGTAGGACCGGGGGCGGTCGACCCGGTAGATCGCGTACGAGCTTTCCCCCTCGATCATGTACCGCCGGGCGACCGCCGGCCCGGCCCGGCCGATCATCGCCCGCCACTCGTGCTCGTTGGCCGAGACCGGGCGGTTCGGCGTGCTGTATCGCGGGATCGTGGCGACCCGCGAAGCCAGGGGGAAGCGGTCCAGGCAGAACCGCGACAGCGGCGACCAAGCGGCGACCCAGCCGACGTTGTAGAGCCGGCAATAGCCCGCCAGCTCGGCCGGCGACCAGGCGTCGATCGGCCGGTCGCCGAGCTGGAAGTCCCCGAAGGCCGCCATCCGGTGGTGCTCGATGAAGGCCGTCTGATACAGGCCACCGATGAAGAGGCGTTGATCGGTCCCCAGCAGGTCGGGCAGCAGCGGGGTCCAGTGGACGCTCTCGGCGTCGGTCGGCTCGAGGAGCCGGAGCTGGTCCTCCAGGAGGATCCGGCCCGAGAGGTCGGTGTTGGCCCGGATCCAGTCGACCAGCCCGCGCATCTCCGGCGTCGTGCCCACGACCAGGGGGCGGTCGATCGCGACGGTCCGAACGAGCTCCCGGAAGACCAGGGGATCCGCCTCCGCCCAGCCCCCCAGGGCCAGGACCCACGCCAGGGTCGCCGCCAAGGCCCCGTGGATCCCGCCCCCCAGCCCCCGGGCCAGCCCCCGCGTCCCCCCGACCACGCTCGAAGCCGCCGGGACCGCCAGCAAGAGGCAGAACGCCACCCGGAACCGGAGCGGTTCCAGCACCTTCGTCGGGCCCCAGAGGCTGCCCAACGCCGTCAGGGCGATCAAGGCGACGAGCGACCCCCCGAAGGCCGCCGCCGCCCCGCGCCGGCCCCTCCAGGCCCAGCCCGCCAGCCCCACGAACCCGAGCACGATCGAGGCCAGGCCGAGACGGGCGTCGACCGAAGGGCCGAGGTAATAGTCGAGCAGGTACCAGGCCGAGTCCGTCGTCATGAACAGCCCCGAGCCGACCCGGATCGACCGGAACCGCCAGAGCGCCCCCAGCCACGGCAGGTTCGCCGCCACCGTCACCGCCGCCGCCCCGAGCACGCTCGCGTGCCACCGCCAGCCGTGCCGCCGGCCCACCGCCGCGTAAAACGCCAATGCCCCGCCCCCCGCCAGGATCGGCGCGGTGACGTGGACGAAGAACAGCCCGGACCCGCAGAGCGCCAGCGCCAGCCAAGCCCAGCGGCCCGGCCGGCGGTCGAACCGGGCGCAGAGGCCCAGCAGCAGGGCCGCCCCGAACGAGGCCGAGAGGAACGCGAACAGGCCGCTCCGCCAGAGGACGATCGGGAAGCCCGCCCAGAAGTAGAGCCCCGCCAGGAGCGAGGCCACCGCCACCTCCCACGCCCCCAGGCCCGCCGCCCGCGCCCCGGCCGCCAGCGCCCCCAGCGCCAGGATCGGGGCGAGGAAGAGGCCGACCTTGTAGCCTCGGTAGTCGCCCGCCTTCGAGCCGCCCAACAGGTCGAAGGCGATCGACGGGTTGCTGCTCGAATCCCAGACCGGCGTCTCGGGGTATCCCGCCATGAAAGACGGATCATAACCCCACGTCGTCCCGCTCTCGCGGACGAACCGCGCCCCGAGGCCGCCGTGGTACTCGTGGATCGCGTGGTCGACGACCAGGACGGGCGAGCCTCGATCGACGATCGAACCCCAGCTCGGGAACAGCCGGGACGCCAGCCAGCCATGCCCGGCGAACACCAGCGCCAAGGCCACCAGCGCGGGCCACCGCCGCCCCCGGGGCGAGGTCGTCGGGCCGGGCTTGGTCGGGCCTTGGGGCGTCGTCATGGCTCGCCAGGCTACCGGCCGATCAAGGCGTCGGCAAGGGCTTCGGGCCCCCGTCCCCCGCGATCTCCGCCCTTTACGGGAGCAGGTCGGCCGCGAAGATCGCCACGTTGGAGTCGTTGGGCAGGGTGAGGCTCCGGACCGTCCTGGCCGGGTCCAGGGCGATCGTGTTCTGATACATGAAGAACGTGCCGACGTCGGTGTCCTTGCTTCCGTTCGAGTTGTTCAGATAGGGCATACCCGCGACCGGCCCGCCGGTGTCATTGTGGTTGGAATACCAATCGTCCCAATTGAGGTAGACGGTCGAGCCGCCATCGGTGTAGTTGATGACGAAGGGGTCCGACTTCTCGCCCCCGTAGGCGGTGCCGAGGAGGTGGAGGCTGGTGAAGTTGCCGTTGGGAAGATTGATCGTCTGGCCGGTCGACTTCACCGCGTCGTTGATGCCAGGCACGCCGAAATTATAGCTGGCCGTGCCTATGTTCAGCGACGCCCCAAGTTGATTGGCCGAGTAGCTATGCCCGCCGCCGTCGAGGTTGCCCGCCGAGGAGGCCCCGTCGCTGGTGATCCCCACGGCGTTGAACGACCCGCTCAGGTCGACCTGGGTGACCCGGGCCGGATCATTGGCGACGGGGGTGATCTCGACCGCGTCGACCTTGGCCTGGCCGGTGACGCTCGTGAACTTGATCGTGATGCTGCCGTTGGAGTCGGCCGTCGAGTAGAACGACTCGGCGATGGCCTTGAACCGGGTGTAGGTCAGTTGGTAGATGTCGAAGTCGGTCAAGACCTGGACGTTGTTGATGGTCACGTTGAACTGGCGCTGGCCGGCGCTTTGGTAATAATTCTCGGAGAAGACCAGCCGGGTGGTGTAGGCCGCGCCCGGGGCCAGATTGGGGATCGTGTAGGTGAAGCCGCTGTTGGGGCCGGTGGTGCCGCTGTTGTCGAACCGCTCGCTCTGGAGGACGGACAGGGGCGGCGGGTCGTCGATGCCGGCGGTGTCGATGTACTGTCCGGAGGAGACGGAGTACGACTGCCCGCCGGTGACATAATTGTCGGCCACGAACGGGGCGATGGGGTTGCTCGAGCCGGCGGCGATCAGGATCGGCCGGACCGGCGCCGGGGTGATCTCGATCCCGTCGACCTTGGCGGTGTCCTTGTTGGTGATGCTGTCGAACTCGATGGTGATCTTGCCGCCACCGTCGGCGGCGACGTCCTCGAACGACTTGACCACCGCCTTGAACTTGGCGCCGGCGGTGGCGAAGATGTCGAAGTTGGTCAGGACCTGGTTGCCGTTGATCTTGACGTTGAACTGTCGGGCCCCGGCCGAATTGTCGAAATTCTCCGAGAAGTCGAGCTTGACGTCATACTGGGTGTTGGGCGACAGGTTGGAGATCGTCTCGGTGAAGTTGCCGCCGTTCAGCGCGAACCGCTCGTTCTGGTAGACCGCCTGGGGGGCGGGGTTGGCCACGCCCGAGGTGTCGATCGTGTTGCTGATAGGATACGTCCCCGTCGAGCCCGAAACATCCGAAGAGTCGGCGACGAACGACGAATTGGCGACATTCCCCGACGCCCCCGCCGCGACGAACGAGGTGCTCGACGCCAGGGCCTGTCGCGCCGCCGCCGTCGGGTTGATCACACCGCCGGTCGTGCTCCAGGCCCCGACCGATTGCGGTGCCGGCGTGACGGTCCCCTCGATGATGCCGATCCGCTGGCCCGGGCTCTGGCCCGGCGTCAGGGCGGCGACGACGCCCGCGACACCCGTTGTGTATCCTGTCGAGTAGGAGGTCACGGCGTTGCCGCCCGAGCCCGTGTAGGCGCCCACGTTGACATGAACGGGGCCCCAACTGGAGTACTGCGTGAGATGGTTCGAGGGATCGACAGCGGCGTCGACCAGCAAGTTCGTCAGGTTCCCGACGGCGTATGTGTATTGGGTGTCGAAGGCAGGGAACACTTGAACCATGCCGGGAGCGTCGACATTCGTGCTCTCGTTGCCAACCGAATTGACGACGATGGCTCCCTTGGTCTGTGCGTAGGCGATCGCCGCACCCAGAGTCGCTCCGTTGTGAGGGCTGCTCGAATCCGACAGCGACGGATCGTATTTAAAGTATCTGTCGCTCACGTTGATGACGGCCGCGCCATTGTCGGCGGCATAGTAGATGCCCCGAATGAGCGCGTTCGTATCAACGTCCTTTGAATTGGGGCCGGTCGGATCCCAAACGCGAATTGGCAGGATCTTGACGGTGGGAGCGGATGAGCCAAGCTGGCTCGTCGCGGCGATGATCCCTTGGACGATGTAATCAGCGACGGTCGAGCCGTGACCATGAGTGATGCCCGAGTCATCACTCACGACTGCCGTACCGTATTGGGCCACGGACTGTCCATTCGTGGCATCGTAGCCATCGGCGAGGTCGTAATACGGCGCGTCGCTCGCGCCCGAACTCGTCTCGTCAACCCCGGAGTCGACCAAGGCAACGAGCGTGGTGGGCACGCTTCGCTGCTCGAGTCTTTCGAGGAAGAGGCGCCGCTTCTGTTTTCCGCGTCGTGGGTTCATTGGTGTCTCGTCGTGGTGTAGATTGAGGACTCACGGGGGATGAGGGCCGACTTCGAATGCGTTTACGCGGTCATCGAATCGGTGAAGACAGGCGAATCGAGGTGATGAGCCTTGGAATCAGCCCTGGTGCCCCGTGCTCTTGCCAAATATCGCCGGCCGACCAGCAAGGCGCCGGAGAGGACTAACATCGCCAGGACCGACGGCTCGGGTACGATATCCGTGTTGGTGGCGATGATGACTGCCGAGAGGGGCGATTGAATCCCCGAGCCCACCTGCCCGAACAGGACTGGGATTTGAGTGGTGGGCGAAACGAGGCCGAGAATGGAATTCGGGCCGAAGAATCTCGACCCATAAATGTCGTGTTCCGTGTCGTAGGGGAGACCGGCCGAGACCTGACCGAAAACCGCCGAGAGGGTTGAGGATTGGCCCAGGACCGGGACCGACCCGTTCAGCACCCCTTGGAGGTTGACCGTGATCGGCCCGGTCGGCGACGGCTGGCCGTCGATCGAGCGGATCGTCAGCGCGATGTCAAATTTGGCGTTGTCGTAGGTGGTCGGAGTGTTGCCCGATTCGGGGGCAATGTCGAACTGGCCCAGCGGCAGGATCGACCCATATCCCTGCGGGATGGGGAAGGAATAGTGCGCCGGCCGGAACGCCGAGGGTGGCGTCTGCACGACGCCATCATTGATGCCTTGAAAGCTGACGACCGGCGACCCCGTGGTGCCATTGGTGTCGATCGTGCCCGTCGTGCTGTAATCGATGACATGGCTCATCGCGCCGCCCTCGGCGCGGCCGGTCGTCATGGTCCCGCAGGCGAGGGCCGCGAGGGCGAGGAGCCGCCGGGCCGCCACTTGACTTCGAGTGAGGTGCATCTGAACGTGCCTCCGTGAAAGCCTCGACTTGGTCGCCAATCCGTTGACGTGGTCATTGAAACTATTTCGGCTCATGTGGGGTTTCCGGTGACGGGGTGTTTGCGGCCGTCTCCCGAGTCTGTCATACTTGATCGGACATCCTGAGTCATCACCCTGGGCAGAGGCGGCCATGGACTTCCCGATCGGCGAATTGATGGACGAGGGTGCCTGCTATACCAAGTTGGTCCAGGCCCTCCACCCCGCCGGCATCGCCTGTCCCCGGTGTAAGCGGGACGACAAGATCGCCGTCCATCGCCACCACCGGGCCCCGGTGCTCGACTATCGCTGCGCTTCCTGTCGCCGGGTCTTCAACGCCTTCACAGGCTCGGCCTTGCAGGGCACCAAGCGACGACCCAGCCAGTTGATCCTCATCCTTCGCGGCATCGCCCAGGGTGTCCCCACCGCTCAACTGGCCCGCGAGCTGGGATGCGACCGCTCCGAGTTGCACCGATTCCGCCAACGCCTGCAAGAGGCGGCTTATCGCAACCGCGACACCGCACCGCTGGACGACGAGGTTCTGGAAGCCGACGAGGCGTACCAGAATTCGGGGGAAAAAAGGCGTCCGGCACGACGACCCCGAGGACCCGCCGCGTCGCCGGGCGAACAAGCAACGCGGTCACGGTACGGATGAGAATGACCGGCCGCCGGTCTGCGGGGTGATTGGCCGCGAGAGCGGGCAGGTCCGACTGACGGTGGTGAAGAACTCCGACGCGAAGACGTTGGAGAAGGTGGTGCGGAAAGCGAGTTGGCCGGGGGCGATGGTCTACACCGACGAGTGGCGGGGTTATTCGCGGTTGACGAAGATGGGCCGAGGGCACGCGACGGTGTGTCATGCCCAGCGAGAATGGGCCCGCGACGACGATGGTGACGGCATCCGCGAAGTGCATGACAACACACTGGAGGGGCTGTGGACGGGCTTGAGGAATTTCTTGCGTCAGTTTCGTGGTGTGAGCAAGAAATACCTGCACCACTACGTGGCGATGTTCGAGTGGGGCTTCAATGCCAAGCGGGCCACACTGGGATTTCTCCGAGCGCTATTGGATGTGGAGTCCGCCACCAAATACCCCACATGAGCCAAGTTTCCATGTACTTGGTTACCGGGTCTTTGACCGCTGCTGTATAGCGTCTCGCGCGTCTTTTGGAGTAAAACTCTCGTCTGGAGTAAAACTCTCGTCATGGATGCCAAGCCGCCCACTTACGAGGAACTCGCCGATCTGACACGGCGTCAGGCCTGTCAGATCGACGAGCTACGCGCCGAGGTGGAACGGCTCAAGGCCGAGTTGGAGCAGTCCCGGAGGGCAGGCAAGCGGCAAGCCGCCCCTTTCTCCAAGGGCTCACCAAAGGCCGATCCCAAACGACCGGGGCGCAAGGCCGGGCGCCCGCCCAGCCATCGACCCGCACCCACGCCCGAGCAGGTCGATCGCATCATCGAAGTCTCGGTGCCGCCGGAGTGCCCGGGGTGCCATGCCCCGCTTGGCGAGGCCGCTGTCGTCTTCCACGACCAGTACCAGATCGACCTGCCCGAGCCCAGGCCGGTCGTCACCCGCTTCCGCGTCCCGGTGGTCCGCTGCCCGGCCTGCCGACGCCGGGTCCAGGGGCGACACCCCGAGCAGACCTCCGACGCCCTGGGCTCCGCGGCCGTCCAGTACGGCCCGCGCCTGCTCGGCCTCGCCGCCGACCTGAAGCATCGCCTCGGCGTCTCCTACCGCAAGTGCTCCTCGGTGCTGCTGACCCTCACCGGCGTGGTCGTCGCCTCGGCGGCCCTGGTCCGCAGCGGTCATCGCCTACGGAAGCTGGCCCAGCCCAGCTATAACCGGCTGGTCGAGGCGGCGAAGACGAGTGCCGTCCAGCATGTCGACGAGACCGGCTGGAAGATCGGCGGCCGGTCGGCTTGGCTGTGGGTGTTCGCCAACGAGCACGCCACGCTCTACCGCATCCGCCAGAGCCGCGGCCACGAGGTGGTGATCGAGATCCTGGGTGGGGACTACCAGGGGGTGTTGGTCAGCGACTGCTTCCTGGCCTACGACCCGCTGAACTTCAAGAAGAGCAAGTGCTCGGCCCATCTGCTGAAGCGGTGCTCGGAGCTCGAGCAGTCCAAGACCCGCGGCGCGGTGCGGTTCAGCCGCCGGGTGGCGGCGTTGCTACGCCGGGCGATGGCGCTGAAACGACGCCGGGGATCAATCGGCGACCACGGCCATGCCGTGCTGCGGGGCAGGGTGCATGCGGAACTGGACCGATTGCTTGCCGGGACGTACACCGACCCGGACAACGCGCGGCTAGCTAAGCTGCTACGCAAGCATCGGCAATCGTTGCTGCGGTTCCTGGACCACGACGAGGTCGACGCGACGAACAACCTGGCTGAGCGCGAGGTGCGTCCGGCGGTGATCGCGAGGAAGCTCTCGGCGGGGAATCGGACCGAGGCGGGGGCGGAGACTCACGCGGTGCTGGCCAGCGTGTTCAGGACGTACCGCCGCCAGGGCCGGGACATCCTGAAGTCGGTGGTCGAATTGCTGCGCCGCGGCCCGGGGCACGTGCTGGAGTTCGATCACACCACGTCGGCGATCCCAGCCCGCTGAGTTGAGGGCCGGGAGGCAGGACCACGAGGCCCCGGCTCGCCTGCTCTGGGCCGGGAAGCCGGCGATCCGGAGGGGGGCAGCATGTCGGACGCTTCTCACGCGCGAAGGCCGGCGAGGCGAGTACGGCGCCGGCCCTTGCGCCTGACCCACCTAGTGGCTCTGGTGGCGGCGGTCGCCCTGACGCTGACCGTCCCGCCGGCTCTCATGCCGCTACTGAGGTCGATGGCGTCCGGAGCGGATGGGAGGGAGCGGCTCATCGACCAGATCTCGCTCGCCTTGACCTTGTGGACGCCGATCCTCGCGCTGATCGCGGTGTTCGGGGATCGTTCCCAGCTCCGGCGGGCCAGCCGGTCGTATGGGATCTCGGCGGTCTTGGCGGCGGCGTCGGCTTTATTGCTGCTCTTCGTGCGAAACCTGTTCCATGCATTACTCCAATACCGGCGCGGTAATCCGCCCTTCCCGGAAGGGGGCTTCCGGGGAGGCGGCTACTTCTGCCCGGCGGCGGCGCAACTCGTGCTTGAGGCGCCTGAGGGCGCGGCCGCCGCAATCGTCGCCGTTTGGTCGATCCTGGCCTTAGCCAGGGCGGGGCGAGGGCCGTCGGATTGGTTAGAACGCTTCTGTCTCCTCTTCGGACTGTCCTGGGTCCTGTGGTGCTTCGGGCGCGATTTCATGCAGCTATTTCGCTGGTGACACAGTGCGTCACGGTGATGAACGCGGCCCCAATCATGGAACGACGCCGCAGGGACTCGGTAATCAGATACGCCGCGGAGGCTTGATGGTGGGCAATCCAACCGGATTGCCCACCATGTGGCATCGATCGAGAAAATCCTCGCGATCCCATGATGGTGACGATGAATATGTCGCTGATGATTGCCGCATTGATGTTGGCCGCCCCCCAATCTTCATCGTCGCCCGACGCGACCGAGTTCATGGCGCTGATGCGGGGGCTCCACGCGGAGATCGAGGGCATCAGCTTCCTCTTCGAAGGACAGATGCTCGCGCTCCACCGTGGAGCCGTCAAGGCGGGACGACCACCGATCGGGTTCCAAGGCCACTATGCCTTCCGTCCCGGCCGTCTACCGGCCGGGCTCCTCGAGGTATATCAATCGGTCGCCCCAGACCCGCCTACGCACCTGTCTTTAGCCTTGCTGGGTGGAACCCTTGATCATAGCGATCGGCCGCTGCGATCAAAGATCATCGACCCCAAAACAAATCAACCGAGGCGATCCAGCGGCGGGCCTGGCTCACTTAGAGTCTGTCCCGTAAGGGTCGCGGTGCGTATAATCGGGGCATGAGAACTAACCATTACCCCAGCGACGTCACCGACGAGCAATGGGCCCTCATCGAGCCCCACATCCCGGTCCACCCCGGCGG
>JAABUQ010009224.1_pt1 | contig 13440 bp, 9 predicted proteins | sample 5560001 | NCBI WGS metagenome assembly JAABUQ01 (sample SAMN10711888, study PRJNA513371) | rock metagenome | isolation source: Antarctica rocks | place: Antarctica: Victoria Land, Finger Mt nord | collected 2015-12-18 | reverse complement strand
CAGGATCGACAGCACGATCCGGGTTTTCTCCTCCGCCGGCATCACCGGTGGTCTGGGCATCGATCAGACTCCTCGCTGGTCACACCCGCAACGAACGGGCTATGCCACTAAGTCTGACGCGCGACAGCTCCACCCGCCGACCCGCCGACCCGGCGGCGGACGGCCCGGCGACCGCATCGGCCGACGACCCGCCATCTTCGTCCGCTGAACCTCACTACGACCCACCAGCAACCTCCCGACTCACCTCGGGGCCTTGCGACGACCACCTGAACCCACCCAGTACACGTCCTGGCTGCCCCGGTCGGAGTGCACGACCGTCGCGGTGCTGGGTCGCCGTTGCCAGGTCGCCATCTGCAGGGCGTCGGCCAGCTGTGCCGCGGTGGCCCGGGCGAGTTCCCACAGGTCATCCGACTGGTCGGGGGCGGCCCCGGTGCGGGCCGGCATGATCCGGATCGCGACGTCGTCAGCAAGACCGACGGTGCGCCGCAGGTCCAGGGGGTGACGATCCGCACGTAGCCCCGGCCGGACCGCTGCAGCACCCGGGTGGCCGCGGCGCACAGCGCCGCGTGCACCGTGGTGCTGTGCTCGTGGCAGGCGTTGATGAGATCCCGCGTCTGCGCGGTGCTCATGTCCGCGCTGGTGACCTCGGGACGGGTCCCGTCGAACGGGCGGAGTTCGCCCATCGCGGTGAGCCGTGGGTCCGGCGCCCCCGGCTCGGGTCCTGCGTTTGCGGGCTGTGTCGGGACGGGTGCCTGGTCGAGCAGGTCCTCCTGGGCTCCGGGGACCGGTTGGGCCGAGAGGTGCCGGCCGTTCAGCGAACTGATCAGGTCACCGATCACCCGCACCGCGGCAACCCCGTCCGCAGCCCGGTGGTCGAACGTCAACAGGATCGTCGCCCCCTCCGCGCCAGGGATGAGGTGGCCCTCACCAGCGGACCGGCAGCACCGTTGATCGGACGGGTCTGGTCTTCGGCGGCGGCGTCCTCCCACCGGCTCTCCGCCTTCCCGACTCGTAGCGGGATTGCTCGAGCGACATGCCGGAACGCTGGGGGCCCTTCGTCGCTGTCGATGACAGCTGCAGCCAACAGGGGGTGGATCCGTTGCAGGTCCACCAGGGCCGTCCGCAACCGCGGCTCGTCCACCGCGGCGTTCAGCCGTCCCACAACCGACAGTTGGGTGGGGTTTCGTAGGACGTAATAGTGGAAACTTTGCTCGAACGGGCCGAGCGGGCGGAGGTCCGCGGTCTCGATGTCAGACCCGACCAGCGAATCAGATGTCATGTTGTACAGCCCTTCACTCGGGTACAGGGTGCTTCTCGCCGGCTGCACGTGCTGGGCCACGCCACCGAGGATCATCGTCCCGGGTTGCAGACGCTCGGTGTGCCCCCGGCCCGACACCTGCTGTTCGGGAGGAGTTGCCGAGTTCCGCCCACCCACTCACCCACGGCCCGGTTGACGGTCGAGGCCGGCGTCGCCGCCTGTCGGGGAACGCGCTCGAGGTTCTGCGGGACCGGTTGGCCGTCCCGTTGGTCATCGACGGTAGGGGAGTGGTTGAGGTCACCCCCCGCCGCATGATCCGGTGCGATGGCTGAGGTGGCGCTGCCGCTCGCCACCCCGTCCGCAGGCCTCGAACAGAGACGCGATGCACCGGCCTCCCGGACGCGGGTGGGTGGCGGGCCGACCGGGTCGGCCAGTGGACCCCGGCGAGGGCGGGTGGCTTCGCCTTCTCCGGGGCCCTGCCGACCGACCGGGCCTGCTCCGGCCGGGTGGTCACTGGACGGCGACCGGTCCGAGTTCCTTCGCCGGCGTTGGTTCGTGTCCATCGCCGTCACTGTCGCGGTCGGTGTCGTCGGCTTCGATCCGGAGGTTGGGCAGTCGTCGGTCCAGGGCTCCGGGCAGGCGCCAGTTGTGGCGTCCGAGGGTGTGCATGACGGCCGGGACCAGCATGGTCCGGATCAGGAGGGCGTCCACGGCGATCGCGGTGGCCATCCCGATGCCGATCATCTTGATGTCGCGGTCGGTGGTGAAGGTGAAGGCGACGAACACGGCGACCATGATGGCGGCGGCCGCGGTGATGGTCCTGCCGGTGACGGCCTGCCCGTGGTTGACGGCGTAGCTGTTGTCCCCGCGCTTGAGCCACTCTTCCTGGATACGGCTGACCAGGAACACCTCGTAGTCCATCGACAGGCCGAACAGGACCGCGAACATCAGGATCGGCAGGATCGGGTTGATCGGTCCGGTGGAGGACACGCCCACCACCGATCCGAGCCATCCCCACTGGAAGATCGCGGTGACCACCCCGAAGGCGGTTGCTGCTGACAGCAGGTTCATGACCGCGGCGGTCGCGGGGATGAGGAGGCTGCGGAACACCACCATCAGGAGCAGGAACGACAGCACGACGACCATGCCCACGAAGATCGGCAGCTTGGCCGACAGTTGACTGGCAAAGTCGTCAGCGAGGGCGGTCTGGCCGCCGACGAGGACCTGCAGGTGGCCGCCGTGCAGCGCGCCGGGGATGACGGTGTCCCGTAGACGGGTGAGCAGCTGCGAGGTGGACGCGTCCTGCGGGCTTCCTGCGGGGAACAGCTGTGCGACCGCGACCGCCGGGTGACCCGGCCCGGCAGGGACGTAGGTGGGTGGGGTCGCGTTGACGACTCCGCTCGTGTGACCCGCGGCAGTGACCACCCCGGCGAAGGCGGCCTGGTCTGCGGGGCTGTGGGTTTCGGCGACGAGCTGCAGGGGACCGGCGAACCCGGGCCCGAAGCCGTGGGCGAGCCGCTCGTAGGCCTGGTAGGTGGTGGTGCTGGTGGGGTTGCTGCTGTAGTCGGCGGTCCCCTGCTGCATGGACAGGAACGGGATACCGAGCAGGACGAGGACCGCGAGGGCGGCGACGGAGAAGCTGACGCGGTGACCCTGGACCCGGGTGGCCCAGGCCGACCAACGGCGGGACGCCTCGAGGAAGTCGGTCTCCCCGCGGGCGAGAGCCGCCCGCTGGCGGCGGGTGAGGGTCCGCCGGCCCAGCAGCCCCATCATCGCGGGAAGCAGGGTCTGGGAGGCGGCCATCGGGAACAGGACGGCGATCGAGGCCGCGACCGCGGCACCGGACAGGACGCTGACGTTCATGACGATCATGCCGAGCAGGGCGATGCAGACGGTGATCCCCGCGAACAGGACCGCTCGTCCCGCGGTGGCCGCGGCGATCGTGACCGCCTCCTCGATCGTCCGGCCTCGGCGCAGCGCCGTCCGGGTGCGGGTCAGGATGAACAGGGAGTAGTCGATCCCGACCCCGAGACCGATGAGGGTGCACAGCTGGGAGGTGAACCCGGCCATGGCGAGGTGGTTGGACAGCACGTTGACCAACGACAGCGCGGCAACGAGCGCGATCCCGGTGCTCACCAGGGGCAGCAGCGCCGAGAGCAGCGACCCGAAGACCACCAGCAGCAGGACGACCGCCGCGACGATGCCGATGAGGGTGCCGTTGGCCGACGACGGGTTCGTGGACGCGGCGACCTCACCGACCACGTCGACCTTCAGGTTCGCCGAGTTGGGGGCTCGGGCGGAGTTCACCAGGATGGTGGCCTCGGCCGCGGAGACGCCGGTGTGGTCGACCGACAGGTTGACCGTGGCGTAGGCGACCTGTCGGCTCGGGCTGATCTGCTTGGCCCCGGCCGGGCTGTAGGGGGAGACCACCCCGCTGACGTTGGGGAGGTGGGCGACCTGTCCGAGGGCGTTCTGCATGGCGGCCTGCACCGCGGGTGAGGTGATCGTCCCAGCGGAGGTCTCGAACACGACCAGTTCGGTGTCCCCGGACCGGCCGGGGGTGGCCTGCTGGAGCAGGTGCTGGGCGGCCGCGCTCGGGGTCCCGGCGAGGGTGGTGCTGCCGGCGTAGTTGCTGCCCGACGAGGACGAGGCGAAGTACGCGACGACTAGGACCACGATCCACCCCGCGATCACGGTGAGGCGGTGATGGAAACACCAGCGAGCGAGGGATCTCAACGAAGTCTCCAATCTGGTTCCCGCCTGCCGGGAATCTCACACGTGACGCTAGGAGTCCGGGTGCCCCTTTCTCATCCGCTCAGCGGACGCTCTTCTCGAGGGCAGCTGCTCCTCACGGACTAGTCCGGGAGATGGGCGGCGGCTCGTGGCGGCCGCTCTCCCCGGGAACCACGAGCCCGCTCTCGTAGGCCAGGACCACCAGCTGGGTCCGGTCCCGCGCATCGAGCTTGGTCAGAACGCTCGACACGTGGGACTTGCAGGTGAGGGCGCTGATGTGGAGGTGCGCACCGATCTCGGCGTTGGTCAGCCCGCGGGCCACCAGCTTGACGATCTCGATCTCCCTGGTCGTCAGCGACGGCGACAGGACCGAGGCCGGGTCGCGTGGCGGGTCCTCGCGGGCGACATAGGCCTCGATGAGCCGGCGGGTGGCACCCGGGTCAAGGAGGGCATCCCCGCCGTCGACGGTCCTGACCGCCTCGATCAACGCATCCGCTTCGACGCCTTTGAGGAGAAAGCCGCTCGCGCCGGCACGAAGGGCCCCGAACACGTAGTCGTCGAGGTCGAAGGTGGTGAGCACGATAACCCGCGTGCGCGCGAGTCGCGGATTGGTCGTGATGCGCCCGGTCGCCTCCAGTCCGTCCACCCTCGGCATCCGGATGTCCATGAGGACTACGTCCGGGGCGTACTGGTCCGCCATCGCGACCGCTTCGACGCCGTCACGGGCCTCCCCGACGACGGTGATGTCGTCCTCGGTGCTGAGGATCGACCGGAACCCCGCGCGTACCAGCGGGTGGTCGTCCACCACCAGCACCGAGATCCGCCTGCTCGTCGGTGCTGTCACCGTGGCCTCCCGGTCAGGGGGATCCGGGCGCGGACCCGCCAGCCGCCGCGGTCGTCGGGACCGGCTTCGCAGACTCCGCCGACAGCGGTCGCACGGTCGGCCATGCCGGGCACACCACGCCGCGACCCGGCCGTGACCTCGGCCCGCTGGGGGCCGTCGTCGGCGACCTCCACGATCATCTCGGCGCCGTCCACCTCGACCCGGACCCGCGCCGACCGGGCCGTCGAGTGCCGCAGGACGTTCGTCAGACCCTCCTGGACGATCCGGTAGCCGGCGTGGGCGACCGCCGGGGAGACGGTGTCGGGCACGGGGGGCCCGACCGCCAACCGAACGCCCAGACCCGCGGCCTCGACGCTGTTCAGCAACTGTCGGAGCTCGGTCACGTCCTGAGCCGGGTGCAGTGGGGCCGACTCGGCCGGGGCGCGCAGGGTCGTGAGGGTCGAGCGCAGGTCCGCCAGGGCCTCGGCGGCTGTCGCGGCGATCCCGTCCATCGTCTCCGGTGAGCTCGGGCCCGGGTGGCGGCGCTGGAGGTGCGCGGCCGCCGCCGCCTGCACCTGGATGGCGACCAGGGCATGCCCGACGATGTCGTGGACCTCGTTCGCCAGGCCCAACCGTTCCGAGTACACCTGAGCCTGTGTCTCCGCGACGCGTTCCCGCGCCGCGTCCTCCGCGATCGCCCGGGTCAGGGCCTGGCGTGCCCGTACCGCCTCGCCCGCGGCAAGGGAACCGAGCACCAGCGCCAGGTAGGCCACGACCTCGGGGACCTCGACCCGGTGTCCGGGACTGGTGAGCAGCACTGCGCTCGCGACGACGGGGGCCATCAACCCGCCGACGACCAGCGACCGCAACCGGTCACCTTCCATGCCCACGGTGAACACCAGACACATGGTTACCCCGACCGCCGCGGAGTTGGGGTGGAACACCGCGAGACAGACCAGCAGCAGGGGCAGCACAACGGCCAGGACGGCGAGGGGGTGGCGGCGGCGAGCGGTGAGCGGAAGCGCCGTCACCGCGGCCAGGACGACCACCACGGGAGTCACCCGCGCGACCTTGTGCTCCATCACCGGGTCGATCACCAGAGCCAGGAACGCCAGCAGTGCCAGAGCGGAGTCGGCATCCGGGGCGTGCGCCAGGTTGCGCCACATCGTCCGCACAGCGTCGGTCCCGCGTTTCCTCATGCCGCACACGCTGTGACAGGCCAGCGGCTAGGGATGACACGATTGCGGCAGAGGTCCACGGGCGTCGTGGCGTGTCGCTGCAACGTCGACGTGTCAGCGCGGCGCTCCGGTATCCGGTGTGGGAGCGTCTCGGTGATCAAAGATGACCAGTCAGTTCGTCCCAGTTCCCGTGGGCAATCCGCTCCCGTGTTTGGACTGTGATGTCCGCGTCCTCGAGGGAGCTTCGGGCAAGGCCGTTGCCGGTGTCGATGAACGGGTAGTCGGTGGAGTACGTCACGCGTTCCACGCCCACCATCTCCATTGTCCAGCGCAGGTACCGCTGGCTGAGCATGCCGCTCCCCCCGGGTGGACCCTGGTCGTCCATGTCCTGCAGACGTCCGGGTCGACGGGACATGAGGCGCTCCCCGAGTACCCCCTGACTGAACGGCGCGGTCCAGTCCTCGAGGGCGGTCGGGACCGCGGACCAAGCACGCAGGACCGAGGGCACCACGAGATGTTTCTCCAGAGCGATGATCATCGTCAGCTGGTCTCCTGGCTCCGGTGGCTGTCGAGACGGTGATCCTCGGACCAGAGTGGACCCCGACGAGCCATTACGTCGTGCCAACGCAATCACGGCCGCCGCCCGCGGACACCACGGGTCGGACCTACTGCCGTTCGGCGCGAGAAGGTCGAGGCGAGTCGAGTTCCGTCCCGTCGGCGTCCTGACCCGCTGCGCCGCCCCGAAGCGGTGCGGCCGGTGAGCGGTTGACGTCGAATGTCTCGCGGGCCGGTCGCCGCACCGCGCTGCACGTTCCGGCGGTCACCGGCGGGCGCGCAAGGTCGGTGCCCGATCCGCGCCCTGCGCGACCACCGGCCGACGCGGCCCCGTCACTCTGCCGTCACTCAGCGGGTCGGCATCCTGGACTCGGCGTCTGGCCCGTGGTAGACCGCTGACGGTAGCGAGTCAACCACCGCCGGTGGCCGGCCCAGGCGCCGGGGGCGCGTGACGCGGGAAACCCACGACTTCTTGCACGGGAGACGACGATGTCCTACAGCACACTCCGTTCCCGGCTGGCGGTGGTCGGTGCCACGGCACTGGTCCTGTCGTCGTTCGGCGGATACGCGAGCGCCGGTCCTCAGCCACGGCTGTCTCCTGGTGCTCCGGTTTCTGCGACGGTGCGGCCTGTGGTGCGGGCGGCGGCCGACACGGCCGTCGTGGTGGACGACGCCAGCCAGGGGACCGGTCCGGCGGTGTTCCACTACACGGGTCCGGGGTGGGGTCACGCCAGTGGTGAGGGCGCGCCGGCGAACCCGTATGACCAGACGAACAGCTACACCGACCACGCGGGCGACTCGGTGTCGTTCAGCTTTGTCGGGACCCGGATCTCCCTGTACGGCATCACCGATCCCCAACACGGCATCGGATCGGTGTCCGTGGACCGCGGCGCGACGAGGACGGTCGACTTCTACAGCGCCACCCGGAAGGGGGACGTGCTGCTGGCGACGAGCCCGACGCTGGCCGAGGGCCCGCACACGGTGACGTTGACCTGGACCGGGAAGGAGAACCCGGCATCCCATGGCACGTTCCTGTCCCTGGACCGGGTCAGCTACGTGGGGCAGCCACCGCCGCCGGCGCACACGGACATCCCCGTGGACCTGGCCGGGCCGGGCCGGACGTTCGACGGGATCGGTGCCATCAGCGGGGGCGGTGGGAACAGCAGACTGCTCATCGACTATCCCGCTGCGCAGCGGGATCGGATCCTCGACTACCTGTTCAAGCCGGGGTACGGCGCCTCTCTGCAGCTGTTGAAACTCGAGATCGGCGGCGACGCGAACTCGACCGACGGGTCCGAGCCGAGCATCGAACACACCCGGGGAGCGGTGAACTGCAACGCCGGTTACGAGTTCTGGTTGGCTGAGCAGGCGAAGAAACGCAACCCCGACATCAAGCTCTACGGGTTGGCATGGACCGCGCCGGGATGGATCGGCCACGGCAACTTCTGGTCCCAGGACATGGTCGACTACCTGATGACCTGGGTCGGCTGTGCCAAGACCCATGGGTTGGCCATCGACTACCTCGGCGGGTGGAACGAGCGCGGCTTCGACAAGGCCTGGTACGAGAACCTGCACGCGAGGATCGCAGCCGAACACCTTCCCATCCAGGTGGTCGGTGACGACTCCGGCTGGGGCGTGGCGGACGCTGCGGCGGCCGACCCGGCCTTCGCGAAGGCCGTCGACATCTTCGCCGCGCACTACTCCTGCGAGGGCGGGGACGGCGGGAACGCCAACTCGTGCAGCAGCACGCAGAACGCGGTCGCTTCCGGGAAACCGCTGTGGGACAGCGAGAACGGCTCGCAGGACGCGAACGCCGGAGCGCCTGCGCTGATCCGCGCGATCACGCGTGGGTACATCGACGCGAAGATGACGGCCCTGCTCAACTGGCCGCTGCTCGCGGCGATCACCCCGAACCTGCCCTACGCGACCGTGGGGCTGGCGGTCGCCGGCCAGCCGTGGTCGGGCAACTACAGCATCGGCATGAACTCCTGGGTGACCGCCCAGGTCACCCAGTTCGCCCAGCCGGGGTGGCGTTTCCTCGACTCCGCCAGCGGCTACCTCGGCGGCAATCGGACCAACGGCAGCTACGTCACGCTGACCTCACCGTCGGGTGGTGACGTGAGCACCGTGGTGGAGACCACCTCCGCGACGGCTGCGTCCACGGCGACGGTCACGCTGCCCACGTCGCTGGCCGGCCGGGCGGTGCACGTGTGGGGGACGGACGTGACGTCCACCAAGGACACCGACCACTTCGCGCACCTCTCCGACCTGGCCCCCGACGCGTCGGGATCGTTCTCGTACACGCTGCGCCCCGGCTACGTGTACACGTTCAGCACCGTCACGACGGTGGGCGGCAAGGCCGGCGCAGCCCCCGTCGGACGCGGATCCGCGGTCAGCCCGGCCGCGCACCCGCTCGCGCTTCCGTATTCCGACAGCTTCGACCGCTACGCCGTGGGCCAGGAAGCCCGGCTGGTCTCGGACATGCAGGGCTCGTTTGAGGTCCAGGCCTGCGCCGCCGGACGACGGGGGCGTTGCCTGCAGCAGATGGCCCCGGTCAAGCCGATCGAGTGGCAGGACGACAGTGACCCGTTCACCCTCGTCGGTGACCCGTCGTGGACCGACTACAAGGTCCGGGTGGACGCCGAGCTGACCAAGCCCGGGACGGTGGAGCTGATCGGGCGCGCCGGGCTGCAGAACCGGCCACAGTCCCACCAGCAGGGGTACTACTTCCAGATCACTGACACGGGGGCCTGGACGATCCTCAAGAGCGACGCCAACGGCAACCGCACGGTCCTCGCGCGGTCCTCGACCACCGCGCTGGGCACGGGCACGTGGCACGCGCTGGCCCTGTCGTTCAGTGGCCCGTCGATCACCGCCTCTGTCGATGGGAAGGCTGTCGGTACGGTCTCGGACGACTCCTACACCGCCGGGCAGATCGGTCTCGGGCTCACGTCCTACGACACCGACCAGTTCGACAACCTGGCTGTCACCGCCAACCGGGCAAGCGCGGCGACGGCGGCGCTGACGGTGACCCCGTCCGCGACCACCGTGCAGCGTGGCAAGCAGATCGACGTCACGACGGCGTTCAGCGTTCCCAGCGGGGCAACCGCCGCACGCGGTGTCAACCTGACGGTCCAGGCGCCCGCCGGCTTCACCGCGGACACCTCGGCGCAGGTCTTCGGGATCGTCCGGCCAGGGCAGCACGTGAGCGTCAGCTGGCACCTGACCGCACCGACCGACACAGCTTCGACCGCGCAGATCAGCGCGCTGGCGACCTTCGCCCAGGACGACGTCGCGCACTGGCTCACCGGGACAACCCGGGTCCAGGTGGTCGACCCGCCCGCGCCGACGGGAGTCACCGACGTCAGCTCGCTGGGCTTCCTGACCTCCACCAACGGCTGGGGACCGGTGGAGCGCAACCAGTCTGTCGGTGGCACCAACCCCGGCGACGGCGGACCGTTGACCATCGCGGGCACCGTGTACGCGCGCGGGCTGGGAACCAACTCGGTCAGTGATGTCGCCGTCTACCTCGGCGGAAACTGCTCGGCCTTCACCTCCACCGTGGGCATCGATGACGAGGTCGGCGACGGGACGGTCACCTTCAGCGTCGTCGGCGACGGGCGGACGCTCACATCGACGCCCGCCACGGTCCGGGGAACAGACCCCGGCCAACAGCTCACGGCCGACGTCACCGGAGTCCAGATCCTGCACCTCGTGGTGGGTGACGCCGGCGACGGCAACGGCGACGACCACGGCGACTGGGCGCTACCGACGCTGACCTGCTCCGGCTGACACACCCCAGCGATGACCGATCAATCGGGGCATCGCAGACGACGCCGGATTGGCTTGGATCAATGGGCCCGGGCACACGTCGGTGCGGGTCCGGGGACAGCTCGACAGTTCGTCCGGGAACTGTGGCAATGGTCGGATCGAGACCGGCGTGAGCTCGTTGTAGGCCGGCCTGGGGTCGGTGGCGAACTTGCTCTCGCTCGTCAGCCCAACGCCCGCAACTGCGGAGCCACAGAAGACGGGCACCCGGGCGAACGAAGTATCGATTGGTGCGATGTCTGATCGACCTGCTCACCGACTGGCGTCCCAGCCGGAGTTGACGGGAGCCTGGCATGCGGGGACGATGAGCGTGCGAGCAGTGTTGCCGCGCGATATCCAACAGCATCCGGTGGTGCGGTCGACATGGGGAGGTCTGGTGTCTCTGGGTTGGGAGCCCAACGACAAGGTGATTGCGCACCTCCGGTCCCACGCTGGAACGCCTGAGGGAGCTTGCAGTCATAGGGTGAGTGCACCGCCGGGGTCGTCGGCGGGTGGGCGTGGATTGTCGATGGGGGTGGGTGCGGAGGTGCGTGGTGTCGAGCTCCGGGTGGAGGAGCGGGAGATCATTTCGCATGAGTTGGCCGGTGGGTCGTCGTTACGGTGGATCGGTTCAGTTCTGGGCCAGGATCATTCGGTCGTGTCGCGGGAGGTGGCGCGCAAAGGCGGGCGGGGGGTCCTATCGGGCGGTGCCGGCGCAGCAGCGGGCGGGTGTCCTGCGGGGTCGACCGAAAGAACACGTGCTCGCCGGAAATGCCCGACTTCACGACGCGTGAGGGAGGGGTCGGCCCGGAAGTGGTCACCCGGTCAGGTGAGTCGGCGACTACGGGAGGACTACCCGGGCCGAGCACACTCTGTTGGTGTCGCATTAGACGATCTATGAGACCCCGTACCTGCAGGCCCGCGGGGAGCTGACGGCCACACTGTACCGGTCCTTGCAACGACGCTTCGCGAACCCGAGCGGACCCAACGTTACAACGCTCTGGCGTCGGCGATTCCCGGGTTCGCCGGGTACGAGGAGAAACCGACCGGGTCATCTTTGTCGTCGCGCTGACTCCGCGCGCGGGTGACGACGACACCGAGGATCCGACGGGTGCGACGTCGTCCGGCTGATGTCTGAGCCGCGTCCGCGGGCGCACCGATCACCGCTCCATCACGTGAGCACCACTGACGAGAGGTATCCATCCGATGACGATCTCGACCGCTGACCAGCACACCACCAGGCCGGTGACCGGGCCGTTTCCCGAGGTCGCCGACTACATCGTCATCGGGGCCGGCTCCGCCGGCTGCGTCTTGGCCGCACGTCTGTCCGAGCCCGCCGACCAGACCGTCTTGCTAGTCGAGGCGGGCGCCACCATCGACCCGGAGCTGGCCGGTGTCCCCGCGCGTTTCCTGTCGTTGGAGAAGCCACCGTCGGTGTGGGAGGACCTGACCCCGCCGCAGGCCGGGCTGGGTGGGCGTCGGATAGCGATGCACACCGGCCGGGGCCTGGGTGGGGGCAGCAGCGTCAACGCGATGGGCTGGTTCTCCGGGATGCCGGTCGACTACGACGGGTGGGCCGCGGGTGGGGCGACCGGATGGGGCTGGAGCGACGTTCTGCCCTGTCTGCGTCGCAGCGAGGACCACGAGCTCGGGGCGAGTGAGTGGCACGGCGCGGGAGGACCGATGAGTGTGGGCGCCCCGCGCCATCTGCACCCGGTCACCACCGCGTTCGTCGCCGCCGGGAAGGCCAGTGGGCTCGGTGTCAGCGACGACCTCAACGGCGCGGTGCGCGAGGGGGTCGGGCTGGCGCCCAGCAACATCCGGGACGGGCGCCGCTGGAGTGTCGTAGAGGGCTACCTGGGCCCGGCCATGGCCCGGGACAACCTGACCGTGCGCCTGGACACGCCCGTCGTCCTGGTATTGGACGGCAACCGCGCGGTCGGGGTGCGCACCACGGGTCCGGGCGCGACGCAGGTGCGTGCCCGGCGAGGCGTCGTCGTCTGCGCCGGCGCCGTGCGCACCCCGCACCTGCTGATGCTCGCCGGGATCGGGCCGGCGGCCCACCTGCGTGAGCACGGGATCGACGTCGTCGTCGACGCGCCGGGCGTGGGTGCCAACCTCCACGACCACCCGCTGGTCCCCACCATGTGGCCGCTGCGTAACGCGGCCGCGCTGCGCGACAGCTCCTACACCGACCCGCAGCGCACGTACGACCTGCTGCGCCGCGGGCCGCTCTCGGCCGTCGGCCAAGGGGTGGCTGTGGTACGCACCGCATCCTCACTGTCCGCGCCGGACGTGCAGATGCCCATGGCGCTGCTGGGCACCGACGCCGGCGCCGAGGCGCTGCCGGAGGACGCGATGGCGTGCATGGTGGCGCTGCTGACCCCCCGCAGCCGGGGCAGCGTGCGCCTGGCCAGCCCCGACCCGGGCGTCTCCCCGGTGGTCGACCCCTGTTACCTCGACGACCCCGACGACCGCGGCCGCCTGCGCGCCGGCATCCGGCGGCTGCTGTCGATCTTCGCGACCCCGCCGCTGGCGGACCTCACCGGGACCGCCGCAGGGCTTGGACCGGACCCGGACGACGCGACCCTGGACACCTACATCGCCGCTAGCGCGGTCCCGTACTGGCACCTCGTCGGGACCGCCAAGATGGGAACGGACCCGCACGCGGTCGTGGACCCGGCCACCATGGGCGTGCGCGGAACCACCGGCCTGTTCGTCGCTGACGCCTCGGTCTTCCCGAACATCACCCGCGGCAACACCCAAGCCCCCACCATTGCGGTAGCCGAACGCGCCAGCGACCTCATCACCCGCGCGCCGTGACCTCCCGACCGCCTTACAGCGGCCAGAGTTTCGGGCCGAGCCTCCCGCCTCCCATGAACGACCGGCGGTCCATGATTTGCATTCAACGAGGGTACGTCTGACACCGCCCTAGCCGTTCAGTTTAGAAGGGACACCCGGAGATTTATTCACAACGTGGCTCGGTAGAACTCGAGTGCGATGACTGTGCTGATGGTCCGGTTAAAGGTGTCGAGTGGCCTGCGGTAGTCGGTGTGGAGGATTCGCCATGTCTTGAGGTTGCCGAT
>JAABUQ010009222.1_pt1 | contig 13443 bp, 9 predicted proteins | sample 5560001 | NCBI WGS metagenome assembly JAABUQ01 (sample SAMN10711888, study PRJNA513371) | rock metagenome | isolation source: Antarctica rocks | place: Antarctica: Victoria Land, Finger Mt nord | collected 2015-12-18 | reverse complement strand
ATTCAGAAGCTGGATAATACCATTAAATGTGATCTGTCCTTCGTGCAAAAATGCTGCGATATCACCGCCGAAGAGTTCGCGTACCGCCTCGGCTACGATCTTGAGGGCTAAAGGATTACCAGAGTAGCGTTGCACGAGAAGAGTCCAGACCTCTCGTAGGCCAAAAAGCCCTTTGTCTCTGAGCATCTCCTGACTAGCTAGCTGTCCGAGGCCATGCACCTTCAATGCACGAACTGTGGCGTCTGTTCCTTCTAATGGTGCTAATTCGTTAAGCATCTCACGGCTGGTCAGTAAGAGACAGCTTTGATGTACAGTTTCGGCTACTCGCTGGATGAGCTTCCCGTAGTCTTCATACCCTTCAAGGTAATGCCAGTTGAGATCGCCCGCTTGCAGCAGTGTCTCGACGTTATCGAAGACAAGTAAACAGCGCCGTTGGCGCATCAACGCGATCAGGAGCGTGATGCATTTCTCTCTGCTTTTTGGTAGCGTTGTATATTGTTGCTCGGAGAAGAGTTGGATGCAGTCAGCCAGGATCTCCTCGATTGGCGGAGCGTTGCGTAGAGAGCGCCAGAAGACGAATTCAAAGTGAGGGGCAACCTGCTGGGCAAGCTTAACAGAAAGAGCTGTCTTGCCTATACCACCCATGCCCAGTAGGGCCACTAGTCGACAACGATCAGTGAGTATCCAATGCTCAAGTTCGGTGAGTTCATGCTCGCGTCCGTAAAATGAGGTAACATCAACGGCTTCACCCCAATCGGTTCCGCGCAGATGAGGGGAGTACTGAGTGGATGAAGATAGCTGTCCTGCTAAGATGGTAGGTTCAGGAGGAAAAGAGATTTCATCTCTCCGCAATTGTGCAGGAGCTTGCCGCAGGTTTCCACTCTGCGGCTGATTGTGGAAGTTGGAATGATACTCTTTGAGCAGCGAAAGAAACCAGATATCATCGAAGAGCGTTTTATGGCGTGAAGAGTTCTCGCCTGCTTGCTCCCAGAATGCTTTCGCTTCGTCCTGCTCCTGTTCTGAATCGAAAGCTCCGTAATGCAGGTAAATCTCTATAAGCTTCTTCAGGTTAATTCCCGTTGGATAGCTACTGCCCCCTTCCCAGTGCTGGATTGCTCGCTCAGTCACCCCTGCTAAGTTCGCAACCTCTGCCTGGGTCAGACCCGTCTTCTCACGTAATGAGAGCGATTGTAGACCGAAGCGATAATCTTTGACTTTGTAGTGACGGTGATAGCTCATGCCCTGCCCTCCCTACCGGGTCTCCTCTCGCGTGAACTGGCTTCTCTCTCGAAGTAACACGAAGTAACCCGAAATGCAAAGCCGAATGAAGAGGTAGTGACATGTCCATGCTATTCAAGTAGATTTAGGAGAGCGTAAGAATTCAAAAAACTGATCTATAATAGAGAGCCAAACGGAGGATGAGAGATGCAATGCCCACCGTTGGGCTGCTGCTAACCTGTACCTGGCCGCTTTCCTTAGGTTCCAAGTCTACTCGTAAACATAGTCTTCTGAGAAGATCATTCCTTGTATGCTAGCACAAGCATTTGTACTCGTCAAGGACACTCCTTTTTATTGCAAGGCTACTTAAAAGTCCTGGAGGAAGAAACAGACGATATTTATATTTAGCACTTATATATGGAAGGAGCGTGTTGTCTCATGTTTGAGCAGCTTGATAGCCAGCGTCGGTTAACTGGACATCAGCGACTAGTTATTTCCACGGCAATTATCGCTGATGTCCTTGAGTTCTTCGATTACTTTCTGATCGGCTTTGTGCTTCCATTGATTACGAAGACATGGTCGCTTAACTTTCTTCAAGGTGCAATTATTTTCCTGGCCTCTGGCATCGGGGCTCTGGTTGGTGCTTATCTCTGGGGATATATTGCAGACAGGTCCGGGCGTCGAGTAGTATTTATTGCAACAGTTGTCACCTTTTCAGCTGCGACAGGACTGATGGCTTTAACACCAGAGAATTCCTGGCTCTTTCTCTCGATCTGTCGTGTCGGTGTAGGCTTTGGCTTTGGAGGTTTGTACGCCGTAGACCTGACCCTGGTACAGGAGTTTATCCCGACATCGCGGCGGGGCTTTATTAGCGGCCTTGTTACTGTGTTCGTCCCATTTGGCACGGTGCTGGGATCACTTTTGGGGGCTTCGCTATCTCCTTCGATTGGGTGGCGTGGTCTTTTTGTCATTGGACTATTGCCAGCTTTATTTGCGCTCGCGATTCGTGTCTGGGTACCAGAGTCGCCACGCTGGCTGTTGCGTAATGGAAAACCAGAGGAGGCTCGCCGTTCGTTGGCCTGGGCATTGGAGGTTCCGCTAGAACAGGTGCAGATGCCAGACCAAGTTGCCGATACTCCTGTACAGCGCACAAAGTGGAGAGAACTCTTCCAGTATCCCCGAAGTGTAGCCCTTTCCTGGCTTGGCAATCTTGGTATGCAGGCCGGGGCATATGGGGTTGTACTATGGTATCCCACACTCCTTTTCTTGCTTCTCAAGTCGCACGATAAGAGTGCAACAGTTCAGACTGCTCTCTACCTGAGCATTCTTGTATCGCTTGGTGGTTTTGTGGGACGATTACTCTTCTCATATCTCTCTGAGCGTATCGGTCGTCGTATCTCGTCGATCCTCGTCTGCTGTGGGGCGGCCATCATGGTTTTTGCAAGTGCATTGTTCTCTCGTAGTTTCATTGGTAACTTCCCTGTCTTCCTACTTCTGCTTATCGTCGCCTACATTTTCGTTGATGGAGGCTTCTCGGTTATCGGTCCATACTCAGCGGAGGTATGGCCTGCCCGACTGCGTGCCAGCGGAATGGGGTCAGCCTATGGCTTCGGCGGATTTGGCAAGATTATCGGGCCCCTGGGTCTGGCGCTGATTGTGGGAGCATCAAATCCAGTGAATCCGGCAGCAAATCTTAAAGGGTTGCTACCTGCCTTTGCATTTCTTGCAGCTTTTTATCTATTTGGTGCGCTCATCTATGCTGTCCTGGGTTTTGAAACCAGGGGCCGTTCGATTGAAGAGATCGATCGGACACTCTCTTCTACAACTGCAAGTGAGTCCGCGTCAACTGACCTGGCCGCAACGTCAGATTAACTACTAGATCAGAAAGAAGTGGCAAGTGTCGAACACTGGCTGTGCAGATCATAGATTATACTTTATTCATGAATGATCCATCATGGTGGTGAGGAGAGGAGAGCTAAATCATTTCCGAGCGATTCTGAGCAATTGATTAAAGGGAGAACGCTCATCCGTTGTCGCTTGAAAGAAGAGGAAAGCACATTGAAGTTTCATGTTGGAACCGATGTAGGAGGCACGTTCACTGACCTCTGGGTGCTAGCGAGTGATGGTCGTACCAGGGTGTTCAAGTCTCCTACAACTGGCGATATTATTACAGGTATTCTTGGCGCTCTTGGTCTGGCTGCTGAAGCCTTCGATATGTCCATAGTCGAGTTCTGCGCATCCATTGAACGTTTTGGTCACGGCTCGACCGTAGGCCTCAATGCTCTGCTCACTGGTAGAACGGCAAAGACTGCGATCATAACGACTGCAGGATTTGCCGATACGCTAGAGATCGCGCGTATGAGGAGACAGGTGGCGGGCCTGAATGAACTGGAGGTGAGCGACTACTTCCTGCGCGGTCAATGGCTGCCTCTCGTACCACGTTCTCTCATCTACGAGGTGCCGGAACGCATCGACCGCCGTGGGCATATCATCCAACCACTTGATGAAGATGCGGCACGAGCGGTTGTGCGGAACATAGCCGCGGAGGGTATTGAGGCTGTAGCTATCTGTACCTTGTGGGCGACACAAAATCCGGTCTATGAGCAACGCTTGCAAGCGCTCGTGAAGCAAGAGATGCCAGATGCATTCGTGAGCGTCTCACATGAGGTGTCGCCAGCAGTGGGAGAGTATGCACGCATGTCTACTACAGCCGCGAATGCAGCACTTGGCCCTGTCGTCAGTCGCTATCTTGAACGTTTGGGCGGAGCGCTGAGTGCGTCGGGCCTTCCTGTGAACATTCTTGCTATGACGAGTGCAGGTGGAGTCGTCTCTGCCGACTCACTGGCGGAATTACCAGTAGCGGCATTGTTCTCCGGGCCTGCCGCATGTGTGATTGGCTCACAGGAGTTGGGACAGAAGATGGGTCGAGAGAAGGTGCTCACCATCGATGTGGGCGGGACGAGCTTCGACGTCGGAGTAATCGTGGATGGCGCGCCACTGATGCGCTCAGAGATCAGCCTCGCGGGAGCCGATATTCGGTTTCCTTCTATCGACGTGAGTTCCATTGGAGCAGGTGGAGGAAGTATCGCCTCAGTACACCATGGCACATTGATGGTAGGACCGCAAAGTGCCGGTGCTGACCCCGGCCCGGCGTGCTACGGACGAGGCGGAACCAGAGCAACAGCTACCGACGCTGATCTAGTTCTTGGAGTCCTCGACGCCCGTAACTTCGCTGGTGGTCGTATGAAACTGGACGTTGAGGCAGCAGCAAAGGCCATCACTGACACGGTTGCAACACCGCTCGGCTGGAATGTGATGGAGGCAGCTTGGGGGATTCGCGAGGTACTTGACAGCCGGATGGGCGACCTGTTGCGGCGTGTCACCATCGAGCGTGGCTATGATCCCCGCGACTTTACGTTATTTGCCAACGGTGGATCAGGTCCCTCGCATGCCTGGACTTTGTGCCGCGATCTAGGCATCGATAGCTTCATCGTACCTGCTACAGCCACAGGCCAATCAGCATACGGAACTGGAACTTCGGATCTACGACATACTGCTGAGAGAAGCGTCTATCTGCGCTTCTCTCCCAGGTCGCTTCCTCGCGGGGAGCAGCTACAAGAACTGCGCGAGGCGTTCCACACTGTCAGCAAAGAGGTTCTAGAGGATCTCCGGCACGAAGGAGCGTCTGATTCAGAGCACGTCGAGCACAGTATAGCCATTCGCTATCGAGGACAAGCGCATCATCTCGATGTGCCACTTCCTGAAGATGACGTGACCGAAACAAGCTTCTCGACGTGCCTGGATCGATTTGAACGCGACTACGAGGCTCTCTTTGGTCGTGGTGCCGCCTTTCGTGAAGCAGGTTTCGAGGTTCTTTCTGTGCGCGCTCTTGGCACTGGTAGGCTTACTCTGCCAGTAACGCCGTCGGGTGGAGACGCTCTCATGCCTATTGGTTCGCGTTTCATCGTCTTCGATAATCCACTTCAGCCAGTAGAGACAACTGTGTATTCAACCGAGTATCCGGCATCAGGACAAAGCGTCGAAGGACCCTGCGTGATTGAATTTCCGGGTCAGACGGTGGTCGTTCCACCAGGTGGTTTTGTTCGATCAGACGAGTTGGGCAATCTGCATGTCAAACTGAATGACGTAGCCAGAGAGACCAGAAGATCAAACGTGAAGGCAGCGTTCTCAATAGGTGTAACAAGGGCTCATCCCTGAAACACTGCTTTGCAGTTTAGTGCGTGTTAGCAGGGATGAAAGGAGAAGGAGCATGACAAGAATTTCTCAAAACACGTTAAATCCCGTCACCTACGAGATCGTGCGTAACCGTCTTATTGCCGTAAGTGAAGAGATGCGTATTGCAATGCAAAGTGTCTCCGGTTCGCCAACGGTCACGGAAGCCTCAGATTTCTTTACAGGCTTATTCCTCCCCGATGGTACTTTTGCCACCATGGGGTTTCAGGTAACAATGGAGGCTCCTCCGGTTAGCGACATGATTAAGCATATACTGACGAAGGACACTGTATCCATCAATGCTGGCGATATGTTCATTGGTAACGATCCTTACATTGGTGCTCTACATCAGAACGACGTACAGATGACAGGGCCAATTTTCTATAAGGACCAGATCATCGCATGGGCTAGTGTCATGGCCCATGAGACCGATGTCGGTGGTATGGACTTCGCCAGCTGGTCGCCCAAGGCCCGCGAAGTTTTTCAGGAGGGAATGCGTATTCCCACCGTAAAAATTGTCGACGGCGGCGAGGTACGCGAGGATGTGCTTGAGTTTATCTTGGCTGCCAGCCGTCTCCCAGGTGCCCTTGGACTTGACATCCGGGCATTTATCGCTACCATCAACGTAGCCGGTTATCGATTGGCAGACCTCATCGAGCGCTATGGAATTGAGACAGTCAACGCGACGATGAAGCGCATGATCGACGTTTCAGAGATCAGGACACGCGAGCGCCTTTTGGAGTTGCCCGACGGCGAGATCCATGCTACAGACTTTCTTGAGCATGATGGACACCAGAATCAGCTTTATAAGATTGATCTGCATATGACGAAGAAGGCTGATACACTTCGACTCGACTTCAGCGGCTCAAGTTCTCAGGCTCCGGGGTTCATTAATGCCACCCGTTCTGGTCTACGTGGAGGAGTCGCGGGATCTCTTATCCCCACGCTCGGCTTCGACATTCCCTGGAATGAAGGGATGATGCGTCCGGTTGAGATTGTAGCTCCTGATGGCCTCATCTGTACTGCCCAACATCCCTCGCCCGTCGGATCGGCAACGGTTGAGACGGTCTGGGTCATCACCAACGTCGTCTCTAACGCGCTCAACAAATTGCTGGCCTGCTCACTAAAATATAGTCATCGTGCCCAGGCGGTCAGCAATGGAACGATGGCGACCTTCAATATGGGAGGCATGAACCAGTTCGGGGAGCGCTTTGGCATGCATCTGCTCGATCCACAAGCAGGTGGATTTGGAGCATATGCATCTAAAGATGGCATCGATGCGGGAGGACCACTCTGTGTTCCTATGCCGCGGATTGCCGATGTCGAAGGCAACGAGCAAGTATCCCCATTGCTCTATCTCTACCGTAGGCTGGGAAGAGACACTGGTGGAGCGGGTCGCTACAGGGGCGGACGCGGAGCTGAAATGGCAGTTACTCTAGGAGGAATCGACAATGCTGAAATCCTGGTTATGACCCATGGGTTGGAGGTTCCCAATTCTGTTGGCCTCTTCGGTGGCTGGCCGGGCGCAACGGTTCGTCAACGATTCGGGAGCCGAGTATTAGACGAAGGTCGTTATCCGCTCCATCAACTAGCCGAAGATCCAGAGCAGATCGGTGGAACATGGCAAGAGCTTGGACCCAAGCCTGGTTTGATGCCCATGACCAAAGAAGACGTGTTCGCAGTTTCGTGGCAAGGGGGCGGCGGCTGGGGTGATCCACTTGAGCGCGACCCTATAGCGGTATGGTCTGATCTGCAAAATGATGTAATCTCCACTGAGGTAGCTCGCTCCGTCTACGGAGTTATCGGCGCTGAGCAGGGCGTCGATCTTGAGAAAACAAACGCGCTGCGACGCCAGATACGGCAGGAGCGTATCGGCAAGGCTCCTGTCGACGATGGAAATAAACTAGACGTCTCTGCCGGAATTGCTCTGGGTCCTTCCTTGTATCTGATAAAGGAGGAACAAGGCTGGCAGGTGCAGACGCGTGCAGGGTACGTACTTGCTCATAGTACTACAGCCTGGCGCGCAGGAGCGATAGCGAAACCTGTGAAGATTGAGGATTACCCTGGACATATACGAATGCATAAGAATCTGGTAATGACAGCATTTTATTGTCCCGCATCGGGCACATTGCTTGCCGTTGATGTGCACGAGAAGAGTACAGGTCCAATTGACGATATGCTCCTGGACCTGGAGTCAATCGAGAAGCTACGAATTGGTTAAAACATCTCAGGAGGAACTTCATGGCCGCACGCAAAGTAATCATAACCATTGCTCCAACTGGTGGCATGGCTAATAAGCAACAAAATCCTAATCTGCCTACACAACCCGAAGAGATCGCCGAGTCGGTTTACAACTGCTGGAAACTAGGAGCCAGCATCGCCGCTATCCACGCGCGCAGACCAGACGGCGAAGCGACATGCAATCCAGAGATTTACCGCCGTATCAATGATCTTGTGCGAGAGCGCTGCGATATCATCATCAATAATAGTACGGGTGGTGGTATCAATGGCGACATGCTCAAAGAATTGCCCGACGGTCGCTGGGAATCAGACTTCGAGGAACGTCTCAAGGGGACCGAGGCTGGTGCCGAGATGTGCACCTTCGACTGCCAAACAATGGTCACGACCTTCAATGGTCACGAAATGCTCATGGATACCTCTCCGAAGCGCTGTGACATCCTCGCTCAGCGCATACGTGAGAAAGGCATCAAGCCAGAATGGGAAGTAATGAATCCTGCCCATATTCTGCAGGATATGCAGCGCCTCGCCACTAGCGGATATGATAAACCACCCTACTATGTCAACCTCATGATGGGTATGGATCGAGCCTTCCAGGGGGCAGTACCATACACGCCAAAGATGCTCGAACTCATGGTCGATTGCTTACCACCGGACTCGATCTTTTGCGTAGGAGCGATTGGACCGTCCCAACTTCCTGCAACCACCCAGGCAGTCATGCTAGGAGGACATGTACGCGTCGGACTGGAGGACAACAATTACTATTCTCGCGGCCAACTAGCGACGAACGAGCAACTCGTGGAACGAATGGTGCGCGTCATTCATGAACTGGGATACGAACCAGCCACCTCTGCGGAAGCGCGAGAAATACTTGGATTGAAGTCAGTTCAGGCGCCATCTATGCTTCAGTAAGTTAGTGTGGACGATTATGATTCAAGGAGGTATTTTCAATGGCGAATGAACGTACAGTATTCAAGGGGGGAACCGTCATCACCTTAATTGATGGCGAGGAACCTAGAATAGCGGATGTATTGATCGAAAATGGGAAGATTGCCCAGGTTAGTCAGGACTCGACCCCGGATGCAGAGGTCATTGATGCAACCGATTGTATTGTCTTACCAGGCTTCGTAGATACCCACCGCCATGTGTGGCAAACACAACTACGTGGCGTTACTCACGACTGGTCCCTCAAAGACTACATTAGAAGTATTCGCTTCCAGGCCGCTGTTCACTACAGAGCAGAAGACATGTACGTAGGGAACTACCTCGGCATGTTAGAGGCCATTAACGCGGGCGTAACCACAGTACTCGACTTCTCACATTGCATAAATACACCTGAGCATGCAGATGAGGCGATTCGCGGTACTCGTGAGTCGGGCATTCGCTCTCTCTTTGCTCTTGGACTCAACGAGGTTCCAGTTCAAAATCCAGCGTTTAACACGCTTGAACATCGCATTGAGCATGCAAAAATGCTGCGCGAAAAACAGTTCTCCTCCAATGACGGCTTGGTCACGATGGGTATCAGTCTATCAGACGTACTCGTCGCCGGTATCGAGCGTGTCACCAAAGAGGTTGCAATCTCGCGTGAATTAGGCGTGCGCATCACCCTTCATGCTAACGCAGTTATGTTTCCGCAACCCGTCTCCGAAGTCGCATTTCTGGAACAGGCCAATCTGCTTGGCCCTGATCTCGTCTGGGTGCATATGAATCAGACAACTGACAGCGAACTGCGACACGTGGTCGAGACTGGCGGGGCAATCTCAAGTACACCCGAAACCGAGATGCAAATGGGCATGGGACATCCTGTTATCGGGCGCTTCCTCGCTGTGGGTGGAAAACCCTCTCTGGGTTGCGATGTCATCTCGAACAATTCAGGCTGTCTCTTCTCGCAAATGCGTCTTGGACTACAAATGCAACGTATGCTTGACAACGATCCCGAACTAGAGCGGCACCATGGACCGGATACCATTGATCTCTCGTCCAGAACTATTCTACAAGCAGCCACAACCTGGGGCGCAAAAGCTATGGGTCTGGACTCTAAGATTGGCACACTTGAAGCCGGGAAAGAGGCCGATATCATCATGGTGCGTGCAGATGATATCAATACAATGCCAGCTAATCACCCTATTGGAACCATAACATTGCATGCGCATCCAGGCAACGTCGACACTGTTATGGTCGCCGGTAGAATCTTGAAAAAGGATGGCAGACTGCTGGAAAATCGAGCCAAATTGCGCAATCAGATGGCAGAATCCCATGACCATCTCTTCCACGAAATTAATGCGACGGGTGGTCTTATTCCTCAGCCGCCGGCGCGACTGCCTTGGTAAGAGAGTACTGTGTCTCGATCAAGAGTGTAAATTATTCCGAATTTTGGGAGCGTATGTTCAATCCTCGATTGAACATACGCTCCCAAAATGGTTATGTTGCAAAAAATACGAAGGAACAAATTGAGCACGAGCTTCTCTCTCACTCATTCTTAGACTGCCACTCCAGCACCACATAGCCCGTGTGCTGCTTGAGAGACCACCCCCAATCAAGCAGTGTGACCTCCTCGACCTGAGGAGCAAACTGTGCTTCTAATTTCTTCACCAACGGGAGCACGTGCTCGGCTCGGCAAGTGATATGCACCCCTTGCATGTTGTATTCCTCCTCTTTCCCCGAAAAGCGGTACAGTATCCTGAAAAGGGACCAGACCCGTCCCGATGTTAAGTGCTGCATGTGCCTCGCGCTTGATCTGCCGTTTTGCCTGCTGGGCCTGGATCTTCTCACGGATCGGCGCATCTGCCTCGCTGTGGCAAGTCCAGCAGAGTGCAACCAGATTCTCACGGCGGAGGTCATGTTTGTCACAGGGATTGCCCTTCTTCCATCCGTTGCCTGTTGGTCGAGGTGCGCCGATATGGTGAACTGAGAGTTCATTACACTCGGCCTTGCACCACTCACAACGACCACCCGCGAGGCGACGAATAAGCTTTGACGCTCGTTTCCAGCAGCGAGGATATTTCTTCTCATCCATTGCCTCCCCTATGCCTGTGCTGTGTTGGCAGCAATGACCTTGAGGTAGGCAGGCGGGTAAGTTGGTAGTGTTGCAAAAAATTGTAAGCTCAACAAATTGAAGTGTACTTCGAATTATGCGAGAAGTAAAAGGTGCAGAAGAAGCGCCCGTTTTCTTAGATTAAATAATTTTTACCGTTCTTCTATCACCGATTTTGCAGAGCTTATAATTTTTTGCAACACTACCCCTTTACGTACCCACATGCGACGCAGGATCGGTTTGAGTCCAATACGATGTTCATCAAAGGCCCACAGTTCTACGTTCGCGCGTGGATGTTCCGCTTGGATCTGGGCAACCTGCTCTCCGAGTTTTTTATAAAGGCGTCTTGTTGCTCTGGATCAGCTTTTGCGTGTCGAGGACGGAGCACGCGTTTGCTGTACCCCAAACGTTTGAGGTACTCCCAGCCCCGTTGTGCATGAACAGGGCGTCCTGTCTGTTGCGCAATCCATATGGCGACTTTGGGTCCGGTCCACAATCCACCATCAGGTGGATCATCTTCAAGCGTTTCTTGCAACTCTCGTTGCTGGCTCACTGACAAGATGAACTGCCCACCCGGATTCTCATGTCGAGCATCGCCCACTGCTTGAGGACCCCTTTGGTTGTATCGATGCACAATTTCACGAACCCACGTGTAACTGTAGCCGGTCACCTCGGCAATATCCTGCGCTCGCTTCCCTTGAGCGAGCAACCAGATCACCTGCCATTGTCCACGTGCGACCCCGTCTTTGGCCTTACGATAGTGAGTTTCTATTTCTTCCCAGCTCAAATGCTCGACCAAACTTATTCTCTTCATCATCTCACAAGTATATCACAGAATTTGGTATTAAATGCCTTATGGATCTTTGCGTACTCAGTTCTGACACTTCCTGTCGGCGCGATCTCGCAAGCGCAGCTTGTATCGAAGCATCCACAAGACGACGAGGAGGACCCCATCGGTGGGGTATTGCAGGAAGTTGAACAGTGGTGCTGTCCGCTCGTTGAGGAGGCGCTTACCAACTGAACAACGGAACGTTCGAGAGCCAAGCGTGGTTTTCTGAGTTTGTTCTTTGGTCGTGGCTGAGGCGCAGTATGGGCAATGCATGAATCACTTCTCCAATCGGTCATAGTTCTCATCATCCCTTGCAAACGATCTCCAGGACAAGCCTCTCTCTGAATTCTGACAGAACCTGATAGTAGTGCTATTGTGCTCGATTTTTGAGGATGGTAGAATAGCAAGTATAGACAAGTGATGGGTATGCCGAGTAGGTGTATATATTGCCGAGTATTTACGAAGACAGACCTCTCTTGATGCAGCGCTATTGACGCACTCTGCATGGCCTCTTAGAAGCAAGATACATTCTTGTATATGAAGTAAAGAGGAGTCATGTTATGCCGAGACCGATTGACAAGGGTCCGAATCTTGCCCTGAGACAGGAGCGCGAGCGCCGTAATTGGTCACAAGCATATGTGGCAGAGAAGATCGGCGTGGATGTGGTGAGTGTCAGTCGTTGGGAACGCGGCACAAACGCTCCCACTTCCCCCTACACCATAAAACAGGTGTGTAACCTCTTTGGCAAGACAGCTGAGGAGCTTGGCTTCTTCTCCAGGAGGCTTGATGAGCCTTCTATTGCGTCTCCAACGCAAGAACCATCCTTGGACATGCACGAAGATTCCGCAAATAGCAGCGGGCCTGCCGGTCGGCAAGTGGACTCCTCATCAGACCAGATACCTAGGACCCAGCACTTCCCGCATGAAGTGGACGTTGTGGACATCCCTCCCTCCAACCTGCCGACGCCACTCACGACACTCATTGGTCGCGAGCAAGAGGTGACGGCAGTCTGTCTCCTCCTGCACCGCCCCCAGGTACGCCTCGTCACCCTTACTGGCACGGCTGGTGTGGGCAAAACGCGCTTGGCGCTCGAGGTTGCTCGGGAGCTGGTGCATGACTTCGCGGATGGGATTCACCTGATCTCCCTGGCTCCCATCAGTGATCCCGCCCTAGCCATTCCTACTATTGCTCACAGCATGGGACTCACCGAGAGCAGATCGCAGCCGCTGCTGGACCTTCTGAAAGCCGCTCTCCAAAACAAGCACATGCTGCTCGTACTCGACAACTTCGAGCAGATCCTGCCAGCAGCCCCGCAACTGACCGACCTCCTGGCTTCCTGCCCTCAAGTGAAGCTCCTGATGACGAGCCGCTTCACGCTGCACGTCCAGGGCGAACACAAGTTTCCCGTCCCGCCACTAGCAGTACCCGACCTGAAACAGTTCCCTGAGCAGGAAGTCCTCGCCCAGTATGCAACGATCACGCTTTTCCTCCAACGTGCCCAGGCCACGAAGCCCACCTTCCAGATTACCCATACCAACGCCCATGCCATCGCCGAGATCTGTGTACGCCTGGATGGCTTGCCACTGGCAATTGAACTGGCCGCCACCCGCATCAAACTTCTCTCACCACACGCCTTACTCACCCGGCTGAAGCATCGGCTCCACGTATTAACCGGCGGAACGCAGGACACCCCAACTCGCCAGCAGACCCTGCGCAATGCCATCGACTGGAGCTACCATCTACTCAGTGCTCAGGAACAGCGGCTCTGGTTGTGTTGCAAGAAATGGAAAGAAGATAAATGAGTATAGAGTAACTCTGCTTGTTCAGTGTAGGCTACTCTTCCAAACAACTGAGCGATCAATGTCATCTGCCCTCTCACGTCTCCTTTTTC
>JAABUQ010009221.1_pt1 | contig 13444 bp, 13 predicted proteins | sample 5560001 | NCBI WGS metagenome assembly JAABUQ01 (sample SAMN10711888, study PRJNA513371) | rock metagenome | isolation source: Antarctica rocks | place: Antarctica: Victoria Land, Finger Mt nord | collected 2015-12-18 | reverse complement strand
CAAGCAGTGGCGAGGACTGGCCACCCGCTACGACAAGCTCGCCATCATCTTCCGCGGCGCTGCCGTCCTGCGCAGCATCATCGTCTGGCTCACCACATAGGAGACACGCTCTAGACGACGTCATCTTTAGTAGGGCAGATTTTCGAACCGTGGCGTACGGCAGGTTTCCTCAAAAACGAGCGAGTTCGCCGTCGGGTGCGACCGGGGTGTTGGTGCTGCGCGCGGACTCGGCCTACTACGGCCACGACGTGATCGCCGCCGTGCTTCGCCACCGGTGCCGGTTCTCGGTCACCGCCCGCCAGGACAGCGCCGTCCGCAAAGCGATCGCCAGCATCGACGACGGCGCCTGGACCACGATCAACTACACCGACGCGGTCTTCGACGAGGCGCAGCAGCGCTGGATCTCCGACGCGCAGGTCGCCGAGATCACCTACACCGCGTTCACCAGCAAACCCAAGGCCAGCCGTTTCACCGCCCGGCTGATCGTGCGCCGCGTCAAGGACATGAACCCCGACCATCAAAGCGAGCTGTTCACCGCCTACCGCTACCAGTTGGGTCAGCCCACAGCCCGCCGAACGCCGCCTGACCAACCCACCGTCCGACAGGACTCGACAGCACGGGACGCACACCAGCCGGCCTCCCGGCCGCCGCGACACGCCCTCACCCCGCTAGAAGCAACATCACCCACGCTTCACGATCGCCGAAGCCCGAGCGGTGGATCCGGGCCTGAGCGGCAGCGTTGCTCTGATGGTTTTCTGCTGGTGGACGTGCCATCGGCGCGGGTGAAGTCTCCCGCATTCGGTACTCCTGTGGTTGGTTCAGCGCGCAAGTGGGGATTTCGGGCGCAATCCACGCAGCAGGTTGTGCACCAAGGCAGCGGCGAAGTCCTCTCCGAGGGGCAGGGCAGGGATGAGCAGGCGGTAGTAGCAGGCGCCCCAGAGCTGGTCGACGGCGACCTGCAGCTCGACGTCGGCTCGCAGCTGCCCGCGCGCCTGCGCGCGCCGCATTGCCTCGACGGCGAGTTGGCGCCGTGGCTCGACGTAGTGGACAAGGAACGCCTGGGACAGGTCCGGGTCGGTCTGGGCCTGGCCGATGAGTTCAGCTAGGACCTGGCCGGCGCGTGTCTGGCTGACCAGGTGCACGAAGGCGCGCACCTGAGCGACCAGGTCCACCTCGATGTCGCCGGTGTCCGGGAACGTCAGGGCCGCTTTCGATGCGTGGAAGAACCCGTCGAAGGCGAGCATGCCTTTCGATGGCCACCACTTGTAGATGGTGGTCTTGCTCGCGCCGGCCTGCGCGGCCACTCGATCGATGGTGAACGCCGCCATGCCCTCTTGCAGCAGCACCTCGCCAGCCGCAGCGAGGATCTCGGCCCGGACCAGGTCGGTTGGGCGTCGCCCGCGGCCGGGACGGACCCGAACCACTGCGGGGTCTGCTGGCACCGGCCGCGCGTCGAGCCGCGAAGGCGGTGCAGGCAGCGGCATTGGACTCCTCCTTTCACTCTCCGGCCTACGTTAGTGGACGTAAAGGCCATAAGATGCTTAAATGAACCTCCAGTCCACAAATAGTGGGTCTTTTTGGAGGTTGTGATGACTACATCCGACAGCACCACCAGCAGGGTCGCCCTGGTCACCGGCGGCTCCGGCGGCATCGGCCGCGCCGTCTGCGAGCGGCTCGCCGCCGACGGCGTCGCCATCGGCGTGGCGTACGCCGGCAACAAGGACACCGCCCAGCAGACCGTCGACGCGGTCCGGGCCGCCGGTGGCCGTGCGATCATTCTGGTTGGCGACGTCGCCGACGAGACCGCGATGTCGACGGTGTTCGACGAGCTCGAGACCGCTTTCGGCGGTGTCGACATCGTCGTGAACACCGCCGGGCAGATGATCCTGGGCCCGGTCGTCACCTTCGACCTCGACGCGCTGGACAGGATGCACCGCACCAACATCCGGGGCACCTTTGTGGTCGCCCAGCAGGCCGCCCGTCGGGTCCGGCCGGGCGGCTCGATCATCACCTTCTCCACCACGGTGACTCGCCTGGCCAACCCGAACTACGCCGCGTACGCCGCCAGCAAAGGCGCGGTCGAGGCCGTCACGCTGATCCTGGCCCGCGAGCTCAAGGGCCGTGACATTACCGTCAATGCGGTGGCTCCCGGGCCGACTGCGACACCGCTGTTCCTCAACGGCAAGGACCAGGCCACCATTGACCACATCGCCGGACTCAACCCGACCGGGCGCCTTGGCACCCCGGCTGACATCGCCGAGACCGTCGCGTTCCTGGCCGGCCCGGGTCGCTGGGTCAACGGCCAGGTGCTGTTCGCCAACGGTGGCGCCGCCTGACCCACCGCACGGCTCCGGCCCGACCGGTCCATGACCGGTCGGCCGGGAGCCCCACGTCGCCGCCGCCCGCCCCTAACACCCCGGGCGCGCGACCGCGCCCCACACCCGCCTTCCTCGCCCCCCCAGGAGAAGCCTTGTCCATTGTCCTGATCACCGGCGCCGCCACCGGCATCGGCAACCTCACCGCCCGGGCGCTCACGGCCGCCGGCCACACCGTGTACGCCAGCATGCGCCACCCGCAGGGCAAGAACGCCGACCGCGCGCAGGCCCTGCTCGACACCGCCAGCACCGACGGCGTCGACCTGCACGTGGTCGAGCTCGACGTGCAGTCCCAGGACTCTGCCGACGCCGCCGTCGCCACCGTCCTGGACCAGGCCGGCCAGCTCGACGTGGTCATCCACAACGCCGGGCACCTGGTCGTCGGATACGTCGAGGCGTTCACCGCCGAGGACATCGCCGGGCTGTTCGACACCAACGCGCTCGGCGTCCACCGGCTCAACCGGGCCGTGCTGCCGCACATGCGCAAGCGGGGCTCCGGCACCCTGCTCTACGTCGGCAGCACCATCCCGATCACCACCCCGCCGTTCCTGGGCCCCTACGTCGCCACCAAGGCCGCAATGGACGCCCTCGCGCTGACCACCTCCTACGAAGTAGGCCAGTTCGGGATCGAGACCGTCATCGTCATGTCGGGCGCGTTCACGCAGGGCACCGAGCACTTCCCCGACGCCAGCAGCGGCCACGACCAGGCCGTCACCGCGGCGTACCGCCGGCTCGACCCGCTCGTGGCCGCCAACGAGCAGGCCACCGCCAGCCTGTTCCGCCCCGGCGTCGACCCTCATCCGGTCTCAGTCGCCGACGAGATCACCCGCATCCTGGCGCTGCCCCGGGGCAGCAAGCCGTTCCGCAGCGTCATCGACTTCACCGACTCCGGCGTCGAGGACGTCAACCACGTCATCGAGCAGGCCCGCGGGAGCTTCGTGGAGCGGATGGGTTTCGGCCAACTGCTCGCCGTCGACCTCGACGTCTTAGGGGGGTGACCGGGTGGACCAGCTGGACCTGACCGGCGCCGTGGTGATCGTGACCGGCGCGTCCTCCGGGATCGGTGAGGCCACCGCCCGCGCCCTGGCGGCGGCGGGCGCGTCACCGGTGCTGGCCGGCCGCCGTGCCGACCGGCTCCGGTCGTTGTCGGCCGAGCTGCAGAGCGCCCTGGCAGTGCCGACCGACGTCACCGAGCCCGAGCAGGTCGCCGAACTGGTGGCTCAGACGTTGGCTTGCCACGGCCGTATCGACGGTCTGGTGAACAACGCCGGCGCCAGCCTCACCGGTGCGCTCGCAGACGTCGACCCGCAGGAGTTCGCCGCACGCCTGCAGCTCAACGTCGTCGCTATCGTCCGCGTCACCCAGGCGGTGCTGCCGACGATGCTCAGCCAGCGCCGGGGCCGCATCGTCAACATCAGCTCCGGCACCACGCGGATGGTGCCCACCGGCAACGGCGCCTACGCCGCGACCAAGGCCGCCGTCAACATGGTCACGGCGGTGCAGCGGCAGGAGCTGGCCGGTACTGGCGTCGTCGTCGGCCTGGTCGTGCCCTCCGTAACCGGGACCGAGTACGGAGGCGGGCTCTACCGGGTCGGTGACCAACCCCAGCCGGGGTTGGTCGTGCACCGCCCCGAGTACGTCGCCCGAGTGGTCCTGCGGGCGTTGCGGACCGGGGAGGCGGAGATCGACGTGCCCCACGGCGCCGAGCAACCCGACCTGCTGCGGGTGCCTGGGCAGGGGTGACGACCAGCATGTGGCCGCCCCGGCAGCCAGCCACGGCTTGATGCAACTCGGTGCGTTCGCGGTACGTGCCTGCCAGTGGTCAACGTGGACCCGGCGGGCATGCACGCCAAGGGCGGCGAGGGCGTCACGTCGGGGCCGAGCAGGTCCTGGCCCTCGGTGGAGACCCGCGCGTAGCCGATCTTCAGCTCGCTCCCCCCGTCAGCCTGTGTCGCTTGACCTCGGGTCACCGGCATGGGATACCAAACCGGTCCTACGGGAGTCAACTACCTGCCGTTTGTCGGCGCCGGGGGAGTGTTCAACCGGTGCCGATAGGAGCTTGGCGGTCGGCCTGGTATCGCCGCAGCGCGTAGTTCCGCCTCCCCGACGGGCTACTACCGGAACGCTCCTCTGCTGCATGCAAGGGCAGCGCAACGACCGGCCGCGTCGGGTCAGGACGCCGTGGTGCGTTGCTGCAACCTGCAATCGTCCTCAGTACCGGCGAGGACGACTGCCCGGTGGTCACGCAAGAGCACAAGGTCGTGTTTCGGGCTACGCCGAGGTCTGCCCCCGCCGCGGGCCGAGCACCCGGTTGCCGGTCACGTGCTCGGTGTCCCGGCAGCGGACCCACGGCACAGCGGTCGCCGCGTGGCCGTGGTTCGACGCGGCTGTCGACGGACAGCTCGCTGGGCAGGTCAGGCCGGACTTCCGAAGATCATGAGCACGCGAACGGCCGAAAGGGGCTGCTGAGCTGCGGAAACGCGGCCAGGGCCGATCGGGGTCGTGTTACTACGGCGAGCGTGAGCGGGCGTCGTGGCCCGGTGAGTCGCTCGCGGGGGTGAAGTCGAAGAACCGGGGCGGCTCGGGCAGCTGGAGCGCCGCGAGGATGCTCCTGTGCCCGGCGGTGGTCGCCGAGCGCTGCGCGACCTGGCCGTCGGCGGTGGCCAGGGTGATCAGGTGCATCCGGTCAAGTTCGTGGCGGACGTTGCGCCAGGTGTCGTCAGTGGCGTTCTCCATCCACCCGCAGGAGCAGCAGCGCGAGCCAGCACAGCTGGACGTGGGCGCGGATCCGGTCCTCGCGGTAGTGGAACACCGGCCGCAGGCCGAGGGCGCCCTTCATGTCCCGCCAGCCCCGTTCGACGGCCAGCAGCTGCTTGTAGGCGGCGGCCAGGTCGTCGGCGCTCGGGGTCGTGTCGGAGGTGCGCAGCAGCCACTTGCCGTCCAGGTGCTGCTCGTGTTTGATCGCGGCGTTGTCGATGCGCAGCAGCTCCGCGGGTGCGCGGCGCAGGTAGCGCAGCCCCGGCTTGGTCCTCAGCGACCCGACGAGCTCGTCGCGGCGCCGGTCGGTCCAGCTGTCCGAGCCGCGATCAGCGACTCGAGGTGCGTGACGAGTGAGGTGCGGACCGCGGCGTCGCGGTCGGCCTGTTCGGGGTTGTGGCAGACCACGAACCGTTGGGTACGTGCCCCGTCGTCGCCGTCACCCTGACCGCCGGGCGCGACGCTCACTTCCTTGACGCGCAGATTCCCGGCAACAGTGCGATACCGGCCGGGCCGGGCCAACGGCGGCGGTCTCGCTGTTGGTGTTGCGGAGCTTCTCGGCGTGGATGTAGTGCCCGCCGCCGCGGGTCAGGTAGACCGCGGTTCGCGCGGAGGCGAAGCCGCGGTCGGCGGCCCAGAGCATCCGGTGCAGGTTCCAGCCGGCCAGGTCGCCGGTGACGGTCCGGATGATCGAGGTGTCGGCGGTGTTGCCCGGGAACGTCCAGCACCGAACCGGCACCCCGCCCGCGGGTGACTGCCATCGCGATCACGACCTGCGGCAGGTCGGTACGGGAGTCCTTGGAGTGCCCGAACGCCCGCTTGCCCTGCTCGGTCGGCCAGCTCGTCGGCGACGTCGACCTCCCAGTAGGTGGAGGTCGTGTCCACGAAGACCAGATCCAGATCAAGGTTCAGCAGATGCGCGACCGAGGCGAACACCTCAGCGGCGATGTCGTTCAGCGCGCCCGGCAGGAAGTCCATCGCGGCGTAGGCGGCGTCGTCGGTGAAGCCAGGGCAGCCCTCGACCGCGACCCGCTCGGCAACCCACTTCGTGCCGGCGAGCTTGCTACCCGGTTCGAGGGCGCGCTGCGCGACGAGGGCGAACACCACCCGCTCGACCACCTGACCGTCCAGCCGCCGGCCGGCCGCGGCCTTCCCGATACCGAGCCTTTCCCAGACCCGCTCCAGCGTCCACGTCCCTCCCAGGCGACGGGAGTCCAGGATCTCCACCTCCGCGCCGTGAGCCCGCGGCGGCGGCCTCCTCGGGGGTGAGGAAACGGGAGATCGAGCTGACCAGCCGCGCCAGCGCGGCCCGGTCGACCTTCTCCGCCCGCCCGAAGTTGTGGATCACCTTCGCGACCGGGCTGCCCGAGACCGGGTGCCGCTCGTTGTGCGCCAGCTGCAAGTAGCGCACCACCGAGCCATCCCGGTTGCTCCGCCGCGTCTCCCGCAAGTACACCCCTACAGGTCAGCACATCCCGACCGCCCCAGTCGAGCGTCACGCCCAAAGTCGTGTGCCTACACGAACCCGGCTGGTCGCGAGGTCGCCAAGCCGCTGACCTACAGGTATCCATCGAACCAAGCCCTCATGTGCCCGTGATCTTCGGAAGTCCGGTCAGGGGCACGACCATCGCCGCGCGATCGCGATCGGCGGCGGCTCCGGCGGGCCGTGCGTGGACATCGTCCGGGCCTGCCACGGCAACAAGTTCGTGTCCCTGGCCAGCCAGTCGGTGTCATTGGAGCGGCTTGCCCAGCACCCCGGCAAACGGCTGGCGCTGCCCCGGCTGCTGCTGCGGCTCCTGGCGGCTACGCCGCGCTGCAGACCAAGGCCCGCACCAGCAGAGTCGGCACCAGGTCCATCTTCGGGAGCACGCTGATGAACAACGAGGCCAGCCGCGGCATCTACCAGGACTTCCTGCCTACCGCCCTGTCCGACGGCAGCTTCGTCCCCGCCCCAGAACCGCTTGTCATCGGCACCGGCCTGCAACATGTCAAGACCGGTTCCACGCCCACATCCGGGGCGTGTCGGCACGAAAGATCGTCGTCTCCCTCTGACCGTGCCAGACAGGACCATCAGCACCCGTGCCCGTGACAGCACGCCGCAGCAGCCGCGGGACCCGCGCGGCGCCGAGCACAGCAGTCCGGCCATACAGCGCCGTCACCACCAGGCCAAAACCGCTGTCATTGCATTGCGTCGGCTGAGCCCGGAGCGCGCGGAGTGCAGGCCGCGCACCGGGTCAGCGGGCCGTGCTTTCCGGTGACAGCGTCTTGGTGGGGCGGTTGGGAAGCAGCAGCCCGACTACTGCTGCCCCGATGGCACAGACGGCGGCGGCGGTGAGGCCGCCGGCGTGCAGGCCGGACAGGAAGCCGGCGGCGACGGCGTCGTGCAGCGGGGCACCGAGGGGTGGGGGGGTGTGGGCGGCGACCGCGAGGCCTTGCCCGAGGCTGCTGCGGGCGTGCTCCAGCAGGTCGGCTGGGACGCCGGCGAGGCGGCCGGTGCGCTGTAAGTGCTGGCTGTAGAGGGAGGCGAAGATGCTTCCCAGCACGGCGACTCCGAGCGTGCCGCCGACCTGGCGAGTGGCGTCGTTGACCGCTGACCCGGCGCCGGCCTGCTCGGGTCGCACCGCCCCCATGATCGATTCAGTGGCGGGTGCGCTGGTCAGCCCGAGCCCGCCGCCGAGCAACACCATCTGGCAGGCGATGACGGGGTAGGGGACGCTCGGGCTGATGGTGCCGATCCAGGCGAATGCGGCGGTCAGGGACAGCAGGCCGCCGGCGACGACGGTCTTGGTGCCGAACCGTGCGACCGCGAGTCGGGAGCCGAGCACCGAGCCGGCGGCGATGGAGAACGCGACGGGCAGGATCCGCACGCCGGTGCCGAGCGGGCCGTGGCCCTGCAGCTGCTGCATGAACTGCGTGATCAAGAAGATGAAGCCGAACAGGGCGAAGAAGGCGAAGGTGACCGCTGCGCTGGCGGCGGAGAACCTCGGGTTGGTGAACAGCCGCACGTCGAGCAGCGGAAAGACGTGGCGCCGTTCCACCGCGACGAAGCCGGCCAGCGCGACCGCGGCGACCGCGAACCCACCCAGCGTGGGGGCGGTCAGCCAGCCCGCGCCGGGTGCCTCGATGATGGTGTAGACGAGGCTGCCCAGCAGCAGGACGGACAGGCCCAGGCCGGCCCGGTCCAGCGGGGGACGGGCGGTGTCGCGTGACGCGGGAACGGCGAGCCAAGTGCCGGCGAGGGCCAGCAGCGCGACCGGGATCAGGGCGAGGAAGATGCTGCCCCACCAGAATTCCTGCAGCAGCGCGCCGCCGAGGATCGGCCCGACCGCGACACCCAGCCCGCTGACTGCCCCCCACGCTCCGATGGCGGCGGCGCGCTTGTCCCGCTCGGCGAACGTGTTCGTGATGACCGACAGGGTCGTCGGGTAGATGACCGCGGCGGCTGCGCCCATCCCGAAACGGGCCGCGACCAGCGTCCCGGTGCTGGTGCACAGCGCCGCGGCGAGGCTGGTGACCGCGAACAGCGCCAGGCCGACGGCGAGCGCGCCCCGTCGGCCGTACCGGTCGCCGAGGTTGCCGCCCGCCAGCACGAGGGCGGCGAACGCGAGGTTGTAGCCGTCGACGACCCACTGCAGTCCGGTGGTGGACGACCCCAGCCGAACGTTCAGGGTCGGCAGGGCGACGTTGACGATCGTGGTGTCAAGGTTGATCGCCAGGGCGGCCAGCAGCACGACCGCGAGCACCAGCCCGCGGCGCCCAGCGGGCGCCCGCTGCGGCACCCGCCGGCTGCGGGCAGTGGGGCGAGGCGCGAGCTGCCTCGGGATCGGTGCGGGCACGGCCATGTCTACTCCTTATGTGGGCAGTGCCCACACGGTGTCAGACAATGTTGGCTCTGTCAACACGGCTGCCCTGGGCTGGCCGGTCCGGCCTACAGGCCGGACTCGACGACGTCACAGACGCGGTCCAGCGCCGCATGCAGCCCCTCGTCAGGCAGGCCCCGCAGCGGGCCGTCGAGCGCCAGCACGGCCAGCCCGTGCACGGCGGACCAGGCGACCACCTCGCTGTAGGGGCGGCGCCCGGCCGGTATGACCCCGGCGGCCACGAACTCGTCCAGCACACCGCCGAGGATCTGGTAGGGCCCCGCGTCGGCGGCTGACGGCCCATGCCCGCCGGGCAGCCCGGACGCGAACGCGGTCCGGAACAGTCCCGGCTCGTCCAGCGCGAAGCCGACGTAGGCCCCCCCGATCGCCCGCAACCGGGACCGCACCCGAGCCGCCTGGTCCACCAGCCGCTGGCCCTCCAGCGCCCGGAGCGCCTCCGTCATCGCGCATGCCAGCCGGGACATCCCCCGCTGCGCCACCGCCGCTACCAGCTCATCGCGGCTGGAGAAATGCCGGTACCCGGCGTTGTGGCTCACCCCGACCCGGCGGGCAGCCTCCCTCAGCAGCACCGCCGCCGGTCCGCTCTCCACGGCCAACTGCACACCAGCCTGCACCAGCGCCTCACGCAGGTTGCCGTGGTGATAAGGCCGGGGGACCGGTACGGCAGTGTCCACACCGGCCATGCTCGCACCAACCCGCATCGTCCACCCTCCTCCGCCTAGAGCGCTGAGGCGACGAAGCGCAACGGCGTCGCGCTGGCCATCCCCTACGGGACGTCGAGGTCGCCTCACCTAGCGGGCGGCTTGGCCGAGCGCGGGCGGGTCGTCCCTGGGTCCGGTTCGAGCCCGGCCGCCGGCGCAGGCGACCCAACCGGGGGCGGGGCGACGCGCGGTCGGGCCCCGGCCCGAGGCCGCGCTGGCGGTCGACCGGACCGATCGTCCGTACCGACCGGACCGCCGGGGCCCCGCCCGCCTATGGGCGCCCCGGCCACCGGCCGGTTAGGCGTCGGGGAGCCAGTTGCCGTGGAACCCGAACGGCACACGGGCGGGCAGGTGGACGGTGGCGACGGGACCGCCGCGCAGGTCCTGGGCGTGCAGAACGACAACGTCGCTGCGGCCGGTGGTCGCGTCGTACACGTACGACATCAGCCAGCCGTCGTCTTCAGCGGCGTCGTCGCTGCGCGGCACGAAGACCGCCTCCATTGTCATCCGTCCCGGCCCGTAGTCGACGAGCTCCGCGGTCATTGCTTGCAGGTCGTGCTTGAGCAGGCCGGTGAACCCGTTGCGCAGCACTTCGGCGGCGACCGTGTACGCGTATCTGTGCGGACGGCCGACCAGCCGCTCGTCGTGGCGCGGGAACTCCTGTCCGCGCGGGTCGAGCAGCTGCTCGCGGACCCGTCGGACGGTCGGGTCAACGGTCCAGCGATACAGCGCAGGCACCGCGTCGCCGGGACCGAGGACGTCGTCGGCGAACGTCGTCTCGTGCCGCACGACGTCCATCACGACGGTTCCGTCCGGCGCGTCGTAGGCGTTGACGACGTGGTAGACGTACGACGGCCCAGGCAGCTCGCACCAGATGATTTGGTCGGCGCCGCCCTCACGGGGCAGCAGCCCGACGCGTGCCCCGTATCCGGGGTCGCAGCGGTAGGGCACCGCGGCGCCGGCGAGCGCGGCGTCGACCGACAGCGTCACGGGCAGGTCGAGCACGACGGCGTAGCTGGCGGTGAGCGCCATGTCATGGACCATGGGGCGCCCGGGGACCGGCACGTCGACGATCCGGCGGACGAGGCCGTCCGTGCCGATGACCTGGTACTGGACCTGTTCGCGTTCCGGGAAATAGGTGACGGCGTGCGTCTGCCCGGTGGCCGGGTCGGTGTGCGGGTGCGCGGTGAACGCGTCGCCGAGCGTCCCGCTGAAGTCGCTGCGCGCCTGGGTCTGCAGCTCGTACGACAGCAGCATCGGCAGCGGGCCGGACTCGACGGTGGCGTATGTCCGGCCGGCGACGGCAAGGACGTTGGTGTTCGGCGCGAAGCCGCGTCCGCGGTCGGGTCCCGGTACCGGCGGCCCGCCGCGGGCTTGCACGACGTCCGCGCCGCGGACGAACCGGTTGCGGTACCACTCGGCCCGGCCGTCGCGCAGCCGCAGGCCGTGGACCATGCCGGTGCCGGCGAACCAGTGGTACGTCGCCGGGTCGGCCGGGGTCACCGGGTTCGGGCCGATACGCAGCAGCCGTCCGGACAGCTCCGGCGGGAGCTGTCCGGTAACCGGCAGGTCGAAGGCGGTGACCGCCTCCGACACGGGCGCGAAGTTGCCCTCCAGGTACGGGTTGTCCTCGGCGGGTGTCACGGTGGGGCTCGGTTCGACGGTGGTCATGGTGCCTCCAGGGGTGTTTGGTCGGTCGGGGGGTCAGGTGCCGCGGACGGGTGGATGGTGGGGGACGGCAAGGCGTACATCTGGACCATCAGGCTGACAGCGTCGTCTATGCGCCCGGTGCCGGTGGTCGGGCCGTAGCCCCCGGTCAGCCACAGGTGCGACATGCCGTGGACCGAGGCCCAGAGCACGCCGGCGAGCTGCCTCGGGTCGGCCTGCGGGTGCCAGCCGGTCAGCTGCGCGTCGACGACAAGGGAGACCAGCGCGCCGAACGCGTCGGCGCCGGCGTCCGCGAGGGCCGGGTCGTCATGGTCGAGCAGGTCGTGGCGGAACATCAGCGTTAACAGGGCGGGCCGCTCGAGCGCGAACCTGGTGTAGGCGCCGGCCGTGGCCCGGAGTCGGGCACGTGGGTCCGCTCCGTCGACGCCGTCGACGCCGTCGGCTGCCGCGCGGACGGCTGCGGACAGCGCCGCGAAGCCGCGCGTCGCGACCGTGCCGAGCAGCGCGGGGAGCGTGGGGAAGTGGCGCAGCGGCGCGCCGTGCGACAGGCCGACGTCGCGGGCGACACGTCGGATGGTCACGGCCCCGGCGCCTTCCGTTGCCAGGACCGCCTCAGCCGCGTCGAGCAGTTGTTCACGGGTCCTCGCCACTGCCGCACCGTAACCCATCCTGTAGACGGTGTCTACACCGCCCGTGGACACTGTCCACGCGTGCAGGCGCCGCGGTGATGGCGCTGCTGTCGGCGGAGCCCAGCTCCCGCGGCGAGGCGGTGGTCCACACTTTGACCGGGCTGTACAACCGGACGGCCTTGGTGGGCCGCTCTGCTCAGATCGCTGAGCAGGCACAGGTACTGGACGGCTGGCTCAGTGTGATCATGTGCGACCTCGACCACTTCAAGGACGTCGACGACACCTACGGCCACGATGTCGGCGAGCAGCTGCTGCGTGGTGGAGCGGCCCAGATGCGGGCCACGCTCGTTCGTTTCCGGCTGTGAACCGCACCGAAGGTCCGTAGCGGAATCAGAGTGCCGGAAGTAGAGGTGTCAATTGGTTCCGTTACGGTGCTGGCGTGGGCTCGCTGCTGGGTGAGTGCGGTGTCTTCCGTCGAACAGTTGGGTCGACTCGCAGGTCGACGAGCCGACCGGCTGCGGGGTGTACCGAGCGGGCGTCGGGTTGATGGACCGCCGACCGCTGCTCGAGCACCGTCTTCGTCATCCGGGTCACGACACTCCCGTTTGTCAGCCGTTTGTCAGCCGGTAGTCGTGCACCAGCCCGATGAGGGGGTCTCCTGGAGCAACCGTCCAGTCGCAGCTTGCTGAGGGGGCCGCGTCCCAGTTCCAGACGAGGTAGCCGGCGCCGCCTGACGCGAACAGGGCGTCCATCTTCGCCCGGAAGTCGGCGACACGAGTCGCCTGCGGCACGCAGCCACTGCCGGTCGTCGATGATTGGACGCCGGCCTCTTCGACGATCAGCGGCTTACCGTCGGCCGCTGCCTGTGCCAGGCGGGTGGCGAGCCCGTTGACCGCGTCGCCGGGCATGGCGGTGGTGTCAGCCCCGTAGTCGTGGTAGGTCGCGACGTCGAGCCCGGGGGAGGCGTGCACGAGCGCGAAGTCGGCTGCGGTGGTGCCGCACTGCCAGGCATCGCCGATCGTGCCGGACACGACCAGATGGCGGGGGTCGAGGGCCTTGATCTGGCCGCCGACGGCGTCGAAGAAGGAACGCAAGCTGGCCGCGGCCGTGCTGGGGCAGGTGAAGACACCCGAGCAGGCGTCGCCCACAAACCCGGTGGAGCAGGTCGGGGCCTCGGGCTCGTTGACGGGCTCCCACATCGCGATGACCGGCGAGCCGGCGTAGCGGCTGACGACCCGCCGGACGTAGTCCAAATAGGACAGCGGGTTGACGCCCCGAGCGTTGTGGACGGTCGCGTATCCGCCGGCGTACCAGGCCTGGTCCTTGCGGTTGCCGTCGTCGCAGCCCGCCCACTCGTTGCCGAGGGTGAGGATCAACTTCTGGTTGTTCTGCTGGGCCGCTGTGACGAGCCGGTCCAGCGCGGTGAAGTCGAT
>JAABUQ010009220.1_pt1 | contig 13444 bp, 16 predicted proteins | sample 5560001 | NCBI WGS metagenome assembly JAABUQ01 (sample SAMN10711888, study PRJNA513371) | rock metagenome | isolation source: Antarctica rocks | place: Antarctica: Victoria Land, Finger Mt nord | collected 2015-12-18 | reverse complement strand
GTTCGTGGGCCTCAAGGACACCGTGACCGGCGACACGCTGGCCGCCGCCGAGGACCCGGTGGTGCTGGAGCGCATGTCGTTCCCGATCCCGGTGATCGACATCTCCGTGGAGCCGAAGACCAAGGACGGCGTCGAGAAGATGACGCTCGGCCTGCAGAAGCTCGCGGGCGAGGACCCGAGCTTACGGCTGCGGACGGACCAGGAGAGCGGGCAGACCATCCTGTCGGGCATGGGCGAGCTGCACCTTGAGATCATCATCGACCGGCTGCAGCGGGAGTACGGCGTGGACGCCAACATCGGCGCGCCGCAGGTGGCCTACCGGGAGACCATCAGCCGCAGCCACACCGAGACCTACACCCACAAGAAGCAGACCGGCGGCTCCGGCCAGTTCGCCGAGGTGAAGATCATCTTCGAGCCGATGGAGCGGAACGCGGGCGTCGTGTTCGAGAACAAGGTCGTCGGCGGCTCGATCCCCAAGGAGTACATCCCGGCCGTCGAGAAGGGCATCAAGAACCAGTGCGAGACCGGCGTCCTGGCCGGGTTCCCCACGGTGGACTTCAAGTACAGCCTGGTGGACGGCAAGTACCACGACGTGGACAGCTCGGCGCTGGCCTTCGAGATCGCGGCCAAGGCGTGCTTCCGTGACGGCATGAAGAAGGCGGCGCCGATTATCCTGGAGCCGATCATGGACGTGGAGGTGACGACGCCGCAGGACCATGTGGGCGACGTCGTGGGCGACCTGAACCGCCGCCGGGGCACGATCCAAAGCCAGGACAGCGCCGGCAGCACGGTGATGGTGCGGGCGCACGTGCCGCTGAAGGAGATGTTCGGCTATATCAGCCAGCTCCGCGGCATGACCAAGGGCCGGGCCAGCTTCACCATGCAGTTCCACCACTACGACCCCGTGCCGCGCAACATCGCGGACGAGATCATGGCCAAGAGCGCATGATCGGGATCATGGCCAAGAGCGCGTAACCCGAAGCAACTTTCCTGCCCCGGCGGCGCTGGGGCAGGATGGCGACAGACGCACCTGCCGAGACGGCCTCCCCCGGCGCGGAGGGGCCGCGTTCGGCGACCGATGCCGACCGGGACTTCATGGCCCGCGCCCTCGAACTCGCGAAGCGGGGCGACCGGACGAAGGGTGCGTCGCCCATCGGCTGCGTGATCGTGCTCGATGGGCGCGTCGTGGCGGAGGGGCACAACGAGGTTGGCCTGCGCCACGATCCCACGGCACACGCGGAAATGGTGGCGATCCGCCGGGCCGGGGCGGCGCTGGAGCGGGAGGAACTGCGCGGCGCGACGCTGTATTCCACGTTGCAGCCCTGCGGCATGTGCACCATGGCGAGCATCTGGAGCCGCATCGACCGGATCGTCTATGGCGCCGGGCGGGACGACGTGCACCGGATGTACTTCGAGGACCGCCATCTCGACACGATGAACTTCGTCCGCGACGCATACCGGGAGGATCTGCCGGTGGTGGGCGGCGTGCTGCGGGAGGAGTGCGCGGCGCTGTTCTACGGGCCGGACGACGACCCGCCGGCGGAGGCGCAGGCCAACCTTTAGCCGGCGCGAGCCTCCACGTTGTAGCCGCCGTGCCGGACGGCGACTTGCTTGAATGCCCTGACCTGCTCCTGCTCGGACATCGGCTGGGACCCGGCAACCTCCACGATGGCGCAGAACTCGTTGAACACCGTCTCATGCTGGGTGTTGGCGACGCTCAGGAACCGGGCCGGGCGGTCGGTGCGGTTCATCACGCCGTGCGGTGCGTTGATCGGCCGTTGGCGCTTTCGCCCGCGGCCACCGGCGTCCAGTCCAGCGTTCCCGCCGCATCCACCCCCATCACGTCGACCCGGCCTTCCAGCACGTGGAAGAACTCGGCGAACGGGTGCATGCGCAGCGGCACGCCGTGCCCCGGCGCCGATTCGTACACGGCGAAGGCGCAGCCCGTGTCCGCGCCCTCGACCTTCCAGGTAAAGGAAGCGCCCAGCGCGGTCGCGACCTCCCCCGCGTCCCTGCCGATCTTGACGGGTTTGCCCAGCGGCATCGCCTCCGCCAGCGCCGTGGCAGAGACGGGACCGGGGGCGCTCAACTCAGCCCCTCCATCCCGCCATCGACGCTGAGCGCCTGGCCGGTGATCGTGGCGCCGAAGGGGCTGCACAGATAGAGCGCCATGTTGGCGATGTCCTGCTCCGTCACGAAGCAGCGGAGGGACACCCGGCTGACCGCGCGCTCCGTCACCTCGTTGTCGCTCATGCCCGAGGCCTGCGCCTTGTTGCGGATCACGTTGCGGATGCGCGGGCCGTCCACGAGGCCGGGCAGCAGGGCGTTCACCCGGATGTCGTCGGGGCCGAGTTCCATCGCCAGCGTCCGGGTGAAGCCGACCACGCCCCACTTCGCGGCGCTGTAGGGGCTGCGCAGCGGGAAGCCGAACTTGCCGGCCGACGAGCTGATGTTGACGATGCTGCCGCCGCCGGACCCGCGCAGCGCCGGCACCGCGCGCCGGGCGCAGTGGAACATGCTGGCGAGGTCGGTCTGCAAGGTGGCGTCCAGCTCCGCGGGCAAGATCTCCTCCACCCGCGCCGTCGGCCCGGAGATGCCGGCGTTGTTCACCAGCACATCCAGGCCGCCCAACGCGGACAGCGCCGCGTCCATGAACGCTTCCAGGTCCGAAACGCGCCCGGCGTCCGCCCGTATCCCTGGGTGCCCGCAGGCGGCGAGCGCCGCCTCGTCCACGTCCGACACGAACACTTCGGCTCCGCAGGCCGCGAAGCTGTCCGCCATGACCCGGCCGATCCCGCCCGCGCCTGCGGTGATCGCGACGCGGAGGGCGGTGAGGTCGAGAGGAAGGGGGGTGAGGGCGCCTTGGGGCATGGTGGGGTCCTTTGGTGGATGGCCTGAGCGATGAATAGATGGTTGAGAGCCTTCTGACGCCGAGGCAAGAGAGCAGCCTCACCCGCCCTTGTCCTCGTCCGGGAAGATCGGCCCGTCCACCATCGCCTCGATGAAGCCCTCGGGCCAGGTGTCCCAATCGTCCGCCATCCAGATCTTCCCGCGCATCGCGCCCGCCAGACGACGGGGCGGCTTCGACGGCGGCGGCCCCGGCGACGGACGCAGCTCCGCCACCACTTCGTTGTCCCATACAATCAGGAACGACGCGGCCTGCTCCTGTTCAGGGTGGTCCAAGGCCCGATCCTCATTGCTGGACGGAGCGTAGGCATTGCCGCGGCGCCGGCATAGGGTTCCCGGCCCGCCCGCGCCTGATGGCAACGCCGCCTTTCCGCAACCAAGTTCAGGGATGCAAGTGCCCCCTTACCTGTTCGGACCTTGGCACGACTTCTACATGCTGATCGGAACGGCCTCGGCGACGCTGGTCGGGCTGATGTTCGTGGCCGCCTCCGTCGGCACCGGCGTCTTCACCTCCGAACGGCAGGTCGGGCTGCGCACGTTCCTGTCCCCCACCGTGGTCGCGTTCAGCGTGGTGCTGGGAACGAGCCTGATCGGGGTTCTCCCCATATCCGACTGGCGCGTGCCCGGCCTTCTCCTGGCGGGCGTCGGGCTGCTTGGCGTCGTTTACTCGTGGCGGGTATGGCGCCGGATGCTCCATGGCGGCATCGTGCAGCGCATCGACCTTGAGGACCGGGTTTGGTACACGATGATCCCCGCCATCGCCTATCTCGTGTTGGCCACGGCGGGCGCCGCACTCGGCATCGAGACGCATGCGGCCTGCGCGATCCTCGCAATCGGCGTCTGCCTGCTTCTGCTCGCCGGGATCAGGAATGCCTGGGACATGACGACCTGGATCGTCTTGCGCCGGGAGGGATGATGCTTAGCAGCTAACGATCCGTCAGCCTCAGCTCAATCCGCCGGTTCCGCGCATAAGACGCCGGGCTGCCCGACTTATCCAACGGCTGGAACTCGCCGAACCCGGTGGCTGCCAGGTGCCGGGCCGGCACGCCTTCCTCGATCAGCAGTTTCACCACGTTGATCGCCCGCTGCGCCGACAGCTCCCAGTTGGATGGGAAGTTGGCCCGGGTCACTGGCTGGCGGTCGGCGTGGCCGTCCACCCGCAGGATCCAGTTCAGGTCCGGCGGGATATGCGACGCGATGTCCTTGAGCGTCGCCGCCAGCGCGCGGATCTGGTCCTGCCCGGCCTGCGTCATGTCGGCGCTGCCGGCGGGGAACAGCACCTCGCTTTGAAACACGAAGCGGTCGCCCACCACCTGCACGCCGGGCCGGCCCTGAAGCACGTCGCGCAGGCGCCCGAAGAACTCGCTGCGGTAGCGCTGCAGTTCCTCCACCTTGGACGCCAGCGCCGCGTTGAGCCGGCTGCCGAGGTTGGCGATCTGCGTGTCCTTGTCCTGCCCGGACGCCTCCGCCACCGCGAGCGACGCGGCGAGACGGGCCATCTGCGCCCGCAGCTCGTCGACCTGGCGCGACAGCAGCGCCATCTGCGCCCGGCTGCTATCGCCCAGCTTCTGCTCGTCAGCCAACTGCGCCGCCAACGCCTGCCGCCGCTGTTCTTCCGTGGTCGCCTGGGCGGCAGCGTTCTGCGCCTGCTTCTCCAGCTCGTCGCGCAACGCGGTCAGCGCGCGCACCTGCTCGGCCATCTTGGCGAGGTCCGACAGCCGCGCCTCCACCGTCGCCTTGTCGGCCTGGATCACCCGGTCCTGCTCGACCGCCTGTGCCCGGAGCTGCGCCGCCTGCCGCCGCGCTTCCGCCAACTGCGCCGCGGCGTCCGCCGCCTGCTGCCCGGCGGTGTCCGTGCGTCCGGCGGTTTCCGTGATGCGGGACTGCAGTTGCTGGTTGCGCGCCGCCGCGGCGTCCGCCTGAGCCTGCGCGTCGGCGAGCCGGGCGGACAGGCGGTCGCGGTCGGCGCGGACCGCGTCGCGGTCGGCCTGCACCCGGCTGCCCTCTTCCCGCAGCGCCGCGAGGTCCCGCGCCAGGCCCTCCCGCGCCGCCGCCGCCGCCGCGAGGTCCGCGTTGAGCTGGCTCACGGTGGCCTGCAGGTCGCCGCTGCGCCCGCGCTCCAGGGACAGCATGTCGGTCAGCTCCGCCACCTGCCGGTTCAGCCGGTCGAGCGCCCGGTCCCGCCCGGTCAACGCCACCGACAGGAACGCCTGCGCCAGCACGAACACCAGCAGCACGAAGATGATGACCATGAGCAGCGTGGACAGCGCGTCCACGTAGCCGGGCCATGGGTTCAGCTCCTCGGTCGCGCCCCGGCGGCGAAGGCGGGCCATCAGCGTTGCACGGTCAAATGCCGCATTCGGTCATCGGTGGCCTGGCGGCCTCACATCCATCGCGTCGCGTAGAGCGCAAACAAGCCTACACCCAGCAAAGCCAATGGTGCCGCGATGAGTTCGAGAAAAAGCCAGGGATCAAACATCTTCGAGCCTCCCTAGTGCAAGTTGGGCCACGACATGAAACGCGATGCCGATGAAGAGCAGCGCCGACGTTACGGGAAATAATGTGGCATTCAACGGCGCTGTTCCATAGAGGACGGCCACAACCGGCGTGATGATGCCAGTGACGGTGATCGCGACGCCCGTGTTGCTGAGTGCCGACGCCGCGAGCTTAACCCGCTCGTTGTGGATCGCATTCCCGACGCGCCCGTCACTGCGGCTGCCCCTCCGCCAGTGCCGCCAGGGTGCGGGTCAGCACGCGGATGTCGTTGCGCAGCTCGGCGGTGCTCTGCACCCGGCCCTGCTCGCTTTCCGACAGCAGGCGCTGCATGTACATCTCGATGTTGCGCAGGTGGGAGCGCGCCGCGTCGTCGCCCTGGGGGGCGCGCAGGTCGCCGAGCCGGGTCAGCGCCGGGGCAAGCTGCGCCTGCGCTTCGGCGATGCGCAGCATGAGCTGCTGGTTGGCGCGCATGGTGTCGGACAGGGTGCCGATCTTCTCGGTGAGCGCCAGCACCGCAAGGTTGGACTGCGTGCGCCCGTCCTCCCCGCGCACCAGGATGGATTGCAGGTTCTCCATGTTCTCGGCGGTCTGTTCCAAGAGCGCCTGCACGTACACCGGCACGGAGCTGTCGCCCTCCAAGGCGCCGGAGGACAGCCGAGTGAGGCCGGCAAGCCATTCCTCCAACTCGTTGAAGAAGCGGTTCTGCGCCTGCCCCGCCGTGAGGTCGAGGAAGCCCAGCACCAGCGCCCCGGCCAGGCCGAACATGCTCGACGAGAACGCCGTCCCCATGCCCTTGAGCGGGCGGCCCAGCCCGGTCTTCAACTGCTCGAACAGCGCGTTGAGGTCGCCCGACCCCACCGACATGCCGCCGATCACGTCGGCGATGGCGCTGACGGTGAGCAGCAGGCCCCAGAAGGTGCCGAGCAGGCCCAGGAAGATCAGCAGCCCCGTCATGTAGCGCGACAACTCGCGCCCCTCGTCCAGCCGGCTGGCCAGGCTGTCGAGCAGGCTGCGCATCGCGGGCGCGGACAGGCTGATGCGGTCATGCCCGTCCCGGCTCTTGGCCTGCCGCGCCGCCAGCATGCTCGCCATGGGGGCCAGGAGACGCGGCGGCGGCAGGGTGGCGAGGCGGACGCGGGACTGCTGGAAGGTTTCCAGCCACGTCACCTCGGGCGCCAGCCGGCTGACCTGCAGCACGTTCCAGGCGACGCCGATCAGCAGCACGATGAAGATCAGGCTGTTCAGCAGCGGGTTGCTGGCGAACGCGGTGGACAGCGCCCCGGACAGCAGGGCAGCCACCACCAGCACCGCCAGCAGGAAGGCCAGCATGCGGAGGAGATAGACCCGGGGCCGGGTCACGGCTTGGCGGCCGGGGCGGCCAGGGTTGATGTGGGCGCGGCGGCGGGCGTGGCGGCGGGCGCCGCGCTGAGGTCCACGCGGTCCGCCGGGCCGTCCCCGGCCGCAGCCCCCAGGGCGCGGACGTAGATCCGGGTGGAGGCGATGCCCTCGTTGATCAGCACCGCCCGGGCGGCGAGCGCGCGGGCCAGCGACAGGCGGCGCGGCGTGGACGGGTCCTCCAGCGTACCAGCGGCAAAGGCCGTCACCTGCACCGGCTGCGCGGTGTCACGCAGCGGCCGGGCGAAGCCGCGCATCGCCGCCTCCGTGGCTGGGTTCAGCTCGGAGCGGCCCGGCCCGAACGTCGCGCGCATTCCGTCCGGCAGCGGCGCCACGTCGCCCGGCGCGTCGGCGGCGACCGGGACAGACGGCGGGTCCGGCGGGCGCTGCACAGGCACGGACACGGCGGGCGGGATGGCGGCGATCTCCGGGGGTGCTGTCGGCACGGCGGGCGGTTTGGGCGCGGGGGCCGCAGGCGTCGCCGGGGCAGGGCGGGCGGCGGTTTGCGGACCCGGCGCGGGTACAGCATGGTGCTGCGGCGCGCGGTGCGCCGGGTGCTGCTGCGCTCGAGGAGCGGGGGCGGCGGGCTTCAGGGCATCCAGCGCGCCGTTGTTCACCGCGGGGGCCTGCGCCCGCGCGCCGATGCCCAAGCACAGCAACAGGGCCAGCCCGGCGGCAAGCGGGCGCCCGCGCATCAGCCGGCGCGGCCCTCGGCGGCGGCGACGCCTTCCGCCACCACCTCCCGCAGCCGGGCATGCATGTGCGGGTTGGCCGCCACGATGTCGTTCGGCCCAGCGTCGTGCAGGGTGCTTTCCGCGCCCGCCGGGTCGGTCACGAAGCCGCCGGCCTCCCGCACGATCAGCAGCCCGGCCGCCATGTCCCAGGGCTTCAAGCCCAGTTCCCAGTACCCGTCATAGCGCCCGGCCGCGACCCAGGCGAGGTCCAGCGCCGCCGCCCCGAAGCGCCGGACGCCCGCGACCTGCGGCATCAGGACGCCCAGGGTGCGGGCAAAGGCCAGCCGGTTGCTGCCCGAGACCGCCGCGAACGGGATGCCGGTGGCGAACAGCGCGTCCTTGAACTCGCGCCGGGCGGAGACGCGCAGGCGCCGCTCGTTGAGGTAGGCGCCCCCGCCCTTCTCCGCCCAGAACATCTCGTCGTGCACGGGGTTGTAGATCATCGCCGCCGCGATCTCGCTCCCCCCGTCCGGCAGCCGCCGCTCCAGGGCGATGGAGATGCACCAATGCGGGATGCCGTGCAGGAAGTTGCTGGTCCCGTCCAAGGGATCGACGATCCAGCGCCAGGCCCAGTTGGCGCTGCCGGACATGCCGCTCTCTTCCATCAGGAAGCTGTAGCCCGGACGCGCCCGGCCCAGCTCCTCCCGCATGGTGGACTCCGCCCGCAGGTCGGCCTGGCTCACGAAGTCGCTCGGCCCCTTGATGCTGACCTGGAGCTGCTCGACCTCGTTGAAGTCGCGCAGCAGGCGCTTGGACGCCTTCTGCGCGGCGTTCTGCATCACCGTCATGTGGGGCGACAGGCGGAGCGCCATCAGCCGCGCGCCCGCTCCACGTAGCTTGCGTCCTCGGTCCGCACCACGATGCGCTCGCCCGCCTCGACGAAGGGCGGCACCTGGGTCTTCACGCCGTTGGACAGGCGGGCCGGCTTGTAGCTGCTGGTGGCGGTCTGGCCCTTGACCACGGGATCGGCCTCCACGACCTCCAGCACCACGGTGTTGGGCAGGCGCACGCCGACCGGCTCCTCCTCCACCATATCGACGGTGACGGTCATGTTGTCCTGCAGGAACGGCGCGAGGTCGCCCAGGAGGTCGAGCGGCACCATAGTCTGCTCGTAGTTCTCCGGGTCCATCAGCACGACGTTGGCGCCGTCGGTGTAGGAGTAGGTGAACTCCTTTTCCGAGGTCGCCAGCCGCTCGACGGTATCGGCGGTGCGCCAGCGCTCGTTGGTCTTGTTGCCGGTCTTGAGGTCGCGCATCTCGACCTGGATGAAGGCGCCGCCCTTGCCCGGGGTGATGATCTGCTGCTTGAGCACGGTCCAGCGGCGTCCGCCGTGGTCCAGCACCTGGCCGGCGCGTATGAGGTTTGCCTGCTGCTTCATCGAACGGACCTGCTTATGGAAGACGAATCCTGGGCGGGCGCGGCCCGCCTGGGGAAACGCCGCTTCTAGCCGGTGCCCGGCACCCGGGCAAGGATGCGGGGGGGCGCCGGGGCGTCAGGGCGCGGGCGGGCGTTGGCTTTGCCGGGCGGCCTGCGTCTCCAACAGCCTAGCCTGCTTGCCGACTTCCAGCCTGATGACGGACTTGAGCCTATCTGCCATGGCGCGGATGTCGGCCTCCATGTCATTCAGGCGCTTGTCGATGCGGCTAAACCGTTGGCCGTTTTCGGCGAACGTCCAGTCATGCCGGTTGAGGACGTGCTTTTGCCAAAGCAGAGCCGCGCTCAGCGTCAGCCGTTCGGCTTCGAGCTTGGGCATTTCCGCCCGATACCTCTGCGCCTCCACGATCGCGAGTTCTATCTGCGCGATCGTCTCGTCAATGTTGAGGGGTTCGGCCCGGCTTTGGTCGCCCATCGGGTGATCCCTTCGCGCGAGCCGGATAATCCCATACCCGCGTTCGGATTACAGGGCATTTTGCATCGTAGTTCCACCGATCATTGCGAGGCGCAACATGGCGACAGCGCGCGACCGCGGACAACAACGGGCACCTCCCAGCCGTGTCGCCAATCAGCAAGGAGGTGGTATTCGAACATGGGTATGGCCATGACGCCGCTCGGCAACAAAGCCAAGCGCCTCCCAAAAAACCGGCGCCTCGGCGGTGCCGGCGTTAACCGTCAAGCTTCGGCCCGCCGTGCCGGGCAGTTGGAGCAAGGCCACGGCCAACCCCCGCCCGATCCCGTGGCGGCGGAACGCCGGGTGGACATAGAACCGCCGCATGCGCAGGGCGCCCGGCACAACCGGGTCAAGCGTTAGGCCCCCGATACCCGCGAGCACGCCCGCCATGTAGGCAGCGAGCAACGCCTCGCCCGGACGGTCGAAACGCACGGCGCCCGCCTCCCATTCCGAGGCGAGCCGTTCCAGAAAACGGTAGCCCTCGCGTCGTGCCTCCGCGCGCAGGGCGGGCAAGCCCGCCGGCAGCGTCCCATTCACGACTTCGATCTGCACGGCAATCAGCCCGCCTCGCTCCTATCCAACACATGCCGCCGCCCCGCCGCATCCCACACCGCCCCAACCTCCAGAAAGCCCGGCCCCACCGGCACCTTCCCATGCCCGCCCGGGATGTCCAGCACGTAGGTCGGCCAGCCCAGCCCCGTCATCCGGCCGCGCAACGCCCGCAGGATGCGCTGCCCTTCCGCAATCGGCACTGCAAACCGCGCCGTGCCGGGCGCCGGGTCAAGCTGATGCAGGTAGTACGGCTTCACCCGGGCGCGCAGCATGGCGCGGAACAGGTCTTCGAGGGCTTCCACGCTGTCGTTCACTCCACGCAGCAAGACCGACTGCCCAAGCAGCGGCACCCCTGCCCGCCCGACCCGGCGCAGCGCCGCCACCGCATTCGGCGTGAACTCCCGCGCGTGATTGGCGTGCAGCACCAGCCAGACCGGGACGTCCACCTCCATCGCCGCCGCCAGCGCATCGGTGACACGGGCCGGGTCGGCCACGGGCACGCGGGTGTGGATGCGCAGCAGCTCGATGTGCGGGATGGCGGCCAACGTGCGCAGGATGGCGCCGAGCCGCCGGGGCGACAGCATCAGCGGGTCGCCGCCGGTCAGGATCACCTCGCGCACCGCCGGGCGGGCGCGGAACCAGGCGTAGGCGGCCTCAAGCTCCGCGTCCGACAGCAGGCCGCCGCCCGGCCCCACATGCTCCCGCCGGAAGCAGAAGCGGCAGTACACCGGGCAGACCAGCAGCGGCTTCAGCAGCGCGCGGTCGGGGTAGCGGTGGACCACGCCGGGCAGCGGGGAGAGGGCGTCGTCGCCGATGGGGTCGGCACGCTCGTGCGGCGCGGGGTCGAGTTCCGCCGGGTCGGGGATGAACTGGCGGCCGATGGGGTCGTCGGGGTGCTCGATCAGGGCGCGCATGGCCGGGGTGATGGCGACGGCGTAGCGCGCGCCGACCCGCTCCAGCGCGGCGCGGTCCTCGGGCGGGGCGAGGCCGGCGTCGATCAGGCCCGCGGCGCCGCGGATCATGCGCCCACGATCTCCGCCGCCGCGTAACCCTGGATGAACAAGAGCGCGCGCAGCCCGCAATGCTCGATGCGCGCCTGCGCCTCCGCGCTCACGATGGGCTTGGCGTGGAACGCCACCCCCAGCCCGGCGGCGCGGATCATCGCCAGGTCGTTCGCCCCGTCCCCCACCGCCAGGCAGTCCTCCATCCCAAGGCCCCGCGCCCCGGCCAACTCCTGCAACGTGTCCAGCTTGGCCGCGCGGTCGAGGATCGGCTCCCCCACCTGGCCCGTCAGCGCCGCGCCGTCGTCCAGCAGCGTGTTGGCCCGGTGCACGTCGAAGCCGAGCTGCGCCGCCACCCGCCCGGTGAAGTAGGTAAACCCGCCCGACACCAGCGCCGTCACCGCCCCGTGCGCCCGCATGGTGGCGACCAGCTCCGCCGCCCCAGACATCACCGCCGTCGCCTCCCAGGTCCGCGCGAGCGCATCGAGCGAAAGGCCGCGCAGCAGCCCGACCCGCTCCCGCAGGGCGGCGGCGAAGTCGATCTCCCCGTTCATGCTGCGCCGGGTGATCGCGGCGACCCGGTCCTGCAACCCGGCGTAGGCCGCGAGTTCGTCCAGCGTTTCCGTCGTGACGACCGTGCTGTCCATGTCGGCGATCAGCAGGCGCTTGCGGCGGCCTTCCGCCGGTGTCACGACGGCGTCCACGGGGGCGGCGTCGAGCGCCGCGTGCACCATCACCGGGTCCGGGGCGGCGGGAACGGGGATCTCGACGGCCTCGCCCGGCGACAGGACGCAAGGCGGGCCGCCGCGCACCGCCTCCGCCACGCGGGCGACCAGCGCCGGGGTGAGCGCGGCGGCGCCTTGGGGGGCAATCAGGGTGAGGACGTGCATGATGGCGGAGGGATGCCAGGGGTTGCGCCGTGGGGCAAGCTGACGCGCCGCGGCCGCTTGCGGTGATTTTGGCCGGCCCGACCGCCAGCGGCAAGTCGGCGCTGGCGGCGGAACTCGCGCGGCGTTTGAACGGCGTCGTCATCAACGCGGATTCCATGCAGGTCTATCGCGAACTCCGCATCCTCACCGCCCGCCCCACCCCGGCGGAGGAGGCGACCGTCCCCCACGCGCTCTACGGCGTGCGCCCCGCCGCCGAGCCAAGCAGCGCCGCCTGGTGGCGGACCGCGGCGCTGGGCGCCATGGACGCGGCGCGGGCCGCCGGGCGGCTGCCGATCCTGTGCGGCGGCACCGGGCTGTATTTGCAGGCGCTGACCCAGGGCCTCGCCGACATCCCCGACCCCGGCCCGGCGGCGCGGACGGAGGCGCGGGCCTTGCTCGCCGCCCTCGGCCCCGCCGCCCTGCACGCCCGGCTCACCGAGGCCGACCCGGCGACGGCGAGGACGCTGCGCCCCAGCGACGGGCAGCGCCTGGCCCGCGCATGGGAAGTGTGGCGCGGCACCGGCCAAGGACTTGCAGCCTGGCACGCGAAGGCAAAGCCGCCGCCCGCCTGGTCCTTTCGGATGATGCTGCTGGACCCGCCGCGTGATACGTTGCGCGATGCGATTGAAAAGCGGTTCACGGCGATGCTGACGGCCGGCGCGGTGGGAGAAGCGGCGGCGCTGCTCGCCCTCCGGCTCGACCCGGCGCTGCCAGCGCTGCGGGCGGTTGGCATGCCGGAGTTGGCGTCCCATCTGCGTGGGGAGCTGACGCTGGAGGAGGCGGGGCGCCGCGCCGTGCTGGCTTCCGGGCAGTACGCCAAGCGGCAAACCACCTGGTTCCGGCGCCGGGCCATCACTGCCCCGTGCGCCACGCATACGATCCATGCGCGATTTGCGGACAGAACGCAATTTTCGGAAAGCGTTTGGTGTGGTTTAATGCGTTTCATTATGCTAGAGGATCGGCGCGGCGCTTCGGACGGTGCGCCGCCCGGCCCATCGCCCAGCCCATCGGGAGTGACCACATGACCGCCATCCAGCAGCAGTCCGGCGCCGAGATCCTGCTCCGCGCGCTTCGCGACCAGGGCGTCGAGGTGATCTTCGGCTACCCCGGCGGCGCGGTGCTGCCGATCTACGACGCGATCTTCCAGCAGAACAGCATCCGCCACATCCTCGTGCGGCACGAGCAGGCGGCGGTGCACGCGGCGGAGGGCTACGCGCGCAGCACCGGCAAGGTGGGCGTCGTGCTCGTCACCAGCGGACCCGGCGCCACCAACGCGGTGACGGGCCTGGTGGACGCCCTGATGGACAGCATCCCGGTCGTCTGCCTGACCGGCCAGGTGCCGACCCACCTGATCGGCAACGACGCCTTCCAGGAGGCGGACACCACGGGCATCACCCGCGCCGCCACCAAGCAGAACTACCTGGTCCGCCAGTCGCAGGACCTGGCCCGCACGGTGCACGAGGCGTTCTACATCGCCCGCAGCGGACGGCCCGGCCCCGTGCTGATCGACCTGCCCAAGGACATCCTGATCGCGCCGGCGCC